>Ga0181597_10000070_pt1 | contig 101932 bp, 76 predicted proteins | sample 041ome_5_FD_148647 | JGI IMG/M metagenome (GOLD analysis project Ga0181597, IMG submission 148647) | Coastal salt marsh microbial communities from the Groves Creek Marsh, Skidaway Island, Georgia - 041403US metaG (spades assembly) | ecosystem: Environmental > Aquatic > Marine > Intertidal zone... | reverse complement strand
TTCCAAGGCATTTCTTGCTCCTTGTTAAAAAAGAACAAGCATGCCCAAATGTGTTACCCATGTCTCCGAACGCCTGTTACCCATGTCTCCAGTCTATACACTGAGGAGGAGAAGGGATTTATCAACGAATTCCGAAAATCATCACAACAAGTCAATCATTCAGCCAGATAATTTTGCATCTGTGTGAGACACTATACCAAGCAATATTCATAACATCCGAAACAGCAATCAGAGATCGGTTCTTTTCAATCTTCGTCGCTGACAATCGATTTGTCAAAATAATTGGTCGACATGCCCGCGTCGAGGACGAGTCCTTGCGAGTTGATGCCCGACGAACGTGGGCTCAAGAGGAAGGCAATTGTGTCGGCCACTTCTCGCGTCTGCACGGCTTCTTTGCGGAGTGTCGCTTTTTCGGCAAACAGGTAGCTATCGACATAGCCGGGGATGCCGGCGGAAGAAGCGGTCTTTAACAGTCCCGGACAGACGGCATTAAAACGAACCTTGGAGAACATCGAGAAGGACTTCGCCAGAAACGCGACCGACGAATCGAGGGCCGCTTTGACGGGAGCCATGTAGCCGTAATTCTCGGCTGCCATCCGTGTCGTCGAAATCGAGACGGTGACCACGCTTCCCTGTTCCGGGTCGAGAATGTCTTTCATGGCTTGCGAGACAGCCGTCAGGGAGAAACAGGAGATATCGACCGCTTGCAAGAATGCAGCACGAGGTGTTTCGTTGAACGGAAGCCAGCCGCTGGAATAATCGGCGAAGGCGATGGAATGGACGATGCCGTGCAGTTGGTCGGTCACTGCGCTCACAGATTTGGCCAGCGCGTCGATCTGGTCCTGCTGCTCGACATCGCAAATGAGGACGGGGGTTTCTTCCCCCAGCAGTTTTTTGACTCCGGCAATGCGTTCTTCCGAATGGACCGAGATAATGACCTTGGCCCCGGCCTCCTGAAGGACTTTTGCCGTGTGATAAGCGACACTTTTCCGATTGGCGACTCCCATGATGAGGACGGATTTTCCTGCCAGTTGCAGATAGTCTGTGGGAGTCGTCATTACGGCTGCTCTTTCTTGTTCACACCTTGGTTAAGATAGAGTTTGACATTATGGGTGTTGCGTCCACCGGCGAGAATGTCGATGTCTCCGTCGCCATCGAAGTCGTGAGCGATCAGGTCTTCGGTGGCCATGCCGCCATCATCGAGGATATGTTTTTTCCATAAGAGACCTTCAGAATCTTCTTTTGTGAAGATGTAGATGCCAGGGCCTTTGATCTCTCCGGTGGCCGGTTCGCTGTGTCCGATGATGATTTCATCCCCTTTTTTGCCATCAATATCGGCGAGCCAGAGTGCGTGTCCACGTCCGAGTGTGTCATCGAGGACGGTTCGACTCCACGTTGACTGAGGGCTGCCATCTTTCAGGTAGACAACGATATTGTTTCCGTGCATCGGTTCGACTGAGGCGATCAAAGGAGTTCCTCCGCTGGCGAAGCCGAACTTGACTTCTCCGGCTCCTGACTGAGCGGGAGAGTTTCCTTTCGCACCAGGACTGATTTGTTGGACTTCAAATTGGTCATTGGCGGATTTCAGGAGATGAAGACCTTCCTGACTCGCGGTAAATGTCCGATCCCACACATGCCAGTGGTTGTGCATGCGGTTGAATTGATGCGACATGACGGTCATCGGCCAGCGTTCGGTTCGTGGGTCGTCGGGAATTTCGAACGCCAGCAAACGTGCTCCATCTCCTTCGGTCTTATTGAGAGGAGAGACAGTCAGTTGCGGTTTCCCTTTCCCCAACACATCGGCGAATCGCATACGATGCACCCACGGTTCGACGTGAATGGGATAGACCTTCCACAAGCCGTCGGGGTTTTCTTTGTCGCGAGAGACCCACTGGATGGTCCCCTTTTTCGTCCAGCCGGCTCCGACCGCGAAGTCGATCAGTCCATCGCCGTCAATGTCGTGGGGAGCGAGGCAGACGTGATCGAGGTCGAGTTGGTTTTCGAGAATGACATGGGGAGTCCAGGTCGGGTTTTCAAACCAGATCAATCGATTCTCGGAGAGCGCGACCGGATCGGGTTTGCCGTCATTGTTGACATCGGCCATAGTGACCGCGTAACAGACCTTGCCGATGTTGTCGTCGAGGACGATGTGCTTGAACTCGGGAATCTCTGCGGCAGGCAGGATGGACGCAAGCTGCATGAGGAACAATGTTCCCAGGATGCAGAGAATCAGTTTAATTTTTACTCTCACGATGAACGCCTTTCTTGTGTCCTGTTTGTTGGACAGTTCGTCATCCTCAAGGAGAAGATCCATTTCTATTTTGAGCCGCGTGCGCTAGCACGCCGGGGACGAGGAAATATTAATCAACTTCCCCTGCCGGCTTGCGCCGGCGGCTCAAGCCTCTCTACTTATGAATACAACTCATCACCCAATCGCTTCCTGATTCAAAAAGAACGGCATCAGGTCGGCTCCCGATGCGAAACCGACAGACGACGCGGCGGCTGAAACTTCATTGTACTCGCTGGCTACGTCCGATGTGACACCCGATCCGCAGATTGTGAAGGGACAATCGCCGTGGCTGTGAGTTTTTGTCCTGAGAAATGTGGGGTGATCGGGAGAAATCAGTAATCGATAATCGCCTTGCGACTTGAGATATTCGTGAACCGGGCCGACGATTTTCTCGTCAATCTGTTCGACAGCTTTGAGTTTTTCTTCGACTTCTCCTTCGTGGGACGCTTCATCGGTGGCTTCCACATGGACGACGACGAAATCGACATCACCTTTGAGAGTTTCGATGGCGGCTTGTCCTTTGGCGGCGTAATCGGTGTCGAGATATCCGGTGGCTCCTTCGACTTCAATGATGTCCCAGCCGATCAACTTGCCGAGTCCTCTTAACAAATCGACCGCCGTGATGACGGCCCCCGTCTTGCCGAACTTTTCGACGAACGGTTCCAACGCGGGGGCTTTGCCTTCTCCCCAGAGCCAGATGTTCGAGGCGGCGTGTTCTCCGCGTGCCTGATTGCCGGCATGATCGGCGAACAGTTTTTGACTTTCATCCATCAAACCTTTGAGGAGATCGGCACCGGGGCCGGTGGGGAGTCCGGGTTCGACGGGTTGATCTGTCAGATCGTGCGGCGGGGTTGTGTTGGTTTCAGTGGAGAATGGGGCGTCCTCACCCCGTCCACGATAGACAAGAATGTTGCGGTAGCTGACGCCGGGATAGAATTTCCAATGGGTGTCGCCACAGTTTGCCTTCTGCATGAGTTGAATCAGTTCAGCCCCAAGGTCATTGGGGATTTGCCCGGCGGTGAACGATTTCATCAAGCCATCGGCGATGGTGACCAGATTGCAGCGAATCGCCCAGTCATCGGGGGCGAGTTCAATTCCCAACGCGGCAGCTTCGATGGGAGCCCGACCGGTGTGATATTTGAGCGGGTCGTAGCCGAAGAGAGACATCGTGCCGACATCGGAGCCTGACGGCATCGAAGCGGGGACGTTATCGGTTCGACCGACGATACCCTGTGCGGCAACCGCATCCATATGGGGGACATTGGCGGCCTGCAAGGGAGTTTTTCCGCCGAGTGATTCTTGCGGCTCGTCGGCCACACCATCGGGAATGACGAGGACATATTTCATGGATTGACCCAACATCGAAAAGAGGTTTCAGAGGCGCGATTCTGACAGGCTGAAGCGGTAATTTCCAGCGCAACCGTCCGCGCAACAAAAAACCGGCCACAGGATTGCGGGATCCTGTGACCGGCGGGACTTGGGAATGCTTCCACTTGTCTTTAAGAAATTCTCTGGGTCCGGGCCTGACTCCACTCAGGACGGGAACGTCACAACATCCAATTCAGGAATTCCGATGCGGAGCTGCGGGTCGATCACTCCACGAGATCAAAAGGAATGCGAACGGTGTGCCAATAACGGTCCTCTTTGGAAAACTCGCCGATGATGCCTGTTTTTAAAGCATACATGGAGATTGGCCAGTCTGATGGTCAAAGTATTGAATGTAAGTTCTACACCAAGGAGCGTACTATTTTACATTATTCACTCGATGATTTGGCTGGCACCTGACGGATCTCAAATTGTTTGGGATTCCACATAAGTCCCTTTGTCACGGCTTTGGGATAGCTCCAATGTGAATCGCTAGACTCTGTTGCATAGATTCTTACGGAAGAGTTTTCGGCAGCCATCGTGACAGCTTGTGGAAGATCGAGATAGCGGAGGACGTTCAGATAGGTTGGACCTTCACGATGAGAGGTGGGAAGGTTCCAAAGGTCGAGACGAGCAATGTTGTCTTCGAAGAGCGAAGCATAGAGTGCATTGCCTGCCATTGTTCGTTCGCTTTGTAGCCATAAAGGGACCTCTTTGAATCCCTTCGTGTTACGAAGCGTGTGAATCGCCCGACGGATGTCCCAGACTTGCATGCCGTCGAGAGTTTGTCCAAGCAACATGAACCGACGCCGAATATGTGTCTGGTTTTTCTCATCCGCATTCCAGGCGGAAAGACCGACTCCACGAGGTGCAATATACGCCATGCCCCATTTGAAGTTGGCAAACATTTTCTGCTGTGATTGATAATCGGCGTCATTTCCTTCAGGAAGATTGCTGTCCCCTAATTGCTTTTCAAATCCGGGACGGTAGGTGCTCAAGAAAGACTTCCAACCTTCTTCGTCGAGTACATTCATGACGACAAGATCGAGATCTTCGGGCTTCATTCCTGCTGGTTGAGCCAAATACAACCTTAGCTTGATCGGGCCTTGGGCGTCGAAGTCATAAGCGGAAAGTGTGATGCCGTCGGATTCTGTCGAGAAGACTTCTTTGACATTCAGGCCCTCGTCAATGGTCTCTTCTGCTGGCCAGCCGCGAAACGATTTCTCACGAAGTTGTGACATCCATTCCGTTTTCATAAAACTCCACTCGGCAGAGGACTCGGGGAGTTTGGGGTCGTCTTTGACGGTGAATGATTCCTGGATCTTGGTGTTGATCTGATCTGCGGGGAGTTCTTTGAAGACTTTAAGCTGTTCTGGTTCGAAGAATTTGACCGCCGTCGTTTCGATGAGCGGGTCTTCTCCCTTCAAATGCTGATTCATCCAATGGAAGGCGTGGACTCGTAACTCTTGCGTGTCTTGATGTGGGCCTTCGGTGATTTGCAGTCCCAGTTTGTCGGCTTCTCCATAGAGTTGATAAATCTTGCGGACATCGAAATAGACATCGACCACGCCGTCGAGAGGGAAAATTCGATCTTTATCAGTATTTGAGATGAGTAGTGGACGAGGTGCAACGAGTGCGGCGACCATCGCGTAATCCCAGCGGTAGGTGTTGACCATGAACATGCAATCGCAATGTCCTTCGACGCATCCATCGACAACATGATTTTGCAGGTTGGTGATGCCGGCCACTGGAACAGAGACCTTGATTCGTTCATCGAGAGCCGAGACCCACCAGCTGTAAGCACCGCCCCCCGAACGTCCGGTGACTCCCATTTTCTCTGCATCCACCTCGGGACGAGTTTCGAGATAGTCGAGAGCACGAATGCAGTTCCACGCTTCGACTCCGGCGGACGTGTATCCACGAGCGTTCCACCACCACATTTTCTCACGATACGTACCGTGATGAATCCCTTCGATCTCTCCCAGTTGAAGCGTGTCAATCATCAGGCAGACGTATCCGTTGCGAGCAAACCAGGCTCCGTGATGTTGATAATGGGTTTTGTTGCCGTAACTGATGCCGTCCTTTTTGACTCGACCATGTCCACACACATAAAGAATGGCCGGCAACTTTTGATCAACCACTTTGGGGCGATACAGATTACCGGTGACATACAATCCGGGACGCGATTGGAAATGAATCTTTTCGACGACGAATTCCTCGTGATCGACAGTGCCCGTGATGACTGGTTGAAGCGGTGTTTTCTCTGGTCGCGGGGAGAGACCCAGCATCTCGAAAAGTTGCTCACGGGCGACCGGTTTGTAGGCCTCCCAATCTTCACGTGTTTTGATCTTGGCGAATGTCGCTTGAGAGACCTTTCTGGTTTCTTGCTCGAAGTAGCCGGCAATCATTTTGTCACCGGGACTTTGAGCATTTGCAGCATGAGGAGCACTCATCACAGCGATGATTGTGATCAGAAGAGAGCAGGGCAGTTCGGCAATGCGTTTCATGGCGGGAACCTGTTGAGGCGGTTGAAAGTGAGGATCTCTATCCTGAGAGTCTGAGAGCAGAGAGTCAAATAGATTTCTTACCGATGACTTGAGTTAGGTTATATTACCAGCAAGACGTAAAGTTCCTAAACTGACAGTTAGAATCGCTCTTTACCAATTGAGACTTGTTTGCGACACTTCCGCCGCTGTTTTCCACGGATAAGGACGAAAATGCGTCTTTGGAGTTGTCTGATCATCGGATTGCTGACGTTCGCTGTTGGTGGTTGCCGTACATTTCCACATGTTGGCCAACCCGCACCAGTGACGAATCCGATTCAGGTGCGCGCCAACAATTACGATCTGGTTTGGGAAAGAACCATCGATACTTTGCACGAGTATCATTTTGCGATCACCAAAGAGAATCGGTTGAGTGGAGAGATCGAGACGGATTACAAGACGGGTGCCGGAATCTTTGAACCCTGGCATTACGACGCGACCAATCCGAAAGAGCGAATCGAAGGGACATTTCAGTCAATTCGTCGTCGCATTCTGGTGCATATCACGCAGGTTGAGGGGGGGTATATGGTCTCAGTAGAAGCGTTCAAAGAACTTGAAGACCTTCCCGGTTTGGTTGCCAATTCTACCTCTGGGGCCACATTCCAGGAAAGCGAACCTCTGAAACGGGATCTGAACCTCGTCGTCGGTCAAACTTCTCCTTCCGGCTGGATATTCAAAGGCCGAGACCGAGCTCTCGAGCATGCTTTGCTATCGGACCTTGTGTCCAATCTTCAAGGCCAGTAATCAAACAGGCCGCGTCAATGCTGTGACTCAGGCTGGAATTGTGCGAGCACCGAGTTTCCTCTGAGCTTCTGCTGTAGAGTATTCACAAGCAAAAGTGAGAAAATTTGAAAATGGGCTTCATTTTTGGTTGCGGTCTGATTCTGAGACGCTAAATTAATAGCAACTGAGACTCAGTCTCAATGATGTCAGCAAGCAAATCAGGAGCCCGCCATGACTTTCCCACCCCCAAAACACCGACGTGGATTCACTCTCATTGAACTCCTCGTGGTGATCGCAATTATTGCGGTACTCGTCGCATTGTTGCTGCCAGCCGTCCAACAAGCTCGCGAAGCGGCCCGCCGGTCCAGTTGCAAAAACAATTTGAAGCAGCTCGGTTTGGCGATGCACAACTATCACGATCTCTACACCGGCTTGCCTCCCGCAGCCTGTTATCCGGGGGACACGAATGTCACTTTGAAGACTTGGTCGGCTCAGGCTCGCTTGCTTCCGTTATTAGATCAAGCGAATTTGCAAAACCTGATTGATTGGAGCCTGACTTATGAAGCTCAGCCGGCAGTGACGCAAACACGAGTCCCGACGTTTCTTTGTCCTAGCGAAGTGAACGACATGTCGCGACCCGATGGAAGCCTGATTCACTACCCGCTGACTTACGGTGTCAATCATGGAAGTTGGTTTGTGTACCAACGTGGAACATCGAACGGCGGTCACGGAGCCTTCACACCGAACCGCTCGATTCGCATGCGAGATTTTACGGATGGGACAAGTAACACCTTGGCGATGATGGAAGTCAAAGCGTTTAACCCCTACTTCCGCAATGGTGCTAATCCGACGGGAAATAACCAACCACTGCCCGCCAATGAATCTGCAATCTCCGGATACGGCGGAGACTTCAAGACGAATTCGGGACACACTGAATGGGTCGATGGCCACGTTCATCAAAGTGGCGTGACGACCACATTCCCTCCCAATTCACTCGTTCCGCATACTCATACTGATGGCGTGACATACGATGTCGACTTTACCTCATGTCGAGAATCGGGTGCCGGTTGCACTGACCTTTTCACTTATGCTGCCGTGACCGCACGCAGCTATCATACAGGGATTGTGAATGTGTTGGTGGCTGATGGATCGGTCCACTCTCTTTCCGAGAACATTGATCTCGGTGTCTATCGCAATCTGGGACAACGCAATGATGGAAACGTGGTTGGTGAGTGGTGATACCGCTTATCTGCTCGTTTTCGAACTTTCTCCAGCGCCCCGATTTACTCATCGGGGCGTTTTTTTATTTGATGAAATTCTAAGTTAGAATTGAGCCAAACGGGCGTCTCATCGGTGTGACAATACATGAGGATCATTTTGAAAGCCCCTATGATGCGAAATAACAATTGTAAACTTTCGAGAGGTTTCACGCTGATCGAATTGCTGGTGGTGATTGCGATCATTGCTGTTCTCGTAGCCCTGCTTTTACCGGCCGTACAACAAGCACGCGAAGCGGCTCGTCGCACGAGTTGTAAGAATAATCTCAAGCAAATTGGTTTGGCTGTTCACAACTATCAGACCGCCCATCGCACTTTCCCTCCCGGTGCTGCGGTGAATACGAATTTGACATCGACCGGGAATAACGGTTCCTGGGGAGTTCACGGTCGGTTGCTCCCGTTTCTCGAACAAGGCAACACTTACGATCAAGTGGACCTCACCGTCGCCTGGGATTTCCAGACAGCCATTGATGGTCTCAAGATCGAAACTTATTCTTGTCCCAGCGATCCGAAGGCGGGACAACCACGCGATCCGGGGAGTGGCAAAGTGAATCTGTGGCCGACAACTTATGGCTTTAATTATGGAACGTGGTTTGTCTTCGATCCTGCGACGGGTCGTGGTGGAGACGGCTTGTTCTATCCCAATGCAAAGTTGTCGTTTCGCGATGCCATTGATGGTTCGAGTAACACTCTGTTGGCGGCAGAAGTTAAAGCGTGGACACCTTACACACGAAATGGTGGTCCTTCCACGACCGCCATTCCTCAAAATGTTGCCGATGCGCAAGCAGCGATTGCAACGGGAACTTCCTTCAAACTGGATCCCGCCACGGGACACACCGAATGGCCCGATGGTCGGGTTCATCATACGGGGATCACTGTCACGCTTCCGCCCAATACCAATGTACCGTTCAGTAACGGAGGTGTGACTTATGAGAATGTTGATTACAACTCCTGGCAAGAAGGGCGTGACGGCAGTAATGGCAGCCCGACTTATGCCATCATCACCTCTCGTAGTTATCATACGGGGATCGTGAATGCACTTTTGCTGGACGGATCGACTCGATCCATCAGTGAAAACATTGACCTTTCGATCTGGCGTGCGTTGGGGACTCGCGCTGGAGGTGAAGTCATCGGGAGCTTTTAACGACATGTTTCTCTCCTCCTGACGAATCACATGAACTGCTCGGGTCGTTTTCTGATCGCAAAGTTTTTAGAATCAATAAAAACTGTTCTTGATGCGATTGAGGTGAAACATGAATCATCGACCATTGGTGATCGGACTGGGTGAGCTCTTGTGGGACTGTTTTGAAGACTCTCGACGACCCGGTGGAGCTCCTGCGAATGTTGCCTTCCAAGCGAATCAGCTCGGTTGTGAGGGGGCCGTCTGCTCCCGAATCGGGCAGGATGATCTCGGGCAGGAATTGGCTGCATTTCTGGAAAATCAGGGACTTTCGACACGTTCTTTGCAATTCAGTGCCGATCGACCGACGGGTACCGTCACGGTCGAGATGAAAGAAGAGAATCATCCCGAATACACGATTCACGAGAATGTCGCGTGGGATACGATGGAGTTCACGCCCGAATGGCAGCAGCTCATGCATTCGGCTTCCGCCGTCTGTTTTGGATCACTCGCTCAACGCGCTGAACCGTCCCACACCACCATTCAACAATGCCTGGCTGCGACCTCTGAATCATGTCTGACGGTCTATGATGTTAACTTGCGTCAGCAGTTTTACAATGAAGCAATTCTGTCAGAATCTTTACAGGCAAGCCGAGCCGTCAAACTGAATCATGAAGAAGTTGTCGTGATCAGTCAGGAACTGGGAACTTCGCAAGAGGATGTGACCTTCGCTAAAGAGATCCAAGAGCGATTTGGATTAGAGTTGATTATCATCACGCGTGGTGAGCATGGTTGCCTGCTCATTTCCGAAGACGAACTGGTCGATCTTAAAGGAGAGAAAGTTGAAGTGGTCGATGCGGTGGGTGCGGGTGATGCCTTTACCGCAGGACTGATCTCTGCGTTGCTCAAAAACTGGCCTCTCAAAACAGCAGGAGAATTTGCCAACAAAGTCGGAGCCAAAGTCGCCGCTTCTTCAGGAGCCATGCCCGACCTGAAAGACGAGTTCGCAGCATTGATGGGCAAGTTTGAACCTTGATCAATCTGTGGGCTGCAAGACATGAATCTTGCGTTCTGCGGGGACTTTCCGAAAACGGTTCACAGACCGGTCGGTGACGTTTTCGATGCCGCTCAAGATGTTTTCGTCGAGAATTTGCATTGTGATTCTTTGTGCAAAGCGGTACGTCTCCCAAACGACAAATTGTACTCCATCAACCCCACCATTCAAGATTTTTGCCGGTGGAGACTGCTGATACCCGAGTGGTGAGACGAGTGCATGATCGAGTTTGAGTGATCCTTTCTGGACCCAGTCGATGGCGCGGTCAACTCGTTTTACGTGTCCGATGGAGGTTTGACTGTAGTCACTCAAAGTCAAACCTGAGAGGTCGAACACTCCCACTGCTTCGCCGACCGGCTCACCAAATTCCCACGACGCTTGTTCGAGCGATTCGACAGCCCCCACAACATAATCCTCTCCTCCAGTCAGTGGAGAAATCACGTCATCAAAGAGTCGCCAGAAGCTGATGTCTCCTAATGTGACCAGATTTCCCGCGATGATGTTCAAATCCAGCGGGCTGTCGGGGTTATTCATGCTCCAGGGCAAATGCTCGTACGGCTGGGAAGGTTGATACTCGATTTGAGTCCAGGCCGCCAGATCGACATCGTGCCAATAGACGGGACGATCCTGTCGTTGGTTTTCATAGCTTCTCTCGCGAGTGTAAATTTCGGAAACCACGCGGCCATCAAACTCGACTTCGTCATCATGAAAACCGATCAAGTCGAGAATTGTGGGAGTGAGATCAGCCAAGCGAGTCGCTTTATCCAAGCGCGCACCGCGACGAATTGTTGGCCCCGAGACAAACCAGGTCGCTCGCATCGATTCACGAAACGGATAACCGTGCATCGTTCCCGGTGAACTTTTCGTACCGAAGTACCAATTCCGTTTGGCCGTCACGACAAGGTCGGCTGCATATTCATCTTCGCGGTACTTCAGGTTGTCTTGCCATAACAGGTGGCGCGTAATGGCGACAACGCTGTCCGGGTAATCGGTCTTTGCTGTGATTTGCAACCATTCCTGTTCGCTGAGGAATGTTCCCCATGAGTCGGCGGGAAGCGCATTCGAAAGACCGAGAGGATCAGTCAGAGGGCGATTCACTTCGTCGAACAATACGCTGCCATCATCTCCAGGTCGCACATTCTGAACCACTCGATACCGATACACCCATTTTTTTTCGAGTGTCAAACGACGATCAATGACTGCTTGTCCTCGATCGTGAGTCGTGATCAAGATCGAATTCTCAGCTAAACGCATCAAAACCAGATCAATCGGGTGTCCCCATTCTCCCGTCCCGTTTTGTCCACGAGTGGCGGCAATCGTCAGCGGGAGATTGACGGGAGTGGTTTCTGCATTGATACGATACTGTAGTAGTTCAGCCGGCTGTGATGTCCCCATCCATTGTCCCGACTGATAATGACCTTTGGGAAGAAAGATGCGTGCCGCACCATCGGTATCACCATCGATGAACACAAACTGCTTTGAACTATCTTCAGGGTGTCGATTCCAAAAACGATGCAATCGCACAGAGAGTCCCAAGCCTCCCCCGATCCAATTACCGGCTTGATCGACTTTCCGCGGGCGGTGAAACAGTTCGTTGGCGAGGTCGAATTTGGTCAGGTACTTTTCGCGTCCACCGTGATGTCCATGATCGCTCACTAACATGAAATAAGTTGAGTCGAGCAGGCCACGAGTTTCTAATGCCGAGACCACCTTGCCAATCAATCGGTCGGCCAGCGCGATTGTTCGTCGGGTGCTGCCGAATTGACCGCGAGATTCCTTGTGACTTACCGAATCGGTCTCTGGAAGCCAAATGATGCTGACGGGAAGATCCTTCGCGATCAGATACTTCAACGCAAAATGCGTGTTGGCATCGTCGATGTACTTCCATGCTTCATGAGCATGAAAGTAGGGCATATTGCGAATCAGGCTGCGCGTCCATAACATCGGCGGGACTTCCGTCATCAAGGGAAGAATTCCGGTGGCCCAATCTTGTCCGCGGGATTGCAAGTGTTCGTAAAGTGGTGGGACTCCCGATGTTTGTGTCTCTCTCCATCGATCTCCCATTCCGTCACCGGCTGTCAAATTTATTGCCTGGGCCTGTGTGTTTTGAATGAGGGCGTCTGCACCTTCGGGATGTAACAATCGGCTGCTTCGATTGGGACCTAAAGTTTCCAGGTAGGATTCGGAAGCGAGAGTTCGACGACTGAATCTCACCTGTCCTTTCAAACCATGTCGATCAGAAAAACAACCGGTCCACATTGTGCCGTTGGAGGTGATGGTGTCGGAAGGAAATCCAGTAAATGTTTCTCCCAAACAGGTTCCCCCTTCGACAAACAACTTGGAGATGTTGGGGAGATGCCCCATTGCCGACATTTCGTGAACCACATCCGGTCGCAAGCCATCCATGTAGAAGACGACCACACGGGCCTGATCGACGGGAGGGACAGGACGAGAGGTTGGCTCCAGAATCTTCTCCTCCATCCGCACGGGTTGGGGGGGTGGTCCCCGTTCCATGACGACTTCAAACTGCCCCGTATTGTCAGAATGGTCGAAGTCATTGATCCCGAGTAGAAGTTGGCCGGACGATTTTACCTGGACTGAAATCTGGTCTCCGACAATAAAAGATGCCCCGGAACCTATTCGCCCAATCAGTCCAAAACAGGGAGCTGGTCCTGAAGCCGCCGCTGGTAGAGGGAAAGATTGATTGGCAACATCATCCGTGTAAAAGAATGTTCCTTCCGGCCCCACTTTATAGTCTTGGCCGAGAGTTGATGATTGGCCTGCTGTGATTTCACCCGACGCGCGAATCGTGATTGACTCACCGACTCTCAACTCCAGGCCGGTCTCGACCCATTGAGACTTCGCATCAATCGTCAATCGATTGGATGGTGAGTTGTCGTCCAAGTCATCGATGACCGCGCGCACTGTCGTCTGCTGTTGACACCCAACGGTCATCAACACGCCGAACAAAATCGCGCAGATGCTGTTTTTGTAGGACTTGGGACGCATTTAGGAAATTCGTGTCTCAGAGAGTGAACGACAGAGAGATCAGGAGCGCAAGCGCCTCACCACACGACGATAATCCTGAAAATCGGCATAATCGGACCACCATCCCCAGTCTCGGACTCCAATAACACCGCGCGAGCCACAGGATTATACCGAACGAACCACCTCGGAAAGATAGGTAGTATGGGAATCAATGGGGGAATATTCCGAGAGAACTAGAGATGGACGGGAATCCATCTTTGCTGCTGCTCTGATGTGGGAGCGATTGGTGGATCGGTCCACGGAATCGGCTCCTCGGCCTCGCGATATTTTTGGAGTGCTTCCTTGAAGCGATTCACCAAATCTCGCAGGCAATCCCGTTCGGTTGGTCCTGTGGCCTCTATATGAGGGAGATTTCCCGCAAATGCCCGGTAGTTAAACTCATCACCCGAAGGGAGGGTTAACACCACTCGGCAATCGTAAACCGGGGGTTGATCGTGAGGACCATCTGTGATGGGGAGGGAGTGATTCATGATACTGGCCCATTCTACCGGGAGAACATCGGGAAGCCAGTCTACAAGTTCAATTCAATTCGATGGGGCCAGACGACAATTGAGTTTCTTCACCCAGCCAGGTTTTGAGAGGTGAAGTGACTGATTGAACAGCAGGGTTGAGAGCACCTCCGGCGAAACTCAATACGGATCCCCAGGCGGCTTCCATTTCAAGATCGCTCGGTTTGTGATCTTCAACGATCATCACTTCAGGCTCTTCGATTCTGATCAAATGCCAGCGACGATTGTCAGACTGAATTTCATAGGAGTTTTGAGGGACATTCGACTCTGAAATTCCCCACATCCGAAGATTTTCTGCTGTCACCGACAAACTCTGAACGTCTCCGAATTGATCCACGACTCGATACTCGCCGACAGCAATGTCGTGCGGTAATGGATGAGCCAACAAACTCACCTTGATGAGGGCTGGAGTTTGTTCTTGAATCACATCGAGAGATTGGTCAAGTGGTGACAGGGCTAACGACTTGATATCAACAGATAACGGCATGACCTCGTGATCAATTTGCTCCCAAGAGATCATCTGGATGGCAGGTTCCACTACTTTCACGGCACAGGGCCACTCAAAGTCGTAAGCCACCACGGTCTTCTGCTTGACCACTGGCTTGTGGTCATGTGACCAAACCAGGCCAAACATGACCGTGGTAAGTGTCAGAAGTGTGATCCTGGCGTGTATGGTAGTCATCCGTGAAATCCAGTTCAGGTGTTTTGCGCATCTCAAAGGTTGTTTCGCTTCGTACTTCATCCCGCAGGAGTGAGCACGCTTCCTTTAAAATACATCGTCCTGGTAAGATATGCGGCTTTGGGGAAACACGATTGTTTCAGGCTCTTCCGTGGTCCGAGAGATCGCAGGACCGGTTATGATGATTCTACGTCCCGCTTTTGCAGCAGTTTCTTTGGTGTCAAAGCTCGCTATTACTTCGGTTCTGGGTGTGGGGCGTTACAATAAACTCCTCGAGACTTCACAATGACAGCCTCGGTAATCACAGTAGTGTTCAAAGATTGCCAACAATAGACACCGTAAACGACTCAATCCATGTCAGAAACTCGCCGAATACATCCTGTTTCACATCCCGTCAGCGGCTCGATCCGTCCTCCGGGTTCCAAAAGTATCTCGAACCGTGCACTGATCCTGGCCGCTTTGGCGGATGGAGAAAGCCAGCTCACAGGATTGCTCGATTGTGAAGATACTCGGGTGATGATCGAGAGTCTGAATCGGCTTGGGATCTCAGTCACTCATCATCCAGAAAACAATACCGCCATGATTGTTGGATGCGCGGGAACGCCACCTGCAAGTTCCGCAGAACTCTGGCTTGAGAATAGTGGGACCAGCATTCGTTTTCTTACTGCACTGTGCTGTAACGGTCATGGAGAGTATTTGCTCGACGGGAACAGTCGCATGCGACAACGACCGATCGGAGATCTGGTCGATGCGCTCTCCCAATGGAATACCAATGTGAAATGCGTAGAGGGAACAAATTGCCCTCCCGTGAAAATCCAGTCACAGGGTCTCCAAGGGGGAGAGACACATGTGAAAGGAAACATCTCCAGTCAGTATTTGAGTGCGTTACTGATGACGGCACCGTGTGCAAAGTCTCCCGCTCAAATTATTGTCGATGGACCACTCGTTTCTGAACCGTATATCGATATGACTCTGGGAGTTATGGCACAGTTTGGTGTCGCAGTTGAGATACAGTCGGATAATCATTTTTTGATTCAACCCACGAAATATCGAGCCGCTCATTATTACATCGAGCCTGATGCCTCGGCGGCGAGCTACTTTTTAGCTGCTGCCGCGATCACCGGAGGCACGGTCACCGTGGAAGGGCTCTCACAGTTAGCACTTCAAGGGGATGTGCGTTTTGTGGATGCCTTGGAACAAATGGGCTGTAAGGTGAGTTGGCAAAACGATTCGGTCACAGTTGTCGGGCAACCTTTGCAGGGCATCGAAATCGATATGAACGCGATTAGCGACACGGCTCAAACTTTGTCGGCCGTTGCTGTTTTCGCGGAAGGCCCCACACGAATCACCAACGTCGGTCATATGCGACATAAAGAAACAGATCGCATCACTGCTGTTGCCAATGAGCTTCGTAAGCTTGGTCAAACCGTAGAAGAAGCAGAGGAAGGCTTGACGATCCATCCAGCTCCGATTACTCCCGCCACAATCGAAACCTACAACGATCATCGCATGGCGATGAGTTTCGCATTGATCGGCCTGAAAGCAGAGGGAGTGGTGATCGATAATCCTGGCTGCACAGTGAAAACATACCCTCACTTTTTTGAAGATCTCGAACGTCTATGTCAAAGCCCCTCATGACCTCTGGCGACTCTCGGTCCGACAGGGAACAGGCGTTTCACATTCTCGTCAATGCCGCCAATTCGGAAGAATACGCAGAGACGCTCATTGATCAAATTGCGTCCAAGTTGTCGTCACGTGATCTCACTCGAATTCGTTATCTCGTGACAACCGTCATCCGCAGGAAACTGACCTTAGAAGCCGTTCTGAAGTCGTTTGTAAATCGTACTATTGAACCCGATTTGTGGATTCTCATGAAGTTGGGAGCGGCACAAATTTTATTCGGTGCCACCGAACATCGACATGCTGATGTGAATGAAACGGTTGAGGTTGCTCGGCAAATCGGAAAACAGCATTGGTGCAAAATTCTGAACGGCGTATTGAGAAATCTGGATCGGGACTGTCTGCCCGAGATTCCGTCACAATTCGCCACCAACGTCTATCCTCTGCAAACAGGAAGCGACTTACGAGCACTCAAGAAGCACCATTTTCCCGACCCACACGCTGATTACTGTGGATACCTCTCTGCGGCATTCAGTTTACCGAAATGGTTGGTCAAACGCTGGAAGGATCGATTTTCAAAAGAGCAGTTGTCCGAGATTGCGAGTCGGTTTTTGAGTTCTCCACGTCTCTGCTTGCGAGTGAATCTCAGTAAAATCTCTCGTGAGGATCTTCTGAAGCGATTTCAGGAGGGGGGTTTTTCGGGACGTCCGGGAAACATTCCCACTTCCATTCTCGATATCAATACAACATCAGTGACGCAACTCCCCGGATGGGAGAGCGGCCTGTTTTCTGTTCAAGATGAGACGGCTCAAAACGCCGCCCAAACATTGAATCCCCAGCCAGGAGAATCGATTCTCGATCTCTGTGCGGCTCCAGGAACGAAAACAATTCATCTCGCAGAATTGATGAATTTTGAAGGTTCGATAGTCGCGGCTGATGTCAGTGAAGAGCGATTGTCTAAAGTGCGGGAGAATGTGAAACGCTGCCAAGCGGATTTGATCGAAACAATTCAAATCGCACACGATGGTCAAGATTTTCCCGAAGGCCCTTTTGATCGGATCCTGATCGATGCTCCCTGCACCAACACGGGAGTCTTTGGGAAACGAGTCGATGCCCGCTGGCGAATTACGGCCTCTGATATCTCCGAACTCTCGCAATTGCAACTTCGGTTACTCACCCAAGCCGCCAGCCACCTGAAACCCGGCGGCTGCATTGTCTACTCGACATGTAGCTTGGAACCGGAAGAGAATGAACGAGTGGTCGAACAGTTTCTGAAAACGAACACACAGTTTGTCTGTTCGTCTCAGAAACTCTTTCTTCCCGGCAGTCCGAGTGACGGTGGGTTTCAGGCCTTACTGACGCATCAAGCGGTGACCGATTAGCCCGGATTATTCATTAGCCGCTGGGCGCGAGCCCACGGTTCATTAGATTTCTCTATAGAGAAACCAAAACCGGACGCTAGCGTAGTGTCTCATATATGCGAGTGATTATTACGACACTACCATTACTGGGTAATCAATCAGTTTATGATGATCTTGCCAATTTGCATGCCACCCTCTCCGCCTCTGGGGGAGAGGGCCGGGGTGAGGTGGTGATCAATCTCGGTTCAACGACCTCCTCATCCGGCCTTCGGCAGTTTAGTCTCGGCCTACCGCCTTTGGTTTCTATTCTCGCTGAGGCGAGGAAACCTCAGTTGCTCTCACAAAGGAGGAGAAGGATTTCATCAACGAATTCCAGTAAATAATCACAACAAGTCATTCACTCAGCCAGATAATCGCTCATCTGTTTGAGACACTACGCTAGCGCGTGTCGGCTGTTTTTTTACATGCTGTATTTTGACCTGTTTGCATAATTGCTGATGGGATAAAAAGTGATGTTGATTTCAGTATTGACCGTGAATAATCCGGGTTAGAACTTGGCAGGATGCCCGAGTTTACGACGAATGATGGCCCATTGACCGGCGTGCATCATCCAATGCAGCGCTTGAAACTCGCACAGTTCACCGACCGTTTTGGCGATTTGCGCCAGATTTTCTGGAGCCGGCTTGACCAAATCATCTTCGGAGAGCCCGGCTACTGCTTTCAATAACGCCTGCCGTTGCGATTCATAGAGAGAGAGCATGACATCAACCGAATCGAAATCGTCTGGATTGTCTGAAGTGCTGGTTTCGGTTGTGTACTTTTCTCCAAAGCCATCAGGAAGTTCAGGCAGCTCACCCGGAAAACATGCCTCGGCAAGACCTTTCGTTGCAGTCAGGAGATGTCCGAACTGCCAGGCGAGATGATTGGCTCCTTCTGTCGGTCTGACCATCCAGTCTTCGGGAGACAGATCATCAACGTAAGCATGGACGATCATGTTGGAAGAATTGAGTGAATATTCAATGGTATCGATGGTGTTCATTTTCTTTTATTTTCCAGGCTAACAGGAGAGTATCATTTAGTTATCTGATTCTTGATCCAACCAAATCTTCAGATCAATCTGTGAAACGACGGATTTCTGAAATTCTTTAAAATGAGTGGGCAATTGATAGATTAACTTCCAGTCCTTAATAGGGGAATCGGGACGCGGAAACGTGAAACGCAATGCCGTTGTGCCGTCCGCTTCCAACACTTTTTCTGCCGGGCCACTTGGAGAGATTTCTTGTGTTCCATCGGAGAGCCTGATTTTCGTTTTCGACATCCATTCCCGATGAGACTCAAAAGGTGCTCCGCGCTCGGAATGGAGCACGACCATCAAGACAGAAACATTGTCTTTATCGAGAGAGATTTTCTCGCGAGTGACAACCGCTAATCCCTGACGTTGACTGACCCGTGGAGCCGACCAATCGTCGAAAACAAAGTCCTGATGGTCGAGTGCTTCGAGTGTTCTGATCCTCAAATAGAGATCCAGGGAGTCAGGATGCTTATCCTTTGGGATCAACCAGTCCACTCGGAATTCTGGAGAGATGAGCTGTAAGTGGCAAGGCAATTCGATCAACGCGTCTGGAGAAAAAGGAGTCAGTCGAGACTTGGTCACACGCTGATCTTTGGAGTGAGTCAGCTCCAGCACCTGATCCCCAGAGACTTGTAAATACAATGGATGTCGCGTTGGAACAAATAGACTCTGGAGTGTGATACGAAACAAATCAAAATCGTCCCGGCCTGCAATTTCTTTGCGAGTAATCCGATTGATGCGGTAAGCAGTGTCCGTTGAACGTGATTCCAATGATGCAAAATAGAAGCGAGGCTGTGTTTGTTCCGACAAAACGTAAACGCGACCACTCTCATCAACGGTCAGGTCAAGCTGAAAATGATTCAACAACTCAGTCATCGCCGACCAATAAGATAACTTGCGTGCTGAGAAACGAATTGAGTTTGAGTTGATCTTTAGATCGGGAGATATTTTCAATTTGTATCCCGTCTGCTCTTCAAAGAGGTGAACGGACTCGTTGAGCGTTAAGAGAGTCTCCGGGAATTCCAGTTCCGGCATTGTCTGCCGTAAGACGGCTTGCCGATATCTCAATTGGCTAAGGATCCGCTTGAACTCTCTTTGCCCCATCTCAGATTGAGGCGTTTTGAGCTTCTCTAACTGCTCAATCGCGGGGGGACCAATTTTGAACAGTCGAAGTTCTGCATTCTGACGAGTACTTCGCGATGAATCATCGAGTTTTTGGACCAATTCCTGTAATTCAGTATCCGTTGGAAGATCGTCCGCAAAGACATGGCCGACGATACTAATCAGCAGGAATACAAAGGAAATCATCGTACGACGCATGGGGCGTCCTCAATCAGAATATTCGGTCGGAGTAGACATATTGTAATCAGTTCCGGTATGCGTGTCTGTTTCTTTTCTCACGAATCGATATTATGGTCGCCAGAGAAAAGTCCCGCAGTTGCCCTGATTTTCAGCGATGTTAAAGGTTTCAACGTGATGAGTTACTTGTGTTTGGGTCTCGTCGCCCTGCTGTTCATTCTGGTCTTCGTCAATTTTTCGTGGGCGGCGAAGTTTCAGAAGATGATCCTGCGTGAGCCACCTCACTGCTCTGAAGAGAACTTGCCACCCGCAGTGGTCTTACTGGCAATGCGCGGTGCTGATCCCTTTCTGCCCGATTGCTTGAACGGGTTAGTGAATCAAGAGTATCCCAATTACGATATCAAGATCATCATCGATTCCGAGCAGGATCCGGCTGCCGCGGTGGTTGCCGACTTTATGAAGTCTTACAGCGGAAACAATGTCGAGGTTCAATACCTTGTCGATCCACTCACCACATGCAGCTTGAAAGTTTCCGCTCTCATTCAGGCCATTCAACAACTCGACACCCGATATGAATTCGTGACGGTGCTGGATGCTGATGTCATCACAGAACCTGACTGGTTACGTTCATTGGTGACGCCGTTGGTTCACAATCCCGAGTCGGCAGCCAGTTCGGGAATTCGCTGGTTTATGCCCGAAAAACGCGAACTGGGAAACATGGTTCGTCGGCACTGGAATATCGGAGCCATCATTCAGATGTATCTGTTTCAGATTCCGTGGGGCGGTTCATTGTGTATTCGGCGTTCATTTTTTGAAGAAGGTAATCTGCTCGAACATTGGTCGCATTGCCTGTGTGAAGACACTCCACTCGCCGGCGCTCTGCAAAAGTCAGGACGCCAGTTAGAAACGGTGCCTGAAGCACTCATGATCAATCGCGAATCTACGAACCTTTCGAGTGCGATCCGATTCATTGGTCGACAGCTTCTCTTTGCTCAGCTTTATCACCCGCGATGGTTCTCTGTGATGTTGCCCGGGATTTTGAATGCCGTTGTGCCTCTGATTAGTCTGGGCGTCTTCGTGGCGGGAGTTTCTCAGGGAGACCGACTGGCTTGGTTACTTCCGGGAGCAATCATTGCTCAAAATCTGTCCGTGTTATTACAGGCGACGTTTACCGGACGAATTGTCAAAAAACGGCTGGTTGCCGAAGGGATCGCTGTTCGTAAATCGGTCTTTGACCGCAAGACATTCACCGCGGCATTTGTCGCCGTCTTCACTCATTTCTGGGGAGTCGTTCGACCGTTGTGGATTCGTCAGATTGAATGGCGAGGGATCACGTATCGACGAACCCGAGGCAAACAATTTGATCTTGTGGAGTACACGCCCTACCAACCTGATGGTGAAGAGGGGTTGGCCGAAGTTTCGATTTAGAGATCGATTTCTTCGAGGTCCACGAAACTCGCTTCTTCCATGATCACTTTGTATCGCTCAGAAGCGTCTTTCCCTAATAGCTGAGAGAAAGTGGCGTCGGCTTCCAATTGGCTATCGATATCCACTTTCAGCAGAATGCGAATGGCGGGATCGAGAGTTGTTTCTTTGAGTTGCTTAGCCGACATTTCTCCGAGACCCTTAAATCGAATCACTTCTGATTTACGATTCGCGGGCAAGCTATTCAGGATCTCTTCTTTCTCAGCATCGTCTTGTGCGTAAATCGTCTCTTTACCGACCAGAATCCGGTACAGAGGAGGTTGTGCGAGATAAAGCTTTCCTGAGCGAATCAGTTCCGGCATGTGTCGGAAGAAGAAGGTAAGCAGGAGAGTACTGATGTGAAATCCATCGCTATCGGCATCCATCAACAGAATGATTTTTCCATAGCGAAGGTTGTGGATGTCAAAGTGGTCGCTGATTCCTGTTCCCAGTGTCTCGACGAGATCTTTGACTTCCTGGTTCTGTATCGCTTTGGAGACCGAGAGCGATTCGGTATTGAGAATTTTCCCTCTCAATGGAAGGACGGCTTGTGTGCGACTATCTCTCCCCATTGCCGCGGTGCCGCCGGCAGAATCTCCTTCGACGATAAATAGTTCCGATTCCTCGGGCTTCGTCGAACGACAGTCGAGAAGTTTGCCGGGCAAGCTTGTTCGTTTGGAGGGCGTTTTGCGTCGCACGCCACTGGAAGCTTCGCGACTTGCCAAACGGGCACGCGCTGCCAATACAATGCGACCAATGACGGCATCGGCGATTGAGGGGTTATTGTTGAGCCAGGTTTCCAAAGCCGGACGGACCAAGCCTTCCACCCATGCTGCCATTTCAGGGTTGTTCAGTTTCTCTTTCGTTTGTCCCTGAAACATGGGGTCAGAAAGAAACACAGAAGCGATGGCCATGCACCCTTCACGGATATCATCCGCGGTGATGTTGAGTCCCTTCTGCTTAATGTTATGGACCTCCATGTAGTTTCGGACGGCTTTGTTGATGCCAGACTTGAAACCAATTTCGTGGGTACCGCCCCCATGAGTGCGGATTCCGTTCACGTAGCTGCGAATTTGTTCGTCGGTCGATTCGGTCCAATGTAAAACAATTTCGACCTTCGTGTTGCCGTCTTCTTTTTCGGCTGCAAATACTTGTTCGTGAACGACTCTTTTTTCGCTCTCTTTGGTCAACTTGTGCAGATACCCCGTGATACCTTCGGGATGATGAAATTCGACCTTCTCTTTTTTCGCTTCATCCTCGAACGTGATATTCAATCCACCGTGAATGTACGAAATGTCTTCCAAATGCTGTTTAATGATATCGGCGTTGAAATTGGTTTTGCGAAAGATGGAATCGTCGGGTCGAAAGAAGATCGACGTTCCATGACCGCGAAACTTTTTCACTTTCTTCACGGGAGTTGTGGGTCTCCCACGTTTGTAGCGTTGGACCCATTCATGGCCGTCTCGATGAACGGTGGCGACCATTTCTTCAGAGAGAGCGTTCACCACGGAAGAACCAACGCCGTGCAATCCACCACTGCGGGCGTAATTCTTGTCCGAGAATTTTCCCCCGGCGTGGAGGGTTGTCAGGATGACTTCGAGTGCCGATTTCTTGAGTTTCTTGTGTCTATCGACGGGAATACCGCGACCGTTGTCACCAACAGTTGCGGAAGCTCCATCTTTGTGTAGCGTGATGCTGATGCGATCGGCTTCCCCGGCGAGATATTCATCGACGGAGTTATCGACAATCTCCCACAGCAAGTGATGAAGACCTCGATTATCGACACCGCCGATATACATCGAGGGCCGACGCCTGACCGCTTCGAGTCCTTCGAGGACTTCGATATCGTCGGCGTTATATTTATTGTTTCCGTTCTTCGCAGCTGTCGCCATGAATCATCCGTTTCGAGCGAGTATCAAAAGTTTCGGCAACTCAACGCTATTCTTCTTCCATTTCGTTCCAATCGACCAGATCAATTTCCGGACGTTGGAGTTGTACAAACGTGTTTCGCTGACTCGTTTTAATCCCTTTACCACCGCGAGAGGTGATGTTGTACTTCTGTTGTCCGATGGTAATCACCGTATCATTGGAATTGAGGATTTTTAAGGAATCGCTGGGGCGTGCCATCATGGCAGCACCGAGAACCTCGTCGGTTTTGTCGAGCTTGATCCCTTTGACACCAATGCCGGGATTACCGAGCACGGGAACCTCTGACAAGCCAAAATGAACGATGCGGGCTTGTTTGGTCGCCAGGAAGATTGATTCTTCTTCTGTGATCAATTTGGCGAACACGACATGATCCCCTTTTCGCAATCGTGCATACCGGCGTCCGGCTTTCGTCGAAGTGGGACGGTATTGCGAGAGCGAGATGGCGGAGACCTGCCCTTGGGCGGTCGCGATCATAATGTAGGGTTCGGGCATCGGATCATCGGGGGGAGTATCCTCCGCCGTGAATCGAGGATCGGTCGAAATCATACCGATGATTTTCTCACCATCACCCAGTTTCACGTATTTCGAGATGGGGTCGCCATAACCTGAAGAAGCGGGAATATCGGCCATCGACATGGTGTAGGCCACACCTGCGGATGAGAGGAATACAGCGGTGTCGAGTGTGCTTCCGGGAATGACATCGAGAACCGCGTCACCTTCGCGCACTCGAGTCCCCTCGACTGACGCGAGCCTCCCGACACGTTTGACCCAACCATCGGTCGTGATGACCACATTAGTATTTTCTCGAACAATGTAAGCTTGCGGATCAAATTCCTGGATCTCTTCGGAGTTTCCAATTTCGGTGCGTCGTTTTTCAGGAAACCTTTCGGCTAAGTCTTTCAGTTCCGATTTGACCACTTTCCACAGGCGCGATTCTGATTGAAGAATCTTTTCAATACGATCTGCTTCGGCTCGTTTTTCGTCGAGTTCGCCAAGTATGCGTTCGATCTCTAGTTGAGAGATACGATAGAGCTGAATTTCCAGAATCGCGTACGTTTGAACTTCATCCAGCGGAAAGGCCTGCATCAGTTTTTCTGCGGCATCCTGTTTTCCCTGACTGTTGCGAATGATTTTTAACGCTTTGTCGAGGCCATCAAAGATGATCCCGAATCCTTCCAAAATATGAATCCGTTTCCGTAACTGTTCGAGCTGAAACTCAAACCGTTTGCGAACCGTGATTAAGCGAAAGTCCAGGAAGTGCCTGAGCATCTCCACCAGACTTAATCTCGCGGGAATCGGCATGCCCTGTTCATCGGGGACTAACGCCGTCAGGTTCATCGAAAAGTTTTGTTCGAGCGTCGTATGTTTATAAAGATACGCCATCACAGCCTCAGAATCGGAGGCCGATTTGATGTCTAACACCAATCTCAAGCCCTGTTCTTCATCCGATTCATCCGAGACATCGATCAGTTGCGGGAGTTTTCTGGAGGCGACAATTTCACCAATGGACGAAACCAGCGGTCCCGTTTCGATACCGTAGGGTACGGAATTGATGACGATCCGATTGTCGATCGTTTTGCGACCTTTTTTGTCAAACTCCCAAGTCGCCCTGACTTTGACGCCTCCTCGACCTTCTTCATACGCTTTGCGAATTTCCCGACGATCCGTCACAATTCGCCCGCCCAAAGGAAAATCTGGCCCTTTCACATACTTCATCAATTGGGCAACCGTTGCGTTGTCGGCATCGATGAGATGGATGGCGGCTTTCACAACTTCGACGAGGTTGTGGGGGGGGATGTTGGTTGCCATTCCGACCGCAATACCCTGCGATCCGTTGACCAACAGATTGGGATAGCGCGACGGCAGAACAACCGGCTCTTCGCGTGTGGCATCGTAGTTGGGGCGCATATCGACCGTTTGATATCGGAGTTCCGACATCAGTTCTTCTGAGATAGGGTCGAGACGCGCTTCGGTATATCGTTCGGCGGCAGGAGACAGTCCGATCACCGACCCAAAATTCCCCTGGCCAAAGACCAATGGATAACGAAGGCTGAAGTCTTGCGCCATTCGCACGAGCGTGTCGTACACGGACGATTGCCCATGCGGGTGGTAGTTGCCTGTCGTATCACCACAAATTTTGGAACACTTCCGCGTCTTGGCATCGGCTGTCAGACGCAAGTCGTGATACATGACATAGAGGATGCGTCGTTGCACCGGCTTTAACCCATCTCGTACATCGGGTAGCGCACGAGAGGTAATTACGGAGAGCGCATAATTCAGATAGCGTCTTCTGGTTTCCGCACTGAGCGGAACATATTGAATACGATCAGAATCTTCAGACGTCTTGTCGGCAGATTTCCTGGGGGCCAATGGTAACTCCGTCTTCCTGACAGTGCTGTTCTTGCCCTAACAGCAGAACGTTGAATTTGGCAAAATCGATATTACTGGAATAGTCGTAAAATCCTACCCAGTTTAACTCTGACTCTCAAATCTCTTCACACAGTGTCTCTTTCCTGTTCATCGGGATCAAGTGCTGATCACCCTATGAAATCAGTGTTTCGGAACGCGAAAAGGAAATGTACACGTCTCTGTTCAGAGATCCGGGCCTATCTTAGCCAGTTTTAGTCGCTGGTGACAAGGATTGACGATTATAACGCTTCAACCGGTCGCTCCTCTCTTTTTGATTGCCAAGGACGCTCATTGGGAAAAGTCACCTCATAGAACGGAACTCAGAGTGCCGAAAGTGAGTGATGACTATTCGCATCGTTGGGAGTGTACGTCGGAGGACTCGACGTTTTACCCCCCACCCGACGAAGATTGAGACATTGAACCCAAGGAGGGAACGGAATGTCCCGCTCACAGATTATTCAAACAGTGGTTGCCATCTGGTTGACCGCGTTTGTTCTCAACGGTGCCCATGCCCAATCACCGCAATACGCACCCGTTGGGCAAAACCCCGCCATACAATACACAGGGGGAGTTCAACCATCGTTGTTGCCGGCTCACTCGATGCATCACGGGGCAGCAATGATGTCCCAGCAGCAAATGGCGGCCGTGCCAAATGCGATGCAACCTGCTCCGGGTCAGACGATCAACGCATATCCGCAAACCGGTGCTCCGTTGTATCCATCTCCCATTCCTAACGTGCCTTACCAAGTAGGCGGCACGATGCACACAAACCAAGCTTTCTATCCGCATGAGATGTTGTACAAGCACCGTTACAAAGCCATGTATCCTCCGTTTTACTACGTCGTAAAAGGTGGATGGGTTGTGACTCCATTTGGAGTTCGCAGTAACGATGTCTGGACACTCACCGGTAGCACCGTCGATGTCAAATACAAACCCAAATACGGAATGTTCTCAGGGTTTCGTGGTTTCAAGCGGTAATTGTGACCAATGCCGAAACTGGATTGAATGAAATTTCATCCAGTGGATTCAGAAAACAACAAACGTAATGACAGTAAAGGGATTGGTGAACGCCATGAAACTTTTGAATCGAATGACTGGTCTTGCAGTCGTCATTGTGATTTTCGCAGCAACCATCGCAACCGCTCAGGAGCCGACTGCCGGTGTCGTGCGCATCAGCGATCAAGCAACGGCCGGAAGTCAGATGAAACTTCAGTCGTATGCCGTCCAGGAAGAACTTGGATGTACTGATGAAGTTTCGGGATGCGAATCCTGCGACCAGTGCAACGACTGTAACAGTTGTGGATATCGTGTACTATTGGCAAATTTGTGCGGACTACACCGCTATCGTGGCGACTGCCCACGCTGCCAACAACAACATTCTCATCCAGATTGTCCTCACTGTAAAAATGGGAACTGCCCGTACCATCACGGTAAGAACTGTCAGTCATGCCGTAAATTCGGTTACTTCAAACCGGCACAAGCACCACCTTTTGGTTGCTACAAGATGGCCTATCCGGTGAACCCTCAATACTTCGACGGACGCGATGGCTCCCTCTATTCTGCTCAAGGATACGGCGTCAATGTTTCTGTCCCTTTGGCCCCCAATGTGGGAGCTGCATACAACTACGGATGGGGAATTCCCAGCAGCCGTTTGACTCCGGTCGCCAACAATTTACCTGCCCCTGCAATGCCAGGAATTGTTCGTTTCCCCCAAACGAAGGTGATTCCTCTACGTTGATAATCACTATCGAAGTGTGAAACCATTTCCTCTTCAGTATTACGCCAATTTACATATTCAGGATTCAGTCACATGATCATTCCCTCTGTTCGAACGATGTTAGCCACTGCGATGCTCGGTGTCGGATTTGTTCCGCAGCTGACAGCATCCGCCGATGAACCGGGAATGGTTCGAATCTCGGATGGCATTCAGCAAACTGCGGCCAACGAAGCTCATCAAGCTCCGGCTCCACTTCCTGCGGAAGTCACGGGAGAGATGGAAGTCTCGAAACCAGGTCACACCATTCCTCCCATCCCGGAAGGTGCCATCATTCTTGAGGAGCAGGGGAATGTGGTGTCACACCACCACCATCATCATCACAATCAACACAGTATTACTGATGTGAATGGCAAAGTCTGGACTCCAAAGTCTTACGCGACTCCATTGCACGTCTGGTTTAGCAAAGATCCTTACGCAGGCACACTTCCACCGAACTATGGTTTCTATCCACCAAGTTCGTATCCACGTGTATTCAATCAGCCGGTGACTTATCAGCGATACCTGCCAAATCAGTTCTACGGAACTCCTGGCATGAAGTATTCGGCTGTGCAACACCCAATGGTTCATACTCCCACCGATACGACTCAACTGGGATTCACATATCAGCACGTTCCACAATGGATGCCGAATCGTGCGAATTACCCATTGGCACCGAACCCTGTCATGTGGCAACGTCGCGTCGATGTTCAATACCCTTATGGACCATCGCAAGTTAACGGAAAATTGCGACACCACGGTGCTCATCCGCACGATCTGGCTCCAACGCCTATTGTCGAATCAAAAGTCGATGCAGAGATTTGATGATTGGATTCATTTCTTAATATCAATCGGTCGTTAGAATTCGTTCTAGCGACCGATTTTTTGTTTCAACTCAGCATATCGACGCTTGAGAGACTCATTGTCGATCTGCGGATAGAGTAGTTCGGTCAAAGAAAGCAGGCGTTTGGCCTCATCGGTTTTCCCGGTGATCATCAATGACTCAATCACTTCTGCTCGAAACCGCAACCACTCTGGTGTTCCTTTCTGGCTTTGGTTCTCGAGAAGTCTCCAATGCACCAAGGCTCGCTGATAACAATCAACGGTGCCGCACTTCGTCAACGATTCTGCCAACTCTCGTCGCAATTGCTGGTCCTGCGCATTGTCCAGCAGAAGCTTCTCGTAGAGTTCGTGTGCTTCTCGGCTGCGTTCAGAGAGAAGATAGGCACGAGCCAGGCTGCGATCTAACAAGGCGCGTTCTTCCTCAGAGAGTTGCTCTCTTTGTGTATTAAGGGCTCTGGATGTTTGTAATTGAAGTTCTCCAATTCCTCGTTTTGTCTGGGGACTCGCCTGAGACGCAGCCGCAGACAATCCATTGAGCAACTCGAGCAAGGGTTGCCGTCCCGCTTGAGCGACTCGGGAGACTAAAGCTTCTGCTTTTCGGTTTTCACCAATCTGAGCGAGATACACGATATTCAACCGATAGGCATCAAGGGCCATCTCTTGCCATTGCTTTAGATCGGAAGAGGATTGAGAGTGCATCGAACAAACCTCAAGGACGCGAGACAAATCCCGAGCGATGGCATCATTCTCTCGTTCCAGTTTCCCCAGTTTCAAACTGACAATTCCAAGCAACACGCGACAATGCATCAGGCCAAGCTTTGAAGAATCCAAGGGATATCCTGAGGTTCTCTGAGTCAGGCGAGAGATGGCCTCCTCTTGCCAGGCATCCACCGAGCGATTTTGCTCCAAGAGTAAATTCAAAATCTTTTCATAACTTCGCAATGCCGAGATATCCGCCACGACCGATTTCGGATGATCTGTCGAAACTTTTAAATAATGTTCGACCGCTTTGGTAAACTGTAACCGGTTCTCCTGAAATTGACCGTACATCAAGTGAGCGTCACCGGCAGTCGATTGATCAGCATAATTCTCCAGATGCTCATCCAGTGCCTGTGTGTAATTGAGACGATGACTTTTCGTCGGACTCTGCTCGTACTGTTTCCCCAGACACCATGCCCACATCAGGTGGCAATCCGCCGCGCGTTCTGTTTCAGGAAACCGGTCGGTTCCCTCTCGGAATAAGAGTTGTGCTTCTTCAAACTGCTGACTCTGTAACAGGATCGAGCCGCCCGTGAAAAACATTTCAGCGGCGATTTCCGGCTGCTCCTGCTCAATGGCGAGATCGGCCACCTGTCGATACCGAATGACCGCTTCTTTCAATTGACCTTCCTGATAGGCGGCCTGTGCGATGCGAATTCGTTCAGCGATTTCGGGGCCATATTGAACGGCTTGTTGCATTTGTTCGACAAAAAGTCTCGCTCGCCAAGCCCAGATACCACCGACTTCTCGTTGAGCACGATCCGCTTCCTGTCGAATTTGGACCAGAAGATCGTCAGAAAGCTGCTCACGTTCGTGCTGTTTGGCAATCTTCCAGAGTGCTGCCAAGGCTCTCAAATTCAGAAGAGACAATTCCCCCCCCAGATATCCTCGATCAAGCTTCCATCGAGTCAATCGTTCGAACGCCAAGTCAGGCTGTCCTGTCGCGAGATCGATTTCCGCTTCAGCAGCCAAAACGTCGTCAGTCAAAGTGAGCGGCCACTCGCCTGTGTATCTTTTAGCCAGCGTTCTGGCGGTGTCGTAGTCCCCTTGTAATCTTTCAGAGTGAATCGCCAAAATTCGTGCTTTCCAAGTGACTGTCTCGTCCTCGGCTCCTCCCATCAATGTGCGAAGACGTTCCATCGAGGCCCGGATCGCTGGTCGTCGAGCTTCAGCCGATTCGTATTCCACTTCCGCGATCTGCGTTAGAACCAGAGCAACCTCATAGACCATCAGTTTTTGTACCGAACGAAATTCATACGGTGCCATGAAACGAGGGTTCTCTCGAAATCGGGCCAATACTTGATTTGATTGTTGACTGAGAGAGGTCTCGACTTTTCGCAAAGATTTCAAATGCTCTTGCAGCTCTTCTGCAATCTGTTGACGAAGCTCGCCATTGTGAGGTGTCAGGCGAAACTGTTCGAGACGAAATTGAGTCTCTTGTAAGGGGACTAACACGCGTTGGACTTGAAGGTATGCCGACCACTTCGAGCGAAGATCCGTCGAGCTATCTGCTTTGATGGTTTCTTTTGCCAGTCTCCAAAGTTCGGCTTGTTCTTCTCCCAGGCGATGACCGGCATGAGCGGCGTAGGTTCGGGACAGTTCCAGACGCAGAAAATCATCCTGCTCGGGAGTGACAGTCACTTCCTCCAGTTGATCCTGTAAAGTGCTTTCCACCAGAGTAAACAAACCGCGTTGCCTTAAGCCTTCATAGAATTGGACATCTGCTTCACTCTCACTTTGTGGCGCAGCGACGAGCAGACTCGTAAGTCCTGACAGGACCACCAGAAAAATCAAAGAATAGTGACGCATCATCCGGTTCATTCGGTTTCATCTCCGTAACTGGCAGGAAATGTAGGCTTCATGCCCATTTGTAAGCAACATGAATTTGCTCTGACTGACCATATTATTTATACCACCAGAGAACGCCCGCAGAGAAAAACTTCCGAAACTGCCTTGTAGCATGGTATCTCGTTGCCGGATGGGATACTGTGAGATATGAAGTTTTGTCGTAAGTCCGTGTTACGAAAAACCTTGTTCCACAATCCGATGAGATTCATCATGAAACTTACACCTTTGGGTGAAAATGTTGTTGTCGCACGTGTCGAAGCCAAACAAACCACTGAAGGTGGTATTGTGCTACCGACCTCGGCTCAGGAGAAACCAGCCGAGGGACGTGTATTGAGCGTTGGGGATGGACTGTTACTCCCCGATGGCACACGCAATAAGCTGCAAGTGCATGAAGGGGACCGTGTCCTGTTTGTGAGCTACGCAGGCTCAGAAATCGAAATTGATGGCGAGTCTTTTCTGATCATGCCTGAATCTCAAATTCTAGCCGTCATCGGCTAATCGAAGCCAAGCGAGGCATTTCAAACCGATCGGATTTCATGGTCGATGCGAATTTCTGAACTGACATGTCGACATGTCCAGATTCCGTTAAAACGGAAAGTGAAGCACGCGTCTCACGAACGAACCAATACGGATTCGATTGTCGTTACCTGTCGTCTGGAAGATGGAACACTCGGTTGGGGAGAAGGGCTTCCCCGTGACTACGTGACCGGGGACACCATTGAGAGCAGCCTGAAACTCTTCAATTCTACCGACTGGAAAACAGTTCTTTCTCAATCGATCGAGTCTTCTTCGAATGCGATCGACATCGTAGAGAAGATCCGCTTTCCACAAATCGAACAGAATCCCCGAGACATTCTGGGAAACCCACTTCGCTGTGCGGTCGAACTGGCCATCCTCGATGCAGTCAGCCGGAGTCTCAACTTTCCGTTTGCCGAGTACTTCACACAGATTGCAGGGACCGAGTCGCTGATTGCCCCTCAAAAGAAGATTCGATACAGCGGAATCATTGCCTCTTCCACGTTCAAAAAAGTGAAATGGCTCTGTCGTCTTTACCGCTTAGCGGGATTCAAGCAATGTAAAGTCAAAGTCGGTATTCAAGGGGTCAACGATTTAGAATTATTGAGCTTAGCTCGGAAATCACTCGGGCCGAACATTTCTCTCAGGGTCGATGCCAACGAAGCCTGGAAGCCCGAAGAACTGGCAGCAAAAGCGAAAGCGTTTGAGCAATTTGAAATTGTGTCTATCGAACAACCAGTCAGGCATGAGGATGTCGAACAACTTGCAGAGATTCGCCCCAATCTTTCGATCGCAGTCATGCTCGATGAATCTCTTTGCAGCCTGAGCGATGGTCAACACGCAATCGATCACGGACTTTGTGATCTGTTTAACATTCGTCTCTCCAAATGTGGCGGTCTCATCAATAGTGTCAAGCTGGCGGTGATGGCACAGCAGGCGGGGCTCGGTTTTCAACTCGGCTCACAAGTGGGTGAGACCGGTATTTTGTCCGCAGCGGGTCGTCAGTTTGCCACTACAATTGGTGGCTGGTTGGCAGCGGAAGGGAGCTTCGACAATTTTCTGGTCAAAGAGAGACTGACGAAAGATGATTTAACCTTCTGGATCGACGGGACCGCGAAAGCACTCAAAGGTCCGGGATTGGGCATGACTGTGGACACTCATGCCGTGGATCGAGTCACCTTATCGACTCATTCCTGCTCACTTGCATAATCTTTGCGGACTAAAAAACACCCTCCAAGAAACGTGTTCTTCGAGGGTGCTTAATGTTCTCTTCAATAATGAGTTGATCAAAACTCACTCGACAATGATGTCTTTCACCGTTCCGCCACCTGGAATCATCGGGAGCACATGCTCCTGGTAAGGACAAATCACATCGAGAAGATATGGTCCGTCGTGTTCGATCATCGCTTTCAGAGCGGCTGGCAATGCTTCTTTACTCCGAACATGAGCCGCTTCAACGCCGAAACTTCGCGCCATCGAAACAAAGTCGGGATAAGTTTCTTCATAGTGGCCGCCTTCTCCTTCACCCAGAGCTTCAGGGTGATCGACGGGGCCAAGATAGGTGTTAGCGCGACGGCCTTCCATGAAGCGATCTTCCCACTGAACCACCATGCCGAGATGTTGATTGTTCAACAAGAGGATTTTTACAGGAAGTTTTTCGCAATGGAGCGTGGCCAGCTCCTGAATGTTCATCAGGATCGACCCATCGCCATCGATATCGACGACGAGGCTCTCGGGGTGTTTGAGTTGCACGCCCATTGCAGCCGGCAATCCAAATCCCATTGTTCCTAAACCAGAACTCGACAACCACCGATTCGGTTTATCGAATTTGTAGTATTGTGCGGCGAACATCTGGTGCTGCCCCACACCGACGGCGACATAGGTGTCTTTGTCTTTTGTGATTTTCCAGAGTTCCTCGATGGCGTGTTGAGGAGCGATGAAGTCTCCTTCCGATTTGTAACGCATCGGAAACTTTGCTTTCCACTCTGCAATCTGCTCTGACCATGCATCAATTTGAGGGATATCTTCGTCGCTGATTGCCTCATTGATCTGTTCTAACACTTTCTTCAGATCGGCAATGATCGGAATATGGGCTTCTTTGTTTTTGTGCATCTCCGAGGCATCAATATCGACATGGATAATTTTCCCATGCGTTGCGAATTCCGAAAGCTTACCTGTCACCCGGTCGTCAAATCGAACGCCGAACGCAAGCAGCAAATCGGCTTCGTTGACCGCGTAGTTCGAATAGACTGTTCCGTGCATCCCCAGCATGTGCAAAGACTGTTCGTGATTTCCGGGAAATGCTCCCAATCCCATCACGGTCATCGCAACAGGAATCCCTGTTTTCAAAGCAAACTTCGTCAGCTCTTCAGAGGCACCCGAGTTGATGCAGCCACCACCCACATACAAAACCGGCTTCTTGGAACGTCGGATTGCGGCCAGAATCTGCTTAATCTGTTCGGGAGCGGCACCATTTTGAATGGGTGCATACCCGGGAAGATCCATGGGGGGATCAAAATCGATAGGCTGATCGGTTGTGGCAAGTTGAATATTCTTGGGGAAATCAACGAGGACGGGACCGGGACGCCCTGTCTTGGCGACGTGGAATGCCTCTTTCACAATGCGGGGTATTGAATGTAAGGCCGCCTGAACATCTTCTGGATTTGCATAATCGTCTGCGGTGATCAAATAGTGATGTTTGGTCACTGCTCGACAGATTTCGACAATGGGTGTTTCTTGAAAGGCGTCAGTTCCAATCACTGCTTGAGGTACTTGCCCCGTAATGGCCACCATGGGGACGCTGTCCATCTTGGCATCGGCGATTGCCGTCACAAGATTGGTTGCTCCCGGACCACTGGTTGCCATGCAGACTCCCACTTCGTCGGAGGTTCTGGAGACTCCCTGTGCGGCAAATCCTCCCCCTTGTTCGTGACGAGGCAGAACGGTACGAATATTTTCACGTTGAAGCCTTAATGCCTGGTGCAGAGGCATACTGGCACCACCAGGATAGGCGAAGACCGCGGAGACACCTTGATGAATCAATGCTTGAACAAGGATGTCTGCTCCCGTGAGTGTGCGGGTTTCGGTTGATTTGTCGATCGTGGCCACAGCAGTTTCCTTCTGTACAGGAAGACGTAACTCGTTATCTCCCAAGTCATCCTGACAGCGCGCAGTGGTCAGGTTCTATTCCCGGGAAGTTCTATTTTATGCAGTTCCGACCGGGATTTCGAGGCTGCGGTTCGGTCCAAGATTCCATGCTTAGAAAAAAAATGAGAAATCGGAAAATTCAGATCGACCGTCGAGACACCCCCAATCATCACAGATTTCGTCAAATCGACTTGTTTCCTGTGCTTGAATTGGAACTCGCAGACATCTATCATGGTATTCTGTTATAAGGGTTTGCGTAATCTTGTCGTCTCATCGAGAAGCATCTGTTCTCTTTGATGAGTCTGGCCAATGGAGGATACAAAAGTGAGTTTGGATAAGAGCCTGCGCCGTGGAAACACTATGTCCGGGACGCGAAACGTATTAAAGCGAGCAGAGCGAGTGAGCCAGCTTGAAGCAGAAGACCGTTGGTCTGAGAAATCGACCATTTTGGGAATGCCGAAAGTTCGCGTGAAACGCACTGTCATCGGTAAGAAAAAGAAGAAGAAGACAAAAGAAGAAGACGCCGATTAAGTCCGAAGTTGTTGTAGGCTGAACTTTTGTGGTTTTGCCCTTCCTAAACTTGGCAGATACTCCTGTATAATGGTCACCTAATGAATCCGGGTCGCGGGCTTTTCGCCTTAAAAACGGTTTTCATCGAAGGAGTCGGTGCCCTGTTACGCACAAAGGTGAGGCGAATCCGGCGTCGCTTCATTGACGCCTGTCGGGATTGCGAAGCGACTCAAAAGGCGTCGCTGAAACGAATCCTGTCGCTGAATCACGGAAGCCAACTCTCCAAGGATTACGATCTCTCTCCCCAGATGACGGTGGACGAATTTCGGAAGAAGTTTCCCGTCAGCGATTATGAGCTCTTCAAGCCCTATATTGATCGCATGAGAACCGGCGATCATTCTGCGATGCTCGGACCCGATAACGAACTGCTGATGTTTGCTCTGAGCAGCGGAACAACGAGCGACTCAAAGTACGTCCCGATCACGAAACCATTCGTCAACGATTACCGAGAAGGTTGGCGGATCTGGGGAATTGGTGCGGTAGATGGTCATCCTGGTTGTGATCGAGGGCACATCTTTCAAATCACCAGTTCGCAAAATCGATTCCAAACTGATAGTGGAGTCCCCTGCGGCAACATCAGTGGTTTGGTCAGTTCGATGCAAAACCGCGTCCTGCGTCGTCTCTACTCTCTCCCCACCGCGGTTGCCGAAATACAGGATCCTGAAGCGAAATATTACACCGTCTTACGGCTCGCACTTGCCGACGAAAAGATCACCTGGATCACGACTGCCAACCCCGGCACACTGGTCAAGCTGTCCGCACTACTGAATGAGTACTCGACGCAACTCATTCAGGATATTCGCACCGGATCGATCTCTGCGGATTTGACTGACGAACAACGCGAAGCACTCAACGGACCACTCACCAAGCCTTCACCTGCACGGGCCGACTTTCTTGAGAAGCTACTTAAAGAGCAAGGGAAACTGACCCCCAAAGATTGCTGGCCTCGATTGAAACTGCTGGCAATCTGGACCGGTGGAAGTGCCGGTGCTTATCTTCCCAAAATTCGCTCTCTCTTTGGTGAAGTCTCTATCCGCGACCACGGCCTACATGCGAGTGAAGGCCGAATGACCATTCCGCTAGAAGGCGGAACAAGTGAGGGCGTCCTTGATGTGATTTCGCATTTCTTCGAGTTCATTCCAGAAAACCAGGCAGAGGCGGAAGCTCCCGAGACTCTGCTCGCACACGAATTGACTCAAGGAGAAAACTACTACATCCTGATGACAACGGTGTCGGGTCTGTATCGGTACAACATTCGGGATGTTGTGAAATGTACCGGCTTTGAAGGAACCACGCCGATTCTGAAGTTCCTCCATAAAGGCGCACACATCTCGAACATCACTGGCGAGAAAGTCACCGAGTCACAGGTTGTGGACGCCGTCCGTGATACGGCCATGGAACTGGAGATTTCAGTTCCGCAATTCGTTGTGATTCCAGTTTGGGGGGAGCCGCCCGGATATCGACTTCTGGTCGAAGCGGGAGAGTTCGATTCCCCCGAGATCATGGCCGAGTTGGCATCGCTCGTCGATCAACATCTCTGTCGGTCCAACGAAGAGTATCGTGAAAAACGAAACACGGACAGGCTCTCAGAACTGGTGGGACAGTTTGTTGCGAATGGGACGATGGAGAATTTGGCGAAAAAACGAAATCAGCGTAAGGGAGGAAGCATGGAGCAATACAAGCATCCCTGCCTCATTGCCGACCTCGATTTCATTGATGAACTACCGCAAATCGAAACAATCTCGGCAACTGCCGCGAACTGATCTTGTCATACGCTGCCCCCTTTGCTGCCTCGCGATCTCCTCTGGATTGATTTTCTCAAATCGAAGACCATTAGAGGTATGATGCTCAGTGATAAGGCATTTTCCTCATCCGCAGACCACCGTATCTTTCAGGAAGTTCGATCGTGCGTGACTCAAAATTCCTACAATCGAATGCCTACCGTCTAGCAGTCATTTGTATTCTCGTGTTGATGGTCACTCTCTGCCCCTTTTTCTCCGTCTCGGCGGGCGAAGTCAAAACGGAGTATGAGTTCATCATTCGCGGCACGCCGGTTCCCGTTCGAGCTCTCGATAACCGTATCGGTGTTGGCGGCCCGGGTGGCATCAATGTTAAACCGCTGATGATGGTCGATGACGGCATGCGTCGCTATTTTCTCCCGAAACCTCCCGCCGCTCGCGTCAGTTTGGAAGCCGAACTCTCTCAATTTGAGACCTTCAAAATTCCACAGCAGGTCAAACGCACGAATCTGCAACTCAATAACATCGGCATTGTCAAAGAACTTCAGCCCGTCAACGAATTCGGTAGAAAGACTGTGCAGGTCGCAACCCCACAAGGTCCCAAAGCCATTGTCTTGGCGATGACAGAGATCAATCCCTTTTATGTGCAATGGGAGGCGGTCAACCTGGTCGAGTGGAAGTATGCAGAGTCGACCACTTCCATTCCTGCTCCTGTGCTCCGACAAATCATCGACAACAACATCGATCCCAATGATGAATCTGACCGGATGGCCGTCGCCCGTTTCTATCTGCAAACAGAACAGTTTTTCCTGGCGATGGTCGAACTGGCCAACATTCAAAAAAACTTCCCTGCAATCGCAAGCGAAGTGCAATCTATGCAAAGCAAGTTGCAGACCGTCTGGGCAGGGCAGCTCCTCAGAGACCTGGAAGTTCGGCAACGTGCCGGGCAGCATCAACTTGCCATGAAAGCAACCGAAGATTTCTTGCGCACGATCCCCAATCTGACTCCGGAAGTGAGCCAGAGAATTCGAGAGATCCAAACCACCGAAAAGAAACTGAGTCAACAACTTGAAGATGCTCGACTTCTACTGGGTGATCTGCAAGCAAAGATTGAAGACGAGAAGTTGCGTGCTGAGGTCAACACCGTACGCATGATGATTGTCACGACCCTCGATGCGGAGGGCGTTTCTCGCTTGAATCCCTTTCTGAATCTGGCCGGTGATGCTTCGCTATCGGCGGAGCAAAAAGTGGCGTTGGCGTTTTCCGGTTGGATTCTGGGTCCCGCTCTCGCCAACACCGACTTGAAAAATACTCTTCGTCAGTGGGAAGCACGAAGCCTGATTCTCGAGTATTTCCGAAATACTGATCCGACCCAAATCGCTTCCCTGATCGAACGGATTGAACGATCCGAAGGCATTGGCCCCTCCACGCTCATCCCTATTCTGGAAAACTTACCCGCATTGATCCCGACGCTGGAATTGAAACCCAACCTCAACGCTCCTCAGCAACTTGTCCTGGAAACCTTCGAGGGAACAAGCAATACCGAGCCTGCCGAATACCGAGTTTTACTTCCTATCGAATATTCACCGCATCGCTCGTATCCACTCATCGTTCAACTTCGACCTCCCAGTATCCCTTCAGAAAAGGCCATCACCTGGTGGAGTGATCAGGCTCCTCGACGTGGGTATATTGTGATCGTCCCCGAGTATCTGGATCCGAACAAAGAAGATTACGATTATTCACCGAATGCGTTGAACAAAATCGAACGATCGTTACGCGATGCGATGAAACGCTTTCACATCGATTCCGACCGGATCTATCTTGTCGGTCATGGCGATGGTGCAGATGCCGCGTTCGATTATGGAATGTCTCAACCGGGACTGTTTGCCGGAGTCATCCCCATCTCGGGGAAATGCCAGCATCATTGCCGTTGGACGAAAGACAACGACCCGAATCTGTCGCTGTACGCGATCAGTGGCGAGAAAGATCGTCAGCTTCTCAATCGAAATGCCGATATCTTGAATCTGATGATGATTCAGGATAAAGACATTATTTATGCCGAGTACATGGGGCGTGGAATCGATGACTTCTATGAAGAGATTCATCACCTCTTCGATTGGATGGAACTGCATCGTCTGCAGCGAGGCGTGAAAGAAGTCGAATTACAAATTGTGCGTCCCGGCCTCAATCGATTTTACTGGTATGAAATCAATGACTTTCCCAAATCGCTCTTCACTAACGATCCCATCGGCAATGCCAAAGAAGTTAAACCACTCTCCATTGGTGCCAAGCTGGTGGAAACCTCCGATCTGCAAAAGGTCTATTTTACCAAGAGCCAACCAAGTCGAGTGACTCTCTGGTTGACGCCCGACATCTTCAATTTCGACATACCGCTGACAATTCGCGGCACCTTGACTCGAAAACTTGTGGACCAGGATGTGCGTGCAATGCTCGAGGATTTTGCCAGTCGCGCGGACCGCAAAAACATCGCTCGGGCGAAAATCGTGATCGAATAAATCAACGCTCTGCGTTCTGAGCGACGGAACGGAACAACTGCATCAACAATCTTTGTTTTTGTCAGGCGATGATGTCGTGAATGGGAGTGCCGATCTCTTTTTCGAGTCGCTTGCGACCAGGGATCGCCATCTTGTGTGGATCGAGTCCCAGTTGATGCAGGACAGTGGCGTGCACATCGGTCACATAGTGTCGATTTTCGACAGCATGGAAACCGAGTTCATCCGTGGCACCGTGAGCGATGCCCCCTTTCAGTCCGCCACCGGCCATCCAAATCGAGAACCCATACGGATGATGGTCGCGGCCGGTCGATTTTTGTGAACCCGGAGTACGTCCAAATTCGGTCGCCCAAACGACGACCGTTTCTTCCAGCAAGCCCCGTTGCTTCAAATCCTTGATGAGTGCCCCGATCGGTTGATCCACTTGTTTGCATAATTTGGAATGACCGTTTTTCAGATTCGCGTGTGCGTCCCATTGGCCAGCACCACCGTTTGAGCCATGATAAATCTGCACAAACCGGACACCCCGTTCGACGAGTCGTCTGGCCGTGAGTAATTGTTGGCCGAACGTTTTGGTTTCGTTTTGATGCAGACCGTACGCCTCTTGCATCTCTTTCGTTTCACCGTCAAACCTGACCACTTCCGGGACAGCAGTTTGCATACGAAAGGCGAGTTCGTACGCTTTGATGCGTGCTTGAATTGCATCGTCGTCGGGATGACGATTGGCGGTCATTTGATTCAATTTGCGAAGTAAGTCGAATTGTGCGGCTTGTTCTTCGCGATAGACGCCTCCTACGGGTTTGGCGTACGGCAGGGGATTTTTGGGATCAATCTTGAGAGGCACGCCGTCATACTGGGGTCCGAGATAATTGGCACGATGGGCTTCCATTCCACCACAACAATCAGCCACCGGCTGTCCCATCACCACAAATTGAGGCAGGTTTTCGTTGAGTGAGCCAAGGCCATAATTAACCCAGGAACCGATTGTGGGAAAAAATCCATCCACGCGATGCCGGCCGGTGTGGAACTGTAATTGGGCACCATGATTACTGTCTTCTGTCCACATCGAACGGACAACGGCAAGCTCATCGGCTGATTCGGCAAGATGGGGCCACCAATCGCTGATTTCGAGTCCGCTCTCACCCCGTTTTTTGAAACCGACCTGTAAAGGGTAAACTTCTTGCCGGATGAAACCGTTGTTGGGATCAAATGCAACAACCCGTTCGTTCGCCAGATAAGGAGACTGCAAGACATCGCCGAACGGAGTTTCCGTGATCTTCTTTCCCGCATGCTCATTGAGAGCCGGCTTGGGATCAAAGGATTCCATGTGCGACGCACCACCGATCATGAACATCCAGATGACACTTTTTGCTTTGGGGGCGAAATGTGACACTTGCTGTTCGATGGATTGTGCGACCGATTCCTGATGTAACAATGACGCCAGTGCAATGCCGCCAACTCCCTGTCCCAACGAAGACATGAAGCCTCGACGAGTCCAGTGGTCTGAGTCTGACAGGAGATCGGAATATGGTAATGTCATGGGATTATTTCACTGTTATCGAACCGTGATGAAATCGTTATGGTTCATAAGGACATGCACCAGATTCGCGCGGGCATGTAGTCTGGGATCAACTGGCAGCGTTGTGTTCTCTTTTCCAGTATCAAACGACGTTAATTGCTCTGGATTCTCCAGTAGCTGTTCTTGTTCGATCAGAAAATGACGACAGGCCTGTCGTTCTTCGGGTGTCGGTTCACGCGTCAGTACCTGCACGAACAGGACATTAATAAATTCCTCATTGTCGGGAAATTGCACATCCATCTGCTTCGCAAGTCCCATCGCCATGCGAATTGCCAGACCGCTGTTGGCAAGCACGAGTGCCTGTTGCGGCAGAATACTTTCTGATCTTCGATAACATTCGTTGGGAGACGCCGCGTCGAAGAGTGTCATCATGGTCATTTGCTTCTCATAGGCATGCCGAAAATAGAGGCTGCGTCTGAGGATCTCTTCTCCCTGCGCGTAATCGATGTCGGGGCCACCTTGTTTCAAATCGAGTTTCCTGGCGACGTACATCACATTATCGCGAATAATCTCCGCTTCGAGCCGTTGAATGTTGGCTTTCCAATAGAGTTTATTGTCGGCATCGATGGAGAGATTGTGGGACATCAATTCCGCATCGTCCGAAGAGGAACGGCGTTGGTACGCCTCCGATGTCACAATCAAGCGGTGGATCTGTTTCATGTTCCAGTTCTGGTCACGAAGCTCTGCCGACAACCAGTCGAGTAACTCGATATGTTCGGGACGCGGACTGCGAAGTCCAAAGTCGAAGACGTTTTCCACGAGGGGAGTTCCGAAGTGTCGCAGCCAGATATGATTGATGGCCACACGAGCGGTCAATGGGTTGTCTGGGTGAGTGATCCAGCGGGCTAATGCGAGACGACGACCGGTACTCTGCTGCGGATACTCTTTACCGACAGAGGTGTATTTGTGATCGGTTTTAGAAAGAGCCGTTTGTGCTTCATTGCATTTATTGAGAGCAGCCAGCCAATCCTTTCTGGTTTTTTCGAGAGCACTTTTGCGAGATGCAGCATCTTTGTGTTCTGTCGAAAAAGTCTTTTCGTAGGTAGTCCGTTTTTCGAAGAGTTCTTTTTGAGCTGTTGCCAGATTGAATTGCCGTTCGGCCTTAGCGGCGGTTGGAGCGAGCGTCTTATCGATCGACTGATCGTCGCTGTTGTTGGCAGTGTATTTGGCTTTGTCGGCAGCCCAGCGTGCCTTGAGGGAATCGAGTGCAAGGCGAGCCGTGGTCAGTTTCAGTTCTGCCTGTATTTGGTCGTCAGTAAGAGATTCCGGCAGTGGAGGAGCAGTTGGCAGGTCTGTTGATGTAATAGAGGGTTCGATCTGATCTTCATTCGCGAATGCTTTATGATGTGCTTGTTCGGCAGTTTTGAGGGCGGCCTCAGCCTGAGCGATGTCTTCTTTCTCGATATGTGATGCCAATGCGGGAAAGTATGCGATGGGAGGAAGATCGATTTGAGCAACAGCAAACGGCAATCCGATTACTTTGGGAATGTTCGGACTGACGGGGTTTTCTTTGTCAGGATCTTTTTCGTTTCCGCGGATGTACAGAAAAGTCGGTTCTTCCAATTTTTGATCGTACGCCCGAGTGATGCCATCGTTCGCCAAGTTGCGTTTTCCGGGGATTATTTCGGTGCGAACGTGATGCGGTTCGAAGATGGCCCGAAGTTCATAGTATTCCGTTTGTGGAATCGGATCGAATTTATGGTCGTGGCAACGCGCACAATTGACGGTCATTCCCAGAAATGCTTTGGCAGTGTGTTCAACGGTGGCGTCGAGCCAGATGTTGCGATTACTCGTATGGAAATTGCGTGAGAGGAATCCCGTGGCGCGGAGAGTTTCAGAATCGCCCGGCGCGAGTTCATCACCTGCCAGCATTTCCACGATCATTTGATCGTACCCTTTGTCTTCATTCAACGATTCGACAATCCAGTCTCGCCAATGCCAAATGTGTCGTTGACTTTCTCGGAGTGCGTTCTTGTAACCGCTCCAGTCGCTGTACCGCCAGACATCCATCCAATGTCTGGCCCAACGCTCGCCGTAACGCGGATCCGATAACAGTCGGTCAACCAGTTTCTCATAGGCATCGGGAGATTGATTGGCGAGAAATGCTTTCCATTCACCTGCCGTCGGGTTGAGACCGATCAGATCCAGATACGCTCGGCGTAATAAGATGTGCTTCTCAGCACGCGGGTAAGGTTTGACGCCGTTGGAAGAATGTTTAACGTCGAGAAACTGATCGATGGGATTGCCCGTTCCAGATGGAAGCTCCGGCCTGACAATAGGCTGATAGGCCCAGTGATCGCGGGGATCTTCCAACGCCACTTCATCATCGGGAGCCGGCATCCCCGCATTGATCCAGTCCGAGAGGATTTTCACTTGTTCTGGCTTCAGCGGCTCGCCTTCTCCCTCTGGTGGCATTCGATCTTCAAGATGCTTCGTGGTCACACGTTTGAGAAGATCACTCTCATCGGCATTATCGAGATTGATCACGTTTCCGAAGTCAGAGCCTGCTTGAATGAACTTGGCGGTGTCGAGACGTAACCCCGACTCCTGCTTCACAGGACCATGACAACTGATGCACTTTTCAGTCAAAAGCGGTTTGACGTGATCGAGGTAATGAGCAAACGGCTTCTCCTCAGCAAAGAGATTCGCTGAGAAGAGTAATGAAGCAATCAGAATCGTGGTGGGATAACGCATGGAGGAACTCTTTGACTCAGGTTGGTCTCTCCAGAGTAAAATAAACGACCACTGATGTGAATGGGGAATTCGATCTTCCGCAGAAATAAGCGACGCAAATCAATCTCACGCTGAGCTCTTCCCCCACGAATTTACTCAGTTCCAGTTTTTAACCTCGATTGTTCGATTTGATGACGCAATTGCTGAATCATTCGATTTTCAGAACGAATTGTTGAGTGTCCCTGCTCCATTTCTTTCACAAGAATGTCAGCATCAGCAAGTCGGTTTTGTTGAATGCGAACCTGAGTCAGTCCATACCGAGCTTTGAAGTTTTGAGGAGCGGATTGCAATGCTTGTTGGAAACTGGCTTCTGCCAACCCGAGTTGGTTTTGTGAGAGGAAGAGAATTCCCTCCAGCGTGTAACCGGTGGTCTCGCCGGGGAAGTATTTCTGGTGCCGCTCGATCACTTGCTCCGCTTCCTGAAATTTTTGCTGCATGAGCAATAGTTGAACTAAAGAAGAATAGGGCGGTGAGTAATCAGGACGATTGCTGACCACATCGCGATAGACTTCAATGGCCTCATCAAACCGCTGTAGCTGCGCAAGAGTTTGTGCGAGATTCAAACGCGCATCGAGATCCGAGGGGTCCGTTTTGATGGCCTGACGAAATGCATTCTCGGCTTCTTCCGTCGCTCCGGCAGCAAGCATTGCCGCCCCTAAATTATTAAACGCGCTTGATTCGTAGGTTGGGTCGAGTCGGGACGCTTCTTCATAAGCCGCCACCCCCTCAGGTATTCGATTCAGTTTGACGAGAGCGTCTCCCCGATTGAATTGAGTAATGGCGTTGAGTGGCTCGAATTTGATGGCATGATCGAGAAATTCGAGTGCTTGCTTGGGTTGGTTGCGTGCGAGCGATATCTCACCTAGGATATGCCACGGTTTCGACCATTCTGCATTCATCTCCAACGCGATTCGTGCGTGTTTTTCGGCGTCATTGAATGCTCCCATTTCGAGAAGTTCGGAAGCATAATTCAAATGTGCGTCATCACTGTCGGGTAACGACTGCACTACTTGTGCGTGAACATCTTCGGTTTCAGAGCTGAAAGTCAAAATAACTAATGGGATCACGAATAACAGCCATAATGCCGCATGTTTGAAACGATAGAGATTACCGATCAAAACAACTGCAGAACGATTTGAAGAATTCGCAACTCCCAGTGTGTCGCTTGTCTCCTTGTCCCGTATTCGCCAGATGAATCCGTCGTAATAGAAGTGCAGAAAACCCGAAGCGGCAAACAAGCCCGATAACACAGTTTGAAGCACAGAAGCATCCAGGTATTTGGTCAGCAGGCTACCAGCTCCATAAGCCGCCACAAGTGTCACATACAAAACCACTAGCCTTACTCGTGGTTGAAACAGAAAACGAGTCACCCACCCGGGAGACTTCCCGGTCGTCACACGTCGGCGATTAAAAAACCAGACGATTGCCAGGTATTGCATGTCGTGAAACACCTCATACAAGGCGACTCCCAGAATGACATTGCGGACACCCACCATGCAATACCACCAGAATCCAATGCTCAAAATCAGCGAGACTAATTTGACCGGATTGGGTGATTGACCATTTATCCAGAGGGAAATACTCCGCAACAGATACAGCAGTAACGAAACAGCCATCAGCCCCAGAAAGACCAGCCGGCATCCCTCAATCAATCCGGCAGCAATCGGGATTCCCCCCGTTCGATAATAGACTTTCAAGAAATCGGTTAGTCGTCCATCGGACATCACAATGGCACCCCCAAACCAACTGAGACACAACAGGCGGTCCACCCAGGCTGATCTCTGATCAATCAGGCCGACTTTGGAGTCGTAGATTCGCAAGAAACCGTAGACCTGCGCTTGCGAGTGCCAGAACCCCCATAAGACCAGAATGACACCCAGCACATCAACTCGATAGAAGGAGTAGTAAATTGAGACCGTCACCAAAAATAACGGAGCCACGATAAACCGGACGCGATAGCGCTGAAAAAGTTGAGTATCGCCGTAAGCTCGCATCATGCCGGGAAGATGATGGCCCACCGCACCAAATGTCACGACCAGCAACGAAAGTTGTTCAAGTGGCATCCGCTTCAACAACATGGCAAACAGCGGAACGAGAAACAGCGGTGGACCCACGAACCACAGCAGATCCTGCCACCAGTTCACAATCCAGAAATTGACAGCGCGGGGTTCACGGCTCGAACTGATCTGTTCGGTGGAAGTCGACATGGAGGAGTCTCAAACCAAAACCCGGCATTTGTTTTTGGTGGATCAACAGGATGTGCTTTTTCTAACGAGCTCCTTGATCGTAGGAGGCAATGCAAAGGTCGTCAATTCCCCGAAGCGAGTCTGAGGTTGTATTCATCTTCTATTAACATTTCGGGTCATTCCTCCAAAGCTTTCTCGACTTCTCGAAATCGTTCTGCCAACAGCCAGCGTTGAATTAGCCCCGGTTTTCGCAGACGTGGGTCATCAGGACGAATCACGTGTCTCTTCCCTTTACGCGTCACCAAGGTCAGCTCTCCATCAGAGTTCACCGATTCAACGACCCAGTATTTTTCGACAATGTAGGTGTATTCTTCTCCACTTTGATGCGGGTGCATCGACTGCGCTCGGGGACCGGGAGATTCACTATGCTTTTGTTTCCGATAAATTACCCAATCGCCGACGGTACACTTGACCACTTTCATGTTGTCGTCCTGACTGCTGCTGAATATTCGAGGTAAGTTGCTGCCAGATAATGGATTCCATACCATAACTGAATACTGAAATTCATAAAAGATTAACATTGTGAAGGGGTGCGGCTCTTGCAACTTTCTGTCTTCATGAATCTTGTGTTCGAACTTGTTGGAGGTCTTGGGATCTTTCTTCTGGGTATGAAGAATATGTCCGAAGGAATGCAAGCTGTCGCTGGCAGTAGTCTCCGTCGCATGATCAGTATGGTGACCAATCATCGCCTGCTGGCAACGACTGTGGGTGTTCTCGTGACGTGTGTTGTTCAATCGAGTTCGATTACCACGGTGATGGTGGTAGGTTTTGTCAATAGTGGTGTGATGCAACTCTCGCAAGCCATCGGAGTGATCATGGGTGCCAATATCGGCACCACCATTACTGGATGGATTCTGGTACTGAAGGTGGGAAAGTACGGTCTGCCGATACTCGGGCTCAGTGCTTTTGTCTATCTCTTCTCGAAAGGTGATCGACGGCGTTACTGGTCCATGTTTTTCATGGGCGTGGGGATGGTCTTCTTTGGTCTCGAGATTATGAAGGATGCGTGTGGCTTCATCAAAGAGATGCCCGAATTCGCCACCTGGTTTCAACGCTTTCAGGCGGACAGTTATGTGGGTGTTCTCAAATGTGCCCTCGTCGGCTGCATCATGACAACGATTGTTCAATCCTCTTCCGCGACACTCGGCATCACGATCTCCCTTGCGTTTCAGGGAATCATTTCTTACGAAACCGCCGCCGCTTTGGTATTAGGAGAAAACATTGGCACCACCATCACAGCGTATCTCGCTTCGCTGGGAGCCACCACAAACGCTCGACGTGCCGCCTACTTTCATGTCATCTTTAATCTTGCCGGGGTGTTCTGGATTACTCTGATTTTCCATTGGTACATCATACTCATCCAATGGTTAATGGCGGGCGAAGTCTCAACGGCTGTGATGACAGATGGAGTAACCACCTATCCCAACACGACGGCTGCGATTGCCGCGACGCATAGTATCTTCAATGTAGTGAATACACTGATGTTCCTTCCATTCCTGCCATTTTTTGTTGGTTTGCTGCAACGAATGGTGCCCGCGAAAGACTTTAAGGAAAAAGCACGTTTAACTGATCTCGACATCCGTATTCTGGAAACACCAGCGCTAGCGATCGATCAGTCAGCCAAAGAGATCGAACGGATGGCGGATGGATGCCTCAAAATGATTGGTTGGCTGGGAGAGTTATTGCAGCAAGAGGAACGTGACGAGGAAATGGGGGATCGACTGCGACACCGGGAACGTGTTCTCGACACCATCCAGGATGAGGTGTCGGAGTTTATTACCGGATTACTTTCCGGGAATGTCCCACACGCGGTCGCTGAGGAGGCACGCCAACAACTTCGGATTGCGGACGAATATGAATCCATCAGCGATTACCTGGCGAATCTCGAAAAATTTGATCGCAAGCTGCGTCGTGACGGATTCCGATTTACTGCCGCACAATTGCAAGGTTTCGAAGAACTCAATACCCGAACCAGCGACTATCTGGCAAGTATCAATGAAGGTCTTCGACTGAAAAATCGTTCGGTATTAATGAAAACCAAGGAAGCATCCAAACGGATTCGAGCCGACATCAAGGAACTTCGACGCCAGCATCTGGAGATCCTGTCCAACGGTGACACTCCTCCCTTGGTCAGTGTGGCTTTTTTGGCATCACTGAATGCATATTCTCGCGTTCGGGACCATGCCCACGATATTGCCGAAGTCGTTTCGTCGGGCGGTTAGACTCATCTGCCCGGCGAAAAGAGGAGAACCTTCTTCTCGCGCCTTTGGCCCTGATGCCTCGCCGATTGCTCGGCCTCCTGCGGTTGCGCGAACACGGCTCTAATCGAGAATCCATCGATGCTTCCGACCTCTTTAGCCCTTGGTGTTTCTTTACGGTAAGAACAAAATTGTATGAACCGTCTTGCCAACACCAACCTACTGGGGTTACATCTGGTTCTTCATCCTTGATCTGAATTTCAGTACCGTTGCAGCGAGGCCCGAGATATAGTGAGAGTTTGCCCCCACTATTTCTGCAAAGGGTTTGATATGATTCTTCGAACACCATTTCTGCTCCTACTTGCTGTACTTCTCTCGACTTCTCTCCAAACAACTGATGCTGGACCATTGAAAGTGGGAGCATCGGCTGTGGATGTCTCACCGCGGCAGTTTCCTGTCAGTCTCAGAAGTGGAAAAGCGATGGATGCGAGTGCTGTACACGACCCATTGCATGCCCGGGCGATTGTCTTTGATGATGGTGAGGTCTCTCTAGCAATCGTGGTCCTCGATGCACTCGGTGCTCCACCGGAAATGCTGAATGAAGCGAAACAACTGGCCTTTGAGAAAACCGGAATTCCCGTCAATCGTATCCTGATTTCTTCGACACATGCTCACTCGACTCCTCCTTCCAACCGCACAGAAGGCTCTCCCGGTGATGTCGCCTACCGCCAACTCCTCATTGAAGGACTTGCTCAGTCGATTGAAGAAGCATTCAAAAATCGCCAACCGGCATCCGTCGGCATGGCATCGCACGATCTTGCAGAAGAAGTGTTCAATCGTCGCTGGTTTTTACAGCCGGGAAAGATGCCCCCTAATCCGTTTGGCAAGCTGGATCTCGTCAAGATGAATCCCGGTACTAGCCCGGCTGTTCTCGACCGTCCCGCCGGTCCCATTGATCCCGAATTGATGGTCCTTTCGGTTCAGAATCAAAAGCGGAAGCCGTTAGCACTACTGGCCAATTATGCGTTGCACTATGTGGGAGGAGTCGCACAGCGGAATGCCTCCGCTGACTACTTTGGAGAGTTCGCCCGCGTCATGCCGAGCCGCCTGCGAGCGGATGAAAAGTTTGTCGCCATGATGTCCAACGGTGCTTCGGGAGACATCAATAATATTCCGTTTCTGGTGAATCGTCCTCCCCGCGAACCGTTCGAGCAGATCCGAATTGTGGCCAGAAAAGCCGCAGACACGGCGTACTTCGCTTATAAAAAGATTGAGAACTACGAAAGCAATGTGACGCTCGGCATGATTGAGAGGACAATCAAACTCAAATATCGCCGTCCCTCAGAAGAAGATGTAGCCGCAGCACGGAAACTCCTCGCGATCACCGACAAAGACGAAATCGCCAAATTTCCGAACAAGGCACAAAACTATGCCAGACAAACCGTACGAGCACACGAAAGAGAAGAGGACTTTCTCGAAGTGACACTCCAGGCGATTCGCATCGGAGAGTTTGCCATCGTCGGCAGTCCCTTTGAAACATTCGTTGAGATCGGGTTGGACCTGAAAGATCGCAGTCCCTTCTCGCAGACGATGGTGATTGGTCTGGCAAATGGACGACACGGCTATCTGCCAACCTTCGAACAACACCGCCTCGGTGGATACGAAACGTGGCTCGGCACGAACGTTGTTCAGAAAGATGCGTCGGTGATTCTGACCGACAACCTGTTGGAAATGCTGCAAGAGTTACGTTAGATAGCGCTGCCACCTGGCTTGTAGGTTGACACTATGAAGAGGCCGAGCCGGTGGTGGTTCGGGAGTGGCATTCGCTTCCAAAGTTGTTTGGGCTATGGCTCTATTCTGTAATCCAACACCGCGTGCCTGAGTGTTGTCGATTCTGCAACATGCTTGCTTCCTGAATGGTTGCCCTAAGTTGAGTTTGACTCTGGGGATCTGGCGGCGTTTCTCAGGAGATCTGCGCCAAATTTGTAACTCTTACCAAATCGTGTGTCCAGATAACGATGTCAGCCGGATGTACCTGAAACATGCGGAGCCAAAACAACCAACCACACATTTTTTGAGAGGATACAACAATGAAGATTCACGTTGTCACCATGTGTGTTGTGCTGACAGGTTTTGTTGGCTCAACCATGACCGCCGAAGCAAGCGATTTCCTAAAAGTCATCAAGAACATTCAGGTCAAAAACCAGGGACTTCAAACTCCCAAGTTTGTTCCCCAGAAGAACGGTCCCCAGGTCCTCGGGCCCGGACCGATTGTCAAACTGCCGAATCTGAATGTTCCCAAACCCAAAGGACCGGGGAAGCTGATTAATGTTCCCCAACCGAAATTTCCGAAACCGCTCGGCCCCGGAAAGATCATCAATGTTCCCAAACCGAATTTGCCCAAGCCGATCGGGCCGGGTGGACTGGTGAATGTTCCCAAGCCGATGTTCCCGCCGATGGGACCGGGGAACCTCATTCCGAAACCTCCTGTTCCACCGCTACCTCCAATGGGACCGGGTGACCTGGCACCGAATCCCCCGGTAGGTCCGGTTCCTCCGGTGCCGCCTGCAGGCGAGGAAAACGATTTCGGCATCATCATTAACTTGCCGTTGCCTCACCCGGGACACGGCAACCCGATCCAGTGTAAACCGCCGATCAAAGTATGCCCAAAATGTGGACACGATCACTGCCACTGCATACCGCCGGTCAACATGCCTCCGGTGAAGAAATTCGCCATGAAGTTGTTGAACAACGCGGACACCAAAATCTTCTTCAGCGTCAACGGCCTTGATTACCAGATGCTGGAAGCGGATGGCGTGGAAATGGTCAAAAGACTGAGCCCGAAACTGCACCGCATCACGTTCCACAATGGTGTTGAAGTGGTGGAATTCGATCTCGACCCGAACGCGATCTACAGTTTCGAATGGGAAGAAGATCAACTGATGCTGTACGAAATCGCCAGCTAGAACGCCGAGAGAAAAGAAGATTATCAGCCTTCCCCGAACGGGACTCCGATAACGGAGTCCCGTTTTTTTGTTGGCGTGATGCCCCTCTCATCATTGGTGTTCGATTGTGGCTCTTGCCCGATACGGTGAACTCCACTGTCTCTCTGAGGTGCTGTCTCTGCCTTTCATGAATCTGCTGGCGAAGTACCAGCACTCCGAGAATCATACCACGCAACCGAAACCACGATGACTAAACCGATCATCAATCCCGCCCCAACACCTTGTATCAAGCCGAGTCCCAGTCCGACTTGCGACGGATCAATCAAGATATCGGGTGGGATGCGGAAGACGGTTCGGTAATAATCGGGAGCGAGGGAGCCGAGCAGATATCCCGCCAAGGCCCCAAGGCATCCAAAGACGATCCCGCTAGCGATGGTGATAACGAACCCACGCACGACGGTCATGTTTCTTCTTTCACTCGGGATAAGTTGTGACCAGACCGAACAATACTGCCTTTGAGAAATCTAAATGCATCATTCGTTAGCAGTAGATGGGTGTCAATTATTCTTTTACGCTGTCTGAAATCATCTGGAAACCCCTTACTGCTTCCTCAGGTCGAGACAAACGATATTCTCATCGTCGCGGAGGTAAACCAAACCATCGGCGAGAGCCGGGGCCTGGCGTGTCTTGCCGATGACTGTCGTTCGTCCGATCTCTTGAAACTCTTCAGGGTTCGCACGAACAAGGACGAATTCTCCCTTCATCGTCGAGATCAACATCTTCCCGTCGGCAGCAATGCCGTTCCCTTTTCCAAACCGGATTTGTTGCCACTGGCGATCTCCCGTCTTGGCGTCGATGCAGGCCAGATGCGTGAGAGGTCCCGCGCTGCCTCCGTTATCAAAGCCGTAAAGTGAACCGTCAATCAGCAGAGAAGTCTGCCATTCATTGCGGAGGACACTTTTGCTCCCTTGCGAAGCCCAGGTGACCGTAACATCGAATTTGTCACCATTCGGCTTGAGTGCGAGCAAGGCACAGCCGTGGTTTTCTCCCGACGAAATGAAAACCTGTCCGTCGATGGCGAGAGGGGTGGCGATGTTGCATTCATAGTCGGTGACATACGGATATCGCCACAGTCGAACTCCGGTTTTGGAATCGATGCCGAGGACCGAACTTCCCGTGTACGTGACAAGTTGATCTTTTCCGGCAATCTTCAGCAGTGCAGGAGACGAATAGCCGGCGGGATCAGAGCCAACCGTCCACGCGAGTTCCCCGGTCTGTTTGACGAAGGCTGCGACAGTTCCCTTGGAGCTGCCGGCGGTGACAATCACGACATCGTTCACAACGATGGGTGAGCAAGCCATGCCGTAATCGGCAATCTTTCCTCCCAATTGTTTGATCACATTTTGTGACCAGACGATCTTGCCCGATTGGAATTCCAGAGCGACGAGGATTCCTTCACCCGTGAAAGCGAAGATGTGGTCACCCACGATGGCGGGAGTTGCTCGGGGGCCATTGCCCATGCCGTTCGTGTATGCGGGGGAGACCGGAGTCTCCCATTTCGACTTTCCGGTTCTGGCGTCGAGGGCAATCACGAACTGTTTTTCATTCTTTTGGACCAGTGTGACGAGAGTCCCTCGGCTGATGGCGAGTCCCGACATACCGACACCACCGGGGACACGGAACACTTCCTTCGGGCCGTCCGCGGGCCAATCATCAATCAGTCCCGTTTCGGCAGAGATCCCGTTTCGATTGGGACCAAGGTGTTGGGGCCAATCGTCAGCATGGGCGGGGACGATCATTGCCGAGAGTAGAAACAAAGCGACGGCACGGCACAAACGGGAGCAATGAGAGTGAGAGAGTGTCGTGAAGCGAGGCATGGCGATCATCCTTGTCGGTGGTGACGAATACTTGTCTTGTTAGACAAGGCAGTCTACCACGCTGCACTGCCGTTTCCATTGCGAATTTTGAGGGGGTGTGGTCCGCAGAAAAGTCTCGCAAGCGGAAAGCAAGAAACAAAAAACCCCGAGAAACGTGATGTTTCCCGAGGTTCAATGAATGGCGGAGTGGTCAGAGCCGGACTCGAACCGGCGACACCTGCCTTTTCAGGGCAGTGCTCTACCAACTGAGCTATCTGACCGAACAGCCATAAGCTGTGACTTCTATTGATGTAATAACGATTTTTTCCGTTCGACGCAAGATGACCGGACACTGAGAAATTCCGATTCTGAAAAACTCTTAAAGGTTCGCGTTTAATCACTCGATTCCGAGCGATTTTCATCATTTTGACGAGAATAATTGATCTCTTCCATTTTCCGCTCTGCGACTTTGATCGCAGGGTTCCCTTTCACGATGGCAGCCGGTTCAACGTCTCCTTGAACCACGCTTCCCGCGGAAACGATGGCGTCACGTCCGATGAGAGTTCCCGGCAACAGAATGACTCCCGCACATACCCATCCTCCCGAATCGACGGTGATTGGTTCTGTGATGAGATCGAAGGAACTTTTACGGTGGTCGTGGCTACCGGTACAGAGATAGACCCGCTGAGAAAGACAGACATGAGATCCCAAATTTACCTCCGCCAGATTGTCGATCCAGACTTCCTGGCCAATCCAAACATGATCTCCGGTTCTCAATCGCCAGGGAAACTTGATTCTCACATTTGGTTTGATGACGACATGCTGCCCGATCTTCGCGCCGAAACAGCGTAACAGGAAAACTTTCCACCCAGAAAACGGACACCAGCCATGTTCAAAAAACAGCAAGCTGCAAACAGCCCACAGGCAACGAACGAGTAACCTACGTCCGGGCCGATAGTCGCCCTGCGAATACATCGAAAAATCGACGTTCGTTTCGGAGGGTTGTGTATTGTCTGCTTTGGTTGTCACGAATGATCGGCCTTCAGGATTGATTGATAGGCGGCTTTGGTTCGTTCTGCACATCGTTGCCAGGTAAATTGCTGTGTGACGAGCTGTTGGCCATTGGCACTCATCGTGCGGCATTTCTCGGGGGACAGCAAGAGTGATTGCAACTGTTCCGCGATATGCTTTGGTTCGAGACGACATTCCAATCCGGCGTTGGCCTCGACGATATTGGACCAGATGTTGACTCGATTACTGAGCACGACTGGAACGCCGAGAGCGAGAGCGTCCACGACGACCAACGCGAAGTTTTCTTGATAGGAGGAGAGTGCAAAGATATCACCGGCAGCCATCGCTTGCCATTTCTCGCGTCCGCTGAGATTGCCCGTCATTATTACGCTGTCGCCGATCTCTTCCTGGACGATTAAGTCTTTGAGAAATTTCTCATAACTGGCGTCTCCTGATCCGACGAGTAAGAGTCGAACTTCGGGGACTGATTGACGGAGAACTTTAATCGCGGGGATCAGTAAATCGAGTCCTTTCTTTTCATGCAGGCGACTCAAGAAAACAACAGTCGGTTTGTTTTGCAGTTCGGGGTGCGATTGGTAGAACTCGTGTCGCAAGGTTTCACGTTTGTCGGGAGGTGAATCGGCCCCCAATGGTGTGATATAAGCCGTCGGTAACGACGAAACCGATTCGCTGGCAAGACGTGCTTCTTCTTCGTGCGTGCAAAGTAATCCGGCGGAAGCTCTGATGATCGGAAACTCAATTAACCTGCCGTAAATCTGTTTTTTGAGTCGTTTACGTTGCATGGAATTCGGATCGAGCATGCCGTGAGGCATCACGACATAGGGGACTTGAGCGGACTGACAGACGGCTCGCACGGCACGGCTGCTGTGTGTCCATAAGGTATGAAGATTAACGAGATCGTATTCGTTGATATTTTGTCGTAGCGCGTTCAAGAGAGCGGGGCTTTTGGCGTACGACGACTGCTGAGCGACAGGTTGAGTCTGTATGCGATCTGCGGATTGCCACACTTCTTTCCAGCTTTGATCGTCGCCTTTGGCATAGAGGTTGGTTGTCAGAATGTCGGCTTGGACTTCAAGTTCATTCAATTCATGGCAGACACGATCCACCACAACGGGCGGACCGCCCCCTGCGGGATGCATATACGGGATGACGTGAAGGATTTTCAAAGCAAACCTTAAGAAGCAGAGAGGGTTTTCTCGTTGGACGATTGAAGGAGAGTTGTGGCGAAATCTCGCCAGAGTTCAACTCCTCGCTGGGGAGTCCAATCGTTGGCAGCAGTGCGCGACGCTTGCGACATTTGCCGTCTTAAATCGGGATTGTCGATGAGCTTTTTCAGGTCTCGAGCGAGAGTCTCCCAGTCCTCGACGGGGAATTGATATCCGTTGATTCCTTGCTCAATCAGATCGTAACCTGCCCCCACTTGATCGCTGCAAATAATTGGCAAACCGGCCGCCAATGCCTGATTGACGACGACTCCCCAACCATCGTGACGAGATGGAAGAACGAAGATGTCGGACGATGCAAACAACCCCGGAAGTGCATCGACTGATTGGAAGCCGGTGAACTCCACCGCTTCTCGCTCGGTTTCGGACAACATGGACTTCAGCTTCTCTTCGTCTGGGCCAGTCCCGACGAGAAGTAATTTGAGATTGTCATGCTGAGAGTGAAGCGATTGAAACGCGAGGAGAAGTGTGTCGAGTCCTTTGCGATGGATCAATTGCCCACAGTAGAGGATCGTGATCGATGACTCGTCTCGCGATGATTCCAAATTATGGTGCTGATCTGCCGCTTCCATGAACTGATCGAGCCGACAGAGATAGGGGATATTGACGACCGGGATGTTTCGCGTCAGTCGCTCCTGATATTTTTCTACGGCCAGTTTACCAATGCCGACAATTCCATCGGCTGACTCCAAGACCGGTCGCATCGCCCGCTCTCGTAACATTCGGCCCAACCATCCTCGTTTGCGGAGTCCCGGTCGCTCTCCCCAGAAGCCCCATCGTTTTTGGTGTTTGATCAACCAGCGAAATGCGGCTTGATCGGTCAGGCTCGAATAACCCTGAACGATATAGAGATCTGCATCTGCCTGAAGAAGGTCGGTCGTGATCGCGGAGTTATAAGTGAATCGTCGATGTGGGGGTGTGGACGAACATGACCCGATGAGCTTCGCGTAGTCAGGAAGGTCCCGATTCCCCCAGTGAGTGTCTTGAACGGCCATGGTCTCGTACAAGACCTGGATCTTGATACCGGACGCCTCGTTCAGTGCCTCAAACAAATCCTCCATGTAAGGAGAGGGCATGACGGAGAGAAAACAGAGTTTCATCTCAGGCGCTCCGCTGTTTGATTCGGGGCCGCCGAGGAGGATTGTTGTGTGGATTGATCGTCTGTGGCGAGGCGGACACGGTTTGCTTTTTCGGAGCACCTAATCCAAAGAAGACCATCAACAGATAAATCGCAATCAGGCCATACAGGGCGCGCATGGAGAATGAGCGACCAGAGAGGAACAGAATGACCAAGCCCCCGGCATGAACCATAAACACGACGAACGAATGCCGGTGTACGAGGCGCATGTGGTCCCAGGATTTGACAATGAACCCTCCCATCGCACTGAGCAAAATGATTCCAAACAAACCAAAATTCCAATACATCTCGCCAATCAGTCCGGGAGATCGGGTCACGAACGCTTCACCGGTTTTTTTGTTCACTTCACCGCGGGCAATCGCCAGCATCAATCCAGCATCGCTGACCGGTTTGTTTTTCCAGACGAATCGGGGAATCGGATTCACCACTTGAGTGAGGTAAGTTTGCCCAAACTCATAATCTAATGTTCCTCCCATTTGTTCGGTGATGTAGAGAAGCTCACGGAACATTTCAAAACCGACATACTTGGCTTCCGTCGCCGCCTCGAAGCGGAACTCTCCGGAGTTCCGGGTCATCACGACGGCAGCCGACCAATAATAACCGGCTATCACCATGATCGGGACGCCGACCAAGACTGCCATTTTTTTGAGGTCATCTCGCAGCAGGAAATAAATCCCCCCTGCGACCGGAAGTGCAATCCCGAAAAAGCTCGCCCGCGATCCACTGTTCATCGCTTTCAGTAACATCCACATGATGAATGTTCCTGAGGCCGCTTTCTGCCCAAAGCTGGAATCTTTACGAAGCATGATAATGATGGCAATGGGAAGGATCGCCTGAAAAAACAGTCGAAGCTCCAGAAACGCATCACGAAACCCTCCGTATCGTCCACGCGTTAATCGCCCCGACCATCTTTTCTGGAACTCAAAGACACCATCGAGAAACAATGTCAGATCGAATTTACCGAGGATTAAAATGGGAAGAGAGCCGATAATGAAGCCCGTGGCAAAAATTCGCCACTGCCAGTTCAGGTTGTCAATCACCGTTAATCGAGTGCCAAAGCCGTCGAATACTTTGAGATTGCGAGACTCGTACGCGATCAGAAAACAGATTGCTGATAGCATCACGCAAAAAATCCCGTAGTCATACTCATTCTGAGTTAAACCGACCACTTCACCATCATTGGCGTTCGTGATGGTCACAGCTTCAAACAAGTACCACACCATAATACTGCCCAGGACCACATTTCGACCGGTCACGACACGACGTAAATCCTTTTGGATGTGGGCGAGAATCATGATGGCCAGGATCCCGAGGGAAATCTGTCCAAGCACTGTGGAAACTTCAGCAAATCCTGTCATGAAAGTTCCTCCTGTGATGCAACAGGAGTCATCCGGTCTGCGATTACTTTATCAGCTTGATGTTGCGATGGAGTCGCCATTCGATTGGCAATTTCTGTGACGATCGTATTCAGACGCTCTTCGTGTCGTTCCCATGAATATTCTTGGGAACGAGTGATCGCAGACTGTGACATTGTGCGACAAAGGTCTCGATTGTCTGCCAATGTACTCAAACGACTGGAAAGACCATCGATATCATCGGGCTCCAGAACGTAACCATCCACACCATCGCGGATGATTTCTGGAGCGGCACTGTGTGTACTCGAAATGACTGGTAAGCCCGTTGCCATCGCTTCGGGAATCACTAGCCCGAAGCCTTCAAGAACAGAAGGGAGGACCATGACGTGATGATCGTGCATCACCGATACCAAATCTGTCTGATCAACCCGACCTATGTAGTTGTAATAGCCGTCATATTGTTGCAGAGCCTTCAGATTTGCGGCGGTGGGACCGGCAATCGTCAACTCAACCATGTCCGAACCAAGTTGTTTGACGGCTTCAAGAAGATACTTGATCCCTTTACGTTGCCCCACGCCGCCAACAAATAGCACTTTCAATTTTGGTTCTGAATAGTCCCGGTCAAACGGAATGAAACGATCGAGTTGAGCGCCTAACGGTAAGAGGCGAATCTTCTCATCGGGTACGCCAACATCCAGAAGCGATTCGCGTGTGTAAGGACTCGCCACGACGCAAAGATCGGCAGTATGAGGCTCCTCCTCCAAACGCTCGCGGTACCAGTCCGGGAAATGGAAGTTGCTGATCGTGTCGGCCCATTCCGGGTGACGCTCGGCTTCTTGTTGGAGCACGCGAATTGCCATTGGAGAATGAACGGTTGCCAGTTCGAGAACGGCGAATTTTCCGGCTGCACGCGCTGCTTTCAAGCTTTCGAGACACGACCCTTGGAATCCCCAGAAAATATCTCCCCGGTGAGCCCAGTGACGGGCGACCCAGCGATCAAATTTGACATCTCGCTGGAAGACATGATTCTCGACAGTCTCTCGCGAACTTCCGACTCGTCGAGAAATGAGCTCTGGAAGTTCAAAAGACCAACTACGAACAACTTTATCGGGATCGAGATCCTGATGAAACCTCCGTTTCAAACCACGATCGATTCGAGAGATGTTCCGCACAAGACAATCGGGCCAGCGGGTCGGTTTGTAATATCCACTCGTCAGCAAACGATCCAGACATCCCAGGTTCTGCAGCGCACGGGCGTGCCAATAAGCGTGTTGCTTACCAGAATGGCTGACCAGAATTTGAGGGCGGGAATGATTCATCTGATTATCAATGAGTCTGTTTTGATCGTTTTCTGCTGGTGACTTATTTCAATTCATCAATCTTATGGAGCTTTTCAGCCGGTCGACAATCTGCGTTTCCAGGATGCGACTCGTTCCGAGAACCCGAAACCGAGGCAGCGATAAATCCAGCGATACATCCAGGGGAATGAGGGAGCTGGGGATGGAGTAAACCCCGGTGATTTCTGACGAACTTGATCTGCGAGCTGATACGCATACTCTCGGTCGTGAAAAATCGCGACGCGGGCAGACTCTAATCGTGTTTGAGCAATGGTGCGACGATACTCGGGCGTTAACCTTCCGTTTTGCTCCAACCATTCTTCGCCGGCAGAAACCAACTGCATACGAGTCTTTAAGGCATTCATCGGATCGCGATGACAAACAGTCTCCGTACTCCATATTCGGTAGACGGCACCGCCGGTAGATCGTTCAAACATTTTCTCGGCAGCCAACAGTCGAAACATCAGTTCGTTTTCCTGGCAGACTGGTTGATCGTCCTTCCAGCCCCCGACCTCTTTGAGAACCGAGGCGTTCCAAAATAGGCCGCCGGTTTGCGGTAATCCCCAATGGAGAAACAAATTCCACGGGTCTTCATTCGTGGGAATCTCATCCAGAAAGCGATCAATCTGTCCTGAGGGTAATGTTTTTTCGATGGTGACCGGACCGAACAGCACATCCGCATCGCACCCGTTTTCCAAAGTTTGAATGTGGCCTTCAACCTTGGTCGGTTCCAGATAGTCATCTGCATCGAGATATTGAATCCAATCTCCTTTGGCCAATTTCAAGAGGCGATTTCGTGTGACATTCCCTCCCCGGTTAGGGCCGGTTTCCAACCTAATAGAATCACCAAAGGAGAGTAGGAGATCGAGAGTCCCATCGGTGGAACCGTCATCTACACAAATCACTTCGCAATGCTCATAGGTCTGATTGAGTGCCGACTCGACCGCTTGGCGAACCCAGCGTTCGGCATTGTAACAGGGAATCAGAATGCTGACTTTGATCATGCGGAGGCCTCCGCCAAATCAGGTTGAGGTGCCAACTGCAATTGTCTCAAAAAGTCGTTTTTAAGCAGGTGTCGTACCCCTTCGGCATACATTCTGTTCCGAATGGCACCGACATAGTGTTTCATCGGTTTTTCAGAAAGTCCGTCTCGCAAAATCACATCGTAAGATTCCGGCAATGGCTGACAACCATACCGAGAACTATTCAGGCAAAACAGCGTCTGCTCGATGAGCCAAAAATGACCTTCCAGTAAATTCGAAGAGAGGTTGCGTTCAATCTCATCAAGTGACAGCGAATCCATTTGCAGAACACAAACCCCGGAATTGAATCGGGAGGCCACGTCCAGATTGAATTCTTTGGCGAGATCATCTCTGGGTGAAGTATAGGCGTCGGCGACATCTCGATTGTATCGATTCAGAGTTTGTTCATCGCTCAAGGCTTCGAGAAGTTCCGTGGGTTGCGAGAATGTCAGAACATCGGAATCGATCAACAAGACACGAGGCGATTGGGCATAATGAATCAAATTAAACAGTTTGATCGACAGATTATTTTCCCCACGAAGTTTCTGGCAGCACGGATAATCGGACAATGACTCCAACACTTCCGAATCCGATTGGTTGCGTGGTATCAATCGAGCGCCGACGAAATGCGTCGTAAGAATTTCGCGGACTTCGGGAGTCAACGTACCATCGTCGTGGATGCATAACGCGGGTCGCGCTTCACTGAAATGGTAAAATGATTTCAATGTCCAGAGAAGATTCAACCAATCTTGCTGAGAGGTAAGGGCATGAATCTCGAATTCCGAGGTTTGGGGTAACAGTAGAGAAGGCGTTTGGAGAATTCGGGAGCGCATGACTTCGCGATACCAGGAGGCTATTAAGCCCCCCTCGAACAGTCTTCTCAACCGGTACAGGAGAACTCCCGGACGCACGTGATCTTACCTTTCCTGCCTGATGAAAACTCATTGTTGAGTCATCCCAAGAATTATCCGACGGGATCTTTTCCAATCATTAATCCATGCTTTTCGCGTTCGGCTTCATCTAAGTCAGATTCCACCATTAACTCGACCAATTCTTTGAAACTGGTCCGCGGTTTCCACCCGAGTTCTTGCTCGGCTTTGGAGTAGTCACCTTGCAATAAATCGACTTCAGCAGGGCGATAATAGCGTGGATCAATTTCAACGAAGTCGTTCCAGTCGAGATCGAGCATTTCAAATGACAGCGTGAGGAACTCACGAATGCTGTGAGTTTCATTGGTGGCCACCACATAATCGGAGGCGGTCTCGGTTTGCATCATCAACCACATTGCTTCGACGTAGTCTTTGGCGTATCCCCAATCTCGCTTGGAATCGATATTGCCGAGGTACAGTTTCTCTTGGAGTCCCAATTTAATACGGGCAGCCGCTCGGGTAATTTTACGGGTGACAAAGGTTTCACCGCGTCGAGGTGATTCATGATTGAACAAGATCCCGTTACTGACAAACAAATCATATGCTTCACGATAATTGACACATTGGTGATAGGCATACACCTTGGCACAGGCATAAGGACTGCGTGGACGAAACGGAGTGGTTTCTTTCTGAGGAGTCTCGACCACTTTTCCGTACATCTCGCTGGAGGAAGCTTGATAAACTCTGACAGCCTTTTCACGACTCAACATACGCACCGATTCGAGAATTCTCAAAAGCCCGTTGCCCGTCACGTCCAATGTGTACAAAGGGTTGTCAAAAGAGACTCGTACGTGGCTTTGCGCACCGAGATTGTAAATTTCATCCGGCTTCACCGTCATGATGATGTTGGAGATCGACTGACTATCGGAGAGATCGCCGTGATGAAGAAACAGACGGGTGTTTTCTTCGTGCGGATCCTGATACAGGTGATCGATCCGAGAAGTATTAAAGGTGCTCGAACGTCGCACGATCCCGTGGACTTCATACCCTTTTTCTATCAGGAGTTCTGCCAGGTACGATCCGTCCTGACCAGTGATCCCCGTTAGTAATGCTTTTCTTAGTTCAGACATCTCATATCCTGACGTGTTAAAATGAACCGACTGACTTGGACTTTGTCTCTTCTTGCCGTTGAGCACGATACCAGTCAATCGTCTGTTTCAATCCCTGTCGAAAATCGGTGTCAGCTTCAAATTTGAGGATTTCCCGAGCACGAGATGTATCCAGACAACGACGCGGTTGACCATCTGGTTTCGTGGCATCCCATTGGACTTCACCTGAGAATCCACAAAGTTCACAGATCAAATCGACAAGTTGACGAATTGTAATCTCGCTGCAAGTTCCCAGATTGAGTGGTTCTGGGGAATCATATTGATCGGCCGCGAGAACCACACCTCTGGCGGCATCCTCAACGTATAAAAACTCTCGTGAGGCTTGACCGGTTCCCCACGCAGTGATCGAGGTCTCGTCTGCTTCCTGTGCCTCAATCACTTTTCGGATCAGGGCGGGGATCACATGACTTGATTTCGGATCAAAGTTATCGCCCGGACCGTAAAGGTTTACCGGCAGTAGATGAATCGCCCGGAAGCCATATTGCTGACGATAGGCTTGCCCTTGAACCAGCATCATCTTTTTAGCGAGTCCGTAGGGGGCGTTGGTTTCTTCGGGGTACCCATTCCAAAGATCGTCTTCTTTGAAGGGAACCTGTGTATGTTTCGGGTAGGAACAAATGGTTCCGACACTCACGAATTTCTCGATGCCATACTGTCGAGCTTCCTCCATCAACTGGATGCCCATCATGGCGTTGTCATAGAAAAATTTGCCAGCGTTTTCTCGGTTTGCGCCAATGCCTCCAACAACGGCTGCCAAATGAATCACTACATCAGCTTCCGAATCATGGAATGCCTGCTGGATGGCGTTGATTTCGCGCAGGTCGTATTCGCGGCTGGAAGGAGCAAAGACATCCGCCACCTGTGCTTCGATCAATTTCTGTTTGACGACGCGACCAAGAAACCCGGTCCCGCCAGTCAGAAAAATGCGTTTTCCGAGTAAATCGCTCACTAGACTTCATTCCTCCTGAGTTTTCGTCCCCGCTGGGCTCCATTTGGACGGAATTCATAGTTTAACAAATAGACAAGCAATTGTGACACTTCATTCAGCGGACACGGGGATCTCTGCTTCATTTCGAGAGTTCACAGTGGGACTCGTTGTTAACTTGTGAGGGTTTTGCCTGTTAGATAAAAGGGCCAACAGATTTTTGAAGACCCCTACACTCACTTTGCGATCATATCGGGTTTCCGCCAGCTTGCGTCCTCGAACTCCCGCTGCTTCTAAAGAGCTACGATCTTCCGACAGATTCCGTAAAACCTGTTCAATCGGATCAGCTTTGAATTGTGGTAAATTGCGACCAACTTGCTCCTCCACAATAATACGTGCCAGTTCAGACGATTCGGGGGCAATGGAAAGAACGGCGGTGCCGCTCGCGAGAATTCCATATAACTTGCTAGGCATCAAACAATCGAGCGCTTCTTTACGAATGGGGAGCAAATGCAGATCGGCGGCAGACAGACTTTCGGCAAGTCGCTCACGCGGCTGATATGGAAGAAACGTCACGTTCCTCAACCCTTCGGACTGCTTAATCAATGCGTCTCGCGAGGCCCCCTCTCCCACGAAAACAAACTGCAGTTCGGGTAAGTCTTGTAACTTTTTGGCGGCGTCAATGACAATCGACAAATCCTGGGACAGTCCGAGATTTCCTGAATACATTACCAGAAACAGATTCTCTGCATCGAAGCCGTGCTCTTGTCGCCAAGTGTTGTCCTGTTTAACGGGGACGATCTTGGTGGTGTCGATCCAGTTCGGAATAATCTTGATCGGTACCGAGTCCAATGTCCCCCAGTTAGAAATCGTTTGTTTCATGTCTTCACTGAGAACAACAATGCAATCCGCCCGGCGATAGCACGACCGTAACATTCGACGAAGTAGTCGGATGAAAATACCGTTCCGGGCTTTTCCCACCGCAATGGCAACATCGGGGTAAATGTCTTGTAAGTAGAAGACCAGTTTGCAGCGTTTCCGAAAACGAATCCAGACGGCGAGAAAGGGAAGCAAAAACGGATCCGTTTCACAGACCACAACATCAGGTTTCGGTAACTTCCTCACACGCCAGAAGGCATACCAAAGAAAGGACAGAAAGTTAATCAGCTTACCCAACAATGACCGTTTGGGAAATTTGCTGTTTTTAACTCTCGAGATATGAACGCCTTGATGTTGTTCGTCTCCCGATTCCACAAACTCATGCTGGCCCGGATTCTGATTCGGTTGTCCGCACAGAACAGAAACTTCAAAGTCTTGGCAGAGATCTTCGCATAACTCCGTCAGCAATTGACCGGTCGCTTCCGCATCGGGCCAATAGGAGCGGTTCAAAAACAGAATCCGCGACAGAGAATCCGAAGACATGATGGCAAAACCATTAAATGATTGACGATTATTCCGGGATGAGGAGAGGAGTCAGATCATCTTTATGAGTGAGAGAGTTGGACCTCGATGGGGCTTTCATCAGTTTCGGGAACAGAGGCGGGCTTCGAGTCATCGAGTGGCAACTGTTCCTCGATCAACTCAATCAGCTGAAGTTCAAACGGTTTGAGACCAGCGATCAGTTCTCCCATCCATTCGCACGCTGACTCTGAACGACAAGAACCCATCAGACTGACTTTTCCCAGAGGCATGTCGCGAAGATGTAGTGGAATGTCACAGCTCCAATATTCCTGGAGATCGGGAGGGCTCTTACGCTCCCATTTTGCATGAAATTCTTCGTTGATGCTGTGCAAGTTGAGGTTCAATCGGACCTGACTGAGGTCAAATCGTTCTGCAAATTGCGTGAGTGTCAGCCAAAGATGTTCCCATTCTTTGGTTCCTTGTAGCTGCATCAGTTCCTGGTTTCTCTCATGTCCCGCATCACGCGTGAACGACATAAAGAACTTTTTGAGCTTGGCAATCAACAACAACGATTCGACATGCCCGAATACGCGAGTGACAATCAGCATTCCGAACACAGCAACGACCGAACCAAACGCCAACATCTCATTTTTTTGGTAGACACTGACAAACGCGCCGAGAACTGTCAGCGTGCAAAGCGATCCGAAGATCAACAGCAGCTTCGTTGTCGAGTACCCCTTTGCTTGCATTCTATGATGTAGATGACCGCGGTCGTGAGCGTAAAGACTACGCCCCGTCAACTTCCGCCGAAGAATCGCCATCAAGACATCGAATATCGGAACAGCCATGATCGCTGTCGGTGCCGCCAATGCGATAGTCGCTGGCCCTTTTAACGAACTGCGAATGGCAAGTGCACCGAGCACCAATCCAATCAGCATGCTTCCTCCGTCTCCGAGAAAAATTTTCGCAGGAGGGAGATTGTGATACAGGAATCCCGCCAACGAACCGGCGATCATGAGTGCCAAGACGCCATCCGACCAGTGATGTGATAGAAAACACATTCCCGCAAGACCGATGGAGAGAATCAGTCCGACACTGGTGGCGAGTCCATCGACGCCGTCAATCAGATTGAGTGCATTGATGGCACCGAGGATCCAAAACAGCGTGAACGGAAATGCCAATAAACCCAGATCGAGTTGGTAATCGAAAATGGTAACTGACTCGATCAATAACCCGGAGAGAATCAGAATGGTAGCCGCACAAGCTTGTCCCACAAGTTTCTGACGTCCTCGCAGACGAATTCGGTCGTCGATCAATCCGACTCCACACAGGACGGTGGCCGAGACCATCAAACCGATCAGGAACAACGGATCTTGCGAAAGCTCTCCTCCCCATACATTGGGAGAGGCGAGGAGAATGAAGATCGCACCAAAGAAACCAAACAGAACGGCGACTCCCCCACCAACGGCAGTTGCCGTCAGATGTTTCTTACGTCCTCCATCCGGTTGATCGCAGAACCCCGCCTGAAGTGCGTACTTTCGCACGACGGGTGTGATCAATAATGACAGCACGAATGCTGTTGCCGTAATGATGGCCAAGGGAATCATTTGTTAATCCTTTAGTATCCAAAATCCTGTCTACTCATTTTCCAGAGCAGGAGAGGTATCCGCCAGCATTATTTTCAAGCTTTTGATCTGAGGCACAGAAACACCATATTGATCGAGTTTTTCAATTTGAATTTGTGCTTCTGCCAGTTCCCCCGAAAGAATCAAGCATTCTACATACATTGTGCGCGCTTTAACGTCCCTGGGGGAATCCAAGATCACTTTCGCGAGAATTTCCGCGGCTCGGTCGTAATGACTTTCCCATTTTTGCTGATAGGCACTTAGAAATTGAATATCTGGATCAGCATAAGCCCCTTCTGCTTCGACAAGTTCGTCGATCGCTGCGAGACACTTTTCCAGCAAATGATTTTTGCCGAGTTGTCCGTCGAGATCATCGATTGCGATCCGCAAGAGCTCCGCATCATTTTGGAAAAAAGACTCTCCGAATGACAAATCGGGATACGTTTGATCCAAGGCCTCCAAGATTCGATGCCTCAGATGAGTGTGAGGTGTTTGCCCGTAGGTGCGTCTCCAGGCAAACAAACAGATATCCAGTTCATCGGCAGAGAGTGCCATCTTTCCAACATTGTAGAGATAGCGAGGCTCAAAGGGAGTGAGATAGCAAAGGCGTTCCAGGCGTCGAACTCTTTGCTGAGGGTCTTCTTCGAGAACCGACAGATAGGCCAGATAGAGTTCTGTTTGAGGTAACCATTGGCATGCCGAACTTGCCGCCAATAAAACGGATCGCGCGGGGATCAATGTTTGTTTGAGAATCGGATCCTCGTGCAGTTTGTCGAGTTCCAGTTCTTGCCCCGCTTTTTCCAAACGCCACACCTGGTGATACAGAGAAGGCAAACTTGCCAACTGGTTGAGTTGCTGATCTGTTAGCTTCTGGTCCTCGGGAATTTCTTTTTTCAACATGGATCGCGTCAGTAATTGATACTGACGAATATAAATATCGGCAAGATGCAGATGCAGGTGTACGTCATCAGGACGTTGGGCAATCGCTTCCAATAGTTGTTTCAATAATCGTTGATAATCTTCCTGAGACGCGGACTCTCTTTCGAGAGCGCTGGCTTTTTTGATCGCATTTTCTGCAATCGCCGCACGAGAAATTTCTCCCCAACCGAGTATTCCGTTACCGATCAACAAAAGAGCAAACAGAACAAACACCATACGCGGTCGAATGGGTGGCAACGTGAAATACCAGGCCCCGGAACCATGAGCCATCTTGACAACTGCACGGCCACAGATTGCGCCCATCAAGGTTGCCATCAGCAGCATGTTCGAAGGGATCATCATTCCGTAATCGAGAAATGCATGCGCGGCTTGAGTGACTAAGGCAACGAGCCCAACTAACGCCACTCCATCAGCATCACCAATCATTTTGGATCGCGATAATCGCAGAACCACTGCGAACGCCAAGATGAGTGCCATGAGTAACAACGCAAGGCCCACGACGCCCGATTCAATGAGAGTCTCCAGGTATTGGTTTTCTGCATACTTGTAAACGCCGTGTGACGAGTGTTGTTGGTAGGGGCGATAAAAGTAACGATAGGTCCCCAAACCGCTGCCAGTCAGCCAAATGTCCGGCAATGACCGGGATGCTTCGGACCAGTTTTGAAATCGATAAGATTCTGAAAAATTGGCGACTTCCGCATCCGCAAATCGAGTTTTCACATCAGCGGACAGGCCCAACCATGATAATAGGGCAATGGCGGGGACCGTGAAGATCAGAAAGACGGAGACCGCGATTTTTCGGTGACCCTTTGCCAAAAACCAAATGAGCGCGACAAACAATCCAGCAGTCAGGGAAAGAATTCCTCCTCGGGAAGCAGAACCGATGACTCCTGCCGCAATCACGATGATGCAGGTTCCTGAAATCACTTGCCAGACATTGAGTTGGCCGAGCTGGATCAAATAAGAGTTGATCGTCTCGGTCACTCCGCCATTGATACCGTCCTGTAGCATGTCGTATTGATATTCTCCACGGCGACTGGATCGAAACGAAGACCAAACGAGCATTCCCAAGGCGGCAGCAAATGTCATGTTGAGATAACCGGCTGCATTATTTCGGTTCACCCAGGCAGCAAATGGTTTTCCGTTGATAATCTCTGGACCAGTCCAGAACAGATGCCCGTTCCAACTGAGCTTTTGACAGAGTCCGAAAAAGCTGAGAGCAAGGCCGGTAATCGCCAATGCACCAAACAACCAGATTTGTGTCCGACGATTGGGAAATAGCTGGGTAGAGAGAAAGAACGCTAACAACGCAATGGAGAGTGATGCAATGTGCATGCGCGTTTCGAGTGGATAGATCGAAATCGCATTTCTTTCAAAACCGACGACTCCTTTGGAGACGGGGATTTCTTCGGCTAACGACGGGCCAAGTTGAACTTCAGAAAGACTCGATATCGGGATCAACTGCGTGCTGGCATAAATCACACCAAACACGATGGGTAAAATCAGAACGGGTAATCGGGTTTGGTTTCTAATTCGTTCGTCGCTCGTGAGATAGCCAACGAGCCAGATCAGACCCACACAGATGACCCCTGCATACAAATACGATTGAGTTTGATGGTGAACCCCCCCCAATCGTCCAGGGAGCAACCAGCAATATCGCTAAGTAGATTACGCGCGCAATCCTCGTCATTCCCGTTCCAAGAGACGATTCAGAGTCTGTTGACTCTCTTTGCGGTCTCTTGCGGGATCGACGTGAATGCTGCGAATGCTGTGGAGGGTGTGATGTCATACTCATTAAATATAGCCCAAGAAGTCGATTGATCGTGGTCAACTGTGTCCACAATGCTCGATCAAATGAGCGTAAACTCTACTCGGCTGATAAGATCAGGCTGTGACAAACACCCATTCTGCGGGATTTCCCTGATATTGATTGGAGGAGTTTGCGGGTGCGAGTGGGTTCTCTGTTACTAACGATTGAACCTGTCGTGCGGAATACAGGGAGAACAGGCACCTCGAAGCCGAACTCGATCGAGTGATAACCGTTTGAACGAGATAATGTCTGAGGACGACCCACAAAAAAAGCCCCGGCTGAATGAGCCGAGGCTTGAGGAGTTGTTAGCTTGCTATATTGACTGTTCTATCAAGGAAGGTCAGGAGTGACTCCGGGTTCTTCAGGAGTGGGATCACCACCGCCGCCACCATCGTCATCTCCAATCGAGCCGATTGCAGCCCCAAGTGCTCCGCCTAAGAGAAGTCCGCCGAGTAAACCACCGCCACCAGCGGCCGCACCGCCGCCAGCACCACCACCAATTCCCCCAACTCCTCCAGCGGCTGCGACTGACTCTAACGGTTCAGCTTCAATAATTGGTTCGTTGAACAGTATTCCCAAGTCATCCGTGAGACCGATATCGAGACTCAAATCGACATTCAGGTCGATTTCTTTTTCTTCTTGGAACAGGACGGGCATCGTTGCCACACCTTCAGCTCCCGTGGTTTGAGAGAAGAGCTGGTCATCTTGGGACTGACCAATTTGTCCGACTTTCGCGAGTTGACTGGGAAGGATTGAGATACCCAGAGCAGCCATGCCGTCCATGCTTCGGGCAATCAGAGAGTAGTTCCCTGTATTCATCTGTGGAATGATAAAGGAACCATCCTCGGCAGTGACTGTGGTTGCAATCGCCGCGTTATTCTGGAGAAAGATCAATTCAACACCGGGGACTTCCACGATTCCCACTTTGCCATTCGGTTGATCAACCGGCTTTCGCACTCGACCCATGAGACTACCGTCTGGCATCAATCGAACCACGTGATTGTCAAATGTGGTTCCGTGCTTGGCTCGCACAAAATCGACTCCTTCCGGAATATCAAGCGTGCCGTGTTGGCGAGCTGGTACTCGCTCACTAAAGTTCATATTGGCGTATTGCATAATCAATTCACGAGCCATTGGGTAGTCTGTCGCCGCAATTCCCACGGAGTCGATTTGCATTTTTTCATGATGCGCAATTTCGTAAATGTCAGCGATTTGTTGCTCATTGTAACCAGCAGCGATCAAGTCTTCTTCATCGCCAAGATACACGGAGTACGCGAGAATGTTACTCGGTCCGACAACCGCTAATCCATAAGGGCCACGTTCGAGACCAGTTGCCGTAAAAATCCCGCCTGGCTGCAAAGGGGTTTGGTGGACGATCGCACCATCACGCAGAAAGTTCACCATCAGCGGATGACCATCGATACCAATTGAATCCAACGGACCGCTCAATGCGCTGATGCGCCCTGTGACGGAATGTTCCGAATCCATAAAAATCACATGAAGTCGAACAATCTCTTCCTGTCCGAACTCCTCAATGTTTCCAGAGCTCGCCTGAAACCAAGCGTTCAAAGTTGTGGCTCGATTAAGATGCCGCGTATTCGGAGCAGGAGAGGCCAATTGAGGTTTGATAACCTTTTCTGGATTTGTTACGCCCTCTGTGCTCGATGGATCAGATTCCCCTTCAGTGAGCGGGACGGGCAGTGCTTCCGTCGCATCGGGGACAAACTGGACGTGCAATTCGGGGAGACCATTAAAGGCCGTCACCACACCTGCTGCGCCCAATGTCAACGTCGGCATTACGATGCCAAAAGTCATCTATCGTTGCTTCAACATTCTCTTCACCTGATTTTGAGGGGAAAAAATCGGAGTTAGTCTCATTAAACTCAGGTGAATCACCTATGAGCAAGTGCGAATATAGGGGTTTTTTCAGATTTACAGAGAATGGCAGTTTAGCTGGCAGGCGGTGCGAGAAAGCTCGTCCTTGATCTTACCTGCTTGAGTACGCGATGCGTAATCACATCTCATTCCTATCAAACAGCTTATGGTTCGTTCATGAATTTTGAGGAACCAAATTGATCAGCAACCGATTCGAGATTTCTGTCGGATTTAAGCAACAGTGAAGCAGGGCCTTCGACGATTTCCAGGCGAGCAATTTCTTCAAGCTCAGAGAAATAGGCTTCGGAAACCAGAAATTCTGACAGATGAAGAGTATCTGAGATGTGAACCAAACGAAGCTCTTCCGGTCTCTTCAAACCCACTGTGCTACATGCCGCTTCGAGAACTTCCGCATCAGTCTCAAAAGAAATCGGTAGCATGGCGGCTTCAGGATGACCTCCCGTGATGCAATTGACGGCTGTCACTTGTCGATCGATTTGGGCAATGGTGCGATGGTTGGTGAATTCGGCGATCCCGATACCGGTGCCATTGCCGTGAGTTTCTTCTGTCAGCCCCCGCACAAAGATTCGATTGATTCGGATCGAGTCTCCTTCACGAGCTTCGTGATCGTTGTACTTACGACCGACGATGTTGGTATCGAGCCCCGTGCCGCTGATGTTTTTTCCAATCTGATCGACGATCAAGACATCGACCTCAGAAAATGGTAGTCGTGGTAACCACTCTTTCGATTGTCGGCAGAGTTCACTTTCTTTTTCGTAAAACTCGTCGGGACTTACTGCTTGAATGAGGCCGGTTTCGTCATATGCGTTTTCGACAATCGCCAAGCCGCCAATTATTCCACATTTATCGAGAACCTGTTCGGCTACCGCACGAATGATTTCATCGAACGAATAATTGTGAATCGCCTGATGATAGATTTTGGCACCGGCATGTTTTCCCAAGCCGATCAACATCATTTTATGGAGACCCGATTCGATCTCGCCAATAAACCGTGTATGAGCTTTAATGCGATTGCAAACCAAGACATGGTCGGCTTCAAAAGCATTCTTGTCGAAGTGAACGGGGATGCCTTGTGCCGTCTCGGCGACAACGACGGTCTCCATGCTCGAACGGATTTCACAACCGAGAAATTCTTCGGTTAATCCGTAACCTTCGACAATCTTTCGTTGTCCTTCCGCCGTCCCGCCACCGTGACTTCCCATTGCCGGGACAATAAATGGTACCGCCTCGTGAGATTTGAGAGTTTCGACGATCGTTTTGATGATCGTCGTTATGTTGGCAATGCCGCGACTTCCGACGGTGACAGCGACCGTTTCTCCCGGCTTGATCTGCGAAGAGAGACTCAAAGACTCCAGTTCTTGACGGACTGTTCCTTCGATATCCTCGACGAGAGGGCGATCAAAACGCTGTCGAACTTTCAACATTCGCGGAAATTCCATCGAGCAGCCTTTGACGATTTTTCGATACTGTTACAGTAAGTTGGGAAGAATTCTTCCCGACCAGCAATCAAAAGTATGAACAATTACGTGAGTGTAAGACGTTATGGCTGATTCCAAACCCGACGACTTGGTTTACCGCGGCAAGCTGCAAGTGTCGTCCACCATCCGAATTCCTCTGGCCGACCTTAACTTCCAATTTGCAAGAAGTTCGGGTCCAGGAGGACAACATGTCAACAAAACCAATTCCAAAGTTCAACTTTTCTGGAATGTGGCCGAATCGGAAATTATCGGTCGCAATCTGAAACTGCGGTTCATGGATAAGTATGCGAATCAAATTTCGACAGCCGGAGTGCTTTTGATCGAATCGAAAACCCATCGCGATCAACATCTCAATAAACGGGTCGCTCTGCAAAAACTGCAAAAGATGATTCGTTCGGTCGCTCGCCCTCCCAAACCACGAAAACCAACAAAACCGACCAAGGCCTCCAAACGTAAACGCCTCGAAAACAAATCTCAGCAGTCCGAAAAAAAACAGAAACGTCGTCCTCCTAAAATGGAAGACAATTGATTGTCGGAACTGCTTACTCTCCCAGAATCTTTGTTCGTAAACCTTCCAGCAGACTCACCGCCTGCCCGACATCTGCTTTTTGTTTCACCGGATCTTGTGGGATTTCTCGTTCGATTGTGAGGGGGCCTTTGTAGCCGATCTCTTGCAGAGTTCGCAGATAGGTTTCAATACCGACATCTCCCTCCCCGAGAGGAACTTCGCAACCCCAAGATTTCCCGCGTTCTCCCTCGGGAGCCCACGTGCCATCTTTGCAGTGAATGCTGCGAACGTATTTCCCCACTTTTTTGAGCGCTTCGATGGGATCGCCTGTGCCGTACAAAATCATGTTGGCGGGATCGAAGTTAATAAACAGGTTGTCGCGTTCAACGTCACTAATAAATTCGAGCAAATGATCGGCTGTTTCCTGACCTGTTTCGAGATTCAATTGCTGATCATTGTCTGCGATATGATCGAGGAGATCGCGCGTGCATTCAATGAGATCCTTATAGCTGTCAGACTCTTTGTCTTCGGGGACAAAGCCGATATGCAAAGCGACTGTCGAGCAACCCAGGAGCCGTGCGAAGTCCGAGATTTCTTTCATCTCTTTCACGCGGGCAGCTCGAGTTTCTTCGGGAACGAGTCCCACAGTTTTGACCGTCGTGGGAATGTCGGCATAGCTTTCTCCGTCGAATCCACCAAAGACTGCTGTCACCGTGATCCCAGCATCGGCACACTTCGCCAGAAACGCTTTGGCTTTCTCTTCGTTACGAGAATCCCCATGTGGGGCGTGAAGCTGCACGCTGGGGATGTTTAATTCCTGGGCAACATCCAGATGAACACCCAAGCCAGCGTCGATGGATGCGAAAACTCCAATGGGCCATTCTTGCATAGCGGACTCTTTCCGATTTTCTCTATTGTCTATCTTGTGAGAGGTCTGTCTCGTCAATCTGGCGAGCGAGATCCAATATAACTGTCGGGAACGGGACGATCCAGTTGTCTCTCGACGAATCAGACTGCTTCTCAGTCTTTTTCGACGATCAAGACTTTCAGACTGGGGTTCCCGTTCGGTCTCAAGTAGGATTTCACTCAACAATCATTCACCTCAATATTTCTATCCGATGAACGACACACTCCAAGAATCCTCCCACACATCCGAAAGCAATTCCGAGCGTGTGACACGCATCGGTCGCTGGTTGGGGATCGTCTTATTTCTGATTGTCTGGTTTCTCCCGACTCCCGAGGGGCTCTCTCCAACAGGTCAGCGATTATTGGCGACCACACTGTTAATGGGAACTTACTGGCTCACTTCGGCAATGCCCATTTACGTGACCAGTCTCATACCACTTTCGTTATTCCCCATCTTGGGAATCCTTTCGGCGAAAGAGGTTGCCGCCACTTATATCAGCGACACGGTCTTCCTCTACTTCGGAGGGTTCGTGATCGCGTTGGGAATTGAACGCTGGGGACTCCACCGACGCATTGCGCTCCGCATTCTCACTTCTGTCGGCAGCAGTCCGCAACGAGTGGTATTGGGATTCATGCTGGCGACCGGATTCTTGTCGATGTGGATCAGCAATACCGCCACAACACTCTTGATGTTACCCATTGCACTCTCACTTACTTCCTCTCTGCGAGAAGTGAATGGTGATCGGGAACAAAGTCATTCCAAATTCGAGACTGCGTTACTGTTGGGGATTGCCTACTCTGCCAGTATTGGCGGAATGATGACTCTTGTGGGAACTCCTACAAATGTGGCCTTTGTGGAAATCTTCCAACGAAACTTCCCGCAGGCTCCCGAAATTTCAATGGGCGCCTGGATCATCGCGTTTCTCCCCTTAGGGCTCATTTTCTTTTTGATCGTCTGGTGGAAACTCTGCTGGTCCATCAAAAGAACGGCACCTGTCGAAAAACATTTCTTCCGCGAGCGATTGGCGGCATTGGGGCCAGCTTCTCAGGGAGAAAAATGGATGCTGGCCGTTTTTGGTGTCACCGCCGCGCTTTGGATGTTTCGCAGTGATCTCGATTTTGGACTCGGATTTGTCATACCGGGTTGGAAACACCTCGCCGCTCGCTGGCTGGTGTCGGGGCTTTCCCTCGGCGATCCCCAAGATCCCGATCGGCTCAAACATGTTCTCGGCTATTTGAACGATTCGACTGTCGCCATGACAATGTGTTTGTTGATGTTTTTGATCCCCGTCACCACTGGATCACGAGAATCAAAACACAAGGTTCCGCTGATGGACTGGGAGACTCTCGACAAGATGCCTTGGGGGATCCTTTTATTATTTGGTGGAGGTTTTGCTTTGGCCGAAGCGTTTACTTCTACCGGTCTTTCTGGCTGGATTGGACAGGCTGCCAGCGAATTACTTGGTTCTCAACCAACGTGGGTCATTGTGGCGGGAGTGTGCCTGGTGTTGACCTTTCTGACAGAGTTTACGACCAACGTGGCAACTGTTTCCGCTCTTTTACCGGTGTTGGCAGCTCTCTCGTTGAGTCTGGAAATCGATCCACGAATCATCATGATTCCCGCAACCCTTTCGACCAGTTGTGCCTTTATGCTACCCATCGCAACACCTCCTAATGCCATCGTGTTTGGCTCGGGTCGCATACGGACTCAAGACATGGCCAAGCATGGTGTGATCCTGAACTTGATTGGCGTTGTCTTAATCACCGTGATGACATTCACGTGGGCGTTACCACGTTTGGGCCTCGATGTGAATGGATCAACGCCCGATTGGGCCGTGCCTCTTACAGAGATCGATCAATCTCCTTCAGAAGCTGAATGATGGCCACTTTCACTTGGAAGAATTACTCGTTCCAGGTCTGTTATTATTCTGGTGTAAACAACAAAGTTGGTGATGGACGGAAAGCTCCTGCGGTCTATAACAAAACAGACACTCAAGGAGTTGCCATGACTGAATTCACCAAACAATCCATCCAGTTACCCACGATCGAAGCTCAGCCGGGAAAGCCGGGTGAGTACACACTTCGCTGCGAACTGAAAGTGCCGTACGAGCGAGAGCAAGTTTTCGAGTTTTTTGCCGACGCGCATGAACTGGAACGCATTACACCTCCGTGGTTACATTTCAACGTGTTGACTCCCAAACCGATTGAAATGTTTGCCGGCGCGATCATTGATTACAAATTGCGACTTCATGGCATCCCCATCCGCTGGAAGACAGAAATCGCAACTTGGGAGCCTCCGTATCGATTTGTCGATCAACAGCTCAAAGGAACCTACAAATACTGGCACCACGAACATACCTTTGAAGAAATCGAGGGAGGCACCTTGGTCAAAGATTGCGTCAAATATGGTGTTCCCGGCGGCAGGTTGGTTCACAAGCTGTTTGTCGAAAAAGACCTGATCAAAATCTTTTCTTATCGACAGCACGCCATGTGGGATATCTTCGCGCAAGAAAAACAGCCGCTCGCGATGACTTGATCACGAAACGGCTGTTGAATTTCGATGGTCTCTGATCACTTGCCGATGTTTTTGCCATCCGGTGCCAGAACGTAACCCGAAAGTTGCACTCTCAATACGCCCGACACGCGAGCCGTAGCAGGGGTGTTGATCTTCAAGAACAAGTACCCGGTCTCTTCGGGGGTGATTTCTTTGTCTGTTCCGATTTCAATCGGTTCAGGACCGTCATTTTGGCCACCTCGACCGTTTCCTCCCGCTCCCGCACCCTGTCGAGGAATAATCATCCCGATCAGTTTTCCGGGAGCAATTCCTTCGACGAGATCTTGTTGGATGTTTGCTTGTGGAAATCCTTCGGGGCTCATGGTTTCACTCACGGTTAATTTGTAGGACCCCGCCGCTTGCAAGCGGAACGGTTTGCCCGCCCGCACAAATGCCACCGGGTTCCCCCAAGTTTGTGCGACTTCCATTTTGAATTCGAAGTCATTGGCTGTCATGATATCTTCCTGAAGCTCTTTGATCTTGTCTTCGGCCCCAGGAAGGTCGGGATTGATTTTCAGCATTGCTTCCAGATATTCGATTGCTCGTTCCAGATCGCCCGCTTTTTCATATTTGTTGGAAATCTCGTAAGCGTTTTTGAGGAACTCGGTTTCGATCTTGCTCGCTTCTTTGTCCAGTTTTTTCAGATCACTGGTGCGAACTGCGGAAGGAGTTGCGTTCGACGAACCACGCTGCGCGTAGACGGATGTCAAAAGGATCGAGCCGGTCACAACGCACGACACGCAGGACCACATGAGAAATTGATTCAGGGAAAAGGGGCGCATATTGATCACTTTCTGAAACGCGGGCAAATTTGATGTTTGAGTTGCAGGATGGTGCGGAAGACACCTGTTCAAAAATTATACGGCAAAATTGTAGACGAATGAAGAGAGTTTCTAAAATGTCCTGTTTTTCGCGGGAACTCGCGGAAAAGAAACAAGATGAGGAATCTCTGCTATGATCTCGAAGTCTTGATGATTGGAACCGTGTTCAAGGAGTTATTCAATGATTGTTGGAGTCCCCAAGGAAATCAAACCAGACGAATACCGGGTTGCCATGATCCCGGCGGGTGTCGAAGAATTGACTCTTAGCGGGCATCGTGTGTTGATCGAACAGGGTGCCGGGCAAGGAAGTGGACTCGAAGATTCCGACTACCTCTCCGCGGGTGCAGAAATGGTTGAGACGGCAGAGCAAGTGTTCGCGGAGGCCGAACTGGTCGTCAAAGTGAAGGAGCCTTTGAAGTCAGAATGGGGGCTGTTACGTGGTGGGCAAATGCTGTTCACTTATTTTCATTTTGCCGCGGATGAGGAACTGACACGAAGTGTCTTGCAGACCGGTGTTACGGCGATTGCGTACGAGACACTTCGAGGTCGCTCCGGTGATTTACCGCTGCTCACGCCCATGTCGGAAGTCGCCGGACGAATGAGTATTCAAGAAGGTGCCAAGTATCTGGAAAAGCCTCAGGAAGGACGCGGGATTTTGTTGGGTGGTGTACCCGGTGTGAAACCCGCTCATATCGTTGTGCTTGGTGGTGGCGTTGTCGGTAAGAATGCCGCTCAAATCGCGGCAGGTTTTCAGGCCGATGTTGCGATCCTCGACATCAATGTCGACCGACTTCGGTATCTCGAAGACATCATGCCGGCCAACGTGAACACCATTTTCAGCGACCGTCACAACATTCGTGAACAACTGCAACTGGCCGATCTGGTCATTGGAGCGGTGCTGATTCCCGGTGCCCGCGCCCCGCAACTTGTCGGCAGTGATGATCTCAAGCTGATGAAGCCGGGAGCAGTCATCATTGACGTCGCCGTCGATCAGGGGGGCTGTGTGGAAACCTCTCGACCGACGACGCATGCCGAACCAACTTTCATCGTCGATGATATTGTCCATTATTGCGTCACAAATATGCCGGGAGCAGTGGGACGTACCAGCACTTATGCCCTGTGCAATGTGACCTTTCCCTACGTCAGACAACTAGCAAAACACGGCTTGCAGGTCTCGGCTGCGAACGACGACGGAATGACCGCCGCTATCAATATGCACGCTGGTCGCGTAACGAATCGAGCCGTTGCCGAGACATTCGATCTGGAGTTCGTCGAATTTGCGAGGTAGGCTGAGAATGTTCTGATTGACACTTTGAATGACGAAGAAAGCAAAAATTCTATGAAACTGCTCACCGGGGCATTCTTTTTACTCATTGCCGAGCTGGCTTTCGCACACACACATCTCACGCAATTTCCTCATCACGAATATGTCAGTCAGACATTGCTGCCAGCATCTGCGGCATCGGCAATCTTGGGTGGTTTGTTTTTGCTTTGGGGGTTGGTGGAAGAACTGAAATCGGCTTTTGGAAGCAAACAGAAGCAAGCCAATCGTGAAAATTCAGAGCTAGTGGAGTGAGATCAATGGCTCAACAGACCAGTTCACGACTCCAGAAATATTTCTGTCTGCTATCAGTTATGGTCGTGGCGTGGGTGATTCTGTTTCTGGGAAAGCTCGTGCTGTTTCCTGAACCTTCGCAGCGTCTGTTTCGTTCGGCGTCATTGGCTTACGAGTCACAGGAGTTTGAAGCGGCGGATGAGTTGAGTGGTGAATTAATGGCACTCCTCCCGAGTGATCCTGCCGTATTGTTATTAAGGGCAAGGATTCTGGCGCGTCGCAACAAAGACGGTGCTGCCATACCTCTGTTCCGGCGTGTCACAAGAGTGGACGAACCTTATGCAACCGATGCTCATCTGGGACTGGCTGATCACTTTTATCGTGGCAGCAATTTTCCCGCGGCCGAAAAACACTATCGGCGTTATTTGAAGAATCGTCCCGACGATTTGAAGGCAAACAAAAACCTGGCATTTCTGTTGTCGTTTCAGGGACGGACTTGGGAAGCGATACCCTTTGCGGCCAAACGGGTTGCCCAGGGAGATTTCAATGCCCGCGAACTGATTATGCTGGGCCTGGCGGGATCACATTGGGTCGAGGATGAGAATATTTCGGTGCTGGTGAAACGACGCTTTCCCGAGCATTTGATTAACCGATTAGGAGAAGTGAAACGAGCAGATCGAGATAATCGATTGGAAGAAAAACTTGATTTATTAAAGGATATCATCCAATCCTCTCCCCACGTAATCTTACCTCATGCACTCCTCGGGAAGTATTACTTCGAGACCAATCAGAGAGAGGAGTTTTTGCAATGGCATGAGCAATTACCAGAACAGGCGAACTCACACCCGGATATTTGGTATCTACGCGGTTTGTGGGAAAAAGAGTCTGACAACTATGAAGTAGCCGCCAGTTGCTTTTTAAGAGCTCTTGCGTGTTCCTCCCGGCATGCAAAATCGATGTTTCAGTTCTCACAACTCGTTGCCATGCTTCGCCCAGAACAAGACTTAAATTCCATTTCTGATCTTGTTGTTGCGGCGTCAGATCTCGCCTACTTGATTGAAACGCTCAGTAGAGACATCAACCCTGACAATACTCTCAATGTGGTCAAGGCTCTCAAAATTTCGCAGCGATATTGGGAAGCCACCGGCTGGTGCCAGTTGATGATCAAACATGCCGATAATGTTCACTGGGCTCAACCAGAACTTTTGAGTTTGGCACCGCTGACCGATTTTCAGACTCCCGACACCAGCATTATGATTGCGAAAAAGTGGTCAGAATTATTCAACATAGTCTTGGTTGATAACTCTGCTTTATCAAAAAACGGACAGCTCGATCAGACAACTCACCAGTTATCTGCTGCGAAATCTTCGGCTGGTCAAATCATGTTTCAGGATTTAGCGGAAGGGGCCGGAATCCGTTTTCAATATTACAACGGCACAACCCTCGATGAAGGCTTGGATCATTTTTTTCATGCTCTGGGAGGAGCCGCCGTGGTGATCGATTACGATCTTGATGAATGGCCCGACCTTTACTTTTGCCAAGGTGGAGATTGGTCCGTTGATAATCCCTCCTTGACAATTGAGGAAACGAACCCCTATCCAGACCGCTTATTCAGAAATTTGGGAAACGGTTCGTTTCTTGAAGTCACCGAGGCAGCCGGTCTCGGTGATCGAAGATTTTCACACGGAGCAACCGTCGGGGACTATGATAATGACGGAGATCCCGATCTGGTTGTTGCCAATGCAGGTAGAAATCGATTTTACACGAACAACGGGGACGGGACTTTTACCGACTCCTCCGAATTGTTGCCGGATTCTTTTCGTGAAATCGAATGGTCAACGAGCGTTGCTTTGGGAGATTTGAACTCCGATGGTTGTATGGATTTGTACATTGTCAATTACGTCGATTTTGATCAGGTCCGAAATAAAATATGTGTCGCAAATGGTTATGAACGTGGCTGTTACCCGACCATTTTTGATTCGACCCAAGATCGCGTCTATCTGAATGATAATTCGGGGGGCTGGACTGATGTTACGAAGTCTTCAGGTTTCTCGAAGGAGCATGGAAAAGGCTTGGGGGTCGTTTCTGCAGACTTCGACGGAGATGGTAAACTCGAACTATTTGTCGGAAACGACACGGTAGCCAATTCATATTTCTGTCTCGCTAAAGGGGAGTCACAAAATACAGTCTCGTTTGTTGATCTGGGAGTTCGATCCGGACTGGCCTTAAACGCAGAGGGAATTGCTCAAGCGAGTATGGGAATCGCAAGCGGCGATCTTAACCACGATGGGTTGCTCGATCTGTTTGTTACCAATTATTCCGATGATTCCAATACCCTCTATCTGCAAACATCGGCAGGTCGCTTCAGCGATGAGACTCGGAGATCAAACCTACGCGATTGTAGTTACTCATACCTGGGATTCGGGACACAGTTTGTTGATGTCGAACTGGATGGAGATCTCGATCTTATCCTGACAAACGGTCATATCGATCGAGAACGTATTACGGGAATCCCTGAGTCGATGCCACCACAACTGCTTATCAATGAGAATGGAAGATTTGATGAAAGGCAATCTCAATCTGCGGGAGAATACTTTACGAAAAATCACCTCGGACGTTCATTGTCTTTGCTGGATTGGAATAAGGACGGATTACAGGACGCAATTGTGACCCATCTTGCAAAGCCGGTCGCACTTTTGACGAATCGGTCGAAGCCTGTGGGAACATCGCTCTCATTACGTCTGATTGGTACTGAATCCAACCGCGATGCGATCGGGGCGCGAGTAAAGATTCAACAAGAAGACTCCGTACAATACTTCTTTTTGACGGGAGGTGATGGGTACTTAAGTCATAATGAGAAAAGAGTATATGTCGGTTTGCCCAGAACTGGTGATGTGCAAATCACGATCAATTGGCCGAGTGGAGCCATTCAGTCGGGCACGTATTCTGCCGAGGTTGGTGAGCTGACAGTTGTTGAATCAAGCACGCCATAACCGATGTTCGCATAGCCACTTCAGTATCAAATTTTCTGTAATTGTATAAAAAACTTGCTCTGACGGGAACTTTTTGCCAAGATAAAAGGCATGAATCATTAATAGATGATGATCATCTTCATCTTATTTGGTACTGCCCGCAAAATTCATATTTTGTTAATGGCTACTTCTCATTTTTTCTACTTCACACTTCGATAAGGACAAACTCATGATTCAACGACAACATTCGCGTCAACGTGGTTTCACGTTGATTGAACTTTTGGTGGTCATCGCCATCATTGCCGTCTTGGTGGCATTGCTGCTGCCTGCGGTTCAACAAGCACGGGAAGCCGCCCGCCGCTCGGCTTGCAAAAACAATTTGAAGCAATGGGGACTTGCCTTTCACAACTATCATGACACATTCACAGTTCTCCCGATGGGAGTTCATCGTTCAAACACTTGGGGGCCGTCTTTTTATGCGGCTTTACTTCCTTATATCGATCAAGCTCCCATGTACAACCAGCTTACCTTTAATGGGCAACATCCTGGGTACTCAGGTGGCGGTGTTGGTAACTCGGTCAATGGGGCTGTCATTCACGGCGCAACAATAAGCGTCATGCTTTGTCCTTCGTCCCCGTACGACAAAATGGGGAACTCTGCTGGTAATCTTCCAGGAACATCGACTCCGATCACGCAAACCGGCGCTTCCTACGTTGGGATTGACGGTGCTATCGATGAGGACCGTACATCTTCAACAGCTCCCACAACGGATACCGACAATTTCCGCGAACTTCGTCAGCGACCTGGTGCGAACTGTTGTGGTGGTGGAACAGCCCAAAATGGCTATATGAGTGCGGGGGGGATGCTTGTTCCCAATGCGTCTATGGGTTTCGAAAAAGCCACAGATGGAACCTCTAACACAATCATCATGGCAGAGACTTCCGACTGGGCTTACGATGCCGGTGGCAACAAGCAGGACATTCGCGGCAGTCGACCACATGGGTGGCTCATGGGAACTGATGGCGGTGGCGTCCAGACTGGATGGAACGGCCCGAACTCTCGCCGATTCAATCTAACTTCTGTCCGTTATGCTCCCGGAACCAGGGATTATACGCTCCCCGGAGTTCATAATAATCATGGACCGAATAATCCGTTGATCTCAGCTCACACCGGCGGTGTTCATGCCGTTCTGGCTGATGGCCACGTGGTCTTCATTAGTAACAACATCAACTTGCCAACTCTCAAGTACCTCTGTACTCGCGATGATGGTGAGACTGTTGGCGATTATTGATCTGAGCCATGTTGTTTAACTACCCCGGAGGAGACTGGTTCTCCTCCGGTTTTTTTACGCATCCACAGATTCACTTTCAAATAGGACCAAGTCATGTTGCGATCTGGATTCAAATTGACGGCTTCCACTTTTTTTTCTTTCACACTCATTTGTTTGACGACTTTGGCGATCTCTGGTTGCTCGGGAGATGATGGTAGCTATTCAGGACCAACCGGAACCGTCTCAGGAACGGTGACTCTCGATGGCAACCCCGTTGCCGCCAATGTCTCTTTTATGAATACTGAAAAAGGTTACACAGCCAGCGGAGCTGCTGACAGCAGTGGCAAGTATTCACTTTCATCCAATGGAAGTAGTTCAATTCCTGTCGGGAAATATCAGGTTGCAGTCACTGCTCCTCCTGCAAAAGAAATGACTCCTGAAGAAGCGATGGAAGCTTCGATGAAGTCGGAGGATGGTAGTACTCCTGTTGCGGAGTCAGCAATTCCCGCAAAATATAACTCTCCCGGCGGCAGCGGCCTGACATTTGAAGTCAAAGAAGGAGACAACAGTTTCGAAGTCAAAATGACCAAAGAATGATTCGGTTCAGCTTCTGCTTCGCCTGCAAACACAAAAAACCGCTCTGGGAATCGTAATGACTCCCAGAGCGGTTTTCTTTTTGCAATCACCGGCTCAATTTACTTGGTGACATTGGCCGTGACGCCGGGCCAATCATCTGTGCGGAACGGCGTCAGCTTCAATCCATGCACGTTCTGCACATTGGTGACCGGATTGTCGGCCCAGCCATAACGGACAGCGACCGGGTTGGGAACTTCATCGCTCCAAACTTCGATCTTGTCCTTGGCGATGACGCGGGCTGTTGCCCATTGGAAATGCTTATCTTCGCCGGCAACGGCAAAGCCAACCGGTTGTCGGACATCGAATGTATCCAAGCCACCGCCAACGTGATCGAAGGTCAGCACGATACGGCTGCCATTCTTTTCCATCGACTTGTATTGCGGGCTCCGAAACGGAACGTCGATGCCGTAATCATTTGCCAAGGCCCAGCGTGCCAATCGCTTGGCGACATTCTGTTTGTCTCGCGGATGAATGTCGTGAGCTTCTCCCAGATCGGTAATGACCGCTTCACCACTATTGGGGAGTGAAAGGGTCATTGTTTGCGCTTCACGCAGTTCAGCCCAGGCAGATTCTTGTGGATCGGCAGACTCGTCACGGAAATCGGCCAATTGGACCCAATAGAAGGGGAAGTCACCGATGCCCCACTCTTTTCGCCATTGGCTGATCATCAGCGGAAACAGATCACGATATTGATAGGCACGATTCGCGTTACTCTCTCCCTGATACCAGATCGCTCCACGAATGCCATAGCCGATGGTCGGCTTCAACACGCCGTTATAAATATTTGCGGGACGATGGTTTCCTGTGAGCGGGTTACGGGGAGCGCGAGGACGATTCGGCAGCGGCTTTCCCGCTTTTTTGGCAGCTTCGTTAGCAGCTTGCCATTTTTTCAAGCTCTCTTGGTACTTGGCCTGTTCCGCATCCCAGTCGTAATTTTTGGCGACTGTCGCCCAGTTGTCCAAGAGATCGTTGTACTTGGCATCGGCAGATAGCACATCGCTAGGAATCCAAGCTTCGGCAGCCGAACCACCCCATGCATTGTCGATTAATCCGATGGGGATATCGAGAGTCTGATGAAGTTGTCGACCGAAGAAGTAACCGACTGCCGAGAAACCTTTCACCGATTCGGGAGTGCAGCGTTCCCATTGCCCCGCGAAATCGTTTTGAGGTTCCTGTGTGCCGACTTGCGGAACAGAAATCAGACGGATATTGGGATACTTGGCAGTTAATGCTTCCAGGTCAGAGTCATTGGCGTTGCTCACCGGCCATGCCATGTTCGACTGTCCCGAACAAACCCACACTTCGCCGACAAGCACGTCTTCGAACGTAATTTCGTTCTTCCCTTTGACGCTCAGTTGATGCGGACCACCCGCTTTGAGCGGCTCCAGATTGAGTGACCAATAACCCTCTTTGTCGGCAGTGGCAGAATGTGACTGTTGGCCAATCTTGACCTGCACCTGTTCGCCGGCATCGGCCCATCCCCAGACTTTGCAGGGAATTTCACGTTGCAGGACCATATGGTCACTGAAGATGGAGGGCAGTTTCACGTCCGCTTGGGCGTGAAACGCGGTGGAGGCAACAACGAGTGTTGCCAAGAGGGGTTTCAGTAATTGATTTGTTAAGAGTCTCAAGGTGTGCATCTCCTGTGAAAAAGTGTGAGGAATGAGGTCCGAGGCAGGTTTCTTTCATTCCCTTCTACATCGCCCAAGGCTGACATTCAATTAGTTCTATTGAGGAAAACACGACGGAACGGCATATCTTGATCGAGAGAATGCTGTTCTCTCTCAAACGATCTGTCCCGCTGAGACCAAATTCCCCTTGAGAATAACGCATCAACCGACGACAATGTGTGAACACACATTTCTCTGCGTTGCGAGGCTGATGATGCTCACCATTCAGGACAAATCTCCCCGTCTTTGTGATGGAATCTCTCGGCGTAACATCTTGCAGGCAGGAGGACTCTCTGCACTCGGCTTGACTCTTGCCGGCAAACAGGCTTTGCAGGCTTCTGTGATTCATCCATCAGGAGGCAAAGCCAAGCGGTGCATCACACTGTTTCTGATGGGAGGACCACCGCAACACTCCACTTGGGATCCCAAGCCCCATGCTCCCGCAGAAGTTCGTGGTGAGTTTGCACCGATTGCCACCAATGCTCCCGGCATGAGCATCTGTGAGTTGTTACCCAAGACCGCCGAACATGCCGACAAGATTGCCATTTTGAGGGGAGTTTCGACTGGCGATAACGCCCACTCTTCCAGTGGTTATTACATGCTAACGGGGACTCCCCACATTCCCAAAAACCGCGAGAACGCCCATCCGGGTGCTCCCAACAATTGGCCCACGATGTCGTCGGTCGTTCAACATCTGACTCACGGCCAACAGATGCTGCCCCCTTCCGTCCGTATGCCAATGCATATCTTTAACACTGATGGCAGTGTCTGGCCGGGACAGGATTCCGGCTGGCTCGGACACCGTGCCGATCCGTGGTTGTTCAATTGCCAACCCGCCTCTGTTGATTTCGACATCCCGCAATTTCGTCTCTCTGCCGACGTGACTCTCGATCGCCTGACTCAACGCCGCTCTTTGTTGTCGCAACTGGAATCACAACTCACTCAGCATGAGCAACTCGGCACCACCGAAACTTACAACGATCAGCAGCATCAGGCGTTCCAACTTCTTTCCAGCTCACAAGCACGGGCAGCCTGCGATTTGAATCAGGAATCAGACGAGACTCGCGACCGATACGGACGGAGCCAATTTGGTCAAAGTGTGTTGTTGGCCCGAAGACTGATCGAAGCCGATGTCAAGTTCGTCCATGTGAACTGGTTCCGTGGCCCCGAAGAGCCGAGTAATGCTCCGTGCTGGGACAGTCACGTGGGAGAAGCGAATCGCCTGAAAACAGTGCTGGTCCCACCTTTCGATCAGGCCTACTCCTCACTACTCACTGATCTCGAAGATCGGGGGTTACTCGATGAGACTCTCGTATTGGTTCTTTCTGAATTTGGAAGAACGCCCAAAATTCAGGCAAACGGCGGACGTGGGCATTGGGGACATGCTTTTTCTGCCACCATGGCGGGCGGTGGAGTGAAAGGAGGGCAAGTTTACGGGGCTTCCGATGCACAGGGAGGCTATGTCAAAGACGGTCTGGTACGTCCTGAAGATCTCACGGCGACCGTCTTTCATACTCTCGGATACGCCCCCGAAACCGAATTACAGGATCCCTTCGGACGTCCACTCCCCATCAGTCGTGGCAAAGTTTTGCAATCGCTGGTGTGATCGAATTCACTTTGCGGACCACTCTTTGTCGAACTGCGCCAAGAATGTTTCAAGAAATGTGTGCCGTTCTTCTGCCATCTCCCGCGCGGTTTGAGTATTCAAGCGATCTTTGAGGTGCAACAGCTTCTCGTAAAAATGGTTAATCGACGGTCCACTCTTGGTCTTGTATTCCTCGAACGATTGATGCATCACGGGGAGATCGTTGGGGTCGTAAATTGCTCGGCCTTTGGCGCCTCCGAAAGCAAAACAGCGGGCAATCCCGATGGCGCCAATCGCATCCAATCGGTCCGCGTCCTGAACAATTTGACCATCGAGCGATGTCATACTCTCTTCGACGCCGTGCCCTTTGAAAGAGATACGGTCGATGATTTCAGAAATCTCGTTACTCTCCTGCGCTGAAACTCCCACGCCTTGCAACCATGCATCTGCAAGAGATTCTGATTGGTTCTTGTCCTTCAGCTTCCAGTCATCGACATCGTGCACTAAGGCAATCAATTCGACGCGTTCTCGATTCCCTTGTTCCTGTTCACAGATCGCGAGTGCCGTACGACGGACTCGATCGACGTGCCACCAGTCGTGACCGGTGGAATCTTCTGCCATCTGTTGTTTTACTTTCGCTTCGATGATGGGAATGACTTCTGAGTAATCGCACATGGGAATCTTTCCGAGGTGGGTAAGTCGAGGTACAGTGGGAAACCAGTCACTCAGCTTCCGAGACGTTACGCATCGCGAAAGAGATTGTCCATGAGACTCACAGAACTGCAAAACTTGATTCAGGAAATGTATTCGAGCAAAGATGCCGAGCGTGGCGTCGATGGGACATTTATGTGGTTTATGGAAGAAGTGGGAGAATTGGCGGCTGCCTTGCGAGAGGGTGACAAGCGGGAATTGGGACGCGAATTCGCCGATGTCCTGGCGTGGCTCGCGACACTCGCAAACATTGCCGACATCGATCTTGGAGCGGAAATGCAGAAAAAGTATGGCACAGGGTGCCCCGGATGTGGTCAAATGACCTGCCGGTGCGGGACTTCGGAAAAGCCGTGAATTCTCCGTATCTGTCGTGTTCTAAATGGTTTACGAGCAATATATTTCAAGTAGCCAATTGACACACCACACCGGAAAGTTATCATGGAGGGATTGCCATCAAGAATCTCTGATTCATTGTTTGATGAGTGATTTCCTCAGATTTTCCCTCCCTTGTTTCAATGCCAGTTTTTCCCCAGCCTTATAATCCTACCGTTTTTCACGCAGTTTGAGGAAATCTCAATGGACGGTCTCTGTTACGGGGCGTTCATCGTGTATAATTTCAAGAGAGGCAGATGAGCTCCATTTGCCAATAGATATGTCGAGGAGATTGATCAACCATGATGCCCGGATTACCTCAAATCTTGATTGTGCTGCTCATTGTTCTGTTGTTTTTCGGAAAGAGAATTCCAGAGACAATGAGATCATTGGGCCTCGGCATGAACGAGTTCAAAAAAGGACTTGATGGCGTTGACGAGAAAAAAAATAGCGAAGCGGTCGAAACTGAGCAGAAAGAAAAGACGGACGCTTGAGAGTTCCCACGATGTTTGAGACACAAGATTTCGTGATCTTGCAGGAGTGTTGAAATGTTTGGATTTGGTACTCCGAGTAGCGGAGAGCTCTTGGTTGTTTTGATCGTGGCTCTATTGCTATTTGGGCGCAAACTGCCTGAAGTCGCCATGAATCTCGGAAAAAGTCTGCGCGAATTTCAGTCGGGATTGAAAGGGATGCAGGACGAATTTACGCGCACTGCCACCTCGGCAACATCGACCAGCAGTTACACCGATACATCCTCCAGTGATTCTCGCCCAATCCCCGACGAAGAGCTTGCCGAAGACGACGACATTCCCGCGTTTGAGCTGCCTTCAGGGCCTCCCGTGGAAGAAGACGAAACTCAGGAATCAACGACCAACGCCTGATTTTCTCTCTCTGATTCACTCATCAAAAAAACCGAGCTTCTCTAAAGAGGCCCGGTTTTTTTTGTGTCTTGAATATCGCGCATTGATTGGCGTTTAAGCATCTCAAGCGACTTCCACAGCCAGTCGCTCTGAGTGTTCTCTCAGTTGTTCTAACGAACGTGCCAGTAACTGACTAACGCGTTCGGTGCTGATATCAAGTCCTTCGGCAATTTCACGAAATCGATGTGGTGTGTCCTTTTCGTTAATGCCAAAGCGTGCCTCAACAATATGCTTATCTCTCTCATCTAACTCAGAGAGTAGTCCCTTGACCGCATTTTGAATCTCGAGGTGATACGATTCGAAGCTACGCTCGATTTGATTTTCATTAGCGATGAAGGGAAAGAAATCATCGCTACCATTCCGAAATCGGCGTGCCTGTTTTCTGTTGCGGGGGGTGGAGCGATAGAGCTTGTTTCGGACTGCCCAAGTCGCATAAGTGCTAAAGCGAGTTCCTCGATCAAAATCAAATATTTCTACCGATCGCATTAATGGCAGATTCCCATCACTGATTAGATCTTCGAGAGAGTTGTCGCGATCAACCAGTTTTTTGGCGATGGAAACAACGAGACGCAGGTTGGCTGAGACAATGAAGTTTCGTAACTGCCTGGCTCGATTCAGTAACTCATCGACCTCTTGCTTTAATTTCCGTGTGACACGTTTCCGCCCCGAGACAAGTTGCCCGGCTCGGTATTTCAGATAGTTCATCCATTGGAAAATCAGAAACTCCTCATCTCCCTTCAGAAGGGGAACTTTGTGGAGTTCTGCCAGATACGTTGAAAGCCCCGCTTCAACCGAGCTGAAATTGACTTCCCGAATACTGGAATTGATCGGTTGGATGTCACGTAGAGCCGGGATCTTCACACCGCAATGGATTTCATCCAGCTCTTGAAATGAATCACTGTGAATGAATTCAATCTCAGTCTCCTTGCAGTAGGGGAGTTTTTGCGTGCGAATTGCTCGTTTAGATTTTGTTTCCATCATTGTTTCAACTCTCAATTTGTGAGTCCCTGGCGAGTTCTTCAAAGGTCTCTTCACGGTCGCTTTCTGCGTACGCCTTGGTATATTTATCCCCTCTTTCAACAATAAAAACAACTGAAATAGTCAAAAATAACATTCATAACGTCCATTTGCGCGTGTGGTGATTCATAAGTTCTTAAATGCAAGTGTTTTACAAGTTTCTAATTATTGATTGAGGAATCCATTCTAAGGCAGCGTCTGGAGTTGGACAGTTTGAAAACCGACTTCACCGGGCTGACCACACAAATTCCCGGATTAAACGGTATTCGCTCAGGCTGCATTTTTCTGGCTTGACTGCTACAATGTTTCCGAGCCGTTGAATCGTTCAGATTTCGGCGTCTCGTAATCGGCGTAGGGTTGCATGAGGCAACGGGTTACGCTTTACTTCCGAGGCTTGTTCTGCCGACGGAATAGTGACAAGTAACATATCGTTCTGGACTCTGTGAATTCGCTTCCGTGGAGAGGCGCTGAGATTCACTGACCTCCGGGACTTTCATCCACATAAACATCCCATAAAAGCAGAAATCAGCCGTGAATCTGCGGCTGTTTGATGAGAGAAAATCGCCATGGCACAGGCACCAGACTTATCACAAATCTCGGGAATCGATCCTGAGGAACAGGAAGAATGGTATTCCTCGCTCGAAGACATTCTTCACCGATACGGTCCGCAGCGACTCCAGGAACTCTTGGTCAATCTGCAGGAACGTGCTTACCTGCGTGGCGTCACGATGCCATTCACTGCCAACACTCCCTACATCAATACGATCCCCGTCGATAAACAAAAACGGTTCCCCGGGAACTTGGAAATCGAACGCCGCATCAAAAGCATCATCCGCTGGAATGCGATGGCGATGGTTGTTCGTGCTAACAAAATGGCAGATGGAATTGGGGGTCACATTTCGACCTTCGCCTCATCTGCAACATTGTATGAAATCGGTTTCAACCACTTCTTCAAAGCACGCACCGAAGATCATCCCGGAGACATGGTTTACTTCCAGGGCCATGCCTCTCCCGGTATGTATTCCCGAGCGTTTCTTGAAGGCCGCCTGACCGAAGACCATTTGAAAAACTTCCGTCGTGAGATTCCTCGTGGTCAAGGGCTATCATCTTACCCACATCCATGGTTGATGCCCGACTTCTGGCAGTTTCCTACGGTGTCGATGGGTCTCGGCCCGATCTGTTCCATTTATCACGCGCGTTTTCTGCGATACCTCGAACATCGCGGTTTGATTGACACCAGCCAATCTCGCGTCTGGCAATTTGGTGGAGACGGTGAAGTTGATGAACCGGAAACTCTCGGTGCAATCACTCTCGCTTCTCGCGAAAATCTTGACAACCTGACTTGGGTTATCAACTGCAATCTGCAACGTCTGGATGGTCCGGTTCGTGGAAACGGCAAGATCATTCAAGAGTTGGAAGCCGCCTTCCGAGGCGCTGGTTGGAATGTCATCAAAGTCATCTGGGGTGGTGACTGGGATAATATTCTGGACAAAGACACCGAAGGGAAGCTCGTCAAACGGATGGGCGAAATCGTTGACGGTCAGTACCAGAAATACAGCGTCGAAAATGGTGAGTACATTCGCGAACACTTCTTCGGCATCGATCCAGAACTACAAGGAATGGTCGAGCATCTCTCAGACGAGCAAATCCAAAAGCTTCGTCGTGGTGGTCACGATCCTGAGAAAGTCTACGCCGCTTACCAGTCTGCAGTGGAACACAAAGGCGCACCGACCGTCATTCTTGCCAAGACCATCAAAGGATATGGTTTGGGTGAAGCGGGCGAAGGTCGCAATGTCGCTCACAACGTGAAGAAGGCGAACGAAGAAGAGCTTCGAGCCTTCCGCACGCGATTCGGGATTCCAATCCCCGATGAGCAGATCAAAGACATGCCATTCTTTAAGCCTGCCGACGACAGCGAAGAGATGAAATATCTCCGTGAGCGTCGCGAGGAACTGGGCGGCTATGTGCCAGCTCGGAAAAAACCAACCGAGGTTTTAGAAATCCCTCAATTGGAGATTTTCTCGAAGGTTCTGAAGTCCGATGCAAAAAAAGGCCCTTCAACGACCTCGACGACAGGCGTATTGGGAGCCGGGATTATCTCTACGCTCCTCAAGGATAAGTCCATCGGCAAACGAATTGTGCCCATCATTCCTGACGAGGCGCGCACCTTCGGGATGGAGGGCTTGTTTACTCAGTGTGGCATTTATGCCAGTAAAGGTCAGCTGTACGAACCGGTCGATTCTGGAACAATGATGTTCTATAAAGAGGCCAAGAACGGACAGTTGCTCGAAGAAGGAATTAACGAAGCAGGAGCAATGTCTTCCTTCGTCGCAGCCGGAACATCTCACGCCAACCTCGGCTTGCACATGATTCCGTTCTACGTCTACTACTCGATGTTTGGATTCCAACGAGTGGGAGATCTCATTTGGTTGGCGGCTGACTCTCGATGTCGAGGCTTCCTCTGCGGTGGAACCTCCGGTCGCACAACACTTAATGGTGAAGGCTTACAGCACGAAGATGGACACAGCCATCTGATCGCCACCACTGTCCCGAATTTGCAATCCTACGATCCTGCCTACGGCTACGAGTTGGCCGTCATTGTGCAAGATGGTTTGCGACGTATGTATGGCGAAGGCGAGGATGTCTTCTATTATCTTAGCGTTTACAACGAAGAGTACGTTCAACCCGATATGCCCGAAGGCGTCGAAGACGGCATCATCAACGGAATGTACAAACTGAGTTCCAAAGAGGTCGACGGAGCGGTCGGTCGTGTGCAGCTCTTCGGGAGCGGCACAATCTTGCGAGAAGCTTTGCGAGCTCAAGAATTACTGGCCGACGAATACAAAATCGCGTCTGATGTTTGGAGTGTCACCAGTTACTCTCAGATGGCACGAAACGCGGCGACTGTGGATCGCTGGAACAAGTTCCATCCGAATGACGAAGCCCAGACCAATTATCTCGACGAATGTCTCGCCGAGGTGGAAGGCCCAATCATCTCAACCAGCGACAATGTTCGACTGGTTGGCGATCAGATTCGTCCCTGGGTCAAACAGCAGTACATTGTACTTGGAACGGATGGCTTCGGACGCAGCGACACGCGACCCGCATTGCGACGCCACTTTGAAGTCGATGCCGAGAATGTTGCTTATGCCGCATTGTGTGGCTTGGCGAATGAAGGCAAGTACGACAAATCGAAGCTTCCCGAAGCTCTGAAAGCACTCGACATTGACCCGGAAAAGGTCAACCCGCTGTATGCCTGATCGGTGAATTGCCAAAGGCCTGCCGCATCCCTAATAACGATATCTACACAAATTTACGATAGACACCATCATGGCACAAGAAATCAAACTGCCGGAAGTTTCTGAGGGCGTGGAATCGGTCGACATCGGCGACATCCTCGTCAGCGAAGGTGACACCGTCGAAGCCGGTCAGGAGATTATGGAACTTGAGACCGATAAAGCGGTCGTTCCATTCGCCTCCCCCACTGCCGGAACCATCACCAAAATTCTGGTTTCAGCGGGTGACACCGTCGCCATTGGACAACCGATCCTGGAAATCGATTCCGAAGGCGGATCTGCATCACCGACGCCGGCTCCTGCCAAAGAAGAAGCTCCTGCCGAGGCACCCGCTGCCAAAGCAGAGCCAGAAGCAGAGCCAAAAGCGGAACCGAAAGCATCTGCTCCAGAACCTGCGAAGTCTGCTGCTCCTGAGAAAACGACATCACCCGCCACAATTTCGGGACCGGACACTCCACCTCCTCCTGCAGGACCGGCCACACGCAGACTCGCACGAGAACTGGGTGTCGATTTGCATCAAGTGACCGGTAGTGGACCTCACGGACGAATTACGATTGAGGACGTGCAGGCTTACGTCAAATCCCGCTTGGAGGGTTCTTCTGGCGGTGGCGGTGGAGGCGGAATTGCAGAGCCAGCACTGCCCGACTTTACCAAGTTCGGAGAAACCGACCGCGAACGACTGAACAAGCTATCGCGGACGGCTGCCCAGAATTTGACAATGGCTTGGAACGTCATCCCTCACGTCACGCAGCATGACCAGATCGACATCACCGAGACCGAAAAGCATCGCCGACAGTTTGTAGGCAAGATGAAAGATGGCCCCAAAGTGACGATGACGGCACTCGCCATCAAAGCCTCTGTCGTAGCACTCAAAGAGTTTCCCCGGTTTAACGCGTCCTTCGATTCCCAAACCGGCGAAATTGTCTTCAAGAAGTATTACAACATCGGCGTGGCTGTGGACACACCCAACGGTCTTGTCGTTCCCGTCATTCGTGACTGCGACAAGAAAAGCGTGCTGCAAATTGCCAGTCACGTGACCGACATGGCGATTCGCGCACGCGATCGCAAACTCGATATTTCCGAGATGCAAGGGGCGACGTTCACGATCACCAACCTGGGAGGAATTGGAGGCGTTGCGTTTACCCCAATTGTCAACTGGCCTGAAGTCGCCATCCTCGGCATGTCACGCTCCCTGAAGACACTCGCTTTTGTCGATGGCGAACTCTCCGAACGACTGATGTTGCCACTTTCGCTTTCTTACGATCACCGTGTCATCAATGGAGCAGAAGCGGCTCGCTTCGTGGCTCGACTCGGCCGTATCCTCAGCGATCCGTTCCAATGGCTGGTCGAAAGTTAATCATTGCCGTATTTGTGTACACAAGAATCTGCCACACGGTTTCCAATACCATCCAAGAAACGTAGATAGTTCCATGTCTGAGAATGATTTGAGTCAAACACGAGTTGTTGTTTTGGGTGGCGGCCCCGGTGGTTACCCGGCGGCTTTTGCGGCCGCCGATCACGGCATGCAGGTCACACTGATTGATGAAGGAATCGAACCGGGAGGCGTCTGCCTTCATCGCGGTTGTATTCCCTCGAAGGCTCTGTTGCATGTGGCCAAACTCATCAATGAAACTCACGAATCAGAACAGTGGGGAGTGACGTTTTCCGAGCCACAAATCGATCTCGATAAATTGCGAAATTTCAAAGGGGGAGTCGTCAAACAATTGACGGGGGGAATCGCGGCTCTCGGTAAAGCGCGTGGCGTGAAAATGATCAAAGCTCGGGGAACATTTCTCGACTCGAACACAATTTCTGTTGCACACGAGGATGGATCGACAGAAAATATTGAATTCGATTATGGCATCATCGCCACCGGTTCGTCTCCTGCGATGCCTCCCATCTTCGATCTGGGCGACGATCGTGTCATGGATTCGACGGGGGCTTTGGAACTGAAAGATGTTCCCGAGAAGCTTCTAGTTGTGGGCGGGGGCTACATCGGACTCGAAATGGGATCTGTTTATGCCGCTCTGGGATCAAAAGTCACTGTCGTCGAAATGACTGGCGGACTATTGCCGGGTGCTGATCGCGATCTCGTCAAACCGCTCCAAAAACGTCTCGAATCTCAATTCGAATCGATTAACTTGAATACAAAAGTGGCCGCTCTTGAAGCGACCGATGCCGGCATTGTTGCCAAACTCGAAGGAGACGGCGTCGAACCGGAACAAACATTTGATCGAGTATTGATCTCGATTGGTCGTCGCCCCAACAGCCGAGGTTGTGGTTTTGAAAACACTAAAGTCGAGATTGATGAAAAAGGTTTCATCGTCATCGACAAAAATCAGCGGACCAGCGATTCCAGTTTGATGGCAATCGGTGATGTGGCTGGCGAACCAATGCTAGCCCACAAAGCGACACGTGAAGCGAAAGTTGCCATCGAAACTCTTGCCGGTGAACCGGCGGAATTCGACAACATTGCTATCCCGGCTGTGGTCTTCACCGACCCGGAGTTGGCTTGGTGTGGGTTAACCGAGAATGAAGCCAAAGCAGACGGCATCGAAGTCAACGTGACCAAGTTCCCCTGGGCCGCTTCAGGGCGTGCTCAAACACTGGGACGCACCGAAGGACTCACGAAGCTTCTCCTGGAACCAAAAACCGAACGGATCTTGGGAGTTGGGATTGTCGGCCCCGGTGCTGGTGAGATGATCGCGGAAGCCGTCGTGATGGTCGAGATGGGGGCTGTCGCTCGGGATATTGCCGATAGTATCCACGCACATCCCACTCTTTCAGAAACAATTATGGAAGCCGCTGAAGCGGGATTCGGACAAGCGACTCACATGTATCGTCCCAAGCGAAAATAATTCGCTCTCAGGACGATGTTCCTCATACCCAGTCGGATCACTACTGTGAAACTTTTGCGGAGTCTGATTCTTCAGCTGCGAAAACATTGGGTGTGGTTAAAATGGATTGTCGGCATTGCCATTTTGGCCAGGCTCTTTCAATCAAATCGTGAGTCACTCGGCAAGATTGATTGGGATCAACTCAACTGGTCATACTTCGCACTGTGTGTCGCACTGACTGGGGCCGCGTTTCTGGTCACTTTTTTGCGCTGGTATTATCTCGTCGCGGCACAGAATCTGCCCTTCACAAAACGGGATGCCGTCAGGCTCGGCTTCATCGGCGTGCTTTGCAATTACGTCGGTCCCGGCGGTGCGGGTGGAGACTTTGTTAAGGCAATATTGATTGCCAAAGAACACCCCGAAAGAAAAGCGGTGGCTGCTGCGACGGTTTTTCTGGATCGTTTGTTGGGACTGATTGCCTTGTTTTGTGTGGGGGCACTCGCCTCTCTGACGTTTTTACCACTCACCGACCATCCACGTTTACAAGTTTTGATGACGGTACTGTGGAGCGGAGCAATTGGTGGGATCGCAGGATTATTCCTGTTGCTACACACTTCGTTGCCAAAATCGCGACTGGTCGCCTGGATGTTTCGGATCAAGCTTGTCGGCCCCATTCTGGAAGACATTCAACTCGGCATCCTGCTCTATCAAACCCGCAAACGAATTCTTTGGGGTGCGGTTGCATTAAGTCTCGTTGGTCACTTGATGTTTCTGTCGGTGTTTTATTGCGCCTCGCTGGCGTTAGATTCAGGACCGGCTGCTCCCACTTTTCTCGGACAGCTGTTTCTGATACCTGCCGCAGAACTCGTCGGCGTGCTGATCCCGACTCCTGCCGGCATCGGTGCGCTGGAAGGCGCTGTTCAAGGTGTCTTTGTCATGGGGATAGAGATTGCTTCACAGCCTGTCTCTAAAGAGTTGGCTGCCGCTGCCGGATTCAGTACGGCGTTGGTCTTTCGAATGTCCAACCTGCTCATTGCACTGATCGGAGGCGGGTTTTACTTAACGAATCGCCGTGATATCGAAGAAGCACTTGAGGAAGAAGAGGAGGCTCTCGATGCAGAGAGTGGCACTCAAATGGGCTCACATGCGGAGTGAGTGATTGTTTCCTCTTCGATTTGTCGCCGAAGCGATTTCATCTTGCACGAGAAAACAATGAGTCCTCACTGCTTATCAACTCTAGCGTTCGGTGATTGACACGTAAGATCGTTCAGCCGGTCCGGTGTAATGTGACGAAGGACGGATGATTTTGTTGTCGTTAATCTGTTCCAGCACGTGAGCACACCAACCCGCAATGCGGCTGGAGGCGAAGATACAGGTAAAGAGGTCGCCGGGAATACCCATGTAATGCTGAACGGAGGCGGAAAAGAAATCGACATTGCATTGGCGACCAATTTCCGCCACGACTTGTTTTTCAATCTCGATGGAAAGGTCGTACCATTTCGTGTCGCCCGCCTCGTTTGCGAGCTTTTCAGAATACTCTTTGAGATGCTTGGCACGCGGGTCTTGCGTTTGATAGACCGCGTGACCGAAGCCCATAAATTTCCCCTTGCGACTGCGAACATCGGCTACCCAACCAGCAACATCTTCGACGCCACCAACGGATTCCAATGTTTTAAGAACTTCGGTATTTGCGCCGCCGTGCAGCTTCCCTTTGAGGGCACCAATCGCACCGGTAATTGCAGAATACATATCAGTCAGCGTGGCAACGATGACGCGAGCACTGAAAGTACTGGCGTTGAATCCATGTTCGGCATGCAGAATCAAAATCAGATCCATTGCTTTCGCGGCATCGGCACTAGGCTCAATACCATTCAGCATATACATGAAGTTGGCGGCAATCGAGAGTTCCGGTTTCGGAGAAATTGGTTCGTTTCCATCGTGCAATCGACGGATTGCCGCGGTGAGCGTCGGAAGAACGGCAATCAAGCGAATCGCATTTTCTTTGTTGGATTCGTCTGACTCTTCTTCGGCAAGTGGATCATAATGACCTAGGACTGAAACTGCCGTTCGCAGAGCCGCCATTGGTGGTACATCATTCGGCAATGACTTCAAAACAGCAAGAACTTCGGGAGGGGCGATGGCGTGTGCGTTGAGCGAGTCGTGAAACTGATCCAATTCGGTTTGGTTGGGGAGTTCGCCGTAAAGCAGTAGGAAAGCCACTTCCTCGTAGGTGCTGTGGGCACAAAGATCATCGATGTTGTAACCGCGATAGATCAGTTTGCCGATCTCGCCGTCAATGAAACAGATCGAACTGTCAGCAGCCTTAATCCCTTTGAGACCTTTTACGACAGTCTTTGCGTCCTCGCTCATCGATGTCTTCCTCTAGTTGTAATAGTTTAGCAATTGGGCGGACCTTGCCTGAGCGCCTGCGTGGTAGATCCTTCCAAAACCCGTGTGTGAGGCCGATTCGCAGGTCAACCGCGAAGACCACTCACACCAGCTGCGCCTCTTCAGTATAGACACCCCTCCGAACAGGTTCAACGAAGCAGAACTCGTTACCGGGGTTGATGTTGGTGAACTTTTCCGATTATAGCGTCTCGGGGACCACGAAATTCAGGAAAGGTCACTTTTCGGGAAGTGGCGGCGGCTCAGGAAGCTCGACTTCCTGACGAGCAGAGCTGCTAGATACATACTCGGTTTCTGGAAGCATATGCATCGGCAAAATGACCGCCAAACGCCCTGACTCAAGCTCTTCGATTCGCTTTTTAAGCACAGAGGCCGGGATCGCATAAGATTCGGTCCGGCCACCACGAGCGATATTCAGGCCAATAGCTTCGCCGTCCAAATTCAGAAGAGGGCCACCGCAATCGTGGGACGACATAACGGTATCGTGCTGCATGACGCCCACGAAACCCGCTCTTCGATTACTTAAATTCGCGCCCATCCGATTCTGGATGGCTTGGCGATGAAACGTGTCTTTCCCGCGACTGTCGAGGGTAATCTGGAAATTCTTGTAATCTCGGCCTCTCAAGACTCGGACGAACAGGGAATCGCCGGGCGTGAATTTTGACAATGCAGAGATCATATGATCTCGCGATTCGACAATGCTATCGGAGACTTGAAGGATCACGTCACCGGTTCGTAACCCCGATCGCGAAGCACTGCTGAAAGGGCGAATGGACTGAATTTTGGGACGTTCTGTCGCGACATCCATTTCAATTCCCAACCAGGCTTTCCCACGTTCTTTCGGAATGTCGATCGAATTTACACTCGACATACCAACCGCCACGGGCGATTCTTCAATTCCCGCGGTGACAACCCAACGACCAATCTTGTCCAGATCTTCGCTGGCCCATTGAATCGGGGTCAACTTGTCATGTTCGACATCAAGCAAGGCCAAATCGAACTCACGGTCGGCTGCCACGAATTTGGCGCGGACTTCCGTCTCGTCGAAAAATCGACAAGTGATATTTGACTGCAATTCGCTCGCCTTGGTCAGGATGTGACCTTCATTGTCGAGAACCACTCCCATGGCGACATGTTTGCTGCCACACCAGATCTCGACGGTTGATTTTCGAGCTTCACTAACGACTGGCTGAAACGCAGCCCTCAGCTTTCGTCCCCCCATTTGCATATCGACGTCGAGGTCTTTCGCCGGAGCAACAGTCGGGCTGAGAGTCAGCAATGAAACCATGATCATAGCCGGTAAAAACAGGCGATCCAGCATTGTTATTCGGGAGAGATTTCGAGTCATATTGCTTTACTCCAAGCGAGTGATCGTACGCATAATTAAGGATGTGTTGTCGGTCGTTAGCGGATTCCCCGATAAGGATCTTTTCTTGCCAGTGTGACTTCCAACTCGATCGTTTGATTGTTTCGGACAATTTCTACTTTGATGGCTTCGTTCGGTGGATACTGAGAAACAACATCTACCAGTTCTCGAAAGTTTTTGATCGCTTTGTCATCGAATGTCTTGATCACGTCGCGGACTCGAATCCCGGCTTTAAAAGCTGGGGAAGAAGCTGAGACACTTGTGATCGTGCAGGGGCCGTTGCGATTGTAGGGATCTCCTCCGACTCCCAGAAATCCAGCAGGGGAAGAGAGGCTCTCCCAGTTCTTTTCGTAAATATCGACCGGGACATGCAGATTCCATGATGTGGAGACTCCGATGCGGCTGTTGACGCCAATCACGCGACCTTTCAGGTCAAAGAGTGGTCCTCCCGAATCTCCGCCGACAAGAGTCGCGTCAGTACGAATCATGGCAGGCGTGATGTTGTTGATCCGACCGATTCTTATCACGGGTGGACGTCCCTCACGGCGACCACCGGGATGTCCCGTAGCAATACACCAATTGCCGACATCATAAGTATCAGGGACAGCCATTTCACAGTACGGCCATTCGCCTTCTTCCACGATTCTCAGCACTCCTGCATCGGTCTCGTGATCGGTTCCTAATGTTTCCGCTCGTGCCAAAGTTCCATCGGGAAACCAGACGTTGGCAGCTTGACCACGTCGTCCAATCACATGTGCGGCTGTCAGGATGTAGCCATCCTTACTGATGACCACTCCGCTCCCTTGAGAATTTCCAATGACAACGGCAACTGTGGCGTTCAACATCTTCTCACGATGTTTTTGCACCTGATCTTCGAGAGCTTTCAGATCCTCGATCGATTCTGGAAGATCTTTTTCGAGAACCGAGACAGAACTGTTAGCGGTTTCTTTCTCATCTTCTTGAAGGGCGAGAGCAAACGTGGTCCACGAGATCATCAAGACAGGAACTAATGCGAGTCGAAATGTCCGTTTGATTAAGATTCGATTCCACAGTTGCTTAGCCATGCTTGCTCCGTTGGTCAAAAAACCGACAGTCCTGCTTGATTCATCGTCAGGACAAACCCATTAAAATTACCGCATTTGAGGGGTCAGAAACAACCCCCGACACGCAATTTCTGCCGTATCTTGTTTCACAATAACAGCTTACAGTTCATCAACTCAAATAAAAACGAACACGTCTTTCCGTTCGGATGATTCTGACTGGGCAAGATGAGATCCAATTATGGGCGGCAATCGGGAAATGACCCCTCCAAAATCTCCCTATGCAGTTTCTGAAACTGTTGCTAGAATTCTCGACCTAACCGTGAAGCATGACGCAATCGGTTACTGTTAAACAACTTACTGACTGACCGACACGCTTGCTGAGACCACATTCAGCGGGAAGGATGCCGCCTGTGATCGTTCTTACAAAAATGCGCAACCGCGCTTTACTCTCGATCTTCGCCCTCATCACGCTCTTTTTCCCTCAATTTTCCTGGGGCCAACCTGGCACTTTGGAAATTCGGGATTCTGATGTGGCGAGGAACCGTGAATTCAATGAAGGCTTGGCGCCCGTTGCACGCCAGCAAATCAATCCTCAGCTCTGGCAGATTCTGAAAGACTGGGAGCAAACCACTAAAAACTATAAAAAGCTTTCGGGAGCACACCGTCGCTTTGTCTATGACTCTGTCTTTCAGGTCGAAAAACGGGCCGATGGTTCCTTTTACTACGAAGCGCCAGATAAGGGACGGATTGATATTGAAGAAGTGAAAGTTCCAGCAGGGGCCAAGAGTCAAAAACTGAATCCACAAGGGAAGCCGTATTCGCTACAGAGTGACATCCCCGAGATTTGGATCTGTGATGGAAAACAAATTGCGCAAGCCATCGTGCCGCAAAAACAGTATCAGGTTCACAATATTCCAGCAGGGGATCAGGGCATTAACATTATGGATGGCCCCTTGCCGTTCCTGTTCGGATTACCTGCCGACAAAGCGGTCGAACGCTACCATTTTGAACTTCTTCCTCAGACAGATCAAAAGTTGGTCTGGTTAAAGGTGCTTCCTAAAAGAAAGCAGGACGCCGCAAACTGGCGCGAAGCCGAAGTGATTTTGGATCGAAAACTTTATCTTCCGTTAGCGGTGAAGCTGATCAATCCGCCGGGGACCACCGAGACTGTTTACAGTTTTAAGGATTTAAAACCCAACGAACACGCGATTATTACTATCTTCACCGGTGGTGAACGCGAACCCTTCAACATTGCGAAAGT
>Ga0181597_10000068_pt1 | contig 102456 bp, 101 predicted proteins | sample 041ome_5_FD_148647 | JGI IMG/M metagenome (GOLD analysis project Ga0181597, IMG submission 148647) | Coastal salt marsh microbial communities from the Groves Creek Marsh, Skidaway Island, Georgia - 041403US metaG (spades assembly) | ecosystem: Environmental > Aquatic > Marine > Intertidal... | reverse complement strand
AATTTATGGACCTCGAGTTTTTCAACGGGTTGTAACGTCCCATTTTGCCAAGCGGGTATGTAGATTGTCATGTGAACTCCTCGGATACGAGCCCAGTCAGGTGCATCAGATTCTTAAATGAAATCTTGAGGTGCGCAAGCGGTCTCGCTTTACCTAGCTTTTTATTCATATAGGCATCAAAGGTCATGGTTTGGACATCAACGTCGTGACAAAGCGACACAAACCGTTCTCGACGAGAGTCTGTTTTGTAATATGCGTTCTGCATTGCCTCTAACACACGAAATACTGTCCCGTGTTGTTTGACAAAGTGCTTTCGTGCCAAGCGCAAATGTTTGGGGTTGCGAGTGCGGAGTGTCTCAGCAACTGCATGTGCCGCTTGGCGACCTGAACACATGGCATAGTAAATCCCTTCTCCTGAACTGGGGGCCACGACGCCTGCTGCATCACCAGCGAGTACGACGTCTTTATCGTTATCCCACTTTTTGAGTGGCTTTAACGGAATAGGGGCGCCTTCTTTACGGATCGTTTCACACTCGTTCAATCCAGAAGCTTCTCTTAGATCTGCTGTTGCCTTCTTCAGGTCAAATCCGCTAACGCCCGTTCCCATGCCAACTGATACGGTTTTGCCGTGCGGAAAAACCCATCCGTAAAAGTCAGGTGAAACAGCGCCATCATAAATAACATCGCAGCGATGTCCCTGATAGTTTATGCCGTTTTCTGGTGCATTGATGATTTCATGATAGGCAATCACGTATGGAATTTTTTCGGCACCAGGGACTTCGGCTTTGGCAACTTTGCTGCGCGCACCATCTGCACCAATAATTAGCTTCGCAGAAATCTGTTCCTGCTGTTTTGTATCATGGCTGAAGTATTCGATAACTGGATTTCCAGATGTGCGGTCAACCTTTTCAAATGTGCCGCGATAGAGTGTAACGCCCTGATCTTGAGCGCGGTCACGCAAAAATTCGTCAAACTCCTCACGGTCAACCATGCCAACAAATCCGTTTTCAATTGGAATATCCACACTGCGTTTGGTGGGTGAAACCATACGGGCCGTTACAATTTTGGCCTTTAACAGGTGATCTGGTATATCAAACTCTCGAATTAGAATGGGTGGTATCGCACCACCACATGGTTTGATCCGTCCTGGTCGATCAAGCAAAGCAACTGAATACCCTGCTTTTGCTAAATCTTCTGCGGCGCTTGCCCCACACGGGCCACCCCCGACGACAAGTACGTCATACATTTTCTAACCTCCCAGTCAGTGGTAATTCGGATTTTTTATGTGTTCGGTTTATGATGGATGAACTCGCGATCAATGCAGCCCAAACAAACAAAGCAGCTTCAAATGTGAATACGGCACCATAGGCATTTGCAACGCTAAGCCCGCCCAATCGCATCATGTCCACGAGTATGGTTCCAAGAAGGCCACCAAAACCTGCCGCGATTGCCTGCGCCGCGCCCCAAAGTCCCATGCGCGTCCCTTCGCGTTCTTTTTTGCCGTCACCTGCCAATGTCATCATTGATCCAATCGCAGCAACGGCGAACATTCCATTGAACACGCCCAATCCAACGACTGCTAATTCCAATGGTATCGTTAATGGGATTTGTCCAAGTGTCATAATGGCGGTCAGCATAACTGCGGAACCAATGCAGCCAAGCTGCACCCAAGCGCGCATGGTGCCTATTTTTAACCCGCTGGCCAAAATACCAACGCAGAGCATACCACAAAACACGCCTGCATTCTGCAAGCCAGAAAGCGAGGTTGTTTGACTGGGCGTGTAGCCAAAGACCAACCCCGCATAGGGTTCGAGGATCAATTCCTGCATAAAATATGCAGTCATCGAAAGAAAAACAAAGACTGTGAACTTTCGTGTTTCATCATGTGCCCAAACATCTCTTAATTCACTCATTAATGATGTTGATGGGTGTTGAACTTTTTGAACGGACACCAATCCACGTTCAATGCGCCAAGTTGCCAAACACGTCAGGCCGATTGTGATCGCGGTTAAACCCAATACGACATTTGTTAACCGTGCATGGCTATATGGTGCAATTAATTGCCCAACCAACCCCGCGGTCATCGCAATACCAAAAATCATCATGAGCCACGTGATCATCGCGGCCGCTGGGCGTCGCCGTTCAAGGGTATGTTTTGCCATCAGTGCCAAGAGTGACGTACCAGAAGCCCCAACACCAATTCCAATCAGTGCATATGCGATAATTGAAAGGGATAACGCGAGTGCATAGTTAGAAGTGAAGATACTCAGGCTAAACGTGGCCAAGTTCGCACCAAGCGCGAGGATCAGCATTCCCAAGATAATCCATTTTGTTCGGTTGTTATCAACATCCGATGCCAAGCCCCATTTTGGTCGAGACAGTTGGATGACGTAGTGAAGGCCGACAAGGAACCCAGGGATGGTTGCTGCCATTGATAGCTCAACAACCATAAGTCGATTGAGTGTTGAGGTCATTAAAACCACAACGGAGCCAAGGCACATTTGAACCAAGCCTAATCGAAAAATAGAAAACCAACTTAGCGTCATTGTGGTCCCTTTTAAGTTTAAATACTCGTTAAATGTCTTAGACCCACGGCACAGACCATCATCCCCGAGACGTACATCAGGACACCTGTCGCATTGTACCAAGGGGCGAACTTTTCAGGATCTTTCAGTAGTTTTGCCATTGCTCCCAATTGCCCGATCAATAGCAGTGAAATGCAGAGACCGCTGATCACCAAGCCCCACGAAAAGAGACAGGTGATTATGATTATTTGTGGAATCGCCATCACGGCACAGGCAGCGAGTGCTGCATTTTGAGGTCCCAGTGAGACTGGAAGTGATTTTATCCCAAGTTTTGTATCGCCCTCAATCGCCTTGAAATCATTCAGCGTCATGATCCCGTGCGCCCCAATTGCATACAGAAAGGCGGCAAGCAAAATTTCAATCTTAGGCAAATCCTGCAGCATGACCGCCGCACCAGTGAACCATGGAACCCCTTCATAGCATAGTCCCACAAGGCCTGGCCCCCACCATCCTGAACGCTTTAATCGTATCGGTTCACAAGAGTAGGCCCATGCGGCAGCGACGGCAAAAATCGTCGCATAAAATCCCCAAAGCCCGAGCCACCATCCAACATATATCGCGAATGTGCTCATACTAAGGGCAATCCATAGCCCCCAGCGGCCAGGCATTCGGCCAGATGGAATGGGGCGGGTTGGTTCGTTTATCGCATCAACATGACGATCACACCAATCATTGGCCGCTTGGCTCATCCCACAAACGATTGGACCGGCCAAGATAACGCCCAAAAAAAGAAGTGGTAGATTGTCGTATATCGGTACGCCAGATGAAATGACCCCGCAAGCATAGGCCCACATGGGAGGAAACCAAGTAATTGGCTTGAGCAACTCCAAGGCGACCGATGGTCTTGGCAGCGTCGGAGAGTGTTTAATATTGGTTACACTCATATGTCTATTAATATTGACATAAAGTGAGTCACGCAACCAAAACTTATGATTGCAATGAAATCATCGCATTAATTTAAAGCCAAAATGAGGTTAGTGATTAGATGCCTAACTTGCTCAGTTTTACATAAAGGCTCTGACGAGACAGCCCAAGCATTTCTGCTGCCGCGGCGCGGTTATTATTTGTGATTTCAAGCGCAGCTTCGATACAAATCTTTTCTATTACGTCTGTTGTTTCTGAAACAATCTCTTTCAAAGACGCTGTGCCTACCAAATCACGCGCGGACATTTCGTCCTGCTGGGCTTGCGTCGTGAAGCGCGCAGCGCGCGCACGTGTGTCGTCAATATTCGTAACCTCACGTACGATAAATGCAATCAATGCATCGCGCGCGCCATTATTTTGAGAAACTGATGTTTCGACGTCGATCTTCGTGCCAAAACCACTTTTCAAATGTGTCGAGTAAACCTTGACGGAACCAGACTTTGCAACGTTTTCAAGCATAAGTGCGAGGTCAATTTGCCCACGCCCAAGATACTCTGCGAGGTTGTTTGAAATCACTTCGTTTTTGCTGCCAGCATGGATGAGGTCCAAGAATCGCTCGTTTGCGTATTGGATTGTGCCCTGATTATTGGTGAAGATGATCGCATCACTAGAGTTGTGGAATGCAGATATGAGGTTATTCACAAATTCTCGATTGTCTTCGGGCTGAATTGCCTCTTCCATCAGCCTGCACATCAAAACACGAGTGCCTGCGGTGCGATAAATTTCGGACGTAATTTTCACGTCCCTTGGCCCATCCTCGCCGGCGAAGGAGGTAGCCAGTTCATATTTACCTTGTGCAGCCAAAGTTAGATTTTCAGCAAAATCACGCTTTCCCGATTTGTCAGCAAGACAGGATTGAAGTTTCATTCCCTGCAAATCTGCATGCTCCTTGCCCAGCAGATCTGCAAGCGCATGGTTGGCGTGCAATATGGTGCCAGAGTCGGCGTTCAAAAATGCGATGGGTTCTGAACTACCATTGAGCAAGATTTTGAAATGCGCGTCAAACTCGCGCTTCTCCTCGATGCTGCGTTCCACTGCCAGTTGAGATTGAATAAGGCGCTGCTGATTTTCCGAAAGAGAGCGTAAATCACGTCCGAGTAGCAAGATTTTGTCCGGGTCACCCAGTGAGTGGATATTGTAGCGCACCGGGAATTGCCATAGTGCGTTATCCTCATGGTTGAGCTCAAGCCCATAAAATATCGTTTCACCAGCTTTGATCCGGTCAATCGCGCGTTGTAATTTAGGTTTACTTTCACCGGTGAGAAAGTTGTTAAAATTGCACCCCTCCCAGTGAGAGAGATTTCCAAAAGTTTTATCGGAACTGTTGAGAAGGATGGAGTGCACTGTTGCATTCTGATCAATGAGCAACGCGATATCCGATGATGTCGCCAAAATACCTCCTAAGTATTCTGGTTCAATCATTGGAATTGCGCCGAATTCCCAATCTAAATCAGAACTGCTCTTCATGATCTATTGACCTCCTACACCATCACAGACGCACTTTCGATGCTATTTACAATGACGTCAAGTTTGTTGGTCACATGATCAAAATCACCAGTCATGTCTTCACCACCACCAGTTGATAAGAACGACCCGCCTAAGAAGAAAACTGGCCGATAGGCATAGCCCTGTCTAATTAGGTTGACACATTGTGCTGAAATTTTGACTGCTTCGAGAGAGCTAGCGGAAAAGAGTACCGCATCAAACTTGTTTTCAAAAACAGTCTTGGTTACGTCTTCTGCAGGCCTGCCCAGGCACATTTTTACAGAGAAATCTAAGCGTCTAAGTTGGTCGGCTAAGACAAGCGCCCCAAGTGTATGTTGTTCAGGGGCTGGTGCGGCCAACAATATGCATTTTCCCTCGCCACCTAGTACGTTAAATCCACGCTGATGAATAATGTGTTTCAGGACCAATTGTAGGTGGGCGCATCCCACGGAGACGGTTGCAAAGCTGAGTGAGTCATTGGACCATTCTTGGCCATAAATGCGCGCAATTCTGGGAATGCAGTAATCAACAATCGCATCCGCGTGTACTCCGCGAGAAATGAGTGTGTTGACGGCAGTCGACGCATCGAATTTATTTGAAAGACAGTAGCGTTCTAGCCAATCGGACGCGAACTCAATGCGCCTGCTAGTTTCGGGGTTTAAATTTCCACGTGCCACATTCAAAACATCCTTAGCGAGGCCCTGAATGTGCCCGCTTGATAGTTTTTCTCTTGTTGGCCTTCGGTTGGTTCTATCCATCATTGCCCTCAGTCATAGCTAACAGTGGCGACGCGGCAATTGGTTCCAGTTAAGTATGTACTTGTCTTTGATTGTCTCAAAACCAACGCATGCTGTCAAACTTAATCTGTTTCCGTAAATGAGCAAATCCTACGCCCCTTTTCTCTATTTGACAGTTGTTGGCGATCCTCAAACTTCAAGCTGTAAATATAACAATACATATTTTCGGTAAATATGTAAGTAAATATTGACATAATTTGCAACCGCGTAATACTTGAAGTGCTAGAAAAAATGGGAGTCGATGGCCGGTGCGGGCGCGAACCAAAACCATACAGGGCTCTGAGCCACTCTATACGCCGTCGCAGCGCAGGCGTCGGGATGAGACTATTTGGACATCGGTTCAGGGGGTTTTGGCGCCACTCCAATTTTTAGTTTTTTTGATCTCATTGGCACTTGTTGTACGATATCTCCTTACGGGTCTGGGATACGAGATCGCCGCATTTTCAATCGTAATAAAAACCGTTGTGTTGCTGACAATTATGGTAACAGGGGCGATCTGGGAAAAAGTTGTTTTTGGGCAATATCTACTTGCGCCAGCTTTCTTTTGGGAAGATGTTGTAAGCTTTTTTGTTATTGCATTGCACTTGGCATACGTATGGGCGTTGTTCGCAAATTACCTTTCAGAGCAAAAACTTATGCTGCTCGCGCTGACGGCTTATGCTGTTTATTTAATTAATGCTGTGCAGTTTGTTTGGAAGCTTAGGGTCGCTCGGTTGCAAACAGTTGTGGAGGGTGAATATGCCTAACGATTTGTCACCATCTGCCTGCAGTGCAGCCCCAATATTAAAAGAGCGCGGACAGCATGAAGTCTTCTGTGGGCTGACCTCAATTATCTGGTTGCATCGCAAAATGCAGGATGCGTTTTTCTTGGTCGTTGGATCGCGCACTTGTGCTCATCTTTTGCAAAGTGCAGCGGGGGTGATGATCTTTGCTGAGCCGCGTTTTGCAACCGCTATTTTGGAAGAAACGGACTTGGCCGGAATGGCTGATGCCCATCAAGAGTTGGAGCGAGTCGTTTCAGATTTGTTGTCAAGGCGATCTGACATAAAGCGTTTATTTCTTGTCGGCTCATGCCCGTCCGAAGTCATTAAGATTGATCTTGCGACAATGGCAAAAAAACTTTCACAAAAATATCACCCAGACGTGAATGTTGTGAATTTTTCGGGTTCTGGCATCGAAACGACCTTCACTCAGGGAGAAGACGCGTGTTTGGAAGCAGTGATTCGCGACCTGCCTAACGATGACAAAACACAACTCGCAGTGCTTGGTGCCCTGCCAGATGTCGTGCAGGATCAGATGATGCGTCTTTTCACTGACATGGGCATTGATGACGTACTTGTTCTGCCTCAGCAGACTGCGGGAATCCCCGCGGGTGTTGGAAAGAATACACATTTTATTTGTGCTCAACCATTCTTGGGCGCGGCTTATGATGAAATGGTCCGCCGAGGCGCAAATGCAATTCATGCACCTTTCCCTTTTGGCGCAAATGGGACAACCGAATGGCTAGCTGCTATTGCGAAACGTTTTGGCATTGATCAGGATAAATTTGACGCAGCGACCGCGGGGCCCAAGGCACGGGCAGAGCGAGCGATTGCTAAGGTTTCCGAAACCTTGGCGGGCCGTAGTATTTTCTTTTTCCCAGATAGCCAACTTGAAGTGCCACTGGCGCGCTTTCTAAGTGATGAATGTGGGATGAAACTCACCGAAGTGGGAAGCCCATACATTCACCGCGCACTCGTTGGTGAAGATCTGAAATTGATTGAACACAATGCTGTGATTTCAGAGGGCCAAGACGTTGAAAAGCAGCTTGACCGCGTGACTGCATGTAATCCTGATTTGACGGTTTGTGGGTTAGGATTGGCAAATCCGCTAGAGGCGCAAGGGCTCTCAACCAAATGGGCGATCGAGTTGGTGTTTAGCCCAATCCATTTTTATGAACAGGCTGCGGATCTTGCTGGATTGTTTGCCCGTCCAATTGTGCGCTCTGATCTATTAAAAGTTGGGGGCGCGATATGAAGTTGTCAGTTTGGACATACGAAGGCCCGCCCCACGTAGGTGCCATCCGTGTGGCGACAGGCATGAAGAGAGTGCATTTGGTTTTGCATGCACCACAAGGTGATACATATGCCGATTTGCTATTTACGATGATCGAACGGCGCAATCATCGCCCGCCCGTGACTTACACAACATTTCAGGCGCGTGATTTGGGATCTGACACAGCGACTTTATTCAAGGATGCATGTCTAGAGGCCTATGAGCGTTTTAAACCCGATTTGTTGTTAGTTGGCGCTTCATGTACTGCTGAATTAATTCAGGATGACCCAGGTGGCTTGGCCGAAGCGCTTGGCCTACCTGTTCCCGTTGTCGCGCTAGAGTTACCGAGTTATCAACGGAAAGAAAATTTTGGTGCGGATGAAACATTCTATCAAATTGTCCGCAAGCTCGCGCATCCAGTTGAACGCTCTGCTGAAATCACCTGTAACCTGATTGGCCCAACAGCGCTCGGTTTCAGGCATCGCGACGATATCGTCGAAATCACCAAATTGTTAAGCGAACTTGGTGTTCAGGTGAATGTATGCGCCCCAATGTATGCAACACCTGATGATATCGCGAACCTTGGTCGTGCGCATTTTAACGTACTCATGTATCCAGAAACTGGTGAAACGGCGTGCCGCCACATGGAACGTACGCTTGGATTGCCCTTCACGAAAACCGTCCCGATTGGGGTCTCAGCAACCAATGAATTCGTGGATGAGGTGTTGGGTCTTATTGGTCGCGCGCGCAGTGAATGTTCAGTCGACTCTCGTCTACCCTGGTACTCTGCCTCAGTCGACAGCACTTATTTGACTGGAAAACGTGTGTTCATCTTTGGTGATGGCTCGCATGTGATGACTGCCGCGCGCATCGCAAAAGAAGAAATTGGTTTCGATGTCGTAGGAATGGGCTGTTACAATCGTGAGCTGGCGCGGCCCGTTCGCGCCATGGCCAAAGAGCTCGGCCTGGAGGCATTGATCACCGAAGATTATCTAGAGGTCGAAGCCGAAATTGCCGATTTATCGCCAGAGTTGATCCTTGGTACTCAGATGGAGCGCCATATTGGCAAACGTTTAGGTATTCCTTGTGCGGTCATTTCCGCACCGGTCCATGTACAAGATTTTCCAGCCCGGTTTTCTCCGCAAATGGGAGCAGAAGGCGCCAATGTGATCTTCGATACATGGGTCCACCCACTTGTGATGGGCTTGGAAGAGCATCTGCTGACAATGTTTCGCGAAGATTTCGAATTTTCTGACACTGCAGGTCCTAGTCATCATGCAGCACATTCTCCTAACCAAGAGATTGTAGATCAGCCAACATCCATCGCCGCATCGGATCAGAGTGCCAATATCATTTGGCTAAGTGACGCTGAAAAAGAATTGCGCAAAATCCCGTTCTTTGTGCGTGGAAAGGCGCGTCGGAATACCGAAAAATATGCCACCGATCATGGTGTCGCACAGATTTCAATAGAAACATTATACGAGGCTAAGGCCCATTATGCGCGATAACCCCGCTCATATCACGCCTTATCGGATTGCGATCGTCACCTTGGATTCGCATAACGCGCGTCCCTGTGAACGGGCGCTTGAAAATATGTGCGTGGATTATCCGGGTTTAGAGGTAGATATTTTTGCGGCTGCAACCTGGTCAGACAATCCAAATGAGTTTGATAAAGCAAAAGAGGCGATTGAGCGAGCTGATCTGATCGTCGCAAATCTGTTGTTCTTGGAAGAACATGTAAAGCCTTTATTGCCAGTGATCGAGGCGCGCCGTGATCACTGCGACGCTGTTGTTGGGATCATTTGTGATGCTGCTTTGGTCAAACAAACGCGGATGGGGTCCTTAGATATGTACGCCCCAGAAAGTGGGACCATGGCGTTGCTGAAACGCCTGCGGGGATCATCGAAACCCTCGACCGAGACGGGCGAGAAAAAGATGCGGATGCTTCGCCGTTTGCCGAAGATCCTTAAATATATTCCTGGTAAAGCCCAGGATTTGCGCGCCTGGTTCTTGTGTATGCAATATTGGCTGGGTGGTACGGATGAAAATATCGAAGCTATGCTTCGTTTTCTGATCTCGCGCTATGCGGGCGTTTCCGAATGGCGCGGCGGAACTGTTCCCTCACCCATTGAATACCCGGACGTTGGTTTGTATCATCCCGATCTCGCGGACCGGATCACTGTCGATGCGGATGAATTGCCAGTCGTCGAAAATCCGATCGGACGCGTTGGTTTATTGCTGATGCGGTCATATGTCTTAAGCGGGGACACCGCACATTACGACGCTGTCATTCGAGAGTTTGAGACAAAGAATATTCAAGTCGTTCCTGCGTTTGCTGGTGGGTTGGATGGTAGACCCGCAATTGATGGATTTTTCGTCAAAAACGGGATCGCAAACATTGATGCAATGGTTTCACTGTCTGGATTTTCGTTGGTCGGTGGGCCGGCGTACAACAACACGGACGCCGCGGTCGAAACGCTTAAAAATTTGGATATTCCCTATATCGCGGCGCATCCATTGGAATTCCAAACTCTTTCGCAGTGGTCAAATTCGCGGGGTGGTTTGGGACCCATTGAAACAACGATGCTGATCGCGCTGCCCGAATTGGATGGTGCAACCAATCCCACGGTTTTTGCAGGGCGGCATGGTGACGGTGGTGGTTGCAACGGTTGTCATTTTAATTGTGTCGCGCAGGAAAAGCGCGCGATGGCACCCTGCTATGAACGGATTGAGGCGCTTGTTGATCGCTCGCGCAAACTGGTTCTGTTAAAGAAGTCAGAGTGCGCATCACGCAAAGTTGCCATTGTGCTGTTTGGGTTTCCGCCAAATGCTGGTGCTGCAGGAACGGCAGCATATTTGGATGTGTTCCAATCGCTTCACAATACAATGAAGGCGATGGCTTTAGCAGGCTATAATCTTGAGGTTCCTGACAAAGTTGAAGATTTGCGCCAATTGGTGCTAGAGGGGAATTCTACCTCTTTTGGTCAAGACGCAAATGTCCACGCGCGCGTGAGTGCGGATTGGATCGTGAAAAACACACCATGGCTCTCTGATGTCGAAGATCAGTGGGGATCGGCACCGGGAAAGATCCAATCTGATGGAAGCTCTGTTCTGGTTCTTGGCAAACAGTTTGGAAATGTGTTCGTCGGTGTCCAACCTACATTTGGATACGAAGGCGATCCAATGCGTCTGTTGTTCGAAGGTGGCTTCGCGCCAACACATGCATTTTCAACCTTCTATCAATGGTTGAAACGTGACTTTGATGCAGATGTCATCCTGCATTTTGGCATGCACGGCGCGCTTGAATTTATGCCCGGGAAACAGGTTGGGGTGAATGGTGCTGATTGGCCTGATCGTTTGATTGGCGACCTACCTAATGTGTACCTTTATGCTTGTAATAACCCGTCCGAGGCCAGTCTGGCGAAACGGCGCAGCAATGCGATAACGATTACACACCTTACCCCACCCGTTGCGGCTGCGGGGCTCTATAAAGGCCTGCTGGACCTGAAAGATAGTTTGATCAGATGGCGCGAAATGGCGTTAGACGATCCGCTTCGCGAAGAGCTGGAAGCGTTGATCAAAGAGCAAGCCGACGCTGTCGATTTCGCGGAAGCGGATTTAGAGGATCTCTGGATGAAGCTCCTAGAAGCAGAAGACGCCTTGGTCCCAGAAGGATTGCACGTTGTCGGTCGATCCTTATCAAACGAGCAGCGGCAATCTTATGTTGATGCGGTTGAGCATCTCGCACCTGAAGCCAAAGCAGAGTTATTCGATAAATTAGGTCAAAATCAGGAAATAGATGCAATTTTGAATGCACTGGACGGTCGATTTACGCCCCCTGTCGCAGGTGGAGACATTGTGCGTTCAACCGATATTTTACCAACGGGCCGCAATATTCACGCGTTTGATCCGTTCCGCATGCCAACCGCATTTGCGTGTCGTCAGGGTGCTTATCAGGCGCAGATGTTATTGGACAAGCATAGCTGTTTACCCAAGACTGTCGCCCTCGTTTTGTGGGGATCAGACAATATCAAATCTGATGGTGCACAAATCGCTCAGGCCCTTGCGCTGATGGGAGCAAAGCCCCGATTTGACAGTTTTGGGCGTTTGTCGGGTGCGGACCTTATCCCAATCGCTGACTTAGGGCGTCCACGCATTGATGTAATCATGACACTGTCTGGTATTTTCAGAGATCTGCTCCCTCTACAAACGCGGATGTTGGCAGAAGCTGCCTACAAGGCGGCAATTGCCGAGGAGGATCCGGCGCAGAATTTTGTGCGTGCCAATGTTTTGGCGCATATGGAGAAAACGGGTGAGGATATTGAAACCGCGGCGCTGCGGATCTTCTCAAATGCGGAAGGTGCTTATGGTTCCAACGTGAACCAACTGGTTGATAGTTCTGTTTTTGAATCAGAAGACGAACTGGCTGACGCCTACGAGGCCCGCAAAAGCTTTGCTTACGGCCGTAATGGTAAACCAGTTCAGAACCAGAAATTGTTAAAGGATATGTTGTCCAAAGTTGAATTGGCCTATCAAAATTTAGAGAGTGTTGAACTTGGGATCACCACAGTTGACCACTATTTTGATACGCTGGGCGGTATTACGCGTGCGGTCAACCGCGCGCGCGACGAAGGTGAAGTAGCCGTTTATATCTCGGATCATACAAAAGGGACGGGCAAAGTCCGCACCTTGGCTGATCAAGTCGCGCTTGAAACGCGTTCACGATCCTTAAACCCAAAATTCTACGAAGCACTGCTAGATCATGGTGCAGAGGGCGTGCGCCAACTAGAGGCGCATGTCTCAAATACTTTGGGCTGGTCTGCGACGACCGGGCAAGTTGATCCATGGGTCTATCAACGCATTAGTGAAACATTTGTTTTGGATGATGAAATGCGGGAACGTTTGGCAGCACTCAATCCAACCGCGAGTTCGCGGATGGCAAATCGCCTGTTAGAGGCGACTGACCGCCAATATTGGACACCTGATCCCGAAACAATCGCAGCCCTGCAAAATGCAGCAGATGCGCTTGAAGATCGTATGGAAGGGATTGCCGCACAATGATCACTCGTAACCCACACAAAAAGGGGCATAAGCCATGGCACCACTAGATAAAACAATCCCGCGCCTAAGCGGTTTGGATGGTGAGGGTTCAGTCCAAGTCCACCAAGATCCTGATATGAAAATAGAAGGGGCTAAGGTCTTTTCTGTCTACGGTAAAGGAGGCATCGGGAAATCAACGACAAGTTCCAATTTGTCAGCGGCCTTTTCCAAACTAGGCAAGCGCGTGCTTCAAATTGGGTGTGATCCTAAACACGACAGTACCTTTACATTGACAGGCTCATTGGTGCCAACGGTGATCGATATTTTGAAAGAGGTCGATTTCCACGCAGAAGAGTTGCGTCCAGAAGATTTTGTTTTTGAAGGCTTCAACGGTGTCAAATGTGTAGAAGCAGGCGGGCCACCCGCAGGTACAGGATGTGGTGGTTACGTCGTTGGACAAACAGTTAAGCTGTTAAAGCAGCACCATTTGCTGGATGATACTGATGTCGTTATTTTTGATGTGCTTGGTGATGTAGTTTGTGGTGGCTTTGCGGCTCCACTGCAACACGCGGATCGTGCGTTGATTGTCACAGCGAATGACTTTGACAGCATCTATGCGATGAACCGAATTATTGCAGCGGTTCAGGCGAAATCGAACAATTACAAGGTACGTTTGGCAGGCTGTGTAGCAAACAGATCAAAAGAAACGAATGAAGTTGACCGTTACTGCGATGTAGTGGGGTTTAACCGTATCGCCCACATGCCTGACGTGGATGTTATCCGCCGCTCGCGTTTGAAAAAGAAAACACTGTTTGAAATGGACATGGACGAAGATGTCGCCATCGTTCAGGCCGAATACATCAAATTGGCGGAAACTCTTTGGAATGGAACCGAGCCTTTGGCTCCAGCACCGTTAGAGGACCGTGATATCTTTGAATTATTGGGGTTTGATTGATGAGCTATAATCAAACACTTTTACGCGTAGAGACATATTTTGACAAAACCGCGACAAAAACATGGGAGCGACTAACCTCTGACGCTCCTGTTTCGCGTATTCGTCAAACGGTTCGTGCTGGTCGTGACCAGATGCGCATGAAATTGTTGTCACAGCTTCCAAATGACTTGAACGGTGCGCGGGTTCTGGATGCAGGATGCGGTGTTGGTCAAGTCACTCAAACGCTTGCAGAACGGGGAGCACAAGTCACTGCGATTGATATTAGCCCGTCATTGATTGAAATCGCTCAACGGCGGATCTCATCATCGCTGCACAATCAAATTGAATTTGTTGCAGGAGATATGAACAACACAGCACTGGGCAGCTTTGACTATGTAATCGCAATGGATAGCCTGATTTATTATTCGCAGCGAGATCTGGCGAATGTGCTCAATAACCTCACACGCCGGACGTCGGAACATATTGTATTTACGGTTGCACCCAAAACACCACTTTTAATGATGATGTGGTATGCAGGTAAACTTGCGCCGCGCGGTGATAAATCGCCTATCATGGTGCCACACTCCCCAAGTTCGCTTTCGCGCGCTTTGGGTGAAGGGATTGAATTAACGGATTTGGGTCGGATCACCTCGGGCTTTTATATTTCACATGCGTTGAGGGTTCATAAATGACACAACGCGCGCCCCATCCTTTAACAAAGCTTACGCGTCGAATGTTGCCATTCGCCGATGCAGCAAGTCGGGATTTACCGATTGGGCAGTTGTTGCGTTTGTCTTTGTTTCAGGTGTCTGTGGGTCTGGCGAGTGTTATGCTGTTGGGCACACTCAACCGCGTCATGATTGTCGAACTTAGCGTGCCTGCGATGATCGTTGCGATTATGATTGCATTGCCTGTGTTAATCGCACCATTTCGCGCCTTTATCGGTTTTCGATCTGACACATATCGTTCTGCGATTGGCTGGAAACGCGTTCCATTTATTTGGTTTGGATCGCTTTGGCAGATGGGTGGGCTTGCCGTGATGCCATTTGCCTTGCTCGTTTTATCGGGTGATCAAACGGTTGGACCCTCTTGGGCTGGTGAAGTTTTGGCGGCCCTTGCGTTTTTGATGACGGGTCTTGGTTTGCATATGACACAAACGGCTGGCCTTGCCTTAGCAAGCGATCGCGCGACAGAAGAGACAAGACCACGTGTCGTTGCCCTGCTTTATGTGATGTATTTGTTAGGTATGGGCCTCTCGGCGCTTTTGATTGGATGGTTGTTGAGAGATTTCACCAACCTAACGTTGATTAGAGTGGTTCAAGGTGCAGCCTTAGCAGGCCTTTTGTTGAATTTGGTCGCTCTTTGGAAACAAGAACACATGAGTCCAATGACCAAAGTGCAGCGTTCAGCACCGCGTCCTAGTTTCGCCAAGACATGGTCAGCATTCATGGCTGAGGGGACAAGTGCGCGATTGATCTTCGTAGTCTTCTTGGGAACCATGGCCTTCAATATGCAGGATGTTCTTTTAGAGCCCTACGGCGGAGAAATCTTAGGGTTGGCGGTTGGTCAAACTACATGGCTAACAGCAGCTTGGGCATTTGGTGCACTTATTGGGTTGGCATACGCCGCTCGCAGACTGAATGCAGGTATCAGTTCTTATCGATTGATGTCTAACAGTATCTTTGTTGGGCTACTTGCATTCCCTGCCGTCATTGTTTCGGCTCCTATTGGATCAACCTTACTCTTTTTTGCCGGCGCGTTTTTGATCGGTTTAGGGTCAGGTTTATTTGCTGTTTCCACTTTGATCGCTGCTATGATGCTTGGCGAAACTGAGCACACTTCGCACGGACTGGCGTTGGGTGCATGGGGAGCATCCCAGGCAACTTCTGCAGGTCTGGCAATTGCCCTTGGTGGAACCTTAAGAGATTGGATCAACACGCTCGCAATGCGTGGTGATCTAGGAGAAACCTTGGCCACTCCGGCCACAGGTTATTCATTTGTTTATCACCTCGAGATCGCAGTGTTGATCGTCACGCTCGCGATACTTGTCCCACTGGTGCGAATGGCGCAGCGCACCCAATCAAAATCTGATCATGGAAACTCGGGCATTAAGCTCGCTGATTTTCCAATGTGATTGGAACACCTGAGAAAGGAAAAAAAATGACGACGGCATTAATTGGAAACTTTGATTTAGCAAGCGCTGCGCTGTGGCTCTTCTGGATCTTCTTTGCTTTGCTTATCTTTTACATCCAACGCGAAAATATGCGCGAAGGTTATCCAATGGAAAATGACGATGGAACGCAGGCCGCGAACCAAGGTCCCTTTCCATTACCTGATCCCAAAACATTCAAGCTGTCCCACGGCCGCGGCGAAGTCACATTCCCGAACAATGATGGCGAACGCCGCGATGTCGCATTGCGTCAAACCAATCAGGCGAATGGGTATCCATTCGAACCAACAGGTGATCCGATGAAAGACGGTGTTGGTCCTGCATCTTGGGCAGCACGTCGGGATGTTGCAGAACTTGACGCTCATGGGCACCCCAAAATCATTGCAATGTCACGCAGCGAAAAATTCTTTGTTGCGGCTGGCCGTGATCCGCGTGGATTGCCGGTCGTTGCAGGTGACGGAAAAATTGTCGGTATGATCAACGACATGTGGGTGGACGAACCAGAACAGCTGGTCCGTTATCTTGAACTGGAATTGGATCCCGCACTGGGCAATGGGACACGTTTGGTGCCCATGACAATGGCGCGCATCCATTCAAATCGCGTGGTTATCAAATCGATCTTTGCAGAGCATTTTAATGATGTGCCTGCACATCGTTCGGAAAACCAAATCACCATGCTCGAAGAGGAAAAGATCTCTGCCTACTACGCGGGCGGAACCCTTTATGCTTCGGCGGCCCGTCTAGAGCCGCAACTGTAAACCAAGGAGGATACCTTTATGTCACATGATGATTTTGCAGCTGAACCAATCAATGGTTTGCCCGAGTTACCACCACGGGGCGAAGTCATCTTGTGGCAAGGGCGTCCAAATTGGCTTCGATTAACGGTTGAGTCACTAAACCTTTGGTGGGTTGTTGCTTATTTCGCGGTTTTAACTGCGTGGCGGTTTATCACGGTGATCGATGTTCTGTCGTTTGATCGTGCGATCATTATGACCCTGCCATTCGTAATAATGACTTTGATCGTTGTTTTACTATTAATGCTCGTTGGTTTTATCCAAGCGCGCGCGACGGTTTACACAATAACAAACCGTCGCGTCGCGATGCGCATCGGCGCGGCATTAACGGTGACATTGAACATTCCCTACACCCAGATTGACAATGCTGCAGTATCAGTTGGCAAAGCTGGTTGCGGGAATATTGCGTTGGAAACAAAAGGGGACTCTAAGTTTTCGTATTTGGTACTGTGGCCACATATTCGATCATGGAAAATCAGCAAACCTGAGCCCACCTTAAGAGCCATTCCAGACGTTCAATCAGTAGCGCAAATTTTGGCAAAAGCGGCCAAAGCCCGCATTGTTGAGGTAGAAAACAAAGAACAATCCAATGCGCCTGAATTGGGCGCAGTGGTGTAAGGGGTTGAATGATGAGTGATATCCATATCCCACACAAAAAAGAGGAAGACACAGTATTGACCAACGCCTTGCGGGCGATGTTTGCTATGGTCGTCCTTGTGTTAATCGCAGTAACCGCATTCCAATTTTCTGGCATGCAAAAGTCTGCAATCCCGCCTAACGCAGAAATTATAGCCGAGGCGCAAATTTCCATTTCGACTGATCAAACGGGTGCTGTCCAAGTCTTCAATTCCCATGGAGAAATACTTGCGGATTGGGGCGGCGATAAGGGCGGATTTGTGTCGGGCGTTGCACGTGTCATTGAACGTGAACGCATGAAAATTGGTGCGCCGATTGATGCACCCGTAGTTATCAGATGGCGCGAAAATAATCGCCTGTCTGTTTTTGACCCTCAAACCGAATGGCAAGCGGATTTGATGGGATTTGGCGCGGACAACGCGCGCGCCTTTGCCACGCTTCTAGCCAAAGCAACGAAAGGAAACTGAGATGGGATTTTTCACGCGAACCAAAGAACATGCACCTTGCACTGTCGAAATCAGTCATAAGTTCGAAAGCCTGCACGCGCATGTAAGATTTAATAACGGTGCAGTGATCCATCCCGGTGATGAGGTCCAAGTTCAGGGGCCTGAGATCATGGCGCCCTTCGGTGAAATTGTATCTGAGGAGCGTGACGCAATCATTCTTCGCGCCAGTACGCTTGAACGTCTCTGGACCAAAGCAACTGGTGATCTGGAAGTGATGGAGCTTTGTGAATTCTCATTCTCAGAAGAGGTGACGTTATGAACATGCATTCAGCAGACGCAACAACCGCAGAAGAAGCGCTGGCAATTCAAGAAACGATTGACAGCGACATGGCGACAGAAATCGCGATGCAAGACACGCTGCTTACGCCGCGATTTTACACCACTGATTTTGACGAATTGGACGCAATTGATGTGTCGCACATTCGTGACGAATGGGATCCATTGATTGACCGCATGGTCAGTGATCCAAACAAAGGACATTTTAAGAAAAACGCAGACTGGGACGAAGTTGACTGGAATGGCATGGATCCACAGTTAAAGAAAGAGTTCATAGATTTTTTGATCAGTTCCTGTACGGCTGAATTTTCTGGATGTGTTTTATACAAAGAAATGAAGCGCCGTGGATCGAATGAGGAAATAACACAGTTATTCCAACTTATGGCGCGCGATGAAGCACGTCATGCAGGGTTTATCAATGATGCCCTACGGGAAGCTGGGGTTGCAGTGAACCTAGGGTTTTTGACGCAGAAGAAGAAATACACTTACTTCCGTCCGAAGTTCATTTATTATGCGACCTATCTATCTGAAAAAATCGGATATGCCCGCTACATCACTATTTTCCGTCACTTAGAGCAAAATCCAGAATATCGGTTCCATCCAATTTTCAAGTGGTTTGAAGAGTGGTGTAATGACGAATTCGCGCATGGTGAAGCGTTTGCATTGCTGATGAAAAGTGATCCCAAACTAACGCGCGGTGTGAATGTTTGGTGGATCAAGTTCTTTTTAACGGCTGTTTATGCAACAATGTACATCCGCGATCATCAGCGACCCGCATTTCATGAAGCATTGGGAGTGGATACGGATTGGTATGCACATGAGGTCTTCACGAAAACGTCCAAGCTAAGCGAGCAAATTTTCCCGATCACACTGGATATTGATAACCCGCGCTGGGAAGCAGGGCTGAAGCGTTTGCAAAAGGCAAACGTCGATCTAGCCGATGCTAAAAAACATGGACGCAAGTTTGCTCAATTAGGGGCCAGTATTCGAGCAGGTTTAGCCTTCGTGGAGTTATTTACGATCCCATCTAAAAAGCACGCGGTTCCTGCGAAAACAAGATTGGAGCCTGCGTACTAATGGACAATCCGATCATCATAGCGTGCTTGGTTGCAGTATTTAGCTGGTGGTTTTTCACTGGCGCAATACTCTTGGCTGTGCGCCTGTGTGATCGCAATAGCGTTGGTTTTAGGGCCAAGGTAACAGCTGCTGTATCGCCATTCTATCTGTTTGGATTTTGTGGATTATGGTACTCGTCTGCTACGAACGATGTGCAATCCGTTTATCTTGCTTTCTTCTCTGCCCTATCAATTTGGGGATGGATCGAATTTGCTTTTTTGACGGGCATCATCACTGGACCGAATACGACGGATTGTCCGCGGGTGTTAATGCCCTTTGAACGGTTTATTCGGGCCTGGGGTACGCTTGCATATCATGAAATTTTGCTTGTGATATCGCTACTCTTGACTTTGAAACTGTGCTGGGGTGCGGAAAATACATTTGGCATGTGGACGTTTATAGTTCTTTATGCTGCCCGCGTGTTTGCAAAGTTGAATTTGTTTTTCGGCGTCCCGCGAATAAATTTGGAATTCGTTCCAAAGGCGCTTGATCACCTAAAAAGTCACTTTAAAATTGCTGCACTAAATTGGTTTTTTCCACTCTCGGTCACGCTTTTGACATTTGCTTTGGCCTGCTGGATTGAACGTATTTATGCACTTTCCGATGCTTCTGATATCATTGGCTTCACGTTGCTTGCGACGATGACCGCAATGGCATTGGTCGAGCATTGGGTGATGGTTTTACCCGTTCCCGACGCGCGCCTATGGCGTTGGATGCTTCCCGATAACAAGAACAGACAAGACATCTGTCGAAAGGACTACCATGGACTATGATGCGTTATTCACCGAACAGTTAGATCGTTTGAAAAGCGATGGAAACTATCGAATTTTTGCCGAATTAGAGCGCCAATGTGGATCTTTTCCCAGAGCGAAGAGCCATGATCCAGATGCCCCAGAGGAGGTGACTGTATGGTGTTCGAACGATTATTTGGGCATGGGACAGCACCCTGTCGTGCGCAACGCTATGAAAGATGTGATTGATAGCTGTGGCTGTGGAGCGGGCGGGACGCGCAATATATCAGGCACAAATCATCATCACTTGTTATTGGAACGCGAACTCGCCGATCTGCACGGCAAAGAAAATGCTCTATTATTCACATCCGGATATGTATCGAATTGGGCGGCTCTAAGCACATTGGGATCTAGATTGCCAAATGCGGTAATTTTGTCGGATGCGCTGAACCACGCGAGTATGATTGAAGGCGTTCGTCATTCGCGTGCTGAAAAGATGATCTGGAAGCATAATGACCCAGAGGACTTGGATAGAAAGCTTGCCGCCATTGATCCATCCCGTCCAAAGATTGTGGCGTTTGAATCCGTTTATTCGATGGATGGTGATATTTGCCCAATGGAAGAGATTGTTGAAGTCGCCGAAAAACATGGTGCTATGACATACTTGGATGAAGTACATGCGGTTGGACTATACGGACCACGCGGCGGCGGCGTTTCAGAAGAGCGCGGGTTGTCAGATCGTATTACTTTAATCGAAGGCACACTTGGCAAAGCCTATGGTGTTATGGGGGGATATATCACTGGGTCTAACGAGCTTTGTGATTTCATACGTTCATTCGCCAGCGGTTTCATCTTTACGACGGCCCTTCCACCTGCGGTCGCAGCTGGTGCCTGCGCATCGATCGCCCACCTTAAAGTATCAGAAATGGAACGTGCAAAACAGCGTCGTCAGGTCGCAAAATTACGCGCTGGATTGGATCAGGCGGGCATTCCACACATGGAAAATCCATCACATATCATTCCAGTGATGATCAAAGATCCAGTGAAGTGTCGCCAATTGGCGGACATTCTAATGCAAGACTACGGGATTTATGTTCAGCCAATCAATTATCCGACCGTTCCAAAGGGAACGGAACGCTTGCGTTTCACCCCGTCTCCGTTACACACCGATGCGGATATTGATCATTTAATTCACGCACTTACGACTCTATGGAAACAATGCGCGATATCGCATGCGGTTGCGTAATTATGTTCTCTTGACTTTGGTGTGCGTGAACTAGCTCTATTGCATCGAATAAGGAGAATACCATGTTGAAAACTGCAAAGATCACAGCAGCGCTATGCATTGTTGCAAGCAGCGCTCTTAGTGGAAGTCACTCTGCCGGTGATGCGGCTAAGGGTGAAAAAGTGTTTAAAAAATGCAAAGCATGTCATGTCGTAGAAGAGGGCAAGAACAAAACTGGCCCAAGCTTGTATGGTGTTGTCGGTCGTGCAGCGGGTAGCATAGAAGGTTACAAATATTCTAAGGCAATGGCAGGTTCAGGTTTGGTCTGGGATGCCGAAACCTTGGACGCTTACCTTACGAACCCAAAGAAATACTTGAAGGGTACTAAGATGGCGTTTGCTGGCCTAAAGAAAGAAAAAGACCGTGCGGATGTAATTGCGTACTTAGCAACTACAGGGAACTAAGTTCGCTCAAAAAGCTTTCAAAGCCCTCGAGTGATTAATGGCGTTAGTATCTCGGGGGCTTCTTCGTGAATGAGGTGCCCATACCCCTCAAATTCTGCAAATTCAGCTGATGCGATCCGTTTTGCCCATTGTTGGGACACTCTCGATGGAACAGTTTTATCATTCGCGCCAGTGACGAATTGTATGGGATTTTGGACGAGCGTAAGTTTCGATAAAAAATTGTCCAAATTCCAATCAGCCATCAATTGAAGCGTTCCTTGGACATGCTGTTTCCTTTGAAAAAGAAACTGATACCCGCGTAGTTGATCGTTAGATAATTTGGAACCTGTGCCATCCATGAGTTTCCCAACACGGGTCGTATCTTGGGCCATTTGTGCGATAAAGCTGGATGAGAAAGGCGCAATAGCTGCGAGCTTGGCAATGTACGGAAACATTATGCCGGCCATTCCAGAAAAATTACCGAATGCGGCATTGATACAGGTCACTGGAGTTTTGACGTGGGTGCGCGCGCCAAGTTGGACGGCAATTGCCGCACCTGCGGAATGACCAACAATATGCTTCGGGACAATATCCAACTGGTTTAACAAATGACTAACGCCATCGGTTATGGCTTCTAGAGTGCTACGGCCAAAACGCGGCACGCTTGAAAATCCATGGCCGGGTAAATCAATTGCTAAAATTTGGTAACGTTCACCTAATTCATGGATCAATGGCGCCCAACTATGGGTTGATGCACCAGTCCCGTGGATGAATACAACACTGGGCTTTGCCGCGCCAATCAATTGGAAATGCCACTTACATTCGCGTACGGTTAGAAACCGTGAAGCGGATTTATTTGACCACCAGTTTGGAATGCGATCGTCCATGCTTATTCCAAATGCGATTGCGCCAAAGCCGAAATTGCCTGTGCATTCGCGCGTGGTAGGCACAAATACTCACCACCCATTTTGTCTGCGATATGCGCCAATTCGGGGTTTCCGCGACGTCCACAGTCAATAAAGATTGCAGGAATATTTAATGTACGCCCCATTTCTGCAATGTGTGCAGCATCGCTCATAGCTTTTTGACGTCCTGGTTGTCCCTCTAGATCAATGTTTCCTTTCCCATCTGTCAAAAAGGCCATGCTTGGTAATTTACCACTTCTGCGCACAAGTGCGGCTAGATTCAATGCGCTATTCATTCCCATGGCCAGTGGGGTTCCACCACCTGCGGTAAGCGCGGCCAGATTTTTTTTCGCCTGCACAAGTGACCTTGTTGGGGGAAGTAAGATATCCGCGCGTTCATCGCGGAAGCCGATCAAAGCCACATGATCGCGCTTTGAGTACGCTTGGGCCAACATCAATTCAACGGCGCCTTTGGCCTCTCCCAAACGGTTCATTGCAGCAGAGCCAGATGCGTCGACAGAGAATATAACGACACGTTCGGACCGATTTTGGAACCTTTGAATGTGCAGGTCACTTGGGAAAATGATAATGCGCGCGTTACTCGACGACTGCGAGCTGCGCAGTTTTTGCCAGGGCGCAGCGGTGCGTAAACTTGATAAAATATCGATCCGATCTTGATCGTTTGGCTGACCGATGAGCGCAGGAAGAGGCCGTCCGCGAAGCGCAGATTTTTGAGCAAGTCCAAAGCCGTCCCCATTGGATTTCACTTTGGCGCTTTTCTTCGCAGTGATCTGATTTAGGATTTCTTTTGGCAATATGGCTTTGACCGCCTCAATGACCAAGTCTTCTGGCAATTCCAGGATATCATTTTCTGCACTCGATTCCTTGGATTCATTCGGCTCGGTGGGTTCGTTTTGTGGCTCTGCCTGGTCATTTTCTGCAGGTATGCTGGTAGCCCGATGCGCATAGATAAGTTGCGCTGCCGTATCGATGTCGTCCTGTAAAACCGTGTCTCGTCCATCCAGCATGCACAAATATTGTGCGGCGCGCTGAACCATCGCGACGGGCCGCAAGGAAAATATGCCAAATTGCAACGCGACAGAAACAATCATGGTTTGTTGATCGGGGGAAAGCTCTGGGAGCACTCTTCCCACTGATGATATCGGGGTAATATCGACAGAAAATTCATCGTGGCGCAGATCGTTTAGATCAAAGAAAAACGCCATGCGCTCGTTCAGTGCGCCAAGTTGGTTTTCTTCGTTTGGCTCACTTTCGTCAAAGATACAAAATGGATCTGTACGATTTGTGTCCATATGCTGAGCGATCAATGCCGCAGATTGCCGAGGCAGCCGCTCGGCCATAACCAAAACGTTCCAACCAGAACGCGACAGAACCCCTGATTTATGGATAAGCGTTCCAGCAGTAAGGCTTTCAATTGGGTCAATACCGCCAATCAGATCAGATACGCCCATACTGGGGTTTATGATTTTTGATCCTGACTCCGATTGGCTTAGGGCGCTGCGTACCCGATCCATATGTGCGCCTGCGCCCGTTTTGAACACAATGCCACCGAATGTTTTTGGATCCATCTGGCAAAGGTGAAGTGCCAAATTGGCGAGATATGTCTTTTGATCAGACATATCACCCCAAAACAGCATCTAATGTTCGTTCAACGCGGACAGTTGATCCAGTATCATCCAAAGGATCGCGGCGCAGTCGATGACTAAGTGCCATGGGTGCAATACGTTTAATATGATCATTATGGACCATTAAATCGCCCTGCAGCGCTGCAAAGGCACGGGCTGTTTTAAGCAGAGTTAATTCGCCGCGTAACCCATCGCTACCCATCGCAACACAAATTTCGGCACAAATTTCCAGCATCTGATCGCTTATCTTGACGCTGCCCAATCGTTCACGACCTTCTAAGATGATGTTACGAACTTTGGCGTTTTCAGCGGCCCACTTGTTACAATATGCTTCGGGATCGCGGTCGAATTCGTCGCGCCGTTTGATGACATCTACGCGGTCCATGATGGTTTGTGGTGTCCGCACTTCTACGGATAACCCGAAGCGGTCCAAAAGTTGGGGGCGCAGTTCGCCTTCTTCGGGGTTGCCCGACCCAATCAATATGAAGCGCGATGGGTGCGTTATTGAAAGTCCCTCTTTCTCAACCGTGTTGGTGCCCGATTGCGCAACGTCCAGCAGAAGATCGACGATGTGATCTTCTAAAAGGTTGACTTCATCAATGTATAAATAACCGCGATTTGCTTTGGCCAATAGGCCGGGTTGGAACTCTTTAACGCCATCAACCAGCGCCCGTTCGATATCGAGCGCACCAGTGACCCGATCCGCACTTACGCCCAAGGGTAGATCCACCACTGGTGTATTTATGGAAATGATCGTTGACTGGATCGTTTTGACCCAATCTGGCACCTGATCCATCCGTTCAGAGTTCACGGGACAGCCTTTGACAACATCAACTTTCGGCAGCAAATCGGCAAGCGCGCGGATCGCTGTGGATTTGCCAGTTCCGCGATCGCCAAACGCAAGAACACCGCCAATCTTTGGATCAATCGCGGTGAGCGTTAGGGCCAGTTTCATGTCATCTTGGCCAACAATGGCTGAAAAAGGAAATGCGCTATTCATTTGTCTCTTCTTTCTTGCGGGTTGTGCCAAATGCCGACCAATGACCGTCAATCGCCGTGATGTTAAAACGCGCGTATAGCTCTTCTTTGAACCAGTCTCCTTGGCGCACTTTTTGAATTGCGCTGCGATGGGGGTCTGATTGATGCGCAAATTCGCTCATCTGTTTTATGTCTGGCCAAATCGAAAAGGTGAGCTGCTGTCGCAGTGGTACTTCGCCAAGACCAATTTTGAACAATACGTCCTCGTTCATTCCGATTTTGGTGCTGATTGCTGGGGATTGCTTCCAAAATTGTAACATTGCATTCCAGCGCAATGTTGCCCGCGTCAGCACGGCGACGGGTCCAGTGTCGCGTTTACTTTTGGAGCGAAATGGCGTTTGCCCCGACCATTCTCCGCGCGTCGAATAGGGTTCCAGATGTATAGTGACACTTTCAGTCGCCATTTCATGATACCGGCGGAAGACGCGCGATTCTCGCAGTGTTTTTTCGATATTCGTTGGGTCTTGCCAAACACATAAAATCGCGTAAACGCCCCAATTTGGTTTTGGCGTGAACCCCTCACCCGTTCCAGATCCCAATAATTTCCAAAAAATAAGGTTTGGCATTAAGTTTAAGAGGGGCCTTGCAAGACCCATCATCACAAAGGCCCACAGCTTATGGTGGGGCTTTTCAAATCGAAAGAGGCTTAGTGTTACCATTGTATTCTTGGCACCAGATCGTCAGGTGTTTTTAGTGAAACACAAATCGGGACAGTTGTAAATTAAATTAGACACATGTAGTGTTTAAGTAACATGACAGCACCCGAGCCAAAATTAGTGATTCCAGTTGTTCCTCGGAACGCCCCCAAAGCCATCGTGATTGGGGCGGGTTTAGGTGGGCTATCCGCGGCGATGCGCCTTGGTGCAAAAGGCTATCGCGTTACAATCATTGATCGTCTGGACAGATTGGGTGGACGCGGATCGTCGGTTGCAAAAAACGGTTATCGCTTTGATTTGGGTCCCACAATTCTGACAGTTCCTGATGTTTTTCGGCGTTTGTGGACGGATTGCGGGCGCGATTTTGATGCCGACGTGAATATTACGCCTGTCGATCCCTATTATGAAATCCGCTGGCAAGATGGATCAAAGTTCCAAATTAGAGATTCGCAAGCGGATATGGATGCAGAGGTCCGTCGGATTTTTCCCTCTGATTTTGCAGGCTATCAACGATTTCTGAAAGACTGTGAAAAGCGTTACACATTTGGATTTGAAGGGTTGGGGCGTCGGCCGCTGAATAAGCTGTGGGACTTGGTCAAGGAATTGCCTGGCTTTGTCGCTTTGCGTGCCGATCAATCTGTTTATCAACATGCTGCAAAACGTGTAAAAGATCCGCGCTTTCGCATGGCGCTTTCGTTTCACCCGTTGTTCATTGGCGGTGATCCGCGGCACGTGACCTCGATGTATATTCTGGTCAGCCATTTGGAAAAAGAATTTGGCGTGCATTACGTGCAGGGTGGCGTCCAAGAATTGGCGGATGCCATGGGGCGCGTTGTTATTGATCAGGGCGGCCAAATCATCCCCGAAACAACGGTTGATCAAATCCTGACGAAAAGAAACCGCGTAACGGGTGTTCGCCTTGAAACGGGGCGCGAGATCAGCGCAGACATTGTAGTTTCGAATGCGGACCCAGGTCAGACCTATGATCATATGCTGCGTCAGCATACGAAAAAGCGGTGGAACAAAAGTCGTTTGCAAAACTCAAAATGGTCGATGGGTTTGTTCGTTTGGTATTTTGGTACCAAAGGTACGTCAGATGAATGGTCAGATGTGGGTCATCATACGATATTAAACGGACCACGATATCGAGGATTGTTAAAGGATATCTTTGATCGACGTTTGTTGGCTGATGATATGTCGATTTATTTGCACCGCCCATCGGTCTCGGACCCGTCAGTTGCGCCCAAAGGTGATGATTGTTTTTATGCGCTTTCACCCGTCCCAAATTTAAAGACAGCCGATGCAGTGGACTGGGAACAAGAAAGCGCGGTTTACAAGGAAAAAATGCGTAAAGTGCTTGAGCAGGTTATGCCTGGGTTCGCAGAAAAAATTGCGGCAGAACACGTATTAACCCCTGATGATTTTAAATCGCGGTATTTAAGTCCTTATGGCGCAGGATTTTCATTAGAACCCAGAATATTTCAATCAGCGTGGTTTCGGCCGCACAACATCAGTGAAGATTTCGAAAATCTTTACTTGGTTGGCGCTGGCACTCATCCGGGTGCGGGTATCCCAAGTGTGGTCACCTCATCAGAGGTCTTAAATCAGCTTGTCCCTGACGCTGTTGAGAAAGTTTGAACATGAGCGCTACATATGAAAGCGATATGAAGTATTGCGAAGAGGCAATTCGGCATGGCTCCCTATCATTTCATGCGGCCTCTCTGTTGTTGCCAAAGGCTGTGCGTGATCCGTGTTTGGCGCTTTATGCATTTTGTCGATTGGCAGATGATGAAGTTGATCTGAAAACAGATAAATCTGCATCCGTCAAAGATTTGGTTCAGCGTCTGGACCAGGTTTACACGGGAACCCCGCGTAATCGCCCCATGGACCGTGCATTCGCCCACATGGTCGAGGAATTCGAAATGCCCCGTGCTTTGCCCGAGGCATTAATCGAAGGCTTAGTTTGGGACGCAATGGGCAAAAAATATGAAACATTTGACGATTTGGTTGCCTATTCTGCGCGTGTTGCGTCAGCTGTGGGTGTCATGATGTGCGTTATTATGCGCGCGCGTGACCCAAGCGTTCTGGCGCGGGCCTGTGATTTGGGTGTGGCCATGCAATTGACGAACATTTCACGCGATGTCGGCGAGGATGCGCGGGAAGGGCGTTTGTACCTGCCGCTTGAGTGGTTTGAATCAGCTGGTATTTCGCCAGTTAATTTCTTGTCTGATCCAAGATTTCGGCCTGAAATTGCGCTTATGACGCGTCAACTTTTGGCGCGCGCTGATGAGTTGTATCACCGTTCAGAGGCAGGCATTGCCTGTTTGCCGCCAAAGGTGCGACCCGCAATGTTTGCCGCGCGCCACATATATGCTGCCATCGGCAATAGTGTTCGTGCAAATGGATTCGATAATATCTCTGTCCGTGCGCGGACCACAAAGGCCACGAAGCTGCGTTTACTTGGACTTTCTGCGACACATTCCATGGTCAGTATGTTTATGCCAACGCCAGCAACTGTTTATGCGGCACCTTTACTGCAGACGGAATTCTTGGTACGTGCTGCGGGCATAGAGAAGCGCACAAAATTGGGATGGAGTGAGCGATTTGTTTCCGTGATGGAGCAGTTGCATGAACACGACAAATCAAACATTGGTGCGTAATCTCGTTTCGTAGTTTAAGGGGCTACATAATGTGGGTTGATTTCGCGATATATCTGGCAGCGTGTTTTGTGGCTGGATCAACGGGTGGATTGTTTCCGCCCGGTGATTGGTATGAAAACTTGCAAAAACCGCGCTGGACACCGCCTAACTGGATGTTTCCTGTCGCTTGGATGACGCTTTACGTTTTAATGGCCTATGCAGGGGCACGACTGTCGCAGATTGATGGAGCTGGAACAGCGCTGGCCCTTTGGTCATTGCAGATCGCATTGAACGCGCTTTGGACGCCAGTCTTCTTTGGGTTGAAGAAAGCCAAATTGGCGCTTTATTGCATTTTCGGCCTTTGGGCGGCAGTTGCAGTGTGTGTCATTGTGTTCTGGCAATATTCTTGGATCGCAGGGCTTGCGTTTGTGCCTTATCTGTTGTGGGTCAGTGTCGCGGCGCTGTTGAACCGCGCTGTGTGTCGCCTAAACCCAGAGTTGACCTAATCTTTGAATGTCCAACCTGTTCGGCGGGGCACACGAACGGCCAGCATGGCGGTTATGATTTGACTTCGAAATCTGTGTAGGTCCAACGCCTCAAAAACGCCGGTACTTTTTTCGCCGTTCAAATGTGTTTCAACAACTGAACGATTATAAAATGGCGCATCCAATAGGTTTTGAACCTGTTTTGGGCTGGCGTTATCATCACATCTGGTTTCGCGGCGCACGGCCCACAAGCTATTGCGAAATCTTTTAATTGGAGGCGCAGTTGAAATTTCGGTTGCCGCTCCCACTAGGTTAAAATCAATGGCGTGCACGGCGGTTTCACCATTGCGCAACTCTAAATCATAAAAACACTGCGTCCCTGTCGATATTGGATAACGGCCCCATGTCCAATAATTGAAATCTTGTTCAAGTGCGCGGGTTCCGAAATTTGCGTCAAAATACCCATGCCCACTCCACTGCCAACCTTTGGCCTCTAGGTCCACGTCAATGTCTGCCGTTGGTGCAAAGGGGCGCCAAATATGCGTTCCCGACGGTGTCAGGGGTAATTCAACATTTGTTATCGATTTTGGCCGCAAGGTGATTTTACCACGCACGCGGGAAATGATCGGTGGGCTGCTAATTTCATTTACGTTTATCGTTAGGGTTTGTTCGGTTGGATCCCAAACTAAGGATGATGGGCCCACAGTAAAGGAATGTTCGCTTTGACGCAGAGCACTCCGCCCACGGTCCGTCATTGTAAAGCGCCCGCCAGGACCATAGGTGGCCACGTTTATACAGACGTTGTTTTGTGGTTCCCGCCGCCCTGACCACTTGTACCAAGGTGAAAAAACAGATCCTATAAACGCAATGATCGAGATTGCGCGGCCTGATTTTGGGTCAACACCATCAACATACCACCATGTGTACCCATTGGGTGGAACGTCTATGTTAAAATTTGGCGCCTTGTCATCTCCGCGACCGCGAGCTCGGCGCAGAGAGTTGCCATGGGAATGCCCGCCCCCGGATGCACCCCGCCGCCGACCAGAAAGAGGTTGTTCAATTTGGTTGTGCATTTCGGGCGTTTCAGAGTCGCCATCATTCCCTTTGGGCTCTGCCCGTAAAGTGACCCTTCCGACGCTGGAAAAAGAGCCTCGAAGTCCTGCGGCATCGTTAGATGATGTCGTGCGCGGTTTCCTTGAAAAGAAAGGCCAAATTGTTCCAGTCTCTGGAATGTGATTTCGTTGCATCGTTCAAAATCCTCGTTTTCTGGCTGTCGCTGTGTAAGGGGGGGCGCATTTAAGATCAGTTCAAAATTTTCAATCTCGGGTGGTGCATGGGATTTCCCTCGATCTTGTGCGCATACGTAAATCGTTGGGTCGTTTGGCATATGACCCTGTGCAATATTCCGAAATTCGGAATTTGGAGTGTCAGCAAAGAAAACATTATGATGAACCAGATCGGGTCCGCGACATTTCGCATCAAATCCCCAAACATAGGCAGATAGGCTGCGTTCTTCATGTGCGATATTAGGAACGGTGTTTTGCACATCATGACCCAGATGGCCTAATGCAATTGCGCGGGGGTCCCCATTGAACACGATTGAATCGATATCGATTGCTTCATCTGTGTCTAAGATCACTTGTGTTGCTGTTTCTTCCTGTTTTTTGATCGACTTAACGCGGCAGTTGTAGGTAAATTCAACCCCGCGTTCGATGCAGAGCGTTTCGATGACGCGTGCGAGTTTGTGCATTCCGCCATTGATCGTCCACACACCTTTTGCCTCGGCTTGCCAAATAAGGGACAGGAGCGCGGGCGCGGTTTGTGGCATGCCCCCGACATATGTCGCGTATCTCCCAAACAGTTGTTGCAATCGAGTGTCTGAAAACTGTTTTGCAAGACCATGTTCAAGCGTGGACACTGGTCGCATTTTGCCAATGACACTTGGTCGTTTCATGACCGCTAGCATCATTGCAGGTAGATTGGGATTGGCGTTTTGCATGACGGGTTCGTCAAAACACTCAAACAATACTGAAGTGTCAGAATAGTATGACATGAACTCGGTAGCGGATTTTTCTCCAAATGCATTTCTGATGTTATCTCGTGACGTTTCGAAATTTGCATCTAGATCCACGCAAGCTCCATCCCGCCACCAATGGCGCGCCAATACATTTTGTTGTGTTACAGAAATATGATCATGTAAGTTTTCACCTACAGCTGAAAAAAGTCGTTCAAAAACCGGTAGTAACGTAAGAACAGTCGGCCCTAGGTCGATCGGATTATGTGTACCTGAAAGTGTTCTAATTTTGCCCCCTGGGGTCGGTGCAGCCTCGATTATTCGCACTTTGTGGCCAAGCTTTGACAGCCTAAGCGCGGCGGCGAGACCACCTATCCCTGCGCCAACAACAACAATTCTCTGACTATATTTTGATAAGTTTTGTACATGCGCCATGACAGGATTGTTGACTCGTTCCCATAAATATGTCCAGTATAATTTACACAAGTGTTAAATGTATTGGTCACATAGGAGGTGCGTGCATGCTGAATGATAGAATTGAAGCTGCAATTCAAAGGCATATATGCAGCGCCGCCGTTCAGGGTCCCGCACCAATAGGTCTGCATAAAGCGATTGATTATTCTGTTTTCCCGGGTGGTGCACGCATTCGCCCTGTCATTTTGACATCCGTTGCTATGGCGTGTGGCGATGATCAACCAACGATGACAGATGCCGCCGCTGCAGCGCTAGAGTTCATACATTGCGCAAGCTTGGTCCACGATGATTTGCCCTGTTTTGATAATGCGCCCACGCGTCGGGGCAAGCCGACAGTGCATCGACAATTTTCAGAAACAACCGCGGTCCTTGCAGGTGACAGTCTGATTGTTGGCGCGTTTTCAACGCTTACATCGCAGGTGGATGTAGATGCGCGTCGTGCCTGTAACTTGGTTGCGCATCTGGCGAATTATACAGGTTTTCCAAATGGGATTTGTGCCGGTCAGGCGTGGGAGGATGAGGCCACCATTGATCTGAAATCCTATCACCTGTCAAAAACGGGCGCACTGTTTATTGCCGCCACGCAAATGGGCGCAATCGCCGCTGGACATGATCCAGATCCTTGGCAAGAGCTGGGTGCACGTATTGGTCAGGCATTTCAAATTGCGGATGATCTGATGGATGTCGTCTGTGCCGATCAGGATATGGGCAAGCCTGCGGGTCAAGATGCCAAAAATGACCGGCCAAGCGCGGTCTCTGAATATGGGGTCGATGGGGCTAAGCGATTGTTGAACGACATCCTCGGCGGGGCAATTGCCTCAATTCCGTCCTGTCCTGGCGAAGCAGAGCTTGCAAAAATGGTGCAATTGCAATCCACCCGCCTCATGTCCGTTGATCGTCAGGCAACGCATTCCTGATCAATGACCAAACAAGAGATATACCCACAACGCCCCATGCGTTTCCGAGATTGGTTGTATCAAAAGAAGAGCCAGTTCTATGCGAGTGAATGGGTCCAGGATATCTCTGCGCGTCTCCCGCTATTGTCACGCATATCGCGCAAAGAAGGCGAGGCCATTTTCCAGTTGATGAGTGGATTTGTTGACACGCAAATCTTGCTGGCATTTGTGCGAACGGGTGCGTTGGAGAAGTTGCGTGATCGACCCAAATCTATTGCCCAACTGGCATCGCTCATCGGAATTGAGGCCGAGGCTGCGCGGGTTCTGTGTGGTGCTGGGCAGGCGCTTGGCCTTGTCGTCGTTCAAAGAGAGCAGGTTTCAATCGCACGTCGCGGCATTCTGATTCTGACCTTACCTGGGATATCCGAACTGATCGATCATCACTCCGTTTTGTACTCTGATTTGCAGGATCCTGTTGCGTTTTTTAGCGAGCAGTCAGAGCGGCAACTTGCGCATTTTTGGCCTTATGTTTTTGGCGCAAAAGATGGCTTAGATGCCGCGGATGTTTCACGATACTCTGATCTTATGACTAAATCGCAGCGCATGGTTGCGCAGGATACGTTGGACGCGATCACCTTGCCCAAAAATGGCTCTTGGTTGGATGTTGGTGGCGGCAGCGGTGCGTTCATTTCCGAAGTGCTGCGGCGTCAGAGCTCTATTCGTGCAACGGTCTTTGACTTACCCGGTTCAAATAGTGAATCAGCAGCACATAACTTTATTGCTGGGTCGTTTTTTGATGATGATTTGCCAAGTGGTTTTGATGTCATTTCATTGATCCGTGTCCTCTATGATCATTCCGACGACTCGATCACCAAACTGTTAACTAAGGTTTACAACGCGCTGCCCGAAAATGGCAGATTGATCGTTTCCGAACCCATGTTAGGTCAAAATTCTCCAAATCGTTGGGGCGATACGTATTTTGCGATTTACACTATGGCGATGAACACGGGTAAGACCCGGTCAGCCATAGAAATAACGGAAATAATGAAGAAAATTGGATTCTCGAACCCAAGAATTCATCGATCCAAGCGCCCATATGTGACGCAAGTGATCGAGTGTTGGAAAAAATGACACTGATGAATGTCTAAAAAAATTGACAGTTTATTCTGTCAAGTTAATATAACACAGAGAGTCACCCGAAAACCAACCAACGGGAACGAGGAATCATTATGCACGCGTCAGCTGTTCTTATCGAAGGTGCCAAAAAGCTATCCTTGGCTGAGATAGGATTAAAAGATCCAGAGGCTGGAGATGTTGTGGTGCGCGTTCAGCATTCTGGTATCTCGACAGGCACAGAAAAATTGCTTTGGTCTGGTGCGATGCCGCCGTTTCCTGGTTTGGCCTACCCGTTGGTACCAGGCTATGAAGCCGTTGGTGAAGTCGTTGATGCGACTGCGGGCACGGGCCACAAGGTCGGCGATTTTGTTTTCGTTCCAGGCTCTAGCGGATTTCGAGAAGCCAAGGGTTTATTCGGCGGCAGTGCCAGTTACTTGGTCACACCCGCGGATCGCGTCCGTAAAATCAACCCTGCATTGGGTAATAGCGGAACCTTGTTCGCCTTGGCGGCGACTGCGCGACATGCGTTAGCGGGATTTGATGCGCGTTTGCCCGAATTGATCATTGGTCATGGTGTATTGGGTCGCTTGCTGGCGCGATTAACGGTTGTTGCAGGTGGAAAACCTCCGAGTGTCTGGGAAGTCGATGAAAATCGCATGGCCGGTGCGCAGGGGTATCAAGTGATCCACCCTGATCAAGATACCAAGAGAGATTATCAATCGATTTACGATGCATCGGGCTGCACTGATTTGCTCGATCAATTGATTCAACGCTGTGGTCGCGGTGCTGAAATCGTGTTGGCTGGATTTTATTCAGAGCGCATCAATTTTGCGTTCCCCCATGCGTTTATGCGCGAAATGAAATTCCGCATCGCTGCGGAATGGGGCGCGGATGACATGACAGCGATCAATGCACTGATTGATGAAGGCATCCTGTCTTTGGATGGTTTGGTGACCCATCGCGCGAAAGCGGTGGATGCCAAGAAGGCGTACGTTCAGGCGTTTGAAGACCCCACTTGTTACAAAATGGTCCTTGATTGGGAGGCAGTAAATTGAAAGATGAAGTTCCAAACCTAAAGGATTATTCCGCAAGGCTGCGGGATGAAGCCAACATGGATTTGGCTGATATTCAGGCAGAACAAACAAGTGGAGAACCCACCAAAAAAACACAAATCATCGCGATTTATGGCAAAGGTGGCATTGGGAAATCATTCACGCTTGCCAATCTATCCCATATGATGGCGGAAATGGGTAAGCGCGTTTTGTTGATCGGCTGCGACCCTAAATCAGATACCACATCATTGTTGTTTGGCGGCAAGGCCTGTCCAACAATTATTGAAACCTCCACGCGCAAAAAGCTTGCTGGTGAAGAGGTTAAAATTGGCGATGTCTGCTTTAAGCGCGGCGGTGTGTTCGCCATGGAGCTTGGCGGTCCCGAGGTTGGTCGTGGCTGTGGTGGTCGCGGTATTATCCACGGGTTTGAACTGCTGGAAAAGCTTGGCTTCCATGATTGGGACTTCGATTATGTTCTGCTCGATTTCCTAGGTGATGTTGTGTGTGGCGGCTTTGGTTTGCCCATCGCTCGTGACATGGCGCAAAAGGTGATTTTGGTGGGTTCAAACGATTTGCAGTCGCTTTACGTGGCAAATAACGTTTGTTCCGCTGTAGAATATTTCCGCAAACTGGGTGGCAATGTTGGCGTGGCTGGCTTGGTCATCAACAAAGATGACGGAACGGGCGAGGCGGCAGCTTTTGCCAAAGCAGCTGATATTCCGGTTCTAGCCTCAATTCCACAGGATGACGATCTGCGCAAAAAATCTGCAAACTATCAAATTGTCGGCACTGCAGCAGGTCCATGGGGCGATTTGTTTGGCGCACTTGCGGAAGAGGTCGCTGGCGCACCCCCCATTCGCCCAAAACCATTGGATCAAGATGGTTTGCTGAACCTGTTTGATAGCAAGGACACAGGCGGCGATTTCGTGTTGGTTCCTGCGACAGATACGGACATGCGCGGCAAACATGCCAAGCCGCAAAAGTCCCTAGAAGTCATCTACGACGAGGTTTAAATGAGCAAGGAAGTCACATACGACACCACCGATCAGGTCGATGTGATCAAAGGCCACCCCGCCGAGGAGGTGGTTTCCGCGTCCGCGAATGATCAAACGGGAACTGCAGGTGCGTGCGTTTCTGAAGAGTTGAAGAACGCCAACTTGGCGAACTCTGAAAATGCAGACATCCTTGAAAAATACGCGGCCGATTATCCAGTTGGGCCGCATGACAAACCACAATCGATGTGCCCCGCGTTTGGGTCCTTGCGTGTTGGGCTTCGCATGCGTCGCGTAGCGACAGTTTTGTCGGGATCCGCATGCTGTGTCTACGGCTTAAGTTTTGTAAGCCACTTTTACGGTGCACGCCGTTCGGTTGGGTATGTTCCCTTTGACTCTGAATCTTTGGTTACTGGCAAGCTCTTCGAAGATATTCGTGACTCTGTTCACGACTTGGCAGACCCAGATCAATACGATGCAATCGTTGTGACCAACCTATGTGTTCCAACTGCAAGTGGTGTGCCGCTGAGGTTGCTGCCGAATGAAATTAACGGCGTCCGTATCATTGGGATTGATGTTCCCGGTTTCGGCGTTCCGACTCATGCTGAGGCGAAAGATATCCTTGCAGGCGCCATGTTGAATTTTGCCCGCCAAGAGGTTGAGGCTGGCCCAGTTCAGGCGCCAAAGGGCGGTAAGCAAGATCGCCCAACTGTCGCTATGCTGGGTGAAATGTTCCCTGCGGATCCTATGATGATCGGTGCAATGTTGGCACCAATGGGATTGGGTGCGGGGCCTGTTTTGCCTGCGCGTGAATGGCGTGAAATGTATGCTGCATTGGATTGCGGCGCGGTTGCGGCGATCCATCCATTTTATACATCAACGATCCGCGAATTTGATGCCGCTGGTCGCCCATCAATAGGCAGCGCGCCAGTTGGATATGACGGCACAGCCGATTGGCTGGCGGCGATTGGGGATACCTTTAACGTAGGTGCCGATAAAATTGCAGCTGCACAAAACGCATTCCTGCCTGCGATCAAGGGAGCGCTTTCACAAAACCAAATTAATGGCCGTATCACTGTTTCGGGTTACGAAGGCAGCGAATTATTAGTTGCGCGTTTGCTTATCGAAAGCGGGGCAGAGGTTCCATATGTCGGAACGGCTTGCCCAAAAACACCAATGTCCCAAGCAGATGCAGAATGGCTCGCATCAAAGGGCGCGGTTATTAAATTCCGTGCATCGCTTGAGGATGATTTGTCCGCTGTAGAAGCGTTCAAGCCAGATCTTGCAATCGGAACGACGCCGCTTGTGCAAGAGGTAAAAGAAAAAGGTCAATCTGCGCTTTATTTTACCAATCTTGTATCTGCGCGTCCGCTGATGGGGCCTGCAGGCGCCGGCAGTTTGGCGCAAGTGATCAACACTGCCATCGAAGGCGGTGAACGGATGGCAAACATGCGTTCATTTTTTGAGAACGTCGGAGAAGGCGACACCGCTGGCATCTGGCAGGGCGCGCCCAATCTTCGCCCGGATTTCCGTGCGCAAAACCTAAAGAAAATCGAAAAGGCCGCACGCGCTTCCAAAGCACAGGAGATGATCTAATGCATATTCTAGATCATGATCGTGCGGGTGGATATTGGGGATCCGTCTATGCGTTTTGCGCAGTTAAGGGGCTTCAAGTTGTTATTGACGGCCCTGTTGGGTGCGAAAATCTGCCTGTTACATCGGTGCTGCATTATACTGACGCGCTGCCCCCACATGAATTGCCCATTGTGACCACTGGCTTAGGCGAAGAAGAATTGGGCCGTGATGGGACAGAGGGGGCAATGAAGCGTGCATGGGAAACCTTGGATCCTGCTTTGCCTTCTGTCGTTGTAACTGGCTCAATTGCCGAAATGATTGGTGGCGGTGTGACGCCACAGGGAACAACAATCCAAAGGTTCCTGCCGCGTACAATTGATGAAGACCAATGGCAGTCTGCGGATCGGGCTATGACATGGATTTTCACAGAATTTGGCATGACCAAAGGCCGGATGCCACCCGAGAAAAAGCGAGAAGAGGGTGCGAAACCTCGCGTGAATATCCTGGGTCCGATGTACGGCACATTCAACATGCCCAGCGATTTGGCCGAGATTAAACGCCTGATTGAAGGGATTGGGGCCGAGATTAATATGGTGATGCCGCTGGGCGCGCATGTCGCTGAAATGCGCAATCTGGTGAATGCAGACGTCAATATTTGCATGTACCGTGAATTTGGCCGCGGGCTGTGTGAAGTTTTGGGTAAACCCTATTTGCAAGCACCCATTGGCGTTGAATCAACAACCAAATTCTTACGTAAACTGGGCGAGCTTTTGTCGTTAGATGTTGAACCGTTTATCGAACAAGAAAAGCATTCAACTATTAAACCAGTTTGGGACCTGTGGCGGTCGGTAACCCAAGATTTCTTTGGGACTGCTAATTTTGCAATTGTTGCAAATGACACTTACGCGCGCGGCATTCGAAATTATTTGGAAAATGATTTGGGATTTCCCTGTGCCTTTGCAGTTAGCCGTGTGGCTGGATCGAAAACCAACAATCACGAAGTGCGCCAGCTGTTAGAACAGCATCGGCCATTGGTAGTTTTCGGGTCTGTAAATGAAAAAATATATCTTGCCGAACTGAAGGCCGCACATGGTCCACAGCCGTCGTTTATTCCCGCTTCATTCCCTGGTGCTGTAATTCGCCGTGCTTTGGGAACGCCGATGATGGGATATGCGGGCGCGACATATGTGCTTCAAGAATTATGCAATGGTCTGTTTGATTCATTGTTCCATATCCTGCCGCTGGCAAGCGAAATGGATGCGGTTGATGCCACGCCTGCCGTTCTAAAGCGTGATCTTGAATGGGATCCCAAAGCGCAAGCAGAGCTGGATCGGATCATCGCGGAGCATCCCATTTTAACAAGAATTTCTGCTGCAAAGCGCCTTCGCGATGCAGCCGAGGCTGAAACACTTAAGTCAGGGCACGATTTTGTGGCCCTTGAAACTGTTTCGGCGCTTGGCGGAGCACCGTCCGCCAAAAATACAGGAGAGGAGTGATATGTCAGATCTTTCAAATACAGATCGCAGACTCAAATCAAGACCACGTTCGCGCTTCGAATATGTGTTGTTTTTCAGTCTTATTTTCGTCTTGGCCATCCCGTTTTCAACGGTAGGTTGGGTGATTGATCTTTATCGCAAACAAACATTCGTGATCAACGGACCGCTTGCCCGTGCATGGCTAGAAGCGCACCGTATCACGCCCGTAATTTGCTCGGTTTAGGCCCAGCATCAAGAGCTGTTCTGCCAAAGGCAGATCAGAACCCTGGAACGATATCCAGGGACCCTGGCCACAGAGGCACTGTGGCGCCACGATAAATTTCGGAGGAAATATCATGGCGGACAATAACCTGTCTTTTACAGGACTAACTGACGAACAGGCGCAAGAATTGCACTCTGTCTACATGAGCGGGCTATGGTTGTTCACAACCGTTGCCGTAATCGCCCATTTGGCAACGTTCATCTGGCGCCCTTGGTTCTAAGGAGGATTGAAAATGGCAAAATTTTACAAAATCTGGCTCGTTTTCGATCCACGTCGCGTGTTTGTTGCACAAGGCGTTTTCCTATTCTTGCTAGCAGCGATGATTCACCTCGTGCTGCTAAGCACAGACTACTACAACTGGTTTGAACTAGCCGCGCAAGCGGGCGGTTAAGAACCCGTTCGACAGTTTTAAAAACGGTCTGCGGGTGAGTTTTAACTTGCCCGCAGATGCTCACCAATAAGACGGCCTTCATCTCAAAGGTATCGGCTGGATTCAACGGAGACAAACGATGGCATTGCTAAGTTTCGAAAGAAAGTATCGTGTCCGAGGGGGCACATTAATTGGCGGTGATTTATTCGATTTTTGGGTAGGGCCTTTTTACGTCGGGTTTTTCGGCGTAACGACTGCATTTTTTGCTTTACTTGGAACAATCCTCATTTTTTGGGGTGCGAGCCAGCAAGGTACCTTTAATCCTTGGCTAATAAATATAGCACCGCCAGATTTAAGTTACGGTTTGGGCTTGGCGCCCTTACTTGAAGGAGGATTGTGGCAAATTATTACGATCTGCGCGACAGCAGCTTTCATAAGTTGGGCGTTGCGTGAGGTTGAAATCTGTCGCAAACTGGGTATAGGGTATCACGTTCCATTTGCCTTCGCATTTGCAATATTGGCCTATGTAACATTGGTTATTTTTAGACCATTATTAATGGGTGCCTGGGGACATGGATTTCCGTATGGAATATTCAGCCACCTAGATTGGGTGAGCAACACTGGTTATGCGTATCTGCATTTCCATTACAATCCAGCACACATGTTGGCTGTAACCTTGTTCTTTACAACAACGCTTGCATTGGCGTTGCACGGCGCGCTGGTTCTCAGTGCGGCAAACCCTGAAGAGGGTGAAGAAGCACAAGGCCCAGACAATGAAGACACCTTTTTCCGTGATTTCATCGGCTACTCAGTTGGAACATTGGGCATTCACCGCGTGGGCTTTTTGCTGGCGATCAATGCTGTGTTCTTCTCTGCCGTATGTATCATCATCTCTGGCCCAGTCTGGACCAAGGGTTGGCCTGAGTGGTGGAACTGGTGGTTAGAAATGCCAATTTGGCCAAGTCAGATGGGGATGTAATTATGATTGAGTATCAGAATATATTCACACAAGTGCAGGTCCGCGGACCCGCCGAAATGGGTGTAGATAACGAAAACAATATGATGTCCGAACGTATCGGCACACCTGGGTTTTCAAATCTTGCTGGATGGCTTGGAAACGCGCAACTGGGGCCTGTTTACCTTGGTTGGACCGGGGTGATATCGCTTGCCACCGGTTTGCTATGGTTCAACATTGTTGGCCTGAACATGCTTGCGCAGGTTGGTTGGTCAATCCCAGAGTTTTTGCGCCAATTCTTTTGGCTGGCACTTGAGCCTCCAGGACCAGAATGGGGTATGCGTATGCCACCTTTGGATCAGGGCGGTTGGTATCTAATCAGCTCACTTTTCTTGTTGGTATCAGTTTGCACCTGGTGGTTGAGAACCTATCTCTTGGCGCAACAGCATAAGATGGGCAAACACGTCGCATGGGCATTTGCCGCTGCGATTTGGTTGTTCCTTGTCCTTGGTCTGTTCCGTCCAGTGTTGATGGGTAGCTGGTCAGAAGCCGTTCCATATGGGATTTTCCCACACTTGGATTGGACCACTGCATTCTCAATTCGCTACGGCAACCTCTACTATAACCCGTTCCATGCACTCTCGATTGTGTTCTTGTACGGTTCAGTTCTTCTGTTCGCAATGCACGGCGCAACGATCCTTGCGGTAACTCGTTTTGGTGGCGATCGTGAATTGGAGCAAATCTATGACCGAGGAACAGCATCAGAACGAGCTGCATTGTTCTGGAGATGGACTATGGGCTTTAACGCCACAATGGAGGGTATCCACCGTTGGGCGTGGTGGTTCGCGGTCTTGTGTCCAATCACAGGTGGTATCGGTATCTTGTTGACTGGCACGGTGGTGGACAACTGGTTCATCTGGGCTCAGGAACATTACTTCGCTCCGATGTATGACGGTTCCTACGGTTATGAAAACTATGGCTCTTACGAGTCATTCATAGGCCAGGAGGACTAATCATGTTACCAAGTTGGTTTAATCGTTGGAATGAAGAAAATCCAACAAACGTCTATGGTCCGGCGATCTTGATCGGCGCCCTAGGCGGGGCCGTATTCCTGGCAATCATGGTCGTAGTGTTTGGACAGCCTGCTGCAACATCTAGTTTGCAAACAGGTCCGCGGGGCCAGGGTATGTCGGTCACTGAATTCAACAGTGATTTGGCAACACCTGATCCCGACATTGAGCTCGTTTATGAAAACGAGCCCTATGTTCCAGATGGATCCGAAGCGCTTGCAAAAGACATTTATCAAAATGTGCAAGTTCTGGGTGATCTAACCGAAGACAACTTTGATCGCTTGATGGGCGCAATGACAGAATGGATCGCTCCTGAAGAGGGGTGTGCATACTGCCACGGTGATGGTGACGTCGAAACCTATGGTGAAGACGCACTTTATACCAAAGTGGTTGCGCGTCGCATGGTCCAGATGACCCAAAACATCAATGAAAATTGGTCGGGTCACGTCAATGCAAACAAAGAAGTCGGCGTAACATGCTTTACGTGTCACCGTGGTCAGCATGTGCCAAGTGAAATCTGGTTCAATATTGTACCAGTGAACGAGGCATCTGCAGGTTGGTCTGCCAATCAAAACCGTGCAACGGTTCTAAGTCAGTCAACTTCATTGCCATCTGATGCGCTGGAAAAGTATCTCTTGGGGTATGAAACAATCGGGGTTCATGATTATGAATCACGCGTTGCGAATGAACCTGGTGATCCACTTATCCAGAATGCTGAACGCACGTATTCACTGATGAATTACTTCTCGAACTCATTGGGACGCAACTGTGTGCTATGTCACAACACCCGCGCTTTCTATGATGCAGAGCAGGTAACACCTCAGTGGGGTACAGCATCGCTTGGTATCGGTATGGTCCAAGAAATGAACAACGATTATCTTGTTCCATTGCAGGATGTGTACCCAGAAACGCGTCTTGGCCCAGTACATGGTGATGCACCTAAAGCGGCATGTAAAACATGTCACAAAGGGTATCAGCAGCCGCTGCAAGGCACCAACGTGATCAAAGATTGGCCAGAGCTCGCGACGACAGGCGCGCCAGTCTATGAATAAGAATTGGCCGCGCGGTTTCGCGCGGCCATTCGTTTGGGGGCGATCCCAAACACATTCCATCCCTCCCTGTTGACTACAGGAGCCTGGCGTCGCGTTTGCATTAGCAAGCCGGCGCCCCTTTTTTCTGAAGGAACGCGCTATGCAGACAAAATTATTGGACACGGTACACAGCCCATCTGATTTAAAGCGAATGTCAGATAGTGACCTAAGCGTGTTGGCGCGCGAGGTACGGAATGAAGTTATTGAAACGGTTTCACAGACCGGCGGTCATTTAGGATCCTCATTGGGCGTCGTTGAATTGACGGTTGCAATTCACGCAGTGTTCAATGCGCCCTTTGACAAATTGGTTTGGGATGTGGGGCATCAATGTTACCCACATAAAATTTTAACAGGTCGTCGCAACCAAATGAAAACACTTCGTCAGACAGACGGAATAAGTGGTTTCACCAAAAGAAGCGAAAGCGAATATGATCCTTTCGGAGCGGCACACAGTTCAACGTCAATTTCGGCGGCACTTGGATTTGCCCTTGCGCGTAAGCATGGGCAGCCGACTGGGGACGCGATCGCCGTCATCGGGGATGGGTCAATTTCGGCGGGAATGGCCTATGAGGCGTTGAATAACGCTGGAAGTGAGAAAGAGCGATTATTTGTCATTTTGAACGACAATGAAATGTCTATCGCACCACCTGTAGGGGCGATGTCATCCTACCTATCGCGGGTCAACAGCAATGATGTTTTTGGAAAGTTAAAAGAGATAGGTGAAAGTCTGGATGATCACCTACCGTTCAAATTGCGTGATCATGCACGACGCGCCAAGCAGCTAGTGACAGGGACAATTGGACAAGCAACATTATTCGAAGAGCTTGGTTTTGATTACATAGGTCCAATTGATGGACATGATATGGAACAACTGCTTAGCACGCTGCGCGCGGCCAAAGGGCGTGCGAATGGTCCCGTCTTGATCCATGTTTGCACTAAAAAGGGGTACGGCTACGCGCCTGCTGAAAATTCGGCTGATAAATACCACGGAGTTTCAAAATTTGATGTGTCGACAGGTGTGCAGAAGAAGACACCTGCGAATTCGCCCTCGTATACAAGCGTGTTTGGTAAATCCCTTCTTGCCGAAGCCAAAGAGGATAACCGTGTGGTTGCTGTAACCGCGGCGATGCCCTCTGGAACTGGCGTTGACATTCTGGCCAAAGACTACCCGCGTCGGGTGTATGATGTGGGCATTGCAGAGCAGCACGCGGTTACATTCGCCGCAGGGTTGGCAGCAACAGGAATGAAGCCGTTTTGCGCGATCTATTCAACGTTCCTGCAGCGTGCCTATGATCAAATTGTGCATGATGTAGCGCTGCAAAACCTACCCGTTCGATTTGCGATTGATCGTGCAGGTTTGGTAGGGGCAGACGGTCCAACACATGGTGGGATTTTGGATATTTCTTACATGGCGAATTTGCCAAATATGACTGTTATGGCTGCGAGTGACGAGGCCGAACTTGCGCATATGGTGCGTACAGCCGCAGAATATGATGATGGGCCCATTTGTTTCCGTTATCCGCGCGGAACGGGTCCAGGTGTTTCTGTTCCCACACGCGGTGAACCGCTTGAGATTGGTAAAGGGCGTGTCGTAAAGACGGGAACAGATCTGGCGATCCTTTCGTTTGGTGCACATCTTGAGGTGGCTCTTGAAGCGTCACAGCTGCTTGAGCAACAGGGCATAAGTGTGACTGTGGCCGATGCACGTTTCGCAAAGCCGCTTGATACAGACCTTGTTGATAGGTTGGTCGAATCACACGCTGCCGTTTTAACACTAGAGCAGGGTTCAATGGGTGGATTTGGCGCGATTGTTCTGCAACATTTGGCGGTGACGGGTCAGTTGGCCGACGGGATCAATATTGATACAGTTTTCTTGCCTGACCGCTTTATTGATCAGGGATCGCCTGATGATATGTATCGCGATGCTGAGATGAGCCTCTCTCACATTTTTGATCGTTGCATCAAGGTGCTTCAACGTACTGATGCGCAAAAAACGGAACATTTATGGCAAAGTGTAAATAATAATTGACATATCGTGCGTTGTTGTGCTTGCATGGCGGTGCCTAATACATTTCCTTAGCATTGGAAAAGGCAGTGACTGAGAGCTTCATGCGTCGTTCGAAGCTCTCAGTCCGTTTCCACGAAATCTCTAGTCGTATTCAAGCGAAGTATAATTGTTATATTTCAAAGATATAGATTAAATTGGCGGACGATTGAGAGTTTGAATACAACGGTTTTATCGTCCGCCATCGTATCGCGCATAACATCTTTGTAGCCAACAAAAGGAGCTGCACGTTACGTGCTTAAACAGAGGGTCTAAGCAGGTTTATTCTTTATCAAAAACAAAATATGTCAATAATTATTTACACTACTTGTGAATTATGAATTTTGTAAACGCTTTCATCAGGTTTGTACGCGCCAATTGTTACATTTGCGGTATCCGATTTTCCGTTTTGCATTCTGTGAAAATAGAATGCAGGCGTTTTTGACGCGTTCTCTCGGTCTTTGCGGATTTTAGCCAACGGAGGACATTGCGTTTATAAGATGGTGGGCAGGTCTCGAAATAGGTGGCTGCGGTCGGATTTTTATCTAGCAAAATTTGCAAATCGTCGGGAACGACCAATGCATCGACATCTTGCATAACATCCCACAGGCCTAACCGCTTGGATTGTGTGATCGCGTCGCGCCCCGTGGGTTGCATCCGGCCCGCGGCCACTAATCGCTCTGCGCGTTGTTTGTAAGTCGCGCTCCAGCTCTGGGTTTTTCTTTGGGAGATAAGTTGCATCGTTCGCTGATCGTCTAGCTTGCGCCGAATGCCGTCAATCCAGCCATATGCGATAAGCGCATCCAAAACTTGTTCACGGGACAGGTATTTTTGTGGCGTGGATTTCTTATAGGTGATTAGCCAAACACTCTCCTGTGAACCAAAGTTGTTCGATAACCAAATCCACAAGTCTTGTTCGTTTGTGATTTCTACAGACGAAAAATTTTCAGTTTTAATCGCGCCCATTTATGCCCCTTTGCGTACTCTTTATGACTACGAAGAGAGCGCAGGATACGATCACATATTTATGCGGCTCTGACGTTTAAGTTGCTTTAAGATCGGTTTTAACTCAGGCTGTTTCAACTTTCGAATTGCAGTGTTTACGCCCACCCAGCGCAGTTTTCGTTGCCCTCTTTCAGGGAACTTTTTTGAAAGTTTTGCGGTTTCAAAGCTGAACAATTGCATTTCAATGGGTTGGTCGGTTCCGTCCTTCATGACCTTGTTATATCGCAACGACCCACAATGCATCGGATCACTTTTGATGCGCTTGACCCCTGCTTCTTCCCAGGCTTCGATCAAGGCCGCCTCGCTATCGGGTGTGTTCTCCATAGGCCACCCTTTGGGTAGGATCCAGCGACCTGTTCCGCGACTGGTGATAATCAGGATTTTGATGCCATATTTCGTGCGTCGATATGCGATTGCGCCAACCTGTTTTCTGGGTTTTCGTTTTTTGAACCTGTTCTTGCCTTTTGAGATTTGTGGCTTTGCTTTAGGCTTCAACGGTCACAACCAAATTTGATATCCCATCAATGCGCGCGTCCATCTTGTCACCTATCGCGACAGGTCCGACGCCTGCGGGTGTTCCCGTCATGATCACGTCGCCAGCTTGCAGAGTGTAATATTTACTCAAATCGCAAATGATATCTGGAACCGAATGGATCATGTCCGACAAATGCGCGCTTTGAACGGGTTTATCATTGACGAAAAGTTCGATTTTCTGTGGGCCGATGTCACCAAAATTGCCCTTGGACGTAATGGTGCCGATCACCGCAGATTGTTCAACATCCTTTGCCAAATCCCATGGGCGGCGCTTTTCCTTGGCAATGGCCTGCAGATCGCGGCGTGTCATATCCAATCCACATGCATATCCGTATACATGATCCATCGCGGCGTCTGCCGTGATTTTGTGCCCCGCCTCTCCGATAAATACCACAAACTCAACCTCGTGATGATAATTTTGCGTACCAGTTGGATATTTTATTTGCGGATGCCCGTGAATGACGGATTGTGAGGATTTTGTGAAATAAAAGGGGGCACTTCGATCAACCGTGTTCCCCATTTCGGCGGCATGTTCTGCATAGTTGCGCCCAACACAAAACACTCGGTTGACTGGAAACACATGCGTATCTCCATCAATTGCGACAGACGCATTCGGCTGCAACTCGAAAAGAGATGGTGCCACGACAACCCCCATTTTGTACTTTTTCTTATCGTAGATGGGACGGAATCTGAGTGCAAGCGGTATCAAGATTGCGCTCTCGCGCCTTCACCTTGATGTGAGGGGGGCTTACTTTTGGTGTAAGTGGTCTAAACTAACGGCATCCTCATTTCCAAAAGGACACTCGCAATGTTTGCCAAAATGAAAACGTGTAAAACCCACGCCCTTACGATTGCCACGTCAGTCATCCTTGCCACCTTTGGCGCCAAGATGGCGCAGGCTGCGACGGACACCCTGATTGTAGCGGGTGGATGTTTTTGGTGTGTTGAGGCCGATTTTGAAAAAGTTGATGGTGTGATTGAAGTGACCTCTGGTTACACGGGCGGCACAACCAAGAACCCTACATATAAAGAGGTCACACGAGGCGGCACAGGCCATTATGAGGCGGTTGAGATTTCGTTTGATCCCGCCGTTGTTTCTGTTGAAACATTGCTGCATGCCTTTTTACGAAGTGTTGATCCAACTGATGATGGGGGGCAGTTCTGTGATCGTGGGGACAGCTATCGCACGGCAATATTCGCAACCCCAGCACAGCGGAGCGCGGCAAAAAACGCAATCAAACAGGCCGAGGCAGATTTGGGCCAGTCCATCGTAACCCCCGTGTTGGATCGAACTGTATACTATCTGGCCGAGGATTATCACCAAGATTACTATAAATTGGATACGCGTGTGCTGACACGTTTTGGGTATCGCAAGCAATCGGATGTTTATTATCGGTATCGCGATGCGTGCGGGCGTGATCAACGAGTGCGTGAACTTTGGGGGTCTGCGGCACCCTTTGCGAAATAGAATCACCCTTTGCCGCTTATTTACCTGCTCGCATGTCGAAAACGGTCAAAATGCGCCTTTTCGTGCGACACGACAGCGCGAAAAACAGGCGAATACAAATGTAGACTGGACTTCCCAAAATTCCTCGCTAAAACGCAGCAAAGTATTTTCCGCTACTGTGCGGACGCAACCGGTATGGTCGAACGACTAACCAAACAATGGAGTTTACCTCGTGTCACACGCAGACGATCACGAAGGCACACGCCGCGATTTTATTTACTACGCGACAGCTGGTGCCGGTGCCGTTGTAACAGGGGCCGCAGTATGGCCGCTTGTTAACCAAATGAATCCTTCAGCGGATGTCCGCGCCTTGGCGTCGATCCGTGTTGATGTGGCCGACGTCGAGCCAGGTACGCAGCTGACTGTTAAGTGGTTGGGTAAGCCTGTGTTTATTCGTCGCCGTACAGAAGAAGAAATCGCAGAAGCACGTCAGGTTTCCTTGGGCGATTTGGCGGACGCTGAATCACGTAACGAGAACGTACCAGGGTCTGACGCATCTGACGAAAATCGCAGCTTGGACGAAGCAGGCGAATGGTTGGTCATGATGGGTGTGTGTACACACCTTGGCTGTGTTCCACTGGGTGACGGCGCGGGTGATTTCAATGGCTGGTTCTGCCCATGCCACGGTTCACACTACGATACATCTGGTCGTATCCGTAAAGGTCCGGCACCAACAAACCTGCCTGTACCTGTCGCGGAATTTGTCGACGCAACAACAATCAAACTAGGTTAAGGGAGAGCTGAGAGATGGCTGGAATTCCTCACGACCACTACGAACCAAAAGGTAACTTTGCCAAAGCTGTGCATTCACGTTTGCCAATTGTTGGCCTTTTGTACGACACACTTATGATCCCAACTCCGAAAAACCTGAACTGGATGTGGATTTGGGGCATTGTTCTGACATTTTGTTTGGGACTTCAAATTGTAACCGGCATCGTTTTGGCGATGCACTACACACCACACGTTGATAATGCGTTTGCATCTGTTGAGCACATCATGCGTAACGTGAACGGTGGCCACATGATCCGCTATTTGCACATGAATGGTGCGTCATTGTTCTTCATCGCGGTCTACGCGCACATTTTCCGTGGTTTATACTATGGTTCATATAAGGCGCCTCGCGAAATCACGTGGATCATCGGTATGCTGATCTATCTGTTGATGATGGGTACAGCGTTCATGGGCTATGTTCTACCATGGGGTCAGATGTCCTTCTGGGGCGCGACAGTTATCACAGGTCTATTTGGCGCGATCCCATTCGTGGGTGATGCGATCCAAACACTGTTGTTGGGTGGTCCGGCCGTTGATAACGCGACGTTGAACCGCTTTTTCTCATTGCACTATCTATTCCCATTCTTGATCGCAGGTTTGGTCATGGTGCACATTTGGGCGTTCCACACCACTGGCAACAACAACCCAACAGGTGTTGAAGTTCGCCGCGGTTCAAAAGAAGAAGCAAAAAAAGACACAGTTCCGTTCTGGCCATATTACGTGATCAAAGACTTGTTCGCATTGGCCGTGATTTTGGCGGTATTCTTCGCGATCGTTGGCTTTATGCCAAACTACCTGGGTCACCCAGACAACTACATCGAGGCGAACCCGCTTGCGACACCTGCGCACATTGTTCCTGAATGGTACTTCTTGCCGTTCTACGCAATCTTGCGTGCGTTCACTGCTGATGTTTGGGCCGTTCAGTTGGTTTCATTCGTCACCGGTGGAATTGTTGACGCGAAATTCTTTGGTGTGCTTGCAATGTTTGGTGCGATCGCGGTTATGGCGCTTGCTCCTTGGTTGGACACATCAAGCGTTCGTTCCGCACGCTATCGCCCACAGTTGAAGTTGTGGTTCTGGATCTTGGTCGCAGACTTCTTCTTCTTGATGTGGTTGGGCGCGATGCCAGCAGAAGAACCATATGCATCGCTTTCATTGATTGGTTCAGCATACTGGTTTGGATACTTCCTAATTATCCTTCCATTGTTGGGCGTCCTAGAAAAGCCTGCACAACAGCCAGCGACGATCGAGGACGATTTCGACGCGCATTATGGCAAAGCTGAAACGCCAGCTGAGTAAGAAAAGGGACTGAAAATGTTGAAACATTTCATCACAAGCGCAATCACGGCATTGACCCTGACAGCAGGCAGCGCATTTGCAGCGGGCGGAGCAGGCGAGATTGAGGATGCTCATTTCTCATTCGAGGGTCCTTTTGGGACATTTGATCAAGAGCAATTGCGCCGTGGTCTCAAAGTATACACAGAGGTTTGTGCAGCATGTCACGGACTAAAGTATGTGCCTCTGCGTACGCTTGCGGACAAAAACGGTCTTGGCTACTCAGAAGATCAGGTGCGTGCATATGCGGCAGAGAACTTTGAAGTATTTGACGCCGATTTAGACGATACACGCCCCGCGAAACCAGCTGATCACTTCCCTGCGAATGACGCAGTTGGTGCACCTGACCTGTCGTTGATGGCAAAGGCGCGCGCTGGTTTCCACGGCCCCTATGGCACTGGTATCAATCAGTTGGTTAAGGGCATGGGTGGCGCTGAATACATCGCCGCATTGCTGCATGGTTACACAGGCGTTGAGAAAGAAGAAGCTGGCGTAACGCTTTATGAAAACAAAGCGTTCCCTGGTGGCTGGATTTCAATGAGCCCACCCCTTGAGGATGAGTTGGTTGAGTTTGACGATGGTCACAAAAACGATGTGCACCACATGTCAGAGGACGTTGCCGCGTTCCTGATGTGGGCTGCAGAACCAAAGATGATGGATCGTCAGGATGCAGGGTTCCGTGGGGTACTGTTCTTGGCTGTCCTTTCCGTTCTATTATACCTAACGAACAAACGTTTATGGGCGCCTATCAAGCACGCGCGTAACGACTAATCTTATAATAACTGATGTGAAAAAGGCCCGCCGCGTGCGGGCCTTTTTCTGTCTAAAAATTGCGATCTGTTTTACGTCGGTATCACGTCGGTGTGCGGACCTGTTTTTGCTGTTGAAGGGCGCGCCACAATATAAAGCCCACGATCACGATGTTAAGGAAATTCCACCCAATGCCATTCCAAAATGCCAAGGCATAAGATCCGCTGACGTCATAAATCCAGCCTGACATCCACCCCCCCAGGGCCATTCCCATGATTGTCGCCATCATTACAAATCCGACGCGTTCACCGGCCACGCGCGCGGGCAGATATTCGCGCACGATGATGGCATAGCTGGGCACTATGCCGCCCTGTGATAGTCCAAAGATCAATGACACCAGATAGAGCGATGTGAGGCCGTCAGAGGGTAGGTAAAGGATCAATCCAATGCACTGAAGGGTCGCGCCGATCAAAAGCGTTTTCACTCCGCCCAAACGATCAGACAGCATGCCCGAGATTAAGCGAGAGATAACGCCACCCATCAACATCAGGGATAACATCTCGGCACCTGCGGTGGGGCCATATCCCAGGTCAACGCAATAGGCGACGATATGCACTTGTGGCATCGACATAGCGACACAGCATCCAACGCCCGCCAACCCCAAAAGCCATGTTAGCGTACGGGCGCTGAAGGGAAGCGAACCCATCCTATTGTTTGATTGCGCATCAGAAATTTCGATGGATTGATCGTTTACTTGACGGGACAGCAGAAGGGACAATGGCACCATAATGATAAGTGTTAAGGCCGCCAGCCATAAATACACCCCATGCCATCCCGATGTGCGCAGAACACCTGTCAGCAAAAGCGGCCATATCGCGCCCGATAAATAATTCCCACTGGCTGCGATGGCGACCGCGATACCGCGCCGCATTAGAAACCATTTCGATACATCTGCGATCAATGGCCCAAAGGTTGCGGCGGTTCCAAACCCCAAAAGCAATTGAAAGACACAAATGACCGACAGGGATGATGTGAGTGTTGCCGCGTAAAAGGAGACCGAGTTCAAAATGGCAGCCCCCAATAAACAGGTCACAATACCATAGCGATCGACCATCCGCCCGATGGCATAGTTGCCAACGGCAAAGCCGATCATTGTAAATGTATAGGGTAATGATGCGTCTGCACGATCTAATCCCATTTCCGATTGAAAATCGGGCATGACAACAACAATCGCCCACATACCCACATTGCCGATGATGGCAATCAGTAGGCTAATGAAAAGGCGAAGCCATGAATATCGCGTATCTAACTGAGACATAAGGCGATGCTATGATCACGAAGTGGACTTGTATAGCTATGACGCAGTGTTGTGAAAAAAAATAGCGTGATATGTCCCTACCAAATGGCAGGGTTGTTTAACGCCGAAACGCAGGTGCAGGACCCCTGTAAAGGGGCGATTTCGGGGTCATGCAGGGATTGACCGATCCAGCCGATCGGCATGCTCAGTGGAAATGGCGGTGGTGCGACCTGTTCTGTCACGGGTAAAAACCCAATTTTTCTGTAATAATTTGGATCACCATAGGTCATTAAAATGTCGATCTCATGATCTCTGAGCGCCGCAATACTTTCCCGCAATAGAGTTTGACCGATACCCTTGTTGTGGTGATCGGGGTGAACGGCCATTGGAGATAGGATAAAGACATTTCGTGCATCATGCGAATAGGTCAAACGCGAAAATATCGCGCAACCGATGACGGTGTCATCATGCAAGGCGGCAAAGATAAATATATCGGGTTCGGGGGTATTTTCCAAAAGGTGCTCGACAAGCGTGCGAATAACCGCACCCTCTGTTTCACCTTCGGACGCAGAAAATGAAGTATAAAAAATATCAATTATTTGCTCTCTTACAGGAGCGAAATTTTCGAAGCGCTGGAAATTATACATGACGCTTAGATCCGCCTAAAAATCCCTCATTTCTAATCGCATCTTTGCTGTCTATCCAAAGTGTGTTCAAATTGTCGATTTCGGCCCATAGCACACCAACACCCTGTTGATTTACTTTCACCTCGATCATGTTTAATTTGTGGCGCATTGCGGACAGACCCAGTTGTGCAGATGATCCTGCAGTTTTGTGAATGTCTTTGATCAAATCCTCTACGAGTGCGTCCTTGCCTTGTTGCGAGTTCAAAAGGGTCATCAAAGCATTCGCCTCGTCTTCGTAGCGGTTTAGCAGCATTTGTGTAGTGTCATGGCCCAATTGTGCTGAGATTTCGCCAAGGACCCGGATGTTCAATATTTCGTCTGTCATTTTGACATCCTTGTCGTATGCGGCTGATTGTAACCAAATCTTCCTTGATTGGAGCTGTTATCATCTTCAATGCTATGGCAAAGTCATCATCCAATAAAGTGTCATTTGCAATTTGCGGTGCAACACTTTTATGATTTAAAACTTCGCGTTCATAAATTTCTAATGGACCAAATAGTTTGATTGAATTTTAAAACTGTCCGTCCTAAAAAGAATAGAACTCATCAAAAAGGGTATATTTGATACAAAAGAGTAGCAATCGAATTAGCGGCATTTAATATCAGTGCTGAACAATGATCGGCTGTGCTAGGTCCGTTGTAAAAAGAGATAAAAATATAATTAGGTGACGAAATGAAAATTCTTATTGCTGACGATCATGATCTCCTGCGTGATACATTGGCTATGTTTTTAGAAGGTGAAGGTAATATTGAAACTGTCACTACATCTGATTTTGATGGCGCGATGGCGCTTGTTGATGCGCAGGGACCATTTGATTTGATCATGCTTGATTATAAAATGCCGGGTATGCAGGGTGTGACAGGTTTAAAAACAGCGCTGGCCCATAATGGTGGACAAAAGGTTGCCTTGATGTCAGGTATCGCCACCAAATCTGTCGCGGAAGAGGCGTTGGCAGAGGGCGCTGCGGGTTTTGTCCCTAAAACTCTTTCTGCAAAGTCGCTTATAAATGCTGTGCGTTTCATGGCAATGGGTGAACAATACGCGCCCATCGACTTTATGACTCAAGAAGAAGAGGCTGCTGCGCCAAACCCATTGGCCGAAAAACTGTCACGCCGTGAACTTCAGGTTCTTGAAGGGCTGTCTCAGGGGAAGTCGAACAAAGAAATTGCACGCGATCTAGATTTGCAGGAACCAACGATCAAGCTGCATGTGAAAACACTGTACCGCAAAATTGGCGCGGCAAACCGAACACAAGCGGCCTTGATGGCGAAAGAACAGGGGCTTTTCTAGGCGCAGAGTGACAAGTCATGCGAAAGGCGGTAAGTGATCTTCACGACCGCCTTTTTTATTTGGAACGCGCCTTGGCCTTGGATCATTTCAAACCCCACCCAGACGCTGAATTTATTGATCTGTCCCCAAATGGGTGTCAGGCCACTCTCTTGGACAGGTTTTGGACAATTATCGGTGCAGGGCAAGAGCCTATTATCGGTCAGAACGGCATCACATCTGCAGACACCCAAACGGATAGAGGCGTCTTTCAATGCGAAACGGGCGGAACATCAGGGAAGCCAAAACGTATTCGCAGAACCGCCGAAAGTTGGCTGACCAGCATTCGGGTGATTTTTGAAAAATTTACCAATTCTGCGGAATGTTACGGTATTTTGGGGGATCTGGGACATTCGCTTGCCTTTTATGCAGCGGTTGAGGCGCAAATTTTGGGATATCGCTGCGTGTCCGTCGTTGGCAGATCACCAAAGGAGCAGGCGCAACAATTTGCAAGCGCAGGTATTGATGTGATCTACGCTACACCGACGCAAATGCGAATGTTATCCAAGTCGCATTGCGTTTTGGAAAATGTGCAGACTGTCTTTATCGGGGGCGGCCGGCTAGATTCTGAAACACGTGTACGGGTCCAATCTCTTGCTCCAAATGCGCAAATCTTGCAGTTTTATGGAGCCGCAGAAACCAGTTTCATCACTTTGGCAGAACCACATCATGATGCGGCATCTGTTGGGATCGCGTTTCCGCGTGTCGAAATTGATATCCGAAACATCGATAGCGATGGCATTGGTGATGTTTGGGTAAAATCACCTTATGTGTTTTTGGAATACGCGCATGGTCATGCGCCCGACACCCATTGGCAGGATGGTTGGTTGACGATTGGGGAACTTGGAAAAATAGACGATGCAGGGCAGTTGTTTTTGTCTGGTCGAAAATCACGGGTGTTCACGGTTTCCGATAAAACCATTTTTCCAGAGGACATAGAGCAGTATCTGAATGCCAAACCCGAAGTCATTGCATCGGCGGTTTTTCCTGTAGACGATCCGTTGCGCGGAGCACGTATTTATGTTGCGCTGTGCTCAGATCAAACAGATGGTGATCATCCTCAGCGCATTTTAGGTGACTTGAAAGAACGTGGAGTAATTGTCGATCGTTGGCGTATGTATGGATTGGATGAATGGCCCATGTTGGTGTCTGGTAAGCCAAATTATCAGGAAATTGTCTCAACCGCGTTGGAGGGTGCATGGCAAAAATTATAGGGGCATTGCGGTCGGCAGTTGTGCCTCGTGCTGGGGCATTTTCACATTTGTCGGTGCACGAATTGGCAGCACCTGTTATTCAAAGTGTTATAGACCAAGCGGGTGTGGAAACAGATCAGGTTGATGAATTGGTCGTATCAAACGCATTAGGAGCAGGCGGGAACCCTGCACGCTTGTGCGCCTTGGCTGCGGGCTTACCAGTAGATGTTGCGGGGTTATCTATTGATCGGCAATGTGTTGGAGGTTTGGATGCGATCATACGTGCGGCTGATATGGTGGATGCAGGACGCGCGCGTCTCGTTGTTGCAGGCGGTGTGGAAAGCTATTCACGCCGTCCATTGCGCATGCATAGTAATCATGGTGCTGATATCGGCGTGGCCTACGATCGTCCAGCATTTGCACCAGAACCTGCATTTGACCCCGATCCGCATGAGGCCATGGCATTGTTGGCGGCGAAGCATTCGATTTCGCGTGAGAAGCAAGAGGCTTATGCGCAAAAATCACATCAAAGCGCATTGGACGCAGGGGATCACCTCGCGCATGAAATCGTCGAAATTGCGGGCATAACCCGCGACCTCTACGCCCGTAAGCTAAGCGAACAAGTCTTGGCCAAGGCACCTTTGCTGGCGGGTACTGTTACAGCTGCCACCGCTGCCGTTGCCGCCGATGGGGCCGCCTTTGTTGTAGTTGTTGCAGATGATTTTGAAACGAATGTTTTGCACTCATTGACTGTCGGGCCAGCACAGACGATTGGGGCCGCACCCGAAGATCCGGCACTTGCTCCCATTCCTGCGATCAAAGGTGTTTTATCCAAACATGGAAAGAACATAGATCGGGTTGAGATGATGGAGGCCTATGCCGTGCAATCCATGGCGTGTATTGATGGGTCAGGATTGGATATGACTTCTGTGAACATGTGTGGTGGTGCGCTCGCGCGTGGACATCCGATTGGAGCATCTGGCGCGATCCTTGCAGTGCGCCTGTTCCACGATTTGCAACCTGCCCAATCAGGGTTGGCGGCTATTGCTGCTGTTGGTGGATTAGGCAGCGCGGTGATTTTTGAGCGGAGTGCTTAAGATCGTGATAGAACTTTTTCAGGTTGCGCGCGATAGATCGCTTGGGTCACGAAACCGCAGATAACGACCTTGACCAGATCACCAATGACGAAGGCCGAAACAAGGCCAAATGCAGCCATTAACGACTTGTCCAAAATCAAGGCCATTCCAATGACGCCTGGGATATAAAGGGCGACCACACCCCCCATGAATGAGGCGATAAAGGACGATGTTAGAACATTCGTTTGCACACGTTCCATGACCCAACCTGTCACAAATGCTGCGAGCGGAAAGCCGATGATAAAACCAACAGAAGGTCCAGACAGCAAGCCAAGGCCACCACGGCCACCCGCCAATAGTGGAAGTCCAGCAAGCGTCAATACAATGAACAGCAAAGCCGCTGCACCGCCGCGTTTCGCACCCAAAACCGTTCCACACATCATAATACCCAAGCTTTGAGCAGTAATTGGAACACCGAAGGCAAGTGTGAATTTTGGCACCAAACCCAGTGCTGCAACCAATGCCGCGAGAACAGCGATTAGTACGGTTGATCGTTCCATTTTGGCTATCCTTTGTCTTTCGTCCCAACACCGCCGCGCGCTCGGAGTGCATTTGCCACGTGTTCGGCATCGTTTAACACCGAAAGCGTCAGGGGCACAATGATGCGCCAGCCAGATTTTCCTGCGGACCGCGCGCGAAGCGCCGCAAGCATTGTGATACTGCGATCGATCAGAGTTGGAATGAAACGAATGAACAGGGCAATGGTGATTGCCACAGGTTTTGTAGATACCCCGAACCAATTTAGTGGGCGTAACAATCGCATCAGTACATCGATCATATCATTTAGAGTTGTGGTCATTGTCACCAGGTTTGCCAATGCAACCGCGATCAGCATGCGTAGAATTATTTCGCCACCGGTCTCGATATCGTTCGTGACACCGTGATATAGCGCAATAATTGCGACAAATGGCCAAAGGGGCCAAAGCATACGCGCCCCAAATCTTGCAAATGACCATCCCTGGGCAAGATACAGCGCCATCACCGTAAATATCAGGCCAGATAGAATGAACAGTGATCCAACTTGAAACAGCGCCGTTGATAAAACACATAGCGCCAATAATTTTTGACTTGCTGAAATTTTATGAAAAATAGTTTTTTGCGGTGATGTGAGGGTCAGCATTAAAGAACCTCAATCTGGTTCATTTCGTTGATGAATCTTGGCAGTACATTTGCAGGTGACCCTGTTTGAACGATTTGACCCTGTTCCAACCAGATCGCTACATCGTAATCCTGGATAGGTGTCGTATCATGAGTGATGTATATAAGAGTTTGTGGTAAAGATTGCAAAATCTGTGTTAATTGGCGCTGTGTTGGAATATCCAAGGCAGCTAGGGGTTCATCGAGTATAATTACCTTTGGCTCCATCGCCAAAATCGCCATGAGGCACAGCAGCTTTTTCTGCCCTTGAGAAAGCGTGCTGATTGCACGATCATGCCAATCCGATTTTCCAAATTTTGACAAATATGAAATGGCGCGCTGTACCGCGGATGATTTATCAATGCCCATTTGGGTTAAACCAAATATCATTTCTTCAATCACCGTTGGGAAAATGATTTGATGATCGGGGTTTTGAAATATCATCCCAATCGTATCCAATGCCGCGCGTCTGTCGTGGTACACATCAATATCGTTAATGTGGATTGTTCCCTGAGAGGGGCGGTCAAGTCCGCAAATCAAACGTGATAGTGTGGACTTTCCAGATCCGTTGCGCCCTAGAACGGCGATTCGTTTAGCATCAGATTTAAACGACACCTCCGTTAGGATTACGGTGTCATTTATCTGATAACTCACGTCTTTTATGGAAATGCCGTTCATGTTCGCCCAATCCTTATGGACGCGGAATTAGCGGGCTGGATATAAGGATGTCAAATACTTAAAAATGCAAATCGCCGCACGTGAGCAGCACAGCCATTCAGCATTCGTTAGAAAAGAAAGATTATTTCTTGTCTGTTGTGGCAGCGATTGCAAGCTATAGTAGCGCGGGAAGAACCTAACCAGAGGTAGATGATGATGCTGCTTCAGACGCAAGAAGAATGGGTGTTGGATCTTACTTGTGGCGCCGGTGGGCTACTAGCGAAAGTAAATGTTGCATCCCTAACGAATGTCGTTGTAGGAGCGATCTTTTTAATTTTATTATCGCTTATTTGGCAAAATGTGCATGCTCCTTAGGACAGATTTTTACGTAAGCCCAATTCGTCGAGTATATATCAAGTTAATGTCAGTTAGTGATCATTTCTAATAAGCCAGAAAATTAAATTAATAGAACTTGGGTTCCAACCTTGGTGGCAGCATATAGCTCAGCGATTTGTGAGTTATAGAGGCCAATACACCCATTTGATGATCTTCTACCAATTTTTCGAGTGTCATGAGTTCCATGGATCCTAAAGTAGGTCCAACTCAGATATAAAGCGTGGGTTCCAAGTGGATTATCAGGGCCTGGTCCGATAAATTCAGGCCATTCAGGATTTCTTTCTCTCATAGCAGGCGTTGGTCGCCATGACGGACCTTCAACTTTTTTTACAATTCTAGTGTATCCCCTTTTAGTTAGGTCTTCGCTCATTGGGACCGAAGTGGGGTAGAGACGGTACGTTTTTTCATCCTGTGACCAAAAATGTAACGCTCGGGAAGAAATATCGACCAAGATTGCGCCATTTTTCAGTGAGTTGAAGTAGGGACGCCAATCTAACGCACGGAAACTGGAAATATTGTGACGTACAACGCCAGTAACGTCGCTTTCTTGTTCCGTTGTGGTTTCAGAATTTACGTTGTCAGTTTCTGAAAGGCCCTGGGTTGCTAACAGTGCACCGCTAGCTGCGACAAAACTTCGTCTGGTAAATCCTACCATGATGTTCCTCCGTCTTAATATATTTCACCCAAATATGACGTTAACCCAACAATGACAAATCAAACTCTTGTGTTTTTCGCAAAATTCGACGTTGTGGGTTTGAAAAGTCACGGTGGCAAGGGTATGTGGCTAGTAGAAAGCACGGTTAGGTAAAATAAATGAATAAGTGGTTATCAATTCTTCTCTTGGTATTTATCGCAGCCTGTGGAGTCGTCCCAGAAGAAAAATTGGCGGCAGATGGCAAACCCCTTCCGAAATTGTATGACCTGGCAACCGTGGATGCGGCAACTCTTCAATTTCGAATGCTAGACGCAGTCAATGCGCTGCGAAGTGGCGCTGGATTAAATCAACTTACCTTTAATGCAAAATTAACAGCTGCAGCGGCAACGCATTCGCGCGACATGGCATTGCAAAATCGTCCATGGCATTTTGGATCTGATGGCTCTTCTCCGCTCGACCGGGTGAAACGCGTTGGATATGAAAAGCAGTTTTTGGGTGAAACGATTTCTGAGACCTATGAAAGCGAAATCCTAACGTTAACCGCATGGTTAGAGGATGATGCCACGCGCTTTGTCCTAATGGACGAAGGCGCGACAGAGATGGGATTTTCGTGGTTTCAAGAGCCTAATGGTAAAATATGGTGGACGCTTGTGACAGGCGGACCAATGCTAAGTGCGCGTGATGTTACCGCTGGATAGTGATTGGCGTTCCAATCCCTATCATTGAATAAATTTCGGTCATCTCTGCATCGCTAACAGCGATGCATCCCGCGGTCCAATCTTTGTCAAAAAAATAGCGCCAACCTTGTTTGATGCGGTGTTTGAGATCCTGATTGCCATGAATAAAGATATCGCCACCTGGTGATTTGCCGATGCTGTTGGCATATGAGCGGTCCGCTTTGTTGGGATAGGAAATACCAATTGATAAATGGAATTTTGAGTTTGGATTTTTTCGGTCGATCACATAGCGGCCTTCAGGTGTTTTACCGTCCCCCTCAATCTTTTTGTGACCATCAGGGGCAAAGCCTAACCCGATATTATAGGAGCGCAAAACAGTGTCATTATGCATCAGAAACATCTTGCGGGCCTCTTTATGCACCACAATCGCGGTCACGGGTTCCCCGTCATATTCGGGGATTGTTTTTGCTATCGCTGCACCACCAATCACAAGGATCAGCGCCAAAATTCCAAGGATACGGGCCATTTTTGCCTCTTACTGCTCTGTGGACAGAATAACAGAAACCTCGGTTTGGTGCCATACATTCAAAGGGTTAGTTACGCGAAAATTTTGCAACCAATTCGATATGAGTGGACCAACGAAATTGATCGACTGTTTGTACGAATTCTATTTCGAAACCACGCGACACCAAGTGCGCAGCGTCACGTGCGAAGGTCGTTGGATTGCACGAAACATAGGCAATTAAATTGATGTCAGATGCAGAAAGTTCATCAATTTGTGCCTCTGCCCCTGCGCGGGGCGGGTCAATGATTGCGGCATCGAATTTGCGCAATTCATCTGGTTGTAATGGTCTGCGGAACAAATCACGTGTTTCGGTGGTGACCCGCTTTAATCCTGTTGCGTGGCGCCACGCTTTGTCCAATGCACGCAGCATGTCGGCTTCGCCTTCGACGGCATGCACTTCTGCATTTCGTGCCATGGGTAAAGAGAAGGTGCCACAACCCGCAAACAGATCAATAATCCGATTTTGGTGGCCGATGATGTTGCGCACCTCGGCGATCAAATCGCCTTCGCCCTGTTTAGTTGCCTGCAAAAAACTACCAGATGGTGGATCAACGATGATGCCATCAAATTCCTGACTGGGTGGCAACCGCATCGCAATCACTTCGCCATGCCATGACAGACGCGCAAGGCGCAGTGTTTCACAGGCCTGCGTCAAATCCATCCGCAATTGGTCATCCAGCTCTTTTCCGCCTGACGCGGCCACATCCAGTCCATTGGCGCATAATGTGACATTGATTGATATTTCGCCTTTGCGCGATCCACCGATCACGGCCAATTGCGCGACCGTCTCGCGTGCAGCGATCAAGTCTGGGTCAAGCAACTGACAGTCAGGGTTTTCAATGATTACATCCGATCCACGTGCATGAAATCCCACTGACGCGCCCTTTTTCGTGCGACGTACTGAGAATGTGGCACGGCGGCGCGATTGCGCAGGAGAGGTCAGGCAAGGGCGCAATTCTGTTTCCAACCCATGTGCGGCAAGTGCGGTTTTTACGACACCAACTTTCCACTCTGCAACAAATGGATCGCTTGCGTGCATCAGGCTGCACCCACCACAGGATTTGTAATGACGACAGGCGGCGCGTACGCGATCTGACGAGGGGGTGATGATGCGTACATCCCGAAGGATTTGCTGATCCAGTGTACCAGTTATCACTTCTGAGGGGAGGGTCAGAGGAGCATAAACGGGGCCATCTGCGATCCCGTCCCCTTGATGCCCTAGGCGTTTAATTATGAATTCGGTCATAGCGCAGGAAATAATGCGAAACTGGGCCGATTGGAATAGTTATTCTGCTGCGTCTTGTGCGCCGATAAAACCACCAGATTGCCGATTCCAATACCGCGCGTATAACCCATTTTGTGCCAGCAGAGTGGTGTGCGTTCCGTCCTCAACAATGCGACCGTTTTCCATCACGATGATGCGATCCATTTCCGATAGTGTTGATAACCTGTGCGCGATGGCAAGAACCGTTTTACCCTGCATAAATTCGTAAAGGGATGTTTGAATTGATGCTTCAACCTCACTATCAAGCGCACTTGTTGCTTCATCCAACACAAGGATCGGGGCATCCTTTAATATCGCACGAGCCAGCGCGATACGCTGCCGCTGACCACCGGACAGTTTGACACCGCGCTCGCCCAAATGCGCCTGATACCCTTGGCGACCTTTGCCGTCGATGAGGTCGACAATAAAATCATGCGCCTCGGCGCGTTTTGCGGCCTCGATTACGTCTGCATCACTCGACTCTGGGCGTCCATATCGAATGTTATCCATCGCGGATCGATTAAACATGGCGGTTTCTTGTGTGACCATGCCGATGCTGGCGCGTAGGCTATCTTGGGTCACTTTGGCAATATTTTGATCCGCAATTTTGATCGAACCATTTTCAACATCATAAAGGCGCAAAACCAAATTCACCAAGGTCGATTTCCCAGCACCTGATGCCCCAATGATCCCAATTTTTTGGCCCGCTTTGACTGATAAATCGATGTTTTCGATGCCGCCTTTTTCTTGTCCGTACCGAAAACTTACGTTGTCGAATGTGATCGTCGTTGGTTTTGGATTTAACGCGCGTGCGTTTGCGTCATCGTTCAGGTTCCAACGTTTGCTAAGTGTGCGTACGCCATCCTCAACTTCACCAATGCTGCCGTAAATATTCATAAGGGTAAAGCTGACCCACCCTGTCATTTGCGCCAGTCGCAAACCAACAGCACCTGCGGCGGCAATCTGACCGACGGTCGCCAGACCGTTTGACCATTGAACAACACTATATCCAATCAGAACAATCGGCATAATGCCCGCTAAAACCAAAAGGAGGAAGCGAAATAGAACCATGACCTCTGCACGATCAAGAGAGCGCTCAAAATACCCCTTCATCGCGGCCAGAATTGCGTTGTCCTCATGCCGGACATTGGCAAACAGTTTTACGGTTTTTACGTTTGTCACCACATCCACGACCTGCCCCACAACAACTGCGCGTGCGTCCGCATGTGCGGCTGATCGTTTTCGCATCTTGGGCATAAAGTTTTTGATGAAATAGATGTATGCCACCAACCAGGCGAGGACAAAGAGGCTTAGCAATGGATCAAGTCCAGCGACAATGACCATCGCACCTAGAACCGATGCAATCGAAAAAACGATTGTGTGAACAAATTCGATCACAACATTTGTGGCACTGGTTGCTGTTTGCATTTCCTTTTGTGCGATACGGCCTGCAAAATCGTTTTCAAAGAATTCAACCGATTGCCCCATTGTCCATCGATGTATCCGCAACATGATCAGGTTCAACATGTTAGGTTGCAGGATATAGGTTTGCGCCAGTGAACTGATCCCAAATGACACGGGGCGTGCGATCATGAAAAATAGGATGCCACCAATCAGTAGGGGAAGGTTTTCGATAAAAAATCCTGATCCCGTGCTGTCGGTTGCAGCATCCACAACCCATCCCAAAACAATGCTAGAGGCCATTTCAAAGAAACCCGCAATGCCCGAGGCGAGTGCTGCAAATAGGATTACAGGCCACGTTCCCTTGGTGCACCAAGCCATAAATGGCCAAAGCATGGTTGGGGGCGGACCATCTGCGCGTTCCGCGTAATCAATTAAATTTGCAAGCCGTCTAAACATCATCATCTGCATTCAAAAAGCCGCCAGATTGGCGTGCCCATAGTTGAGCATATAGCCCGCCTTTTTGCAAAAGCGCGTGATGCGTGCCATCTTCGATAATGCGGCCTTCGTCCATAACGACGATGCGATCCATTTGTGCAATAGTGGATAGGCGATGGGCAATGGCGATAACGGTTTTTCCCTCCATCAATTGATAGAGCGTATCCAAAATTGTCGCCTCAACCTCGCTATCCAATGCGCTGGTCGCTTCGTCCAACAACAGAATAGGTCCATCTTTTAGGATCACACGGGCCAGCGCGATCCGTTGGCGTTGCCCACCCGATAATTTGACACCGCGTTCCCCAACCGTTGAATCATAGCCCGTATTTCCTGATTGATCCTCAAGCGTTTGGATAAATTCATGCGCCTCTGCCTGCTGTGCCGCGGCAATCATGTCGGTGTCAGTGGCCCCTTCACGTCCATAAAGGATGTTTTCACGAATTGAGCGGTGGAGCAGACTGCTTTCCTGTTGTACCATCCCAATTTTGTGGCGCAGGCTGTCTTGAGTGACTTGCGAAATATCCTGACCATCAATCAGGATTTGACCAGATTCAGCATCATAAAACCGCAATAATAATTTGAACAAAGTGGATTTACCCGCGCCTGAACGCCCAACCAGACCAACTTTTTGACCTGCTTCAACGCGCAGTATCAGATTGTCCACCCCCCCCGTTTCACGCCCATAATGATGCGTCACATTATTAAATTCAACCGTTGCCTGGGTAATTTGCAAGGGTTTTGCATTCGGCGCATCCAGCAATTTTACGGGCGCGGCCAATGTTTCCAGACCCTCACCCACCACGCCAAGTTCACGGAAAAACGTGGTGAAGGCCCACATGATCCAACCTGACATGCCGTTAAATCTAATAACCAATGCTGATGCCGCGGCCACTTCACCACTGGTGACTTGGTCATAGGTCCAAAGATACAGCGCTATCCCAACAGTTCCAGCAATCAGCATTGCGTTCATGATACTTAGGATGAAATCCATTCGGGTATAGATACGCATTTCGCGGAAAACCGTTTGTCGCGTATCCTCAATCGCGTCTTTGACATAGGCCAATTCCGATTTTGTATGCGCAAACATTTTGACGGAATGAATGTTGGTATAGGCATCCACAACGCGCCCGTTCAATTCAGAACGCGCGTTTGAGGAATCCTTTGACGCGGGTTCAACGCGGCGGACCACATAGCGTAGCAAAAAGATATAAGCGATCACCCAAACCAACAGCGGAAATAGCAGCAGTGTGTTGGCATTCATCAATAAAAACAGTGCGCCCACGACATAGGCCAGCGCATAGGCAAGCGCATCGAACACATGAAACACCACCTCACCCGCGGATCTGGGTGTTTGCATTACCCGATTTGCAACACGCCCTGCAAAATCAGCCTCAAACCATCCGATGGATTGACGCATGACATGTTTATGGCCGCGCCAGCGTAACAGCGTCGCCACATTGGGGATAAGCGTGTTGCTGATCAGCATGAAATCGATCAAATAAAGTGTCGGTTTTAAAATAAGAACAAAGGCCAAAAGGCCAATGAAGTGCCAAGTGTAGTTTTCCCACAAGGAGGCAGGCGTTTCTGCAGCCATCAGGTCCACAACCCATCCAATCGCCGCCAGAAGAAAAATTTCAAATACTGCGGCCAAGATTGTGGCGATGCCTGTGATCATAAACAGGGTTCGAAAGGGTTTGGTGTGATACACCAAATACTGCATCAACCCCGCGGGTGGGTCCACGTCATCTTCATACGGAGAATAAGGATCAACTAAATTTTCAAAAAAACGAAACATGAAAACCTCGGGAATTGAACAAAGCCGCTCAGAATACAGGGAAACAGACCTAAGTAAAGGACCGGTATTCCATGGTATCAATCAAGGAATAGGAAGACGACGCAGCCTGCGATCAACAAAGCCATGACGCGGTTGAACCATTTTAGGCGATTTTCAGTTTCCAAGAAACATTGCAGTGATACCCCCAACACTGCCCAAGTTGATGCAGACGCGAGACCAAAGAATACAAAAACGGCGGCGATGATTATGGCCGTTTGCATGGGGGCATCAGGGGTTGAAAATTGTGATGTAATCGCAATCGCCATCGACCAGCCTTTGGGATTAACCCACTGAAAAAGGGCCGCTTCGTGGAAACGAAAGGGGCGGCGTTCTCCAGCGGATGATCCAAGTCCGCCAGCGGTGGCAATTTTGTAGGCCACATAGATTAATAGGCCAACGCCAACCCACCTTAGCACTTCGCGCAGCAAGAGAGAGGATTGAAAAAGCTGCCCCAGAAACAGGCCAACAATGTAAATCATCACTGGAAAGCCCAATGATATACCCAAAACATGGGGAAACGTGCGGCGAAAACCAAAGTTTGCACCTGAGGCCGCGACCAAAGCGTTGTTCGGGCCAGGTGTGAACGCCGCGGTGAATGACAGAATGCACAGCGCGATAAAGCTCTCAAATCCCATTTAACAACGCCTCTTTTGTCAGGCGAAATTCGCTATCAATCCATTGCTTTTCTAGGGTGCGTAGCTTTTGACCCAAGGAGGGCCCAGAATATTGGGGCATCAAATCATGGGCCTTGATCGGGAAAACGTATTCCGCACCTGACGCGGCCGCTTGCCAATCGGCATTATCGGCCATTTGCTCAAAGCTTGCCCAACGCAGCAGCAAAATATCCCGCGCAAGGGATGCGCCGTGATGATATCCCAATGCATGCGGTGGTTTCATGTCACCAATAGCGTCACGCATAACGGTCAGTTTTTGGGTTTCGTCATTGCTAAGGCGCAAGCTATCCCGCGCATCCATGGACCCCAGAATTGCCAATCGCCGTAGCCAATTTGGGTATGCGTCGCATTCAGATTCCAGATGTACTAAAAGGGCCAGCGAACGATCATCAGACCCCTCTAAAACACGCACTAACGCCCCCGATGAACGCATTGCCGCGATGGCGGGCGCTGGGGCGGGTGCAGATAATAATTTGCGCATTTCTGTGCCAATCCGCTCTTTGGATAACCTGTCCAAACCGTCCAAATGGTACGAAATTACCGAAAGCGTTTCTGGATCAAATCCTTGGTCCTGATCTGCATAGATTGCTGAAAATCGAAAAAACCTCAGGATACGCAAGTAATCCTCGCGTATGCGTTCATCCGCGCTGCCGATGAATGTGACCCGTTTTTGGGCCAGATCGTCTTTGCCCATACCCAGTGGATCATAAATTTTACCATGACGGTCGGCATATAGGGCGTTGATTGTGAAATCACGCCGCGCGGCGTCCTCTTGCATCTGGGTAGAAAATTCCACAATGGCATGACGACCATCACCCTGCACATCGCGTCGATAGGTTGTGATTTCATGTACAATGCCATCCGAAACCACAGTGATTGTTCCGTGATCAATACCTGTTGGAATGCATTTCAATCCGCGGTTTTCACAGGATGTTATAATGGCTTGCGGTTCGGCGTTTGTGGCTATGTCCAAATCGGCCACTGCAAACCCCATTAAAGCGTTGCGAACACAACCGCCCACAAAAAACGCCTCATATCCTGCGCTTTCAAGCGCTGAAAAAACGTCCTGAGTTGCTGCAGTTCGGATCCAAGCGCCGTCGATTTTCATACCGATACCTTTTGCGCCAAACCAAACAACATGCGCGCTGTTGCCCCCCAAATATAATAGGGGCCAAAGGGCACCGCGTAATATTTTCGCGTAACGCCATTCCACACACGCCCTTCGACGCTAAAGTTTTGGGGGTTCAATACATGGTGCAACGGTACACGAAATAACTCCTCTACCTCTGCACGTTCCAGGATCGGGTCAAATGGGCGCGTTAACAGGCCAACTATTGGTTTCACCTGAAATCCCGTAACTGTTTCGTGGGATGCAAGTTGGCCCAAAACCTTAACATGCGTTCGGGGTAAACCAATTTCTTCGTTTGCTTCACGCAGTGCCGTGTCGATTTGGTCGGTATCTGCGGGATCTGTTTTCCCACCAGGAAAGGCAATTTGTCCTGGATGGTGTTTTAAATGGCTTGCCCGTTTTGTCAGGTAAACAAATGGGCCCTCTGCCCCTTCTTCGATCAACATCAAAACGCCCGCATCGCGTAGGGCGCGACCTGCGGGCAAGGTGATATCGGGGTTTAAATCAAAATCTGAGGACGCCTGATGATCGGACGCCAAAACGGATGCAACCCGATCAAGCGCGTTATGCTGGATCGCCATCATTTTTCACAGCCTCAAATCCAACGGACAGAGGATCCAAATCATAATGCGCTCCGCAGAACTGGCAATCTGCCGTAACGCGACCGTCATCATTTGTCATTTTTTCGATGTCTTTGGCCGAATAAATTGACAAGGATTGACGCACACGATCCTCAGAACAGGTGCATCCAAACTGGACCGACTGCGCATCGTAAACGCGCGGTTGCTCTTCGTGGAAGAGGCGGACCAATAGTTCGGTTGGCGGAACGCTTGGCCCAATTAATTCCATTTCCTCGACCGAGGATAATAGGATGTTCACGCGGTTCCAGTTTTCTTCGTCATCACCGTGCACCAAATCTTCGGCGGCGAGCAATCCGTCGTCCCCGCTTCCGCCTTCACCGCTGACAGATGGGCTAGCTTTGGGCATGTGTTGCAACATAACGCCACCGCCGCGCCAATGCTCTTCGACGCCTGGTTCACTGGATTTTCCAAAACTTAGTTCAAACCGCGTTGGAAGCTGTTCAGATTGAGCGAAATAGGCCTCAGCGCAGGCTGTTAATGAGCCACCTGCAATGGGTGTAATGCCTTGATAGGGGCGCATGTCCTGACCTTGGTCAATCAAAACTGCAAAATATCCTTCATCCAGTTGATCAAAGCCCGCGCCATCAGTAACGCGATCCCGATCAAATGAGGCATAGGCGCGAATGCGCGCGGGTTCGCCCTCTTTCTCGGGGCCATAGTAATCCGTTGCGATCATCCGCACGGCACCACGCGACTGAACCTGAAGCGATAGTTTCCAACGCAATTTGATGCTTTGACCAATCAATGCGGTCAGCAGGGCCATTTCCGCAACCAATGCTTCGACCGCTGGTGGGTAATCGTGTTGTTTCAACACGCCACTTAGGACGCCATCTAAACGTGCAATACGCCCGCGAACGTCTGCGCGATCCAATTGGAACGGCAAAACGGTGTCATCCCATGCAATTTTATCAATCAATGTCATGTGCGGATCCTCTCGCGGCTTTTCAGTGGCATACCGCGTCTATATAGGGGTAGCAAGAGGCGGTCCAAGAGGTGAGCCATGTTAAAACGATACGGGACACCCCCAAAACGGGGCATACCATATACCCGCAGACCCGGTGCCTATGTGATATTGCCCATTGGGTATGGTATTTTACTAACCTATCAGGACGGTGAAGAGCGTGAATTTCAATTACCCGGGGGCGGTGTAGATGCAGGGGAACATCCAATTCCAGCGTTGCATCGTGAGGTGATCGAAGAAACAGGTTGGATTATCAGCGCGCCACGTCGATTGGGCGCGTATAAGCGTTTCGTTTTTATGCCCGAATATGATTTATGGGCGGAAAAGATTTGTACAATCTATGTCGCGCGCCCGTGTTATCGATTATGCGATCCACTGGAAAAAGATCACAGTGATCATATCCTTTCCATTCCGCTTGCTCTTGAGGTCATGCCGAATGAGGCGGATCGGGAATATATTAGGGCCTATTTCGCTCTCTAATCAGTGACTGCGCCGATGTGTTCGACCATGATAATTGAGACATCGCCGGGAAACACGGTTAAGTTTGAGTATGCTTCTAATCCGGATAAAATATCGTTTATGACGTCCTGAGCATGCGCGTTAACAAGCGGTCCTAGCATGCGTCAAAACCCTCTTGATCCAACAGGGCACCAGAGGGATCAGGGCATTCGGTCACCCCATCGGACACGATGAACAAACGATCACCTGGTTTCATTATGTTCTCGGTACGCTCAAACGCGATATCATCGACCACCAAAACGGAACGCGGGGTGCGCGTTTCACGCGGTGGATCGGATGTCATAACCGTCTGATGCACAAATACCTCGAACACTCTTGAGTGGGTGCACTATGCGGAGAGCGCATTTAACAATTGGTGAATGTATAGACTTTGAAATGTTCAAATTTTGCCTTTTACTTTCTGTTTACTTCCGCGCTGAACAATGTCCCTTGGGTAGATTAGGAGAGTGAGATGATTGATTGGGCACGTGTGTCCGAACTTCGTGACGAAGTGGGCGCAGAAGATTTCGATGAAGTCGTTGAGTTGTTTTTGGAAGAGGTCGACGAAGCGATTGCGGCCTTGCGCGATTTGACGGATTTGTGCAAAACTTGCACCGCAATGCCATTTTTTAAAAGGCAGCGCACTGAATATCGGTTTCCGAGAGTTCGCAAATTTGTGTCAGGCAGGCGAGGCCGCCGCGGTAGCGGGACTGGGCGAAGATGTGGAAATTGCCGCCATTGTGCGAAGCTATGTAGAGGCGCGCGAAGTTTTCATAAACTAATCTGCGGAACGATTGGCCACCTAAACCAATAGATGCATCGTTTTGGGGTCAATCCCGTCGTTTTGTGACAGTATGCGGCGCCGCAATTTTTGCATGCCTTTGATCCATTTTTCGGGATCACTGGCGCGTAGTTTTGCATATTCCCCAACAATTGGATGGGGCAGGATCAGGAACTGTTGTTCCTTCATCCCGTCAATTACAGCGCGTGCCACATCGGCGGGAGACAACAGGCCAGGGTGATCTGGGATTATATCGTTGGCATCATATCCCAACATAGAGGATGCAACATATTGTGGACAGATAACTGATGACAGAATGCCGTCATCCCCGTGCGAAATGGCCAGTGATTGGGCAAAGCTGATGGCAGCCGCCTTGGTCGCGGAATAAGGGGCGTCGCCGATTTGTGACAATAGGCCAGCGGCAGAGGCTGTGTTCACAAAATAACCTGAACCGCGCGCTATCATTTCGGGCAACAACGCGCGTGCGGCCCAAACATGGGACATGACGTGAATATCCCATGCACGCTGCCAAATCTGATCGGATGCGGATGCAACGTGATCTGGATCGGCCGAAATGACGCCTGCATTTGAAATCCAAATATCGATGTTCCCAAAATTGTTTGTGATATCCGCGATTGTCTGTTGGATTGCGCTGGGTTGTGTCACGTCACATGCGGCGCCATGCGCCCCAATCTGATCCGCAGTTTTGGAAACCGCATCTGGGTTTAAATCCAAAATCACCACATCCGCATGTTCTGCAATCAAGGCTTCTGCGATCGCGCGCCCGATGCCCTGCGCGCCCCCAGTCACCACTGCGATTTTTCCAGCAAGCTCCATGTTAAATCACAAATTGCGACAGCAGTTCATCATTGGTGATATCGGTATAGGTAAAGCCAGCCGCGTCCAAACGTTTGAAAAAATCATCAAACTGTTCTGGCGTTTTGGTTTCGATCCCGATCAGGATGGACCCAAAATTTCGCGCAGATTTTTTCAGGTATTCAAACCGACTAATGTCGTCCTCTGGCCCCAAGTGGCTTAGGAATTCGCGCAATGCGCCGGGGCGTTGTGGCATCCGCAAGATCAAATATTTTTTGATTCCGCCGAAACGCTGTGCGCGCTCTTTTACTTCGGGAAGGCGTTCAAAATCAAAGTTTCCACCGGATGAAATACACACAACCTTACGCCCGCGAATGGCCTGTCCCATGTCCTTTAACGCGTCCATCGCCAAAGCCCCCGCAGGTTCCAATACCACCCCTTCGACGTTTAGCATATCTAACATGGTTAGGCACAAACGATCCTCCGGGACGCGTAGCACATTGGCCAATCCGACACCCTTTAGCCGTTCAAATGTCTTTTCACCAATCCGCCCAACCGCGGCACCATCTGCGAACGTGTCAACGGTGTCCAAATTAACGGGTTTTCCCGCGATCAAGGCTGCCCACAAACAGGCCCCGCCAAGGGGTTCAACCAGGCTGAATTGACAGCGTGTTTCAAAATAACTGATCACGCCTGACGATAATCCACCGCCGCCAACGGGCAGCACGATGTGATCGGGAATGCCGCCCAATTGACGTTCGATTTCGACTGCAACAGAGGCCTGACCCTCAATCACATCTTCATCGTCAAAGGGTGAGAGAAAATGCGCACCAGCCTCGGCACAATGGGATTGGGCCGCACGCAAACAATCATCGAAATAGTCACCAACCAGGCGCACCTCGATATTGTTGCCACCAAACATCTTGGTCTTTTGTATCTTTTGCTGCGGGGTAGTGACGGGCATGAAAATCGTGCCCTGCACATTCATATGGCGGCACATATACGCCACTCCCTGCGCATGGTTTCCCGCACTGGCGCAAACAAAATGCGTTTCACCCGCAATCTTGCGCATTGCATTAAAAGCCCCGCGCAGTTTGTAAGAGCGTACAGGGCTTAGATCCTCACGTTTCAGCCATACATCGGCGTCATACAATGCCGAGAGGTGTTCATTTTTCTGCAATGGCGTTTCGGGGAAAACCCCCCGCATTGCTGCCTCGGCCGCTCGAGCCATTTCTTGAAAATTCGTCATGAACATAGCTTTGGCGCAGGGCTGCGGTCCTTGCAAGGATATACTTTGGCATACTTTGGAAACATCAGTGCGATTTCGTTTTGATTTTGGGCGCTATGACTTGCCCCCAGATTGAAAAACCGTTAGTGCCCTTGCCAATTGAAAAAGGGGAATCTGAATGTCCGCGCCTAAGAAAGTAGTACTGGCCTATTCTGGCGGCCTTGATACATCTATCATCCTGAAATGGCTTCAAACTGAATACGGGTGTGAAGTCGTGACCTTTACCGCCGATTTGGGTCAGGGAGAAGAGCTTGAACCCGCGCGCCAAAAGGCGGAATTGCTGGGGATTAAGCCCGAAAATATTTACATCGAAGATGTGCGCGAAGAATTTGTGCGTGATTTTGTGTTCCCTATGTTCCGTGCGAATGCGCTTTATGAGGGATTGTACCTGCTTGGGACCTCAATCGCGCGACCCTTGATTTCAAAACGTTTGGTTGAAATTGCCGCGGAAACAGGTGCGGATGCGGTGGCCCACGGCGCGACAGGCAAGGGCAACGATCAGGTGCGTTTTGAATTGGCAGCCTATGCGTTGAACCCAGATATCAAGGTAATTGCACCCTGGCGCGAATGGGATTTGTCGAGCCGTACCAAATTGATTAGTTTTGCGGAAGAGCATCAAATTCCGATTGCCAAGGACAAACGCGGCGAAGCGCCGTTCAGCGTTGATGCGAACCTGCTACATACCTCGTCAGAGGGCAAGGTTTTGGAAGATCCAGCAGTTGAAGCACCAGATTACGTTTACCAGCGCACGGTACATCCAGAGGAAGCGCCAGACACAGCAGAAGTGATTGAAGTCACATTCAAGGCAGGCGATGCCGTTGCCATCAACGGTGAAGAAATGTCACCCGCAACTATCCTGACAACACTAAACGAGTACGGCGGCAAGCATGGTATTGGCCGTTTGGATTTGGTTGAGGGTCGTTTTGTTGGGATGAAGTCGCGCGGTATTTACGAAACACCGGGTGGTACCATCCTGTTGGAAGCGCACCGTGGCATCGAACAAATCACATTGGATCGCGGGGCTGCGCATCTAAAAGATGAGTTGATGCCAAAATATGCGGAGCTGATCTATAACGGCTTCTGGTATTCGCCAGAGCGTGAAATGCTGCAGGCATTGATCGACAAATCACAAGAACAAGTGACAGGTACTGTGCGTTTGAAACTGTATAAAGGATCCGTGCGCACGATTGGCCGTTGGTCTGATTATAGCTTGTATTCCGAGGCACATGTGACCTTTGAAGATGATGCAGGCGCTTACGATCAAAAGGATGCAGCAGGGTTTATTCACCTGAATGCACTGCGCCTAAAACTCTTGGCGGCGCGCAAGCGTCGGATGGGGTAAGGCATTGTAAATATGCGTAAATATGGCCGTCCTTATTTGGGCGGCCTTTTTGTTGGAGCGGGACATGACCCCAATTTATGCAATCGGTGATATCCACGGGCATCTGGATAAACTGGATGAGGCACTAGAGCGTATTCACGCGGATGGTGGCGCGGATGCGTCGGTTGTGTTTGTGGGGGATTATGTGGACCGTGGCGCAGAAAGTCAGGGTGTCATTCAGAGAATTATCGATGGTCAAACATCGGGCAAAAACTGGGTCACACTTAAGGGCAATCATGACCGCATGTTTGAGTTGTTCCTGCAATCGCCGCCACAGCATGATCCGCATTTGTTGTTGGGGATGGATTGGTTCAATGATCGCATTGGTGGGATCGCCACACTTGTCTCTTATGATATTGAAATTGAACGGGGCGTTTCGCGCACGTATCAGATCCATGCCCAAGCCTTAGAGCGAGTGCCTGCTGCGCATATTGCGTTTTTACAAGATTTAAAAACGCATTATTTGGTCGATGGAACCTTGTTTGTGCATGCAGGCATTCGGCCCGAAATTCCGTTGAGCACTCAAACGGAGACGGATTTATTGTGGATCAGACAAGAGTTTCATGACTATCAAAATGATCATGAATATTTGATCGTTCATGGTCATACACCCGTGCAAAATATTACGCATTACGGCAATCGCGTGAATATTGATGGGGGCGCGGCCTATGGTCGGGAATTGACCCCGATCGTGATTGATGGCGCAGATATTTTTGCGCTGGGTCGGGACGGACGGGCGCGATTAGAACCCTAATAAACGGCGTCTGTTTTACGTCGGTATAACGTTGGTATTGTGTCGGCGTTTTTGCGTACTTGTGGTGCGACGCTCGTGCCATGACACATCGCCCCGCCCACCATCCCGCAGGGTCAGAGGCCTGCTTCGGCCTCGATTGCTTTTTTAGATTTGCGTGCCCGTTCAGTTGCAGACTTCAACTGACCGCAGGCGGCCATGATGTCTTCGCCCCGTGGGGTGCGGATGGGGCTTGCGTAGCCCGCTTTGTAAATAATATCGGCGAAAGCTTCGATCCGTGACCAGTCAGAGCGTTCGTAGGGTGAGCCTGGCCATTCATTAAAGGGGATCAAGTTGATCTTGGCGGGAATGCCCTTGATCAGTTTGACCAATCGACGCGCATCTGCATCCGTGTCATTCACGTCCTTTAGCATCACATATTCAAATGTGATCCGTTCGGAATTAGACACCTTGGGGTAGGTGCGCAGCGCATCCAGCAATTCCATGATGTTCCACTTTTTATTGATGGGGACGAGTTTGTCACGCACCTCATCCGTTGTAGCGTGAAAGGAAATTGCAAGTTGGCATCCGATTTCCTGCGCCGTTTTTGCAATTTCAGGGACGACACCAGATGTGGATAGGGTGATGCGACGACGGGAGAGAGAGATCCCCTCGGGGTCCATTGCGATTTTCATCGCATCCCGAACATTGTCAAAATTATATAGCGGTTCGCCCATGCCCATCAGAACTATATTTGACAATAGCCGTGTTTCGTTTTTGGGTGCACCGGGTTCGGGCCATTCGCCCAAATCATCCCGCGCAACCAACACCTGACCGATAATTTCCGCAGTTGTCAGGTTACGCACCAATTTCTGAGTGCCCGTATGACAGAAGGAGCAGGTCAACGTGCAACCCACCTGCGAGCTGATGCACAATGTGCCGCGATCCTCTTCTGGGATATAAACGGTTTCAACCTCGTGCCCGCCTGCGATCCGCATTAGGTATTTGCGCGTACCATCCAGCGAGACTTGTTTTGAAACAACCTCTGGCACCTCGATCACAAAGTGTTCTGCCAATTCGGCGCGATAGGTTTTCGCAAGATTGCTCATCACTGCGAAATCACGGACACCCTTTTCGTAAATCCATTGCCAGATTTGGCCCACACGCATTTTAGCCTGTTTTTCGGGCGTCCCATGTTCGATCAAAACATCGCGCATTTGGGCACGGGTCAGGCCCACCAAATTCATGGGACCATCGGGCAATTTGCGAGGGATCGTCAAAACGTCCTGTGTGATCGGCGTGGACACAGTCATGATATACCTGTTTATTAAAGAAGTCGGGCGAACCCATACAGGATTCGCCCAGAATTAGCAAAAAGATTAGTTTGCGCGCTATTTACAGCGCTTATCGGCATCCTCAACCGCGGCCGTGAACCCAAGTAGGGAAAAGGTGTCTTCCGTCCGCGTCCCGCGGGACGAACGTGCGGTAAGTTTTGCCTTGGCCCCTTTTTTCATCGCGGCGATGATTTTTGCATCTTCCCCTTGGTTCGCCCAAGCCCATTCATCCTTGGTGTATAGGGCGAATTTGTTGCCATCAATTGTCAGATCAACAGTTGAATCAGGTGCAAAGGGGTAGCCCCCTGTGAACACGATTTGACCGTTCACCTTGGCGTTTGGATCATAAACAACCATCAGCGCGATATCACCACGGCGCACGGCCACGACGCGACCGTTGCGGGTGTTTACGGTTTCCTTGGGGATCGAAACGGCCCAACATTGTTTTGGGTTTGTTTCAGCAAAAACATCCCAATCTACGCTTTCATCAACCTTGGCAGTGCTATTTTCCTGTGCGCTGACAGGTCCGCCAAACATCAATGATATAGGTAAAACGAGGCTAAGGATCAATTTTGTGTTCATTTTTTCCCTCCGCCCGTGGTGGGCCTGCTATCTTTTCTTATTTGACGCCTTAACATGCATGAAATAATGCGCAAGGACACCTTGAACTCGACAGCGGCAACTTAGCGCGAGTTTTGACTTTTATGGAAGCCCCTTTGGCATAAAATTGCCAGTGAAAACGGAGAAACGTGATGTCTATGCCCCATCCTATGTGCGAAGCTTGGCGCGGGCCTGTCTTGGAAAATGTGCATTTGGGTCATGCTGTTGTATGTGATGCAACTGGCGATATTGTGCAGGCTTGGGGTGATCCCAATGCGGTGATGCTGCCACGTTCCTCTTGCAAGATGATCCAAGCCTTGCCGCTGATCACCTCGGGTGCAGCGGGGGCGTTTGGGCTGCGGCAGGATCAATTGGCCTTGGCATGTGCGTCCCACAATGGGGCGACAATCCACACGCACCGTGTACAGGCGTGGTTAACGGATCTGGGTTTGGGGGATCATGATTTGCGCTGCGGTCCGCAGATGCCACGCGATGAAGAGGAACGCGCCAGTCTGCGCGCGCAGGACACAACCCCGTGTCAATGGCACAACAATTGTTCCGGGAAACATGCGGGATTTTTGACGCTGAATAAACATTTGGGGGGCGGTGCAGATTACCACCAACCTGATCACCTTGTGCAACAAGCCTGTCTAACTGCGTTTGAGGATACAACGGGACAGGATACGCTGGGCTATGGAATTGACGGGTGTTCGGCGCCAAATTTTGCGACAACGGTTCATGGATTGGCGCGTGCGATGGCGTGGTTTGCATCTGCCGCAGATCGCAATGATGTGGCGTCCAATGCGGCATCGGACCTGGTGCAGGCGATGTGTGCCTATCCTGAATTGGTTGCGGGCAAAGGGCGGGCCTGTACCGAATTGATGCGCGCCATGGATGGCCGCGTCGCGATTAAAACGGGGGCGGATGCGGTTTTTGTCGCCATAATCCCCGAGCGCAAGATGGGCGTGGCCCTAAAAATTGCCGATGGCACGATGCGTGCGGCGGAATGTGCGATTGCACATATTTTGACTGGTTTGGGTGTTCTGGACGCACATCATCCAGCTGCGCAAAAATATCGTACGCCTGACATCACGAATTGGAACGGCATCATCTGTGGGGGCGTGAAACCCGCAGACGGGTTTGTTGTATGATCCTATTGTTCAACAAACCCTTCAATGTTCTGTCGCAGTTCACGGACAACAGTGTGGATGCGTCAAAGCGTCAGACCCTGTCTGATTTTATCGATATCCCCAAGGTCTATCCAGCGGGTCGACTGGATCGCGATAGTGAAGGGTTGTTGATCCTAACCGATAACGGACGTTTGCAGGCGCGGATTTCAAATCCCAAGCACAAGACACCCAAAACCTATTGGGCACAGGTTGAGGGCGCGCCGAGTGATCAGGATCTTGATCCCCTACGGCGCGGCATAACGCTGAAGGATGGAAAATGCCTGCCTGCCAAGGTTGAATTGATAGCGCCACCCGATTTGTGGGAACGCGATCCGCCTGTACGCTATCGTAAATCGGTTCTAGATACATGGATTTCCCTGACGATCACCGAAGGACGCAATCGTCAAGTGCGCCGAATGACGGCTGCGATTGGATTTCCAACGCTACGTTTGGTGCGTGCCGCGATCGGGAATTGGTCCATCCATGGTATTGATCACGGCACTTATAAGGTTATCGGTTAGATTTGCTGAGGTTTCAGGGATTGAAATGCATCAAACTGGGATAGAAACACCTGACCTGTTAGATCATTTAGAAAATGACTGCATTTCAGGCGATCCATCACAGGGCCTTTTACCTCGGACAGATGCAACTTTACGCCCAGATCCCGTAGGCGGTGGTTGATCGCCTCAAGGCTTTCAAGCGCCGACATGTCGATTTCATTCACCGCTGAGCACATAAGCACAACATGACGAATGGGTTGCTCACATGCGATACGATCATACACCATGTCCTGTAAAAATGCGGCATTTGCGAAATACAGGCTTTCGTCCACACGTAGGGTGACCAAGTTGGGATAGGTTTCAACCTCATGACGGTTGATGTTGCGAAAATGTTCAGTGCCCGCAACTAACCCAACCTCTGCCACATGCGGTTTTGACGTTTTGTATAGGAACAGCCCGATTGAGAGCAAGACGCCTGCAGAGACGCCCGCCTCGACACCAAAACCCAAGGTTAGGACGATGGTGGCAAATACGGCGGTGAAATCCACTTTGGAATAGGACCACGCATTTTTCAAAACCGAAAAATCAACCAAGGATAAAACGGCCACGATGATTGTTGCAGCCAATGTTGCTTTGGGTAAAAAGAACAACAGCGGTGTCAAAAGTAGGGCCGCAAATCCGATACCAATTGCGGTAAAGGCACCAGCGGCAGGCGTTTCCGCGCCCGCATCAAAATTGACGACCGAACGGGCGAAGCCACCGGTTACAGGATATCCGCCAGAGACAGCTGATGCGATGTTGGATGCGCCCAAGCCGATCAATTCCTGATCTGGTGCGATACGTTGGCGCTTTTTTGCGGCAAGGGTGGAAGCCACCGAAACAGATTCAACAAATCCAATCAAGGATATCAAGACGCCAGACATCAACAACTGACCCCAGAGTGCTGGTGAAAAACTGGGCGTTGTGAGGGGGGGCAAACCCATGGGAACGGTTCCTACAATTTTGACCCCGTGTGACGACAGATCGAAGAGAAAGGTGATCAGTGTTGTCACAACAACCGCCCCAACTGGACCAGCCTTGGCCAAAATATCGGCCGTGCGTGGGGCAAGCCCCATATTCAACAGCGCTGGTTTCAATCCTTTTCTGACCCAAAAAAGAAAGGCCAAGGTGCTGGCCCCCAATCCTAAGGTGATGGGATTGATCATATCACGGTGATCGACCAGTGAAAAAATCAATTCGACCAAGGTGTGCCCATGCGCATCAACGCCCAAAATATGTTTTAGCTGACTGGCGGCGATCAGTAGTCCAGACGCCGTGATGAACCCCGCAATCACGGGGTGGGATAAAAAATTCGCCAAAAATCCCAGTCGCAAAACGCCCATGGCAATTAGGATGACCCCCGAAATAAAAGCCAGTGTAACAGCAGCCAGAGCGATATCAGAGGGTGATGTAAGGCCAAGGTTTCCAATCGCCGCTGCGGTCATGAGTGATACAACCGCAACTGGTCCAACCGCCAAGGCCCGCGATGTCCCAAAAATCGCATATGCCACCAAAGGTAAGATGGATGCATATAGGCCCATTTCGGCAGGAAGGCCCGCCAACAATGCATAAGCCAGCGATTGTGGGATCAGCATGATTGTGACGATAATCGCAGCAACCGCATCTGATGTGAATGAGTTTGAATTATAGACAGAGGCCCATTCAAGCATTGGAACATACTGCTTGATCCGGCCATACATAGATGATGGCATCTTCATTGTGTTATTCCGATGCGTTAGCCGTTTGCGGCGTGAAACAGAATTGAGGAGCGATTTCCGCTGCGACAATAGGCAAAAATGGGTTTCGGCAATTCGGAAATGGCGTTGGCCATTTCCTTAATTTGCGTGGGCATTGGCATTGCCGTGATGGGGACATGCGCCGTTTTCAACCCTGCATCATGCGCGGCATTTGCGATATCATTGAATACAGGTTGCGTGGGTTCTTCGAAATCCGGTCGGTTGCAAATAATCGATTTAAAACCTGCATTGGCAATCTCGGTCACATCCGCGGCTGTGATCTGAGGCGAAACAGAAAAATCCTGTGAAATTTGTGTAATGTGCATGATTTGAATCCTAAATCGAGTCGTTGCTTAATTTTTATATTCAAAAAATGGAATAAATAAAAGCCCAAAAGTTTTGGACCAAGAAAATAGTGGGTATCAGCGCTATATTGCGCTGATACCTTCGTCCAATGCCCGAAGAATTTGGTTCACCTCATCCTCTGTAATCGTCAATGGTGGTGACATTAGGATATTGGGATAGCCAGGGCGGACCATTGCGCCCGCTTCGTAGATACGTTGATGAATATGTTTCAAGGTTGCCATATCAATTGGTGTTTTTGTTGCGCGATCTGACACCAGTTCCAGACCGTTCATCAATCCATGCCCGCCGCGCACGTCACCAATAATGTCATGTTTTTCGGCCAGTTTTAGAAGGCCTTGATACAGCTGATCCCCACGGGCAGCTGCATTGGTTTTTGTATCCAACCGCTGTGTTTCGTTCAGGCATGCCACAACTGCGGCCGCCCCAACAGGATGCGCGGAATAGGTGTAGCCGTGGAAAATGCCGCCATCCCCACTGGTGTCGTTTTCGAAAACCTCGGCAACCTTATCGGACATTAGCGCCGCGCCAACGGGATAGTAGCCCGAGGTTATGCCCTTGGCCATTGACATCATATCAGGTTTCACACCCCAATGCCGTGCACCTGACCAATCGCCTGTGCGACCAAATCCCGTAATCACCTCATCTGAAATCATCAGAATGCCATGACGGTCACAAATATCGCGCATCAATCCCATAAAGATGGGATCAGGCACGATAACCCCACCCGCACCTTGGATAGGTTCCATAATAAATGCAGCGATTGTATTGGCCCCTTGGAATGCAATTTCGTCCTCGAACGCGTTCGCGATGTTTTGGGCCAGCGTCGCAGGATCGGTTTCATTGAACGGATTACGATAGGTATAGGGACTTGGCAGATGGAAACACCCGGGCATCAAGGGTTCGTAATTGATCCGGAAACGGTTGTTTCCGTTGACAGAGGCTCCGCCAAAATGCGTCCCATGATACCCCTTTTTCAAAGAGATAAATTTTGTGCGGGTCGGCTCCCCACGCAGTCGGTGATACTGTCGCGCCAACCGCAGACATGTTTCCACTGAATCTGAACCGCCAGACGTGAAAAACACCCGTGCCATGCCATCGGCCTCAAACATTTCGCGCACCAGATAGGATGCCTCGATCGCGGGTGGGTTTGATGTGCCTGAGAATGCTGAATAATAGGGTAGGTCGTAAAGCTGTTTAGAAATCGCTTCTTTGACGGCGTCATTTGAATAGCCCAGGTTCACACACCATAAACCGCCCACGGCATCGACAACGGTGTGTCCATCAATATCAGTGATGGAACTGTTCTGCGCACTCACAATGACTTTGGGTGGGTTTGCCAGGGAATCGGCAGGATGCCCCATGGGATGCCACATATGTTTGGCATTATTTTCCTTAGTAAAGTTATCGTCGCGCATGGGCCAAATGCTCCTATCCTGAATTTGATCAAATTTTACGTGTGTTTTTGAAACTGTCCAGTGGAATAATGCATCGCCATGTGGAAGATTTTTCTGTGCCTCTAGACTTGATGAACAAGGGTCTATACATCCAAGCCACCATGGCAAAGCAAAAGACAAATACGAATTACAAAGTGATCGCGGAAAATCGTCGCGCACGGTTTGATTATGCGATTGAAAGTGATTTGGAATGCGGCATCGTTTTGATGGGATCCGAGGTTAAATCCCTGCGGAAAGGGTCGTCAAACATCGCCGAAAGCTATGCCGAAGTTGAAAATGGCGAACTATGGCTCGTCAATTCCTACATCGCACCCTATGAGCAGGCGAAAACATGGGGCCACGAGGAACGCCGCCGTCGCAAATTGATGGTGAATAAACGCGAACTTGCCAATCTATGGTCTGAAACCCAACGCAAGGGGATGACCATTGTGCCGCTTGTTATGTATTTCAACGATAAGGGCTATGTTAAGCTCAAGATTGGGATCGCCAAGGGTAAGAAAAACCACGACAAACGCGCCGACAGTGCAAAGCGCGATTGGAACGTGCAAAAGCAGCGTTTGTTGAAAAACGGATAGGGAAAACCACTCGGTCTTTCCCCTGACGTATTCCGCCTAACATTCATAATCATGACCCATTCCAATCAATAGGAGGGTGTCATGGAAAGACTTATTCTTAATCTTGTCTCAGGGACTTTTGGTGGCAACGTTGTTGGGCGCTTAATTGGTAGCCTGAACCAAGGGACAATCATCAATTCAATCGCAGGGATTTTGGGCGGTGGTCTGGGTGGATCAATTTTGGGGATGCTTGGCGCACCCGACATGGCCGGAATGGCAGGTGATGCCGTTGGGATGGGCATTGGCGCGCTGCTGGGACAGGTGGCCAGCGGTGGCGGTGGTGGGGGTGTATTATTGGCGCTAGTGGGCTTTGTACGCTCAAAAATGGGATAAACCACCTAAAACGACGTTAAAATGGGGCGGAACGTGGTTCGCCCCACTTGCTTAACAGGTTCTTGGGATGTAGGCAGCCATATGAATATAGGGGGCTGAACATGCAAGACGACCCAAAAACACTTGTTTCGACAGAATGGCTTCATGCGCATCTTAAGGATCCCGATCTGCGGATTTTGGATGGGTCCTATTATTTGCCGCAAATGGGCCGTGATCCACGTGCGGAATATGATGCCGCACATGTCCCTAACGCACGTTTTTTTGATATTGATGATGTTGCGGATCACGGATCTGATTTGCCGCATATGGTGCCGCCTGTTGAAAAATTCATGTCACGCATGCGCGCCATGGGCGTGGGGGACGGACACCAAGTTGTCGTTTATGACGGTATGGGGCTATTTTCAGCAGCCCGTGTTTGGTGGCTGTTCAAACTGATGGGGCAAAATAACATCGCGGTCCTTGATGGTGGTTTGCCAAAATGGCAGGCAGAGGGGCGCCCTGTCGAAGATTTGCCGCCCGTAATTCGTGACCGCCACATGACCGTGCGGCGCCAAAACCACATGGTCAAAGACGTGACACAGGTTTCGGCGGCCTCAAAGCTTGGGGATTATGAAATCATTGATGCGCGTTCGCCAGGCCGTTTCCGCGGAGAAGAGCCGGAACCACGCGCAGGATTGCGCCCAGGTCATATCCCCGGATCAAAAAACGTCTGTTTCAAGGACCTGTTGAACGCAGATCAAACAATGAAAAACCCTGTGGAAATTCGCCAGATTTTCGAAGCGGCTGGTGTTGATTTCAACAAACCCGCAATCACAACCTGTGGATCAGGCGTGACCGCAGCTGTCCTAAGTTTGGGACTAGAGCGGATCGGAAAAACGGATCATTCACTTTATGATGGAAGCTGGTCAGAGTGGGGCATGTTCCCAACCGTACCAGTCGCAACTGGAGACGCGTAAATGTTTCAATCCTTAAAAGAGCAACCTGCTGATAAAATCCTTGCTTTGATGCAAAAGTACAAAGAAGACCCGAGAGATAGCAAAATCGATCTGGGTGTTGGCGTTTACAAAAACGCCGAAGGATTGACGCCAGTGATGCGCGCCGTAAAAACGGCCGAGCAGCAATTGTGGGAACGCGAAACAACGAAATCCTATGTTGGGTTGGTCGGTGATCCACAATTTTCAGATGTCATGGTTGATCTGGTTCTGTCAGATAGCGTTGCGCGTGGAAATGTTGCTGCTGCGGCAACACCGGGTGGTACGGGTGCCGTGCGTCAGGCCTTTGAATTGTTGAAAATGGCAAATCCAGATGTGCGTGTTTTCGTGTCTGATCCTACATGGCCAAATCACCTTTCGATCCTGAAATACTTGGATCTGCCCGTTGTGCCATACCGCTATTTCGACAGCGAAACACGCGGTGTCGATTTCGCGGGCATGATGGAAGATTTGGCAGACGCGCGTTCAGGTGACGTTATTTTGTTGCATGGTTGCTGTCACAACCCAACAGGTGCAAATTTGAACATGTCGCAATGGCAAGAGGTTGTTGATTTCCTGAACACATCAGGCGCAACTCCAATGATTGATATCGCCTACCAAGGATTTGGTGACGGATTACAAGAGGACGCGGCAGGCACGCGTTTGGTGGCATCCTCTGTTCCTGAAACAGTTATCGCTGCAAGTTGTTCGAAAAACTTTGGGATTTACCGTGAACGCACTGGCCTGTTGATGGTTGTGTCCCAAGACGCGACTGCCAAAGGATTGAACCAAAGCACGTTGGCGTTTTTGAACCGCCAAAACTTTTCCTTCCCGCCAGATCATGGCGCGCGTTTGGTGACAATGGTGCTAAGCGATCCTGCCTTGCGGGCAGACTGGGCCGCGGAATTGGAAGAGGTGCGTTTGGGCATGTTGGACTTGCGCACGCAACTTGCCTCTGAACTACAGCGGTTGTCGGGTTCTGATCGCTTTGGGTTCCTTGCGCAGCACCGTGGCATGTTCTCACGTCTTGGGGCGTCGGCAGAGCATGTCGAAAAACTGCGCGCGGATCATGCGGTTTATATGGTTGGCGACAGTCGTATGAATATCGCAGGTCTAAACAGTGCAACTGTCCCTATCCTAGCGCAGGCGATTATCGACGCAGGTATTTAAGTTTTTTCCGCTCTGGCATCCAGCGGTGCCAGGGCGTCATCACCCAAGCCTATATTTCCCATTACACAAACCTACAACAATACAGCTTCGTACCGTTACCTCGCGTAGCTACCGAATGAGGGCATGAAGCGATGGTTATTTTTAAGTTATCTAAACGTTCAGGCGAATTTGGGTTTTCTGGTAGATGCGTTGCGGATGTAGTTTTCGCACGTTTTTTACAATTGAGTTCGACAAAATCACTCTGACAAAGTGGTTTAAGTTATTTTTAGATAATGGCTGGGATGGTAGGATTCGAACCTACGGTACACTGTACCAAAAACAGTTGCCTTACCACTTGGCTACATCCCAGCAGTGGCGCGATGTTTACGATGGACGCGCCCTGTGATCAAGAGTGAATCGTCATTTTTTTAAGTGCATTAATTTGGATAAATGATGGTAATTTTGGATAAATTCGAAAACGGGAGCTCTGAACTACTACAACGCACTTGATTAACGCGGGTTTCAGATTTTTACGAATCAGAGTGCATCAGCAATTCCTGCTTAGCTTGCCTGACGTACTTTATTCAAATTTGTCAGCCAATCTGGGTCCATTTCAGGAACAGAAGACAGCAACAGTTCGGTATATTCCGGATGTGGTGGAGAGAAGACATCGTCTTTTTTACCTTGCTCAACCACTTGGCCCAAGTTCATTACAACCACCTGATCCGAAATCGCTTTCACCGTTGAAATATCGTGTGTGATGAACAGATAGGTTAGGTTCAACTCCTTCTGCAGGCGCATCAGAAGTTTCAAAATACCCTCTTGCACAATTTGGTCTAGGGCTGATGTGACCTCATCACAAATGATGAAATCTGGCTCGGCCGCAAGCGCGCGTGCAATACAGATCCGTTGTTTTTGGCCGCCTGAAAGTTCGCTTGGCAGACGATCAATAAACCGTTCGTCCAATTCGATCATTTTCAGCAATTCAACCACGCGCTTTTCACGCGCTGCTCCTGACAGACCTAAATAGAATTCCAACGGACGACCGATGATTTCTCGTACAGTTTGGCGTGGGTTCATTGCCGTATCAGCCATCTGATAAATCATTTGGATACGGCGTTTCTGCTCTTTGGTGCGATCCTCAAGCTTGTTTGGCAATGTTGCTCCATCAAACTCGATCGAACCTGTCATCGGCGGCAACAAACCTGTGATGACCCGCGCAGTAGTGGATTTTCCTGACCCTGATTCACCCACAACCGCAACCGTTGAACCACGCGGCACTGAGATGTTCACATCATTCAGAACCTTCACCTTGCTATAGGCTGCGTCGATATTTTTGATTTCTAGGATGGGTGTTTGTTCTTGGGTTGGCTCTTTTTCTAGCGCCCGAACGGACCACAAGGATTTGGTGTAATCCTCTTTTGGGGCGCTTAGCATGTTGCGGGTTGGGGCTTCTTCTACTTCATTGCCATGGCGCAGCACTTTGATGAAATCGGCCATCTGGGCCACAACGGCCAAATCATGGGTGATGTAGATTGCGGCTGTGTTGAACTCTTCCACAACCTTACGCATCGCGGTAAGCACTTCAACCTGTGTAGTTACATCCAATGCGGTGGTTGGCTCATCAAATACGATTAGGTCGGGACGTGGTGACATGGCCATCGCGGTCATGACGCGCTGCAGCTGACCACCAGACACCTGATGGGGGTACCTGTTCCCAATCGTGCTGGGGTTGGGCAGGTTTAGTGCGTCATAGAGCGTGACAGCGTCTGCCTTGGCCTCGGTTTCAGGTTTGATGCCAAAGCGGATGGTGGACGCCGTCGTCTGATCAATCAGGCGATGCGCGGGGTTGAATGAGGCGGCCGCCGATTGCGCAACATATGTGATGCGATTGCCCCAATATTCGCGCTTTTTCCCTTCACTCAGTTTTGCAAGGTCGACACCGTCGAACATGATTTCACCGCCGGTGATCCGACACCCTGGTTGGGTATATCCCATTGCAGCAAGGCCAAGTGTGGATTTCCCTGCGCCTGATTCACCAATCAGACCCATGATCTGACCACGGCGCAGAGTTAGGTCCACACCCCTAACAATAGGATGCCATTTTTCATCAGAGAACCCTTCAATCTTAAGGTTCTTAATGTCGAGTAAGATATCGTTTTTGCTCATCCCATTAATCCTTGATACCACTGGTATGGTGTAGGAACCAGTCCACAACAAAGTTCACAGCAACTGTTAGCAATGCAATGGCCGATGCTGGCAACAGCGGCGTCAAACCCGCCTTTAGGTCATATTGCGCAAATTGGATTAGGGATGCATTTTCGCGCACCATTGAACCCCAGTCTGCGGTTGGCGGTTGGATCCCCACGCCAAGGAACGACAGCGCCGCAATGGTCAGGAACACAAAACAGAAGCGCAGCCCAAATTCAGCAACCAATGGCGGCAGGATATTGGGCAAAATTTCACGCCGCATGATCCATCCCAAACCTTCACCACGCAGGCGGGCCGCTTCGACATAGTCCATCACAACAACATTCACCGCGACCGAGCGTGTTAAACGAAATACGCGGGTCGAGTCCAAAATTGCGATGATGAGGATTAGGTTGATCGCAGACGATCCAAAGATAGACAGCAACACTAGCGCAAAGATCAAGCTGGGGATCGCCATAAGCACATCAACACCGCGGCTAAGCAGTTGATCCAGCCAAGAGCGATTGATCGCCGCCGCCAAACCAAGGCCGCCACCAATGACAAAGGCCAGGATGGTGGTTACCAGTGCAATACCAACGGTATTTCGCGCACCGTAAATCATGCGTGAATAGATATCGCGCCCAATTTGGTCTGTGCCCAATAGGTGTTCGCCACCCCAAGGTGCATAGGGTTGCGCAAAAACCTCTGCTTCGCCATAGGGCGCGATCCAAGGCGCGAAAATCGCAACAAGGATGTAAATGGCAATGACAATCATCCCAAAACGTGCCGTCGCAGGCGATTTGCGCAATAGGATTTTGGTACGGCTCCACGCGGTCCGCTTTTCCAAGAATGACGTGACTTCATCCTTGGCGGAATAGGCTGTTTGTTCCTGACTCATTTTGGATGCAACAATCTTGGATTAGTGATGATGCCGATGATATCGGCCAATAGGTTCAAAAAGATGTAGGTGATCGCGAAGATCAGTGCACATCCCTGCACTACGGGGATATCCCGACTGGTAACGGCGTCCACCATGAGCTGGCCAATACCTGGGTAAACAAAAACCACCTCAACCACGACGACACCCACAACCAAATAAGCTAGGTTAAAGGCAATCACCGTGGCGATTGGTGCCCATGCATTGGGTAGTGCGTGTTTGATGATCACTTCTCGTTGGGTCGCTCCCGATAAGCGCGCCATTTGAATGTATGGATTAGCCAACAGATTAATGATGGCAGCACGCGTCATACGCATCATGTGCGCGACAATTACTAGTGTGAGTGTCAAGGCGGGTAATGCACTGCGATAAATACGTTCGCCAAGTGGTGTGGCCGCATCAATATTGGCAAGTGATGGAAACACAGGCCACAAGGCTGTCAAAAGCAAGATCAAGATGTATGCGACGAAGAATTCGGGAAACGAAATCGTGGTCAGCGTCGAGGCACTCACGATTTTATCATAGTAGGTATTGCGATAGAGCGCTGCCGTAATTCCCAAGAACAGTGCAAGGGGAACTGCAATGATCGCCGTCATACCGGCCAAGAACAGTGTGTTCCACAATCGTGGGGCTATTAGCTCTGCGACTTCTCTTGATCTATCCACACCTGAAGCTGCTCTGCCGGAAAAGGAAGTGCCCAGATCTCCTTGAAAAACTCCAGCGATCCATTCGAAGTATCTAACATAGGCAGGCTGATCTAATCCAAGTTCGCGTCTAAACGCTGCTACCGTTTCTTTTGTTGCAGCCTGCCCGAGCACTGCTTCACCAAAATCGCCCGGTAACATTTCAATAGCTGCAAATATAATAACTGACACGATAATAAGCGTGACAACGCCCAGAAAAAGTCGTTGCAACACTGTCAAAATTATTGGGTGCAAGGTTAAATCCTCATAAGTAAGCACCGCACAGGTGGCCTGTGCGGTGCTAATCATCAATTTATTTTACGCGAACCACCAGCGCTCTGACGCTTTATGCCCATCTAACTCCCAATTAGAGGCGACATCAGGGCCATGAGTTACTTTTTTGCTGTGGGCCATGATGTAGTTCGCAAACATTGGGCAGATTGTTCCTCCGTCATCGCTGATCAGGCGTTGACATTCAGCATACATTTCACCTCGTTTGGCTTCATCGAGTTCGGATCTTGCTTGGATGACTAAATCGTTAAACTTTGCTGAAGCATCCGTGCCTTTCCACGCTGTATCATTCCACTCAGTGTCGTTTGTGTAAGCGGCCGAGAACATCCAGTCTTCCGTTGGACGTCCGCCCCAGTAACATGCACACCAGCCTTTTTTATTCCATACGTTTGACCAGTAACCATCCTTTGGTTCTCGAACGACTTCGATGTTAATGCCGGCTTCTGCTGCTGAAGCAGCAATCAATTGTGCGGCATCTACTGCACCAGCAAATGCTGCTTCAGATGTACTAAGCTGGATAGCGCCAGTGTGACCTGATTTCTTGTAATGGAAAGCAGCTTTATCGGCATCAAAATCACGTTGTGGCATAGATGAATTGTGATATCGGTTAGCGGTTGAAATTGGATGATCATTTCCAAGGGCTCCATGGCCCAACAAAATTTTGTCAACTAATTCCTGTCTTTTCAACGAGTATTTAAGTGCCATCCGTAGGTCATAGTTGTCAAATGGAGCTACATTCAAACGCATAGGGAATGTGTAATGCAACGTTCCAGTTACTTCTAAGATGTCTAAATTTGGCGAGCGGGCTAACAAATTTACGGTCTTTGGATCAGCACCATCGATCAAGTCTACGTCGCCATTCATAACAGCATTCTGTCGAGCAGTCACATCAATCAGTGATATCAATTCGACTTCATCAAAATGAGCCGAATCTGCCTTCCAGTAATTAGGATTTCGCTTAAATTTTTGCCTTACACCAGGATCAAAGTTTTCAAGTATGTATCCACCAGTTCCAATCCCGGTATTTACGGCTAATGCACCGTCTACAACCGGCATGATGGAGAGGTGATAATCACTCATGATAAATGGGAAGTCCGCATTTGCCCCTGAGAGCTCAATGATAACGCGATTAGCTCCATCACCTTTAATTGAAGAAATTGAAGACAGAAGACCCTTTGCTGCAGATTTTGAATCTTCGCCTCTATGGTAGTCTAATGTAGCGATTACGTCTTCGGCTGTTAAGGTTTTACCATTATGGAATTCAACACCCTTTCGAAGATTAAAAACCCAAGTTTTTGCATCGGATGATTCATAAGACTCGGCTAACTCTCCTCTCAAAACTCCATCATTACCCACTTCAGTCAAGTGATTTGACCAGCAATAATTTGTATGGGTCGCCATACCATTTTCTGCCGTGCCTGGATCTAAGTTGTCTGTTGTTGATCCGTGGCGCATTCCTAACCTAAAGGTTCCACCCCGCTTTGGTGTTGCGGCTTCAACGCTGCTAGCGATGGACAGTGCTGTTGGAAGTGCGATGCTTGTTGCAAGCAAAGAGCGCACAAACGTACGGCGGTCGATTTGACCCGTCTTGTACCTTAACTCTTGAAGAGCTCTGAATTCGTTTTTGTTCATTTTGTTTCCCTGTTGTATTGTTGTCGGCGTGTAAAGCTTGCAAAATAGCAGGCAACAAAATCAAGGGTAAATTTCATTTTCATAAGAACTTCTTCGACTTTGGCAACTTTCTATATGTAACGAGTACCAGATCACATGGAGGCCGACCTGCAGGCGTCAAAGATGCCAGCCGCGGGCAGTTTCATGGCTCGCGTGCCGCTGATCATTGAAGATTCCTGAAACATTTCTGCACAACTGTTGGCGACCTGAAATCGTATCAAGATTGTTGGTTTTGACACAAAGGTATTCGTTTCGTGCTGAAACCCAGCGATTGCAATGCGATACATATCAATGGTGCTTACGTTTGATGGTCTCTTTGAAATCCTTTTCGAAAATCAATGTATCGTTTTCATAGGCTTCCATGCGCGCTGTCACATAGAAGTTATCTGCGTCACTTGTCATTTCGGCAAAGGCCTCGGTCCGTGTGATCCAATCGCCGCGGCTACGCTCTTCTGTCCAATGCGTTTTTCCACGCGCGCTTAGGGGATCATCGGGATGTATGCTCCACCATTCGCGCGCGACACTCCCTGACACCATTCCATGTTGTTGATCCTCAACCGCGCCAAAATCATCAATGATTTTAAGTGTCGTGATCCCCGTTTTCATATCGGTCGTAATTTGACGTTGGTTATCGGATGCTCTGATCTGTCTGATGTCCCATGGCTCTTCTGCGTCTGGCGGCGGGAAATGGCGTTCGTCATCTGCGCCGTGTGGGGATATTGGCAGCTGTACTTCCCCCTGACTAATTTGTAGTGTTGACGCGTCAGGCATCGGCCATAACAGCGGCCAATAAGCGTTCGAAAGTGCGATCCGTATTTTGTGCCCCTTGGGAACGCGATATGCGATGTGATCCAAATTAAGACTGACTTCTATTTCCTGACCAATGGGCAGTGCGTTCGCATTTGCATGATCATCGCGCTGCGCAAGGTTTAGAACACCGTAGGTGATCCGTGTTGACGCGCCATCTGGGTGGATGTGGTTTAAACGCACTGCGATTTGTCCATCAGGTGTATCAGATGTCAGGCGCAGTTTTACCTTGACCGCGCCCACGATGTCGCAATCTTCTGCAATTGGTTCACTGTCATAGCATAGCGATAGCGCATCATCCCCACGCTGATCCCCCGGCATTTCAGGGCCTAACCAGATTGCGCAATATTCACCCGAAGACATGCCACAAGTTTGTGGCGATGACAGGATGTCATTGATCTGTGCGGGGTCCGTGTTCAGCGTGTTTCCCTGACCTAAATACATGGATTTCGGTGTCGGACTTTGTGGCCAATCGTGTTCGTTGATCCAGCGTCCCGCCCTGCTTTCATACCATGTTTTGGGTCGAACACCATCCATAAGATAAACGGAATATGCAGGGTCATTTTCCACTCCAGTTTCTATGCCCTTTAGCCATTTGTCCCACCATCGCAACGCTTCTTGCAAAAAACCGATGCGTGGTTCTGGTACCGCAAAATGTGGATATTTATGCACCCAAGGCCCAACAATGCCTTTGACAGGTGAGGATAGATTTTCAACCAACTGTGGGACCGCGTTTTTGTATGAATCGCCCCAGCCACCAACCGCCAATGTTGCGGCCGAAATCGCGCCGAAATCTTCGCAAACAGAGCCATGTTGCCAATAGGCATCGCGCTGTTGATGATGCAGCCATGTGGCAGGCAAAAAGGGTTGCGCGTTCAACCGTTCCAACCACATATCCCGCCAGCTCTCTCCAACCAACGCGGGATCAGGCGGACGTGAGGAATAGGCCCACATTGTTGACCCCCATCCCAAATTTTCGTTCAGTAAACAGCCACCTTTGTAGTGAATGTCATCGGCATACCGATCAACGGTTGAGCAAAGTGTTATGATCGCTTTCAGCGGTGCAGGATCAAGTGCCGCAATCTGCAGCGAGTTAAAGCCACCCCAGCTAATCCCCATCATTCCAACGCGGCCACTACACCAATCTTGGGCAGCGAGCCAATTGATGACCTCAACGCCGTCATTCAACTCTTGTTCGGTATATTCATCCTCCATCAAACCCTGACTATCGCCGTTTCCACGCATATCGACGCGAACACAGGCATAGCCACGTTTTGCGAAATAGGGATGGGTCAGTGCATCACGTGCACATGTGCCATCGCGTTTGCGATAGGGCAGGTATTCTAAAATCGCGGGAACGGGATCTGTGTTTGCGGCAATGGGCATCCACACGCGCGCCGAAAGCCGACAGCCATCTGACAAAATGATTTCCATATCTTCGATTTCATGGATGTCGCAAATATTGCTCATTCGGCGTTCCTCTCATAACCTTGGTGTATCGAATTCGAAGTCTGTCTGACTCGTCAAGATAAGAGTGTTTAGAGTGAAGCGATTTTTTGGATTTATTCTTTGTGTGGCATTGGTTGGGTTTTACTATGCAACCACGCCGTCGATGTGGGAGGACGGCATAACGCTCGCCCCTAACCCGAAAAACGGTGAATACGTATATTTCGCGGCTGGTTGCGGTGGCTGCCATATTTCACCAGACGCTGCAGAAGATTCGAAAAAGATTCTATCCGGTGGGCAAAAATTCTCTTCGCCCTTTGGGACGTTCGTCGCCCCGAATGTTTCGATGCATGTTGACTATGGAATCGGCGCGTGGTCGCAGGATGATTTTGTTCGTGCTGTGCGAAAAGGTGTTTCCCCTGATGGCAAGCATTATTATCCTGCATTTCCTTACACGTCATATCAGGGAATGAGTGATCAGGACGTTGTTGACCTATGGTCATATTGGCAAACATTTCCGTCATCGGAACAAAAATCGCAGGCGCATGACCTTCCGATTTATGCGAAATGGCGCCGTCCTTTGGGGATTTGGAAAATGATGTTTCAGTCCGCGCCTGATCCGCAAATGCAGGATGCCGAATTGGCGCGTGGGGAATATTTGGTGAATACCCTTGGTCATTGCGGCGAATGCCATACGGCGCGAAATGTATTTGGCGCGCGCAGCAGCAAAAATATATTAATGGGCGCGCAGCATCCAAATGGCAAAGGGCGAGTTCCTGCAATCGCAGGCACTACATTTGATTGGAATGCTGCGGATATCGCCGAATATTTGAAGTCAGGGTTAACGCCCGACTATGACGTCGCAGGCGGCCTGATGGCCGAAGTAATCGAGAATACATCAAAGTTATCTGACCAAGACCGCGTGACAATCGCGAATTATTTAAAGGTGCTTGCGAACTAATTCCGTGAGTAGCGGAATTTCGTTTTGAAATCCCCTTTGTTTCCCGTTAGGAGTGAAACAAGCGGTCCCATAGCTCAACTGGATAGAGCAACTGACTTCTAATCAGTAGGTTCGGGGTTCGAGTCCTCGTGGGATCGCCACTATTTTCAGTAACACTCGTTTTCGAGGGGTTTTGGCTGCTAACGTGCGAACTGGGTAGGTGGACAGAAAAGTTTAGGTTGTCGTTTGCACCTAAATAATGGACCGATAGGTATTCCAAATGATTAGATTTGCTGTTTTCATTATCCTGATCTTTTTGGCCGTATTGATTGTGGCCGAAAATGTGGGTCGGCCCATTCCATATGGTTATCGCATTTTGGCAGGGTTAATCGTGGCCTTTGGTATCGCTGCCGCGATGACCAGTGGATAGAAGCGTAAGCATGCTAGACGCGTTTAGGCAGCAGTTTGATGCACAAAGCTCTAAGGGACAAAGTTTTGATCAACTTATGTCTGGTCACAACGGTGCGAGCATTGCACTGCAACAAATCGTTTTGTCGTTCGTCGACCGGTCTTATCGCTTTAACGTTGCATCCGCGTTTAGCAAACTGGATCCCGAAAATAGACGACGGGCAAGCTGGGTTTTAACGGCACACGAATGCCATGACACGTTTGGAATGCTCAGCGTTATTGATCTGTGCCGCGAATATCCGCGTTTGATTGAATTATACGATCCAGCTGACGAAATGCGGGCATTGATACGAAAGAATTTGGGTTAGCTTTTTCTGGGAACTCTTAGAACGCCCGCGGGTTCCAGCGTCCCGTGCGGGGTATCCATGGTTTCGCAATCATAATTGAACCAGAATTCCTCGGTCTTTGTCACACGCTTACGCAGACCCTGGGGCAGTTGTAGCGTTTCGATGTTCGTTTCTGTCAGCAGGTGGTTATAAAATTGAATGAGGGTCTCATCTTGAAGGTAGGCCCCCAAATAGACCGAACTCCCATTTTGTACCGCAATCGCACCACCCTGCTGATCGGTTAAAATAGGCGTGGCAGTTCCCTCTAACACTTCGCGATACCGCAGAGCATGTCCGCCGTTTGACAGTGGAATTGGCATATCACCGCGGGTTGTATCAATCCGCGCTACCGTCACGTCCAAATTCGACAAATTGGGGGGAAGGGGATGAGAGATGCGAAGTGTTTCTGTACGAGAATGCGTGGCAGGGCCATAGATCACCAATGCATCGGAATTTTCTAAGCACGAGAGAAGATCCGCATCCATGTGCATCAAACCAGGTACTATGATACATCGGTAATTTGCAAAATTCCGATGCGACGCAGGCAAAATATCAATATTGATACCTAGCCTGCGCAAAGCGCGATAATGATCAAAAATCAACTCGAAATAGTCGCCATCTTTCACGTGGTTCAATGCTGCCCATGAAAAATCCGCATCGTAATCAAACAGTATTGCGACATCCGCCAGTTCACAGTCTGTCGTTGGGGATTGTAACAATTCCTCGGCAACCTGTGCCGCTTCATAATAGGCTGTGGCTTTTGCACTGTCGGGTCGCAAAATGCCTGCATGCATCTGCTCTTGTGCAAATGGGGCCTGTCGCCATCGGAAATAGGCAACGGTTTCTGCCCCATGGGCAAAGGCCTCCCACGTCCATAAACGCACCATTCCCGGCAGCGGATCGGGGTTAACAGGCGCCCAATTCACGGGGCCTGGTTGTTGTTCCATAATCCACCAACGTCCCTTGCCGACACTGCGATATAGATCGTGATGAAAGGCTTGAAAATCAGGATCGCCTTGACGCATGAAATGGCGTTGTTTTCCCTCGCTTGCGCCCGCGCGATCTGCCAAAAAGCCGATTGGATAACTGTCCCATGTAGCGATATCCAAATCAGCACCAACCTTGAAATGATCAAAATCGGTGATCCGCCCCATGTAGTTGTGGGAAATGGGTGCGTTTGAGTATTTACGGATGATGTCACATTGCAGGCGATTGAAGGCCACAACCTGATCCGACGTATAGCGACGAAATTCCAACCAATGCGCTGGGTTCGCCTCAGTTGCGGTTAGGTTTGGCAGGTCAATTTCAGGATAGCCCGCGTATTCCATCGACCAAAACACGTTTCCCCATGCGGCGTTTAGTTTTGAAATATCGTTCCCGTATTTGTTGGCAAGCCATTTTTGAAACCCACTACGTGCCGCATCTGAATAGGAAAGCGTGGTATCGTGGCATCCGTATTCATTATCTGTTTGCCATGCTCCTAATGCAGGATGCGCACCGTATCGTTCGGCCAAACGTGTGACAATATCACGACATTGTTCGCGATATCCAAGGTGTGAAAAGCAATAATGCCGCCGCGATCCGAATTTACGCAGATTGCCCTGTAGATCACGGGCAAACATATCGGGGTATTTGTCACAGACCCATTTTGGAGGGGTTGCCGTGGGTGTTCCCAACACGACCTTTAACCCATATCGATGCAACGTATCGAATGCACGATCAAGCCATTCGAAATTGAATTGACCCTGACTTGGTTCCAATCGGGACCAAGCGAATTCGCCAATCCGCACCCAAGTTAGACCCAGTTCGGCCATTTGGCGGGCGTCTTCTTCCCAGATGTCTTCTGGCCAGTGTTCTGGATAATAGCACGTACCAAGCGTGCGCTTCATGGATAAATTAGGCTGCGTCATAGGCCGTCACCAAGGTTGCAGCATTGGATGCAATTTCTGCAACGCTCATGCCGGGAGTATATAGGTTTGACCCCACACCAAAGCCTGTAACTCCCGCCGCTTTCCACGCATGAAAATCAGGGGCACCGACACCACCCACGGCATAGGTATTGGCCGTTTTCGGCAGCACCGCCTTTAACGCGTTGAAACCATCAAGGCCAAGTTTGAATGCGGGGAAGAATTTCAATCCATCTGCCCCATTTTTCAGCGCGCTGAAACATTCTGTTGCGGTAAAAACCCCGGGATAGGACAACATACCCGCATTCTTGGTTGCCATGATCACGTCTTGATCGGCATTTGGGCTGATCACCATTTGGCATCCGATATTTGCAAGCGTCTTGACCTCATCCTGATGAAGTACAGTTCCCGCGCCAATTGTTGCATCCGAGCCAAAGGCGTTGACCATTTTCTCGATCGACTGAAACGGGTCAGGAGAATTTAAGGGCACTTCAATCTTGGTAATTCCTGCATCAATTAATGCCTGAGTGGTGTCATGCACCTCACTTGGTTGGACACCACGTAGGATTGCAATCAATTCGCGTTGCATAGTTTTCCTTTTCTAGTTCGTATCGCGATCAGACCGCGAAGCGTTGGTGCCGCACTTAGGTTCAAATCAACCGACTTGCCAACCGCCTCAAGCGCAGATTTGTAAAGCGAACATAGAGCTTCTTCACCAATAAGCGTGATTGGTAAGTGGTTCCACTGACGCTCCATTGCGGCGACTTCCTGACCGATCAGGATGCCAGATAAGCGTGCACGCAAAACTGTGGCATCAGTCTCGTTAACAAGATGTTGCGCGCGCAATCGAAACAATTGTGAGGACGCATTAGCAGGGTTTTCAAATGCGGATTTTACCGCATCGACAAAATCGGATTGGGAAAACCCTGCGCCCGATACCGAATGTTTCAGAACCGAACTTCGGGATAAAAGATCATAGACTTCACCCGTCATAAACGTTTGGAATTCAACCACCTGACCATTTTGAACACGTACCCACTTTGAATGGGTCCCAGGCAAACAAACCAGGCCATTGTAATCGGGCGTTTGTATTAAAAAACCTGCGATTTGTGTTTCTTCACCCCGCATGACGTCCGCAGGCTCAGGCTGTTTTATACCCGGCAGAATGCGTACCATTATTCTCGGATCTGTGGTATGAACTGTCGCTGCTTGGTTTAGTGCGGGCGTGTCGCAGGGTGCGGTCAAATACCCCGCATCTTGCCAACCCTGCCGAGCGCCTGCCATGCCGCACACCAAAACTTCGGTGATAACATCATCTGACAAGTGATTATCAATGTGCGATATCAAAACGCCTTCATACTCTGACGCGGTCAGGTTGCCCATGCCCGTTTGAATTTTGGTCTCATCCAATACATTGCCCGCCTGATCACAGTGCCAGATGCGCAGGTTTGTTGTTCCCCAATCCACTGCGATCCAATTTGGGTTCATGACTGTTTTAGTCATGCTGCCACTCCTTCTAGAACCCACATTCTATCGGGAAAGTGATTGGGAAGATCAACACCATGTGCCATCAAAAATCCACCACTTAATCTAAGCGTGCCAATATCAAGAGCATTCGTGCCACGCGACGCGGCGGTTTTTTCATCGCGATTGACCAGCGTCACGTCATACATCGCGCCAGGGTTCAGACCCGTCAGTTTAACAGGAGTGGGACAGGACCACGCAGAGGTTTGAGCGCTGCCGATGAAGGCCACAAATCTATCCTGTTGGGGCGCGACTTGAATTTCGGCAATTATTGAAGGGTCAGCAGGGGCCAATCGTTTGATGTCTGCTGTCTGTCGCCAGTCGCGGTTGTCTTTCCACCATTGTGTTACTTGCTTTAGTTTCGCGCGCTCCGCATCTGTTAATTCGCGGGGGTCCATTTCAAACCCCATATGGCGCTGCGCGGCTACCCACGCACGAAATCCGATGTCATGAATACGCCCTGACGTATGGCATTCGCGTGGGCCAACGTGGCTGCCTGTCACGGCCGAGGGCAGGAAATGACTGGCCTCATGTTGCATGCGCAAACGTTCGGCGGCGTCATTGCTGTCGGATAACCAAACGCGCTGGGTGTAATTCATAATCCCAAAATCAATGCGCCCGCCGCCGGACGAACAGCTTTCGATTTCGACATTCGGATGTGCATCGCGCAACCGTTCAAGAAGGCTGTAAGTTCCATGGGTTTGCGCCGCATCCACATGGGGCAGCACACGGTTGTGATCCCACTTGATGTAACTGACATTGTGATTGGATAGCACAGTAGAAATTTTGCCAAACAGATAATCGCGGACATCCGCATTAGCCATGTCTAAAACCAACTGGCCCCGCCCCAGCAATTGGTCCAATGGTCCCAAAACCCATTCGGGATGTCGGCGATACAGGTCGGAATTTGGATTAATCATCTCAGGCTCAAACCAAATCCCAAAGCTCATCCCGTGTTCATTCACTTTGGCAATCAAGGGCGTCAGGCCATTTGGGTATTTCCGCGGATCAATGTCCCAATCCCCCAGAGATTGAGTGTCATCATCGCGGGTGCCAAACCAACCGTCGTCTAAAACGAACCTCTCGGCCCCAATGTCAGCCGCGTGTTCGATAATCTCTGCCAAGGTGTCTGGCGAATGATCGAAATAGATCGCCTCCCAACAATTATAGTGAACGGGACGAGGCAGTGACCCATCGGTCCATGTCACGATTTTGTCGCGCAAATGGCGTTGATAATTCACGGATAACCCGTTCAAACCGTTTTCCGAAAAACTAACGAACAGGGGGGCGGTTTCGACATGTCGTGTGGGTTTGGGGTGCGCATCAAATGCATGCCCAAATTGAACTTGGCGACGACCATCGGACAATTCCTCTGCAATCATGCTGTGTCCACCTGACCATCCATAATGCCACGCATAGGCAGATCCATGAATGTCGTCGCATCCAGCCTCTGGCACGATCAGCGCGGGGAAATGTTCATGTCCCGTGCGTCCTGTTTGATTATTGCGCAAGCGCGCGCCAACGGACCAATCCGCCTCCTGTTTGTGAAATTCGCGGCACCAGTGCCCCGAAAAATCAATCATGGTTTTTGCATTTTGTGGGGCAGGCAAGACGGGGGCTGCGAACCAATCCACCAAGATTGCGTTTTTTGAAGATAAAGAGGCCGCAATTTCGATGACGTCTGATTCGGTATGCACCAAAAACCGGGCCTGATATGACAAGCCATGCGCCTTGTCCTTGTAGTCCAAGATCAACGCATCGGGCGATTGTTCGGCATTCATGAAAACAAATCGTGGCTCAATCCGGTCACCCGTTGTGGCGCGTATGCGCATTCCTGGATGCCCCGCAAAGGTTTTGGAAATTTCAGGACAGATGGAAAGCGATGGAACACCATCCAACACGCCACCTGAATAATCCAATCGCGTCGCCGCCCAAATGGTTTGGGGGTCTTCGGCATTGGGCAGGCGCGCGCCCCAATAAAACACCTCTGCCAAATCAGTCCCGCCACCCAGAAAAAGGGTTTGTGATCCACAATCAAGCCGCCAAAACTGCATCACTTGACTGCCCCTAAGGTAAGCCCCGCGATGAAATGTTTTTGCATCAGGAAGAACATGAACACGGGCGGAATTGCGGCGACAATGCTGCCTGCACTCATCATGTGATAGGCGGCGCGATACTGACTGTTAAAGGCTGTGATGCCCGCAGTAACAGGTTGCGCATCGGGTCCTTGGGTCAGGACGATCGCCCAGAAATAGTCGTTCCAAATAAAAGTGAATATCAGCACGGATAGCGCCGCAATCGCGGGCTTCATCAAGGGCAGCACAACATAGACAAAGATTTTCCATTCCGCGACGCCCTCGACCCGCGCGGCTTCGATCAGGGAATAGGGCAGTGCACGGATAAAGTTGCGCATGAACAATGTGCAAAATCCCGTTTGGAACGCGATGTGGAACAGGATCAAACCCAGCTTTGTATCGTATAGATTCAGGTTCACCGTTAGGTCGCGTACAGGCACCATTAGAATTTGAAATGGCACGAAATTTCCCGCGATGAACATGAAAAAGATCAAAAGGTTTCCGCGGAATTTATAAACGCCAAGGGCGAAACCCGTCATGGATGATAGCGCCACTGCGCCGATCACCGTTGGAACAGTAATGAAGACCGAATTCAACAGATATTGCGGCATGTCGGATGCAAAGAAAACGCGCCCATAGTTGTTGAAAAATTCAAAGGAAGAGGGCAGTCCCCAAAAGTTGCCCTTTACAAAATCGCCATCTGGTTTGATGGAAAAGATCATCACCGCGATCAATGGCAGCAGCCACAGAATAAGCGCAATGGGTAAAAACACCTGATAGCTGAACTGGCTTGCATGTGAGCGTTGTTGGATAGGGGTTGGAAACATTACCGGCCCTCCTTTTCATCGCGCCACATTTGATAGAGGAAGTACGCGATAAAGCCCAACATGATAAAGAACAAGACAACCGCAATCGCCGCGCCATATCCCATACGGAAGCCAAATTCAGATAGGCTTTCTTCGAACATGAAAAACGACAACACGCGGGTTGAACCAAATGGTCCACCATTGGTCATCACTGCGATAAAATCAAAGGACCGCAGCGCTCCGATAATTGTGACAACAAAGGCGATAAACGTTGCGGGCCGCAGTTGGGGCAAAATCACGTACCACAACATTCTAAACCCTTTGGCACCGTCCAAACGGCCGGCCTCAACCTGTTCGGGGTCAACGGAATTCAAACCAGTCAAATACAGGATCATGCAATATGCCGTTTGCGGCCATAATCCGGCGGCGATAATCCCATAGGTGGCTGTTTTGGGGTTCCCTAATACACCGCCGCGAATGTCGACGCCAAACCAGCTCATCATCACGTCAAACAGACCGTCATTTGGCAAATAGAACCAGCTAAAAACAAGACCGACCACGACCTGGGAAATCACAAACGGAAAAAAGAAAAGCGATTTATAGAGGCGGATGCCCGTCACAGTTTGGTTCAAAAATAATGCAATGAACAAACCCATGGGAATGGCGAGCAGATACAAAAGCAGCCATTTGATGTTGTTCCAGAACGACGTTTCAAACTTGCGATCCATCTTCTGATCGCCCAGGCCCAATAGGCGTTCGTAGTTATCCATCCCGACAAATGTTTTTTCGCCCAAACCATCCCACATGTGGAATGAAATCCAAAACGATTGTCCAATTGGAACAATCACGTAGGTTGCAAAAAACAAAACTGCTGGTAGCAGGAACAGCCACGGCGTAATCGCGATATCGTTTTTACGATACCAGCTTTTGAATTTTGAAGGGTTAGTAAGGGCGGAGGACATCGAAAGGGCACCTTTGTGAATTACCGCATACGAAAAATGTGAACGTTTCACGAATATGGTAATATGTGGGGCCGCGGTAAAAGCGGCCCCATAAATTGGTTAGATTATTTGTAGATGCGCTGACGCGCGTCTTCCAAACGCTCTAGGATGTCATCTAGGTTGTCAGGGAATACCATGAATTCCTGAAGACCTTCCATGCCGACAGATGCCATTTCAGCTGGGAAATCACGGTCAAAGAACTGCATGATGCCGCCGCGGGCGTTGTTTGACAGCATGTCAAAGCCCTGCTGGATGAATTTGTCATCAGATACAGACGCGTTTGCGTTCACGGGTAGCTGTCCCAATGCATCGCCTGCGTTTATTGCTGTCTGCACATCTGGAGAGGTCACGTATAGCAAGAACGCTTTTGCGGCTTCCACGTTTTTTGCTCCAGAAGCAATATGGAATGTATCAATTGGTGCGTCCTCGGCATAATCAACATCAGGGTTGATGACTGGGAACTGATAGAAGTCCAGCTGATCATCGGTTAGTCCACCAGCACGCAATGGTGCAACTGAAAAATTCCCCATCAGGTATGCTGCGGCTTTGCCTTCAATCATAAATGGAAGTGCTTCTTGCCAACTCATTGATTGGTGATCATCAATGAATGCACCCATATCTATTAATTGTCGCCAATTTGCGAAAGTTTGGCGTACGCGATCATCTGTCCACGCAACTTTACCAGTCGCGAGCTGTATATGAAAATCGTAGCCATGCGTGCGAGCGTTGAGATAGTCAAACCACCCACCCGCAGTCCAAAGATATTTTGTTCCTATAGTGTAGCATTTGCGCCCAGAGTCCAGGATCGCTTGACAGTTTGAAAGCTCTTCCGCCCATGTTTTGGGTTCATTCAATCCCAGTTCTTTGAAGATATCTTGACGGTAATATACACCCCACTGATAGTAAGTATAAGGCACGCCCCATTGCTTTCCATTTAATGTTAAAGCACCTTTGGTTGATGCAAGTGCTGCCATCTCTGATTCGTTCCACAGGTCCGAAATATCCATGAATAGGCCTGCGTCGACGTATGGTGTCATACGTGTCGCCGCGTACCAGTTTACCAGATCTGGTGGATTTGCAGAAAGCACATTGCGGATTTGTGTTTTCCAGCCGTCACGGTCTA
>Ga0181597_10000065_pt1 | contig 104515 bp, 98 predicted proteins | sample 041ome_5_FD_148647 | JGI IMG/M metagenome (GOLD analysis project Ga0181597, IMG submission 148647) | Coastal salt marsh microbial communities from the Groves Creek Marsh, Skidaway Island, Georgia - 041403US metaG (spades assembly) | ecosystem: Environmental > Aquatic > Marine > Intertidal zone... | reverse complement strand
GCTGGGTTTAGAACGTCGTGAGACAGTTTGGTCCCTATCTGCCGTAGGTGTAGGAATTTTGAGAGGAGCTGCCCCTAGTACGAGAGGACCGGGGTGGACATACCTCTGGTGGAGCTGTTGTCACGCCAGTGGCATTGCAGCGTAGCTAAGTATGGACGGGATAACCGCTGAAAGCATCTAAGCGGGAAGCCTCCCTCGAAACCAGAATTCCCTTGAGAACCGTGGAAGACCACCACGTTGATAGGCCGGGTGTGGAAGCGCAGTAATGCGTGTAGCTTACCGGTACTAATTGTTCGATCGACTTGATCGTTCTCATTTCCCTTATGCGCCAACAAAATACCGGCTCGTTTCGACGAGCCAATCAGTAAAAGATCAATTATTCATTTCATATTGCGCCGACTTGGTGACTGTGGCGAAGCGCCTAAACCCGATCCCATCCCGAACTCGGAAGTTAAACGCTTCAGCGCCGATGGTACTGCATCTTAAGGTGTGGGAGAGTAGGTCGTTGCCAGGTCTGCGGAATATGAGATGAATATCAAATGAAATCGAATATGACGCGGCTAAAAAGTGGCTCGCGGATTATGAGACGCCTTTGGGTTTCTGTCACGTCAAAGCCCGTTGGGGCGATGGCGAAAACTCTTCTTCATGATGTTATTTCTTTAAATTTATCGCTTAGTGAGACGCGCGGTGTTTACCGCGCTTTTTTTATTGCGCCGTTTTAATGCGCCGTTTTAATGCGCCGTTTTAATGCGCCGTTTTTAGTGCATTGCCGACCGCTCGTTGCAAATAGGCAATGTGGCGGCCGCGGCGGCGTTTGAGTATTGATTTAAACGGTCGAAAAACCCGCATATTGTAGGTGCCCAGACAATCGATAAGTTTCAATTTGCCATCGGCCGCGAGCACGATATTGGGCGGGCCGGGATGGCGCATCCAAACATCGGTTTGCGACAGATAAGCAATTAACCCGTCAATCGCCGTTTGAACATGCGGCTCAATAACGCCGTCGGCCAGCACATGCGCCAGATTGGGTGCCGCTTCGCCGGTCTCGGTGCGGTAATAGTCAAACACCAAACCGGTGCCGATATCGGTGTCCTGCCAGCCGTGAAGCCTCGGAATATGCGCCCAATTCGGGGACGCCGCGTCTTGCAAAGCGGCTTGCTGATAGGCGATGGCCTCCAGCCAATTATCGTCGCGCCAACGCGTCGGCATGTATTTGTATAACCAGCCGCGCTTGTCTAGCGATTGTCGGATATGCTCTTGGCGCGCCACTTTAATGCACAAATCGGGGTGGTCGGGGTGCTGGAAGACACGACGCCGATTGCCCATGCCGATGGGGTCGCGGGTTTCAAGCTGCAAGCACTGTTCAGCAAACCGTGTGCATGCATATTCCAACGCCATAAATATCTCCGTCAAAGTTGTCAGGACTTTAACAGCAGCCGCCACAGCGGCAAAGGGCAGAAATTTATCGGCTTTTCATGACATTTTTGCTGGTTTTGCTTTGCATTTTTTTCAATTGTGCTACAAGAGCGTCACCCGGCGGCTCTCTGTTTCAGCGTCGCTTTTTCCATGGGGCGGAGGCCAAAAGCATTTCGCCGTTTAAGGCGATTAATGCGCCTTGCCCCTTTGGAGACGCACTAAACCAGCAAGCTGGTAAGTGCTTTTACCGCGGGGTGGAGCAGCCCGGTAGCTCGTCAGGCTCATAACCTGAAGGTCGTAGGTTCAAATCCTACCCCCGCAACCAAAAACCCTCGCTACAAAGCGGGGGTTTTTTGTTTTGGGGTGTCTGTTGCCTTTCGCGCCCCTCGATAGGTCCGGTGAAATTTCATTAGCCTTTACCGATGAAATTGCTAGCATTAGCCGATTGAGAGAAGATAAAGGGGAGATAGCTAAAATGGCTCATGTCGCTTCTGAGATAAGAGGAAATGTCGGGATATTGTTGTTCAACAACCCCGATGGTGGGTTTTTGACGTCAGAAATGGTGTCAGAGGCGATGGAAAAATTAGACGCGTTGCGCGCCGATGATAATGTGCGCACGATCGTGTTCACCGGTGCGCTGGAGGATGTCTTTATCAGACATTTCAGCGTCGAAGAGATTATCGCAATGGCGTCTGCCTTGCGTGAAAACAATGCCGCCGGGGTTGCGCCGGAGCGTTTCGCTCTTTCTGCGTTGCGGGCCTTTTGGGAAAAAGTAGATAACTGCCCGAAGCCGACAATTGCGGCGATAAATGGTGTGTGTGGCGGCGGCGGGTGCGAACTGGCCTTGGCTTGCGACATCAGACTGGCGGCAAAAGGCCAATACACTATCGGCCAGATGGAAATTCTGGTTGGCATTCTGCCCGGTGCCGGCGGCACGGTTCGCCTGTCGCGTCTGGTCGGGCCTGGCAAAGCACTGGAATGGGTGCTGCGCGGTAAAACATTCTACCCGGAAGAAGCGGCGGAACACGGTTTGGTCAATCAGCTTGTTGAGGGTGATGTGCTCGAGGCGGCTTTAGACATGGCGAAAGAATTCGACGATAAGCCGCCGCGCGCGCTGGCCTCCATTAAGCAGGCTGTTCGGGGGAGTTGGGGGAAATCGACCCTCGATGGGGTGCTTGAGGAAGGTGACTTGTTTGGCGACTTAATCGCGACCGATGACCAGGCCGTTGAGATGATGGAAAACTACGTCAATAACGGCCACAAATTCGAGAAGATCTGATGCGCTTGCCCGTTATTACCCCTGCTATTGCTACTGCTATTGCTATCGGCTTCCCCGCTCCGGCATTTGCCCAAATCGGCGATGCGACGGGCGGTGGCGCTTTGACGTTGGAGACCTTTAACGAAAGCGCGCTTGACCGCTTTGGCAATCCGACGTTCGGTTTGCGCGCGCAGCGCGAGCCTGAATTGTGGCGGCTTCGTAAAATGGCCGGACGGCCTATACTGGAAGGCGATGTCAGTATTTATGATTTAACCGATGAAGAAATAGACGCTATGTTTGACGAATTGGACAAACAGGGCGCGCAATAAAGCGTTTTTAAGGGGTGCGTAACCATGCAGGCCGCAGAAAAGCAAGAAGTTGATTTGGAAGCCGTGCGGGCGAAATATCGCGCCGAGCGCGACAAGCGCGTCCGGGCCGACGGCAATGAGCAATATAAAGAAGTCACCGGCGATTTCGCTTATTTCGTGGACGACCCGTATATCGATGAAGTGGTGCAGCGCGGGCCTGAAAAGCGCGATGTCGATGTGGTGATTATCGGCGGCGGCTTTGGCGGCATGCTGGCCGCCGTGCGGCTGCTCGAGCAAGGCATTGACGATTTTGTCATCCTCGAAAAAGGCGGCAATTTCGGCGGCACTTGGTATTGGAACCGCTATCCCGGCGCGTCATGCGATATTGAGAGCTATATTTATTTCCCGCTGCTGGAAGAGACCGGTTTCGTGCCGCAGCAGAAATATACCAATGCGGCGGAGACGCTGACCTATTGCAACAAGATTGCCGAGACCTACGGGCTGGCCGAAAAGGCACTGTTTCAAACCGAGGTGACCGACACCACTTGGCAGGAAGATGCTTGCCGTTGGATGGTGACGACGGCTTTGGGCGACGTGCTGGGGGCGCGCTTTGTCGTGCACGCCAATGGCCCGCTAAACCGGCCCAAACTGCCGGCGATTGAAGGCATTGGTGATTTCAAAGGCCACACATTTCATACCAGCCGCTGGGATTATGGCTATACGGGCGGCACATCGGATGGCGGGCTGAGCGGTCTGGCCGATAAAAAAGTCGCCGTCATCGGCACCGGCGCGACGGCCATTCAATGCGTGCCGCATCTCGGCGCCGGCGCTGAGCAGCTTTACGTTTTCCAGCGCACCCCGTCCTCGGTTGAGGTGCGCAATAATGGCGCGACCGATGCCGATTGGCTGACCGCGCAGGCGGCGGGCTGGCACGATGAGCGGCGGCGCAATTTTGAAAAATTACTGGCCGGAAAACCGGTTAAAAAAGATTTGGTCGCCGATGGCTGGACCGATGCGTTCAAACATTTGGTCGGCGGGTTGCGCGACAACGCCCCCTCGGGCGCGCGGTTGGCGCTATGGGCGCTCACCGGTCTGTTCGACCCGACCTTGTATAAAAAAGGTCTGAAAAATTACCTCACCGGCAAAGCCATGGCGTCGATGAATATCAGCGAGACCATGGAGATAGCCGATTTCCACAAAATGCAGGGCATTCGCGACCGCGTCGATGCGGTGGTTGAAGACGCAGCGACGGCGGAAGCGCTAAAGCCTTATTATCGTCTGTTTTGCAAGCGGCCGTGTTTTCACGATGAATATCTGAAAACTTTCAACCGCCCCAATGTGCAACTGGTCGACACCGATGGCCGCGGGGCGGAGCGCGTGACCGAAAACGCGGTGGTGTTTGACGGCGTTGAATATGAGGTCGATTGCATTATTTTTGCCACCGGTTTTGAAGTCGGCACTGATTATGCGCGTCGCGCCGGATATCAAATCCATGGCGTTGACGGGCTGGCGATTTCCGACAAATGGGCCGACGGCATGGCCAGTCTGCACGGCCTCAACGTCAATGGTTTCCCCAACGCATTTTTCTATGGGCCAACGCAGTCGGGCTTCAGCGCCAATTTCACTTACGCGCTGGACGAGCAAAGCCGCCACGTCGCCTATATCGTCTCGACCCTGAAAGCGCGCGCCAAAAAACGCAGCGAAGCGACGCCGCATGCCGAGCAGGGCTGGGTCAATGAGATTGTCGAAAAAGCCCGCGACGCGGAAAGCTTTCAAAAAGCCTGCACGCCGGGCTATTACAATAATGAAGGTCATTTGACGCGGCAGCGACAAAACCAACCTTATGGCGAAGGGCCGGTGGCGTTTTTTGACCGGCTGGCCAAATGGCGTGCCAATGGCCGCTTGGAAGGCCTCGATATCAGCTAGGTCTTGCCGCGCGCCGCATTCAATGAAAACATGAGAAAGTCGTTTTGTAATTTAGCATCGTTTTGGTGGGGGGCGTAGAAAATGAACATCATCAAAAATCTTTCTTTGCCAATCACACTGGCACTGATTGTCAGCCTTGCTTGGCTGCTTAACCAATCGATAATCAACCAACAGGCCTCATCCGATGCGGCGGTCGAGCTGTCGCCTTGGGATGGTCTGACGCCTGAGGAATATCGCATTGCCGCCGCGCTCATCAAAGCGGCGCATGGCGATGGCGTGGTGTTCACCCGTATCTCCTTGCGCCAGCCCGACAAAGCGCAAGCGCTGGCCTGGCGCACCGGCGAGGTGGCGCAGCGCGATGGCGAGGTGACTTTTCTGGCCGATGGCGCGCCGCGATTGGCGCGGCTCGATCTGACCGGCAATCGTATTGTCAGCGATAAACCGATGCGCGGCGGCCAACCCATGTTCTCAAACTCCGGCGAGCTAGAACCGGCGGTCGAAAAAGTATCGGCGCATCCCGATGTCGCCGCAGCGCTGGCCAAGCGCGGTGTGGCCGAAGGTGCAGGGGTCTGCCTGCCGCGCACGATTGGCCGGTTTTTTACCGACCAAGCCGACCCGGTGCGCGATCGCGTGATGCGCTTTGATTGTTTCAATATTGCTGGGGATGGCGCGTTTGGCGTGCTGCCCAGCACCAATCTTTTTGCTCGCCCGATTGAGGGTCTCGGCATTCTTTATAATGTGACGCGCGACGAGATTATCGAGGTCAAAGACACGCTGGCCGATAATCCGCCGCCGCATGACCTGCCGACCGGTGAGTTCAATAATGGCTCGCGCAAGGTTAAGCGCGTGGTGTCGTCGCGCCCCGAAGGGGTGAATTATAAAATCTCCGGCAGTCGCATTGACTGGCAAGGCTGGCAGTTCCGCCTGCGCTTCGACCCCCGCCAAGGCACTATCCTCAATCGCGTCGGCCTGAAGGATGATGAGGGTTTCCGCTCGGTGGCTTATGAGATTGCCATGTCGGAAATGTTTGTGCCCTATCACGATAGCGACCCGAATTGGTTCTATCGTGCCTATTTCGATATGGGGGAATATGGCTTCGGCAATATGGCGACCGAATTGCAAAAAGCCGATTGCCCGCCGCACGCGCATTACATGAATGTCGATATGCACGCGGCCGATGGCACGCCGGTGCAGCTCAATAATCGCATTTGCATTTTCGAACACGACCCGGGTCATCCGATTTGGCGGCACGACGAACCGCTATTGGCGATTGTGCCGGGACTGGAAACTCACCAGTCGCGCCACGCCGCCGAGCTGGTGGTGCGTATGGTCGCGACCATCGGCAATTATGATTATTACCAAGACTATGTGTTCGGCCTTGATGGGCGTTTGCGCATCCGTCTTATCTCGACCGGCATTGACGCCACCAAAGCGGTGTTGTCGGCCGATATGGCTGACCCGCGCGCCGCCGCGGAAACCCAGACCGGCACGCTGATTGCGCCGCATCGATTGGGCGTCAATCACGACCATTATTTCAGCTATCGCATAGATATGGATGTCGACGGGACGGATAATAATTTTGAACGTCACATGCTACGCCCTGCGAAAACCGCCGCCAATGCGCCGCGCACCGGCTTGTGGGAAGTGGTGCCGCAGCGCATCCGTGATGAGAAGCAGGCGCAGACCAATATGCGCCCTGAGAGACCTGCTTTGCTGTTATTCGCCAATCCGGCGCGGCAGAATAAAATGGGCTATGACACCGGCTATCAGCTGATGATGCCGAATGTGAAGCCGCTTGTTTCACCCATGGATGAGATTTTTAAGCGGGCTTATTTTGTGCAGAGGAATTTGTGGGTCACGCGCTTCAAGCGCGATGAGATTTTTGCCGCCGGCCTGCCGGTCAATCAGTCGGCCCCATGGCTCGGACTGCCAGAATTCATCGCCGATAATGAGCCGCTCGAAAACACCGATATTGTCGGCTGGGCGACGATTGGCTTTCACCATGTGCCGATGGCCGAGGACTGGCCGGTCATGCCATCAAAAGTTGATGAGATTGTGCTGAAACCGCGCAATTTCTTCGATCGCAATCCAGCGATTGATATTAAGGAATAGGAGCGCGAGATGATCGACGCAAATGAGACCTTTAACGGCACTTGGCCGTATAAACCGCATTTTTCTGAGGCCGCCGGCTTCAAGCAACATTATGTCGATGAAGGCAAAGGCGAGACCGTGCTGTGCCTGCATGGCGAGCCGACTTGGGGGTATCTCTATCGCCATATGATTGCGCCGCTGGCCGAACATTACCGCGTTGTGGTGCCCGACCATATGGGCTTCGGCAAAAGCGAGACACCGCAGGAGCGCGAATATACGCTGCAAACCCATGTTGAGAACCTCATCGCTCTGGTGGAGGCGCTTGACCTTAAAGATATTACTTTGGTGATGCAGGATTGGGGTGGGCCGATGGGCAGCGCGTTTGCCATTCGCCACCCTGACCGCGTGAAGCGCATTGTGATGATGAACACCCTGACCGGCTATGGCGGCGAAACGCCAAGGCCTGAACGCACCCCGTGGTTTGAATGGATTGCCAAACATGAGGAAGCGGGCACGCTGCGCGGTGTGCTGGGTGAGATGGGCACGACGGTGCTGTCGGTGATGAAATTGCTGGGATTTGAAAACAGCGCGGCGGTGGACCGCGACTGGCTCAACGCCTATCAAGCGCCGTTTCCTGACCGCGCCTCTTGCATTGGCGGCATCGAGTTTCCGCTTGATGTGCATTATGCGCGCATGGTGCCGTTTATCGTTGAAGGGCTGAAGAGCGGCAATCTGGAGAAACTGCAAGCCAAACCGGCAATGATGGCGCAAGGATTGCAGGACAATGCGATTTGGCCGGAAAACGCCATGGCCGATTTCAAAGCCATATGGCCCGATGCGCCGCTAACCACTTTTGATAATGCCGGTCATTTCATTCAAGAAGACGTGCCGCAGGCTTTGGTGTCGCTCATCCATCATTTTATTCAGGCCAATAAATAGGCTTCAGCCGAATTGCGGCGCGCTTGCTTGGGGAAACTCACCCAATATCCAGCCACCCAATATCCAATTTGCCAATCGTTATTTTGCAAAACCGGAAACGGGCCGTCCGCTGATGAAGTCGTCCATTAACAAAGCCAAACGTGGGCCGACTTCCTCCTGCACAAAATGACCTACCCCTTTGATGACGACCCGCGTGGCACCGGGCACACGTTTTTCAAACTGGTCGGCTGCGTCGGTGCCGCTTGAAGCCGGATCTTCATCGGTAAACGCTACCAAAAACGGCTTGTCCCATTTTTCATAGACCGTTTTCCAGATTTCTGCGTTTTCTCTCAATTGTGACGGGATGAGATACGGAAAGACGCGCGCGCCGGCTTTGTAAGCGGGTGATGGAAAAGGTGCTGTGTACCCCTCTACGATTTTGGGGTCTTCGATTTTGCCCAAAGTCCTCATCAGTTTGTCGACCGCAAGATCCTCGGCATGGTAAGCATAAGCAATCCAACTTCTGAAGTTTGCGCGTTCACGCATCTCCTCAAATGTCATCGCCCCTTCCCACCAGACAGCCAGCTTCAAAAGCGGGTAGCCGATATATCCTTGCAGGCCATCCGCCGCTACCAGCGCCGTATTCGATACGACAATATGAGAGAAGCGGTCGGGTGAATTTGCGACCACCCGCAATCCAACGAGACCGCCCCAGTCTTGTCCAAAGAAAACCGCGTCGTGTAGGTTTAGACGATCGACCAGCGCGCCCATTATGTTTACGTGGCTTAGATAGCTATAGTCTTCCATATTGACCGGTTTGTCTGACCGGCCAAAGCCGACCATGTCGGGAACAATGACACGGTATCCCGCCTTAGTCAGAGGTTCGATCATGTTGCGAAACAAATAACCCCAGCTTGGCTGCCCGTGTAACAGGAGGATGGGTTTGCCGTCTTTGGGCCCCTCATCAAGATAGTGAACGCGCAAATTATCGATGACCAAATAATTCGGCTTGAAATTGAAATCTTGCAGGTTCTCGAAGCGTTCATCCGGCGTCCGCATCACGCCCGGCCGAATTTCCTCGGCAAAGGCATGTGATTGAAACCCCAAAATGACGCATAAAATAAGTGCCGCTCTCATCTTAAACCCCCAAAAAAGTGCTCCCTATATCTTACATAACGGGATTTGAGCTATTTCCTGTCACATCCCCGCCAACCTTTAACGCGCAAGCGAGCCAATATCGGGTGAAAATTTTTTGATGGGTGCAAAAAATATCGGCATTTTATCAATTCGGCCACGCGGTTTAGTGTCTGGCTTTGCCTTTTGCGCCGCGCTATAGAATGCCCATGTCTGCCAGTCCGCCGATTTTATATGTCGATGATATTCATCTGACGCATGGTGTTACGCCGCTCTTGGCGGGCGCGTCGCTATCGGTGGGGCGCGATGACCGCATTTGTCTGGTCGGGCGCAATGGCTCGGGTAAATCGACACTCTTGAAAATCATTGCCGGTCTTGTTGAGCCTGATGATGGCGAGCGCTTTGTGCAGCCCGGCATTCATGTCGAATATTTGGCGCAAGACCCGAGTTTTAAGGGCTTTCTCAAAGCTGAAGATTATGTGCTGCAGGGGCTTATGAATAATGAGGACCGGCAGCGGGCGTTTCAGCTCATGGCCGATTTGCATATTGACCGCGACGCCGAGATTGCTCCCATGTCGGGTGGCGAACGCCGCCGCGTGGCGCTGGCCAAGGCGATGGCCGGACAGCCCGAAGTGCTGCTCTTGGATGAACCGACCAATCATCTCGACCTGCCGGCCATTGAATGGCTGGAGGCGGCGCTGCGGCAGATTAATTCGGCGCTGATATTGGTCAGCCATGACCGCCGCTTCCTCTCCAATATGGCCAGTCAGACGGTTTGGCTCGACCGCGGCCAAACCAAGCTGATGCGCAAGAATTTCAGCCAGTTCGAAGACTGGCGCGATGGCGAGTTGGAACGCGAAGCCGAAGCGCAGCACAAGCTCGACCGCAAGATTGCGCGCGAGGAGGACTGGCTTCGCTATGGGGTGACGGCGCGGCGCAAGCGCAACGTCAAGCGGCTTGGCGCGCTACACGATTTGCGCCAGCAGCGGCGCGATTATCGCGGGCCGCAAGGTGATATGGAAGCGGTGCTGCAGGCCGGCGACCGCTCCGGCAAGCTGGTGGTCAAAGCCGATAAGATTGAGAAATCCTATGGCGACCGGGTGCTCATCAAAAATTTCTCGACGCAGATTAAGCGCGGCAGCCGCATCGGTCTTATCGGCCCCAATGGCGCGGGCAAGACGACGCTGTTGAATATGTTGCTGGGCACACTGGCCCCCGATAGCGGCAATATCCGCCTCGGCAAAAATCTGACGCCGCTCATTCTCGACCAACAGCGGCAGGGCATTAAAAAAGATTGGAATGTCAAAGACGCGCTAACCGATGGCGCGGGTGATTTGGTGTCGATTGGCGAAGAGACCATGCATGTCATCGGCTATATGAAAAACTTTCTGTTTCATCCGGCGCAAATTCGCACGCCGGTCAGCGTCTTGTCGGGCGGCGAACAGGCGCGGCTGTTTTTGGCGCGCGGTCTGCGTCAGTCGAGCAATTTATTGGTGATGGACGAGCCGACCAATGACCTCGACCTTGAGACGCTGGATCTGTTGCAGGAAATGATCGCCGCTTATGACGGCACGGTGATATTGGTCAGCCATGACCGCGATTTTCTCGACCGAACAGTGACGGCGGTTTTCAACGCCGAGGGCGGCGGGCATTGGGTGGAATATGCGGGCGGCTATTCGGATATGAAGGCGCAACAAAAAGCGCTGGCGCGCCCCGCTACCAATGACGAAAAAACCGGTAAAAAGCGCGATACGCAGACAGATAAAAACACCGCTAAGCAAGACGCCAATGCGGCGCAAAAACCCGCCAAGCTGAGTTACAAGCATCGCTATCGACTGGAACGGCTACCGCAGGAAATGGCCGATTTGGAAGCGGCGATTGCCAAAGCCGAGGCGGTGCTGGCCGATAGTGCTTTGTTCACGAAAGACCCACAGAAATTCGAGGCCAATGCCGCGCAATTGGAGGCCTCCAAGGCGGATTTGGCGGAGGCCGAGGATGAATGGCTGCAGCTTGAATTGCTGCGTGAGGCGGTGGAAAACGGGCTTTAGGCGCAAAAACCTGCCCAAAAACATCACTGCCTGAAATACCCCGAGAAAGCCGTTTCAAGGGGGCAGTTTTTATGGACACAGAAAAGTCAAAACCGTATGGTGCCGCCTAATCACAAAAGGCCTTGGGCTGACTTATGCTGCGTGCGTTCTGGAGGGATAGATATGCGACAGGTTCAACATTTTATTGACGGTAAGGCGACACGCGGCGCGGCGACACGCGATGGCGATATTTTCGACCCCAATACCGGCGCGGTGCAAGCGCAGGTTTGTCTCGGCGGTGCCGATGATATCGCGGCCGCGGTTGAGGCTGCCAAAAAAGTGCAACCTGAATGGGCCGCCACCAATCCGCAGCGGCGCGCGCGGGTGATGTTCAAATTCAAAGAATTGCTGGAAGCCAATATGGACGAACTGGCGGCGCTTCTCTCCTCCGAACACGGCAAGGTTATCGCCGACAGTAAGGGCGATGTGCAGCGCGGGCTGGAGGTCATCGAGTTTGCTTGTGGTATCCCGCATCTTTTGAAAGGCGAATACACCGAAGGGGCCGGGCCGGGGATTGATATTTACGCCATGCGCCAGCCGCTCGGCATTGCCGCCGGTATCACGCCGTTTAATTTTCCGGCGATGATCCCGATGTGGATGTTCGGCATCGCCATTGCTTGCGGCAATGCGTTTATTTTGAAACCGTCGGAAAAAGACCCGAGCGTGCCGGTGCGACTGGCTGAATTAATGCTGGAAGCGGGCGCTCCCGAGGGGCTTTTGAATGTCGTGCATGGCGATAAGGAAGCGGTCGATGCGGTTCTGGCGCATGATGATATCAAAGCGGTGAGTTTTGTCGGCTCGTCGGATATCGCCCATTATGTCTATCAGACAGGCACCGCCAATGGTAAGCGCGTGCAGGCTATGGGCGGGGCGAAAAACCACGGCATTATTTTGCCCGACGCCGATATGGACCAAGTGATTGCAGATTTTTCTGGCTCGGCCTATGGCTCGGCCGGCGAGCGCTGCATGGCGCTGCCCGTCGCGGTACCGGTGGGCAAAGATACGGCGGATGAATTTGTCGGCCGTATGCAAGAAGAAGTGGCGAAACTCAATGTCGGCGTCTCGACCGACCCTGACGCGCATTACGGGCCGGTGGTGTCTGCCGCGCATCGCCAGAAGATTGAGGATTATATCGAGATGGGCGTCAAAGAGGGCGCGGACCTGCTGGTCGATGGCCGCGGTATGTCGCTGCAAGGTAATGAGGACGGCTTTTTCATCGGCCCGTCTTTGTTCGATAATGTGAAAGCCGATATGCAGTCTTATCAAGAAGAGATTTTCGGCCCGGTTTTGCAAGTGGTGCGCGCTGACAGCCTTGAGGAGGCGGCGCGCTTGCCGTCGGAACACCAATATGGCAATGGCGTGGCAATCTTCACCCGCTCCGGTCTGGCGGCGCGGCAGTTCGCGCAAAAGGTCAATGTCGGCATGGTCGGCATTAATGTGCCGATTCCGGTGCCGGTGGCTTATCATACTTTCGGCGGTTGGAAGCGTTCAGCTTTCGGCGACACCAATCAGCACGGGCCGGAAGGCATCAAGTTTTACACCAAGGTGAAAACGGTGACGCAGCGCTGGCCGGAAGGCGATGTCAGCGACCAGAGCTTCATCATCCCGACAATGAAATAGCCGGCGCTATAAGCGTTATAGCGACGCCGCCAATGCCCTTGTGCCGGCCAGCATTTGCTTATAGCCGGGGCGCAATTGGTTGGCGGTTTGCGCCGGACTGGCGAAATTGGCAATCACCAAATTCTTCGCCTTATTGACGTAAATCACTTGCCCGTGCACCCCCATGGCCAGGCGCTCGCCTTGGCTTTGGTCGAACTGCCACCAGAAACTGCGATAGCCGCTAAAGCCGTCGATAAAGCGCTCGTGGTCGTGGTCGGCATTGACCGACGCCGCGCCGGCTTTTTTGTCTTCATCGGTCATGGCGTAAGTGTCTGTCATCCAGCTTTCGGGGGCAATTTGCGTGTCGCCCAATCGTCCGTCACCCAGCGCCATCAGCCCGAAGCGCACGGCGTCGCGCAAGGTTGAATTAAAACCACCCGTAGCGACCGGCGCGAAAGAAACATCGACAGTGAACACACCATCATGCTCGGTGGCCAGCGGTGCCCATAGTTTCTCGCGCATATAATCCATCAGCGCGCGACCGGTGATACGCTCAATCAGCCAGCCAATAACATCGACATTGGGCGACTGGTATTGGAACATCGCGCCGGTGATACCGTCCTCGGCTTGCTCGAAACGCGGCAGCATATCGCGCACGCCGCGCGGTTCGTCCGACTGGTTTGGGTCAATGGCCAGTAATTCAAAATCACCCATAAAACCGAGGCGGCGGAAATATTCGAAATGCACACTGCCCGGCGTCATCTCGTCATATTCTTCGGTGTAATTGAGGGCTGTGACCATATTCAGCACATGGCGCACCGAGACGTTGGCGAAGATGCTATCGGCCAGTTCGGGAATATAGTCGGCCGGTGTTTTGGTCTCATCAATGCCGAACTCGGCCTGCGCAATACCGAAAGTGGTCGAGATGAGTGACTTGGTCATGGAAAACCAAATATGGTGGTCGTGGGCGCGAAAATTATCGTAATAGCGCTCAAACAGCACCTCGCCATTTTGCACCACCATATAGCCATCAATGCAATCATCGCGCATCGCTTCGCCCAGCGTCAGTGTGCGGCCTTGATAGTCATAAGAAAAATTTTCGACATCTTTCTCACTGCCGGTTTTCAGCTCAAACAATTTATCGCCGCGCGGCATAATCAGAGCCGGTAGGGTGGACATATTGCGCAAATGCCAGCGCACACTATCGGGGTCGCGCCAGCCATTATAATGCGCTTTGACGGGCATCATGCGGGGGTCGTTACTCATTGATTTTGCTCCTATTTTTGGCTTTGGCCGCGTTGTTGAACGGCTTCGCGGCGCGCTTCCACTTGGTCGGCTCCAACTTGGCCATTGGCCGCTTTGCTGCGCTTTTGTTCAAGCGTCATGCCTTCGCCAAAACTCAGGGCAAAGCCGTCATCCATCAGCGCTTTGTAGCCGGCCAGCGTTTCCGGCACGCAAGACAACATGTCATTGGCCAGCCCGCGCGCTTTGTCGAGCAGTTCGTCGGGCGCGACAATATGATTGATAAGCCCCCAATCGAGCGCTTGCTCGGCCGAGACGAAATTGCCGGTCAGCGACACTTCCTTGGCCCGCGACGCGCCGATAAGGCGCATCAACCTCTGGCTCAGCCCCCAGCCCGGAATAATGCCGACGCGGGCATGGGTGTCTGCAAAGCGCGTATTGGGCGTGCCGATGAGCACGTCGCAAGCCAGCGCCATTTCAAAACCGCCGGTAATGGCGACGCCGTTAATGGCACCGATTATCGGGCCGGAAAAACGCCCCATGGCCTCCACCGGATCATCGCTGGCAATGGCCAGTGCCGGCCCGCCGCCTTCTTGGGCGCCCATCTCTTTGAGGTCGAGACCGGCGGTGAAAGCTTTTTCACCGGCTCCCGTCAATATCATGACGCGGGTCTGTGCATCGGCCTCCAATCGGTCGATGGTGGCAGCCAGTTGGGTGCGCAGGGCAGCCGAAAGCGCGTTCATTGCCTCGGGGCGGTTGAGGGTGACGACAGCATAGCCGTCGCCATGCTCGACAGTGACCAATTCTTCCACTTTATTCTCCTCTAGGCTTGCTTCGGATAGCCGATGGTTTTGAGGCCTTCAGCGACTTCATCCAATATGGCGGGGTCGTCAATGGTGGCGGGCATTTGCCAGTCCTCGGCATTGGCGATTTTGCGGATTGTGCCGCGCAGGATTTTGCCCGAGCGGGTTTTCGGCAGCCGCGCTACGCGCAGTGCCAATTTGAAAGCGGCGACCGGGCCTATTTCATCGCGCACCAATTTTATCGCCTCGGCGATAATCTCCTCATCGGGGCGATTGACACCGTCATTGAAAACCAAAAGGCCCAGTGGCACTTCGCCTTTAATCGGGTCATGGACGCCCAAGACGGCGCATTCTGCAATATCGGCATGCGCGGCCAGCACTTCCTCCATCGCGCCGGTGGAGAGGCGGTGGCCCGCCACATTAATAATGTCGTCTGTGCGCGACATGACGTAAAGATAACCGTCTTCATCGAGAAAGCCTGCATCGCCGGTTTTATAATAGCCCGGAAAATCCTCCAGATAAGCGCTTTTGAAACCTTCGCGGTTTTGCCAAAGACCCGGCAAGCAGCCGGGCGGCATCGGCAATTTGATGACAATGGAGCCGGTCTCATTGGCCCCTAACGGCTTGCCGCCTTCGTCCAGCACGGCCAGCTCATAGCCCGGCATGGCAAGGCTGGGCGAGCCTTTTTTGATGGGCAGCAATTCGATACCAACCGGATTGGCGCAAATCGGCCAACCGGTTTCGGTCTGCCACCAATTATCGATCACCGGCACGCCAAGCGCGGCCTCGGCCCAATTAATCGTGTCGGGGTCAACGCGCTCGCCGGCCAGATATAGGGTCTTGAAACCGCTCATATCATAATTTGCGACCAGCTTGCCGTCAGGGTCTTCTTTTTTGATGGCGCGAAACGCTGTCGGCGCGGTGAACAGCGCTTTCACTTTATGCTCACAAATCACCCGCCAGAAAGCCCCGGCATCGGGCGTGCCTATTGGTTTGCCCTCATAAATCACACTGGTCGCGCCAATGGCGAGCGGCCCGTAAAGAATGAAACTGTGCCCGACCACCCAGCCGAAATCGGAGGCCGACCAAAACACCTCGCCGGGCGCTATATTGTAGATGTTTTCCATCGCCCAACTGAGCGCCACCAAATGCCCGCCATTGTCGCGCACCACGCCTTTCGGGATGCCGGTGGTGCCGGATGTGTAGAGAATATAAAGCGGGTCGGTGGCGGCGACGGGGACGCAAGCGGCGCGCCTGTCGGCGGCGCGGGCTTCGGCTTCCAGTGCCTGCCAGTCAAAATCGCGGCCCTCCATCAGCGGTGCCGAGTTTTGCGGGCGCTGCCACATAATCACCGTTTCGGGCTTATGCGCGGCCAGTTCGATGGCCCCGTCGAGCAACGGTTTGTACTCGACAATGCGGCCCGGCTCCAACCCGCACGAGGCGGCGAGGATGAGCTTGGGCGTCGCATCGTCGATACGCGTCGCCAGCTCGGCTGCCGCGAAACCGCCAAAGACGATGGAATGAATGGCACCGATGCGCGCGCAGGCCAAAGCCGCAATGGCGGTCTCGAGTATCATCGGCATGTAAATAATCACGCGGTCGCCTTTTGTGACGCCTTTATCGCTCATCATGGCGCCGACCAGTTCCACCCGATCGAGCAATTCGGCATAGCTGATTTGCGTCTTGGCGCTGGTCTCACTTCCGGTTGCGGTGATCGGACTGTCATGGATGAAAGCAGGGCGCGCGCCATGGCCGGCCAGCACGTGACGGTCGACGCAATTATAGCAGGTGTTCATCTCGCCATGGGGATACCAGCGGTCGCCGCTCTCATCGGCCTCAAAAATGGTCGTGGGCGGGGTCTGCCAGTCGAGGCGGGCGGCCTCTTGCGCCCAAAAATCCTCCGGCGCTGACGCCCAGTTTTGATAAATCTCTTTGAAACGCATAAATCCCCCCGCGCCGAATGACGTCAAAGCTTAACGCTTTAAACGGAGAGGTTTCAAGCCGTGTGCTGCTTGTTTTGTCATCGCTTATGGGGCATTATTTCGGCCATAGGGGAGGATTTCATGACAGTAAGAAAACAAATAATGGCTGTGGCCGCGACATTTGCAATGCTGGCACCGCACGGTGCCTTGGCCGGGCCGGAAGACCGTCGCGCTATGTTCGGTGAAACGCATTTGCACACGAATTTGTCGTTTGACGCGTTTATTTTCGGCAATCGCAATGGTCCTGATGCGGCTTATGAATTTGCCAAAGGCAAGGCGATCACCCACCCGCTGGGATTTGATATGAAAATCCGCGTACCGCTTGATTTCCAAGCGGTGACCGACCACGCCGCCTATCTCGGCATGGTACCGGCCATGTTCGACCCCGATAGTTCGGTGGCAGGGCACCGCATCGCGACCAGTCTGCGCAATGCCAAGACGGCCACCGAGCGCCGCGTGGCGTTTGGCGGCTTGCTGCCTTATCTTGGCCAGCAAGTTGAAGACGACCTGTTGGATATGGATATTGTCCGCGATACTTGGGCTGAAATTAAGGCATCGGCTGAGCGCCATAATGAGCCGGGCAAGTTCACCACTTTTATCGGTTATGAATATACCTCGTCGCAGGAGACGTTTGAGAACCTGCACCGCAATGTGATTTTTAAAGGCGATGCGCCGAACGAACCTTTTTCGCGGCTTATCTCTATGAATCCGGAAAATCTCTGGCGCTGGATGGATAGTCTGCGCGCGCAAGGCATGGATTCCCTTGCCATTCCGCATAACTCAAACGGTTCAGACGGCTATATGTTCGCCGAGAAAACCTACGAAGGCAACGATATCGATTCCGATTATTCGGCCATGCGCATGCGCAATGAGCCGATTGTCGAAATATCTCAGGTGAAAGGCACATCGGAGACGCACCCGCTGCAAAGTCCAAACGATGAATGGGCTTCGTTTGAAATCATGCCCTATCAAATCGCCACGTGGAAAAATAGCGCGACGGATGGTTCTTATGTGCGCCATGCCTATCGCCGCGGACTGGAAATGCAGGCACAGGGCAAAGGCAATCCTTATAAATTCGGTCTTATCTCGGCCTCCGACACGCATGTCTCGGCCGGTGCTTTTGACGAATATGATTATTGGTCGAAAATCGGGGCGGTGGATGGCAATGGCCGTCTGCGCGGTGCCGTGCGCCTGACGTGGACGCAGCGTTTTTACGCGCAAATCTTCCGCATACAAAATTGGTGGCGGCAAATGAATACGCCGGAAGCGCAACGCACCGGTGTGCCCGGGCGCAATCCGGCACCCGGCTATTTGCACATGCAATGGTCAAGCTGGGGCGCATCGGGTCTGGCCGGTGTTTGGGCCGAGGAGAATACGCGCAATTCCATCTTTGATGCGATGCGGCGCAAAGAAGTTTTTGCGACCAGTGGCCCACGCCTGAAAGTGCGGCTGTTTGGCGGTTATGGCTTTGACGCGCGCCTGCTCGACGACCCGCAAATGGTGCGTAAAGCTTATGCGCGCGGCGTGCCCATGGGCGGCGATATGAAAGCGCGGAGCAGCCGTGCGCCCGACTTTTTGCTATGGGCGACGCGTGACCCGGGCTCGGCACCGCTGCAACGTCTGCAAATGGTCAAAGGCTGGATCGATGTCAATGGCAAGACGCATGAAAAAGTCTATGACGCGGCTTGCGCCGGTGGTGCTGCGGTTGACCCCGACACAAATCGCTGCCCCGATAATAATGCCAAAGTCGATATCAGCACCTGCTCCCATAGCGCCGATACCGGCGAGGGTGAGTTGAAAGCGCATTGGCAGGACCCCGATTATAAGGCCGGCGAGAACGCGTTTTATTATGTGCGGGTTCTGGAAAATCCGACCTGCCGCTGGTCAACTTGGGATGCGCTGCGCGCCGGTACCGCGCCGAACCCGGCATTGGAAGCGACCATTCAGGAGCGCGCTTGGTCTTCGCCGATTTGGTTGGAGCATTAGAGCCATATGCCACATTTGTTGCGTAAGCTGGCTCAAGATCGGCTGATTTGGTTTGTGGTAATTGGCTTGGCGCTGTTTGGTGCCGACCGTCTTTTGCAAGTGCGTGACACAAAAGTCATCAGCATTGACCTCCCATTGGTCGAGAAACTGGTGGCGCAATGGGAAGGTCAGACGCAAAGGCGGCCCAATGCGCGCGAGCTTGACGCGCTTATCGAGGGGTATATTCGTGAGGAAATTCTGGTGCGCGAAGCGGCGCGGCTGGGGCTCGATACAGATGATGTGATTATTCGGCGGCGACTGGCGCAAAAAGTCGAGTTCATGATGGCCGATGATATGGACGAGACACTGCCCGATGAGGCCGTCCTCAAAACTTTCTTCGACGATAATCTTGAACGCTATAACGCGCCTGAGACGCTGAGCTGGCGGCATGTATTTGTCGACGACGAGGCGCAGGCCAAGAAGCTGAAAACGGCGCTCGCAAAAAATGACGATAATTGGCAGGAGCGCGGCCAGCCTTTCATGCTCAACCGCGAATTTACCCGCCAGAGCGAGACCGAGTTGTCGCGCCTCATGGGCACACAATTTGCTGCCGCTGTGTTTGCTGAAAAGGCAGGCGCGTGGCGTGGGCCGGTGCAGTCGGCTTTTGGCTGGCATGTCGTTAAAATCGATACGCGGCATCAGGCGACAGTGGCTGAATTCGCGCCGATTATTGAGCGTGTCGCCCGCGATTATCAGCAAGCTGAGCGACAAAAAGCACTGGCCGAGGCGTGGCGCATATTGCGCACGCAATATGAGGTCAAATTAGTGCCGGTCGAGGACGAGCAGTAAACATGCGTTTGCTGTTGGCAGCTTTGTTTGGCTTGTTAGTTGTTATGCCGCCGCATAATACGGCGCAGGCGCATGAGGTGCGGCCCGGTTATATCGAGATTACCGAAACCAGCCGCGACCGTTTTGACATTATTTGGAAGCAGCCGGTACGCAGCGCCGGTGTGGCGGCGGCGGCCGGTCTGGGGTTGCGGCCGGTGTTTCCCGAAAATTGCAGCCGCTTGGGCGATAGCCGGATGCGCCGCCAACCGGGCGCGCTGCTGGAGCGCTTCGAGCTTGCTTGTGAAGGCGGTCTGTTCGGCCGGTCGATTGGCGTAGAGGGGCTGCAACGCACCATCACCGATGTGCTGGTGCAATTGGCGACCATTGACGGCACGCGGCATAGCTTGCGCCTGACGGCGGATTCGCCGGTGCAGGTTTTTGCCGGCGGTGGCACGTTTTTGATGGCGTATTTCGGCCTTGGTGTCGAACATTTGGTGTTCGGGCCCGACCATATTTTATTTGTACTGGGACTGGTGCTGCTGGTTCACGGCTGGCGCAAGCTGGTCTATGTCATCACCGCTTTCACCGTGGCGCATTCGCTGACCTTGGCTTTGTCTATGCTGGGACGGGTCAGTGCGCCGGTAGGTGTTGTCGAGGCGATTATCGCCCTGTCGATTTTATTTGTTGCCACAGAGTTGGTGCGACCGGTCGAGCAGCGCTCGGCGCTGGCGGCGCGCTACCCGCAAGTCATGGCGTTCGGTTTTGGCCTGCTGCACGGTTTCGGCTTTGCCGGTGTGCTGGGTGAGATCGGCCTGCCGCGTGACGTTGAATGGATGGCGCTGGCGCTGTTCAATATCGGGCTGGAAGTCGGGCAGTTGCTGATCGTTGCGGCAACGTTGATTTTCATCCGCATCGCCAAGCCGCTTATTGCATCGCAAGCAGAAAGGGCGCCGGCACTGACCTCGGGTCTGGTGCAAGCACCCTTGATTTTAATGGGCAGTATATCGGTTTACTGGCTGCTCGACCGTCTGTCGGGTCTCGGCAGTTAACCTATTCGGCTGCTTTTTTGGTCTCTTTCGGGTCGGCATAAACCGGCGCGCGACCTTCCAACTCGGCTTTCACCGCTTCGACCTGATTGGGATGGCCGATAATGTCGTCCTGCAAGGCGCTTTCCAGCAATAATGTGTCGGCGACAAAGCGGTCAGCCGGTTCGTTGAACAGGCGCTTGGTGCCGCGAATGGCGTCCGGATTGCGCGCCGCAATGGCGGTTGCGGTTTCCATCGCCGCCTCAATCGGATTGTCGCAGATGCGGGTCAAAAAGCCGTGCTCATAGGCCTCATCGGCTTCAAAAATACGCGCCGTCATAGCCAGTTCTTTGACGATATCTTCGCGCGCGACACGGGCCATCACATGGGTTGTGCCCATATCTGGCACCAGCCCCCAGCGGCTTTCCATAATTGAAAATTTGGTGCCCGGCGCGGCGTAGCGTATATCGGCGCCCATAAACAATTGGAAACCACCGCCCAGCGCAAAACCTTGCGCAGCAGCGATAACCGGCACTTCGATCTCGCGCCAAGTGAAAGCCACTTTTTGCGGCCGATTGGCCAGGCCATGTGTGCGTTCAACGAGCTTTTGGCGCTGTTTGCCATCAGTAACGCCGGCATCCCCGCCTTCAGCCATTTTGGCGAAATTGCCCATATCGAGACCGGCGCAGAAAGCGCGTCCTTCGCCCGACAGAACAACGGCACGGATGCTGTTATCGGCTTTGATGCGTTCGCCGCATTCGATCAGCGCGTCCATCATCTCGGCATCGAGCGCGTTCATTTTATCGCCGCGAATGAGATGCGCGTGCGCGATATGGTTTTCAACCTTCAAATTAATACGGTTTTCCATTGTTTCACTCCTCTGGTGGTTCCTTTAAGATGTCGGCGAAGCGCGCCATAAAGCCCTCATGCAATTGAGCATAGACCGCATGGGCGGCTTTGTCAGGGGTAAATTGGCCATTCGCAGCATAGGCGGCGTGGGCCAATAGGTCGGGCTTCTCGTCCCTATGCACGGCAGCGGCGAATAAAGCGGTGGCAAAAGCGCAATCGGTCTCGCCCCCCCGCCGCAGCGTCACCCCCAGCATATCGGCCAGCATTTGGCAGAAAAAATCGCTATGGCCGCCGCCGCCAAGCAGGTGCAGCGCATCGGGCCGATGCCCTAGCTTATCGGTCATATCGTGCCAAATCGCGCTCAGCACATGGCCGACGCCTTCATAAGCGGCGCGGGCAATGGCGCTTTGGTCGTGCGCGCGCGTCAGGCCGCGCATCTCGGCGGTCAGCGCGGCATCCCAGAACGGGGCCCGCGCACCCGATAAAAAAGGAAAGAAAAACACCCCATCAGCGCCGGCCGGGGCGTGCGCGGCGGCGGTCTCGAAAGCGCGAGCATCAAGCTTTGGGGTGAAATTTGTGCGGACGAAATCAAGCGCCCCCATGCAATCGCTCATTCCGGCGGCGTGATAGGACAGCCCGTCCAGCACATGCGGATAATATGAGACCGGCGGAAAGCGTGTCGCCGCCGCCGTGGTAAAAGAAATCACCCCCGCCGAAGCCAATTTGAGCGTGGCGGTGTGTTTGTCGAGCGGTGCGGCGCACAGCCATTCCATCGACGTGTCGATAGCCCCCTGATAGACCGGCACACGCGGCAGACCAAAGGCGGCGGCGGCTTCATCGCTCACCGTGCCGGCTTGCGCCCCTATGGGAATGATTTTGGGCAGCGCGGCGGGTGTGAGGCCGCTCATTGCGGTAAGGTCGTCGTGCCAGTTGCTCTCCAAGTCACTCATCAGACTGCCGACCGCCTCGCTGGCATCGCTAACATGCGCGCCGGTGAGTTGTGCGGCCATCCAGTCTTTGGCGAAAAAGAGTTTTTGCGCCGCCGCAATGATGTCGGGCTTGTGGGTTTTGAGCCAGATAAGCTGCGGCAGCGTCCATGTTGCATTGGGGGCGTTGCCGGCCAGTGCCGCGACCTTGCCGTCAGCGGCCAGCTGTGCGGCTTCCTCATGGGCGCGTTGGTCGCTCCACATTATCGCCGGGTGCAGCGGTGCGCCGTCGCCATCGCAGAGCACGCCGATATGTGCGCCACCTGAAAAGCTGATGGCTTGAACGCCCTCAAGGTCGGTGTTTTTCGCCAATTGGCCCAAGGCAGCCAGCAGGGCGGCGCGCCAATCGGCGGGGTTTTGTTCGCTCATGCCGGGTTGGGGATGGGCGGTGGCATAATCGGCGCGGGCGCGCGCCACAGTTTTCCCGTCGCCTCCGATGAGGCAGGCTTTCAACGCGCTGGCGCCCAGATCAATGCCGAGAAAAACTTCCATGCCTGCTTATAGGCAAGAAAAAGGGCGCCTGCAAAGCAGACGCCCCCTCCAAAATTTGGAGTCGTGATTGGATTTAAGGCCAATCTTTAATTATTATCGTGTGCTGATGGACCCGAAGGTTGCTCCACGTCCACACTTAAACACCAGATTTGAAACCTCAAATACTTCCGTTCACTAGACAATGGATCACCTCCTTTCGTTTGTTAAAGACAACTTAAAACTTAGGGTGATTTGAAATTTGCGGCAAAAACTTTTACGCTTCTGCACGAAAAAAGGGAGACGCTTATGCTGCGCTATCAAATCATTCCGGTGACGCCGTTTCAGCAAAACTGCACCGTATTTTGGAACGAAGAGACCAAAAAGGGCGGCATTGTTGACCCGGGCGGCGACCTGCAATTGCTCAATAAATTCATCGACGAGCAGGGCATTGAGATTGAAAAAATTCTTGTCACCCATGGTCATCTTGACCATGCCGGTTCGGTAAAGGCCATGGCCGATGAGCGCGGCATTGCGATTATCGGCCCGCATAAGGATGACAAATTCTGGATCGACGGCATGCCGGAAGCGGCGGCGCAATATGGTTTCCCCGAAGCCTTGGCGTTTGAGCCCGACCAATGGCTGGAGCATGGCGACACGGTCGACGTCGCCGGATCCCGCTTTGACGTGGTGCATTGCCCCGGCCATACGCCCGGTCATGTGGTGTTTGTGCAAAGCGATGACAAAGTGGCGATGGTCGGCGATGTGCTGTTTCAAGGCTCGATTGGCCGCACCGATTTTCCCAAAGGCGATTATCAGCAATTGATCGACAGCATCACCCAACGCCTGTGGCCGCTGGGGCTGGACATTACTTTCATCCCCGGCCACGGGCCGACATCGACTTTTGATGCGGAAAAAAAGACCAATCCGTTTGTCTCCGACGCGGCGCTCGGCTAGACCCGATGGCGTTTGAATTGGATGCGCGGCTGGCCGCCGACACGGTTTGTGTGACCAAGCGCGGGGCCATTGATATCCGACTGATGCGCGATGCGCGTTATCACTGGCTGGTGCTGGTGCCGGAAATTGAGGGCGCGGTGGAATGGTTCGACCTGCCCGATGTGGCGGCGCGCGCCTTGTTCACCACGGCGCAAGAAAGCGCGCAAAGATTGCAAGCGCTGACCCGCGCCGACAAGATGAACATTGCGGCTTTGGGCAATATGGTGGCGCAATTGCATGTGCATGTGATTGCGCGCCACCAGGATGACGCCGCCTGGCCGGCCCCGGTTTGGGGTGTCGGCGCGGCGGTGGATTTTGACGAAGCGGGGTTGAAAGACCGGCTGATTGCGCTGCGCGGAATTTTATAGCCGCTATCCTCTGCCGCCCTATATGGTGGGCATGACCCAATTGCTTGCAAGTTTTCCAGATGATTTCCGCGCCCTTGTTTTTGGTGCGCGCGGGGGGCTGGGCGCAGCTTTTGCTGAGGCCTTGAGCGGGCGTTGCGCGGTTACCGGCTTAACGCGGGCCGATATTGACATCACCGATGAGGGCGTTTTGGCGTCATTGGCCGAGGCTGAAAAAGCCATCGGCCCTCTGCATTTGGTCATCAATGCCACCGGCTTATTGCACGATGATGAGGTGCAACCGGAAAAGGCCATGAAGCAAATCTCGGCTGCCGCTATGGCGCGGGTGCTGGCCGTCAATGCCATCGGCCCGGCGCTTATCGGCAAATATTTTTTGCCATTATTGGCGCGGCAGGAAAAAGCTGTGATGGCGCATCTGTCGGCGCGGGTCGGGTCGATATCGGATAATCGCCTCGGCGGCTGGACCAGCTATCGCGCGGCCAAGGCGGCGCAAAATATGATTGTCAAAAACGCCGCCATAGAGACGGCGCGGCGCGACCGGCAAAAGATTATTGTCGGCTTGCATCCGGGCACGGTGGATAGCGCGCTTTCGGCCCCGTTTCAGGGCAATGTCGCCGAGGGAAAATTATTTACCCCGCCCCAAGCGGCGGGCTATTTGCTCAATGTCATTGACGGTTTAACGCCCGCCGATAGCGGTAAAGTATTTGCTTGGGACGGCGCGGAAGTGCCGGCCTAGCTGGTTTCCAGACGACGGAAATCGGCCGGCAGTTTTTGCCCCTGAAAATCAATATGCACAATATTGGCCTTGTGGCGACGGCACCATACTTGCACGCCGAAATCGGTAAAGCCGACATCCATCGTCGCGTATTCTTGCAGACTTTGCGGCGGCTCCAGCGTCGCCAATTCGTCAGCGCATTTGGCGCATACGACATATTGGGTAATCGACAGAGACAGCGCCTCCATTGGCAAGGTCGGCAAGCTGGGCGTTTCACTCATGACATTTCACTCTTTACAGTTTTTGCAGAAATTCTTTGGCACTGGCGATGACGCCGTCGCGCTTTACGTCATCCATTTTGTCGAGATTGCGATAGACCATGCCCATGCGCGGATTGCCGCCGAGTTTGTCGCGATGGCGTATCATGAAATCCCAATACAGATAATTGAACGGGCAGGCCGTGTCGCCATGCGCTTGTTTGACGTTATAGGCGCATGAGCTGCAATGGTCGGACATGCGATTGATATAGGCACCCGAGGCTGCATAAGGTTTGGAGCCGACCACACCGCCATCGGCGAACAGCGCCATGCCATGCGTGTTGGGGAGTTGCACCCATTCAAAAGCATCGGCATAGACTTCGAGATACCAGCGATTGACGGCGGCCGGGGCAATGCCGGCCAGCAGCGCGAAATTGCCGGTCACCATGAGACGTTGGATGTGATGCGCGTAAGCATGGGTCACGGTCGCGCCAATCGCTTCGCGCATGCAGGCCATATCGGTCTCGCCGCTATAATAAAAATCGGGCAAGGCGCGGTCATGGTCGAAGAAATTACTATCGGCGTAATCGGGCATTTTCAGCCAGTAAAGACCGCGGATAAATTCGCGCCATCCTAATATTTGTCGGATGAACCCCTCCACTGCATTGAGCGGCGCTTGGCCGCTATGGTAGCGCGCCTCGACCGCCTGACAGACTTTGAGCGGGTCGAGCAGACCGATATTGATGCTGGCCCCTACCAGCCCGTGATAGACAAACGCCTCACCGGTTTTCATGGCATCCTGATAATCGCCGAAATGTGGCAGACAGAAATCGAGCCAATGGGCGAATTGCTGTTCCGCTTGCGCCGCCGTGACGGGCCAAGCAAAATTATCCAGCCTGCCGACATGGTTGCCGAAATGGCGCGCTACCAATGCCAGCACGTCTTCGGTCACAGCGTCCGGGGCAAAGTGCAGGCGCGGCGGCGGCGCATGGTCTTTGGGCAGTTTTTTTCGATTGTCAGCATCGTAATTCCATTGCCCGCCCAGCGGTTCATCGCCGTCCATCAGCAGGCCGGTTTTGCGGCGCATCTCGCGGTAGAAGAATTCCATGCGGAGTTGTTTTTTGCCTTCAGCCCAAGTCTCAAACTCGGCATGGGTGGCGAGAAAGCGGGTATCGGGCACTATCTCGACCGCGATGGCGAGGCTCTCAGCCCATTTTTGCATTTCCTGCATGAGGCGCCATTCGCCCGGCTCGGTGACCAGAAGACGCGTAATGCCATCGCGTTTTATCATCAGGCGCAGCGCATCGGCGAAGCTGTCGACGACGCCGGTCTCGCCATATTTGAGATAGGTGACGGCGCGGCCTTGGTCTTTCAGGGTCTCTGCGAAATGTCGCATGGCGGAGAATATCAATGCGATTTTTTGCCGGTGGTGGCGCACGTAAGACGCTTCCTCGGCCAGCTCGGCCATCAGTATCGGGGCCTCGGGCGCGGCGGCCAGGCTCGACAGATGCGGGGATAGCTGATCGCCCAACACTAAAATAAGCGGTTTATCCGTCATGCGCGGGACCCTTTTGGCGGCGGCAACGTTCTGAGCAATAGCGCACATTCTCCCAATCGCGCGCCCATTTTTTTCGCCAGACAAATGGGCGTCCGCAAGCGAGACAATCTTTTTGCGGCAGGTCGGATTTTTTACGCATGGCCATGCTCGACAAATTGGCTCGAACCGCCCCACAGTCAAGGAAAAGTAAAGCAAGCGAGGCCGATGCGGCTGCATCAAGTGATTGACAAAGCTTGGTGGTCTCGCCAATTTATCGCCAAACGAGGGGATTACCATGGCACCGAGACCTATTCCAAAAATATTTGCTGCTGTCCTGACGTCGAGACGTCTGCAAAAGCTGCGCCGAAATTTCAAAGGCCTGACACGGCGACTGGCCGGACAGCGCCCGCAATTGCTATATTTTCACCAGCCCGACGACCCGTATAGCCAGCTGACGGCGCAAATGTTGCCCGAACTGCAGACGCGCTACGATGTTGAGCTTAAAGTCATGCTGGTCAATGAGCCGGAGGACGACGCCGCGCCTGAGCGTCTGGCGCTTCAAATTTATGGCCGCCGCGATGCCGCAAAAATTGCGCCGTTTCACAACCTTCAATTCAAAGACCCGGGGCAGCAGCCATCCGATGCCAGTCTGAAGCTGGCGCGACGCTCGCTTGCGGCGTCGAGCAATTTGGTTAAGGCAGCTGCCGAAATCGGCACGGCCTATTGGAACGATGATACCGATCAGCTTGACCGCACCTCCATGGTGTCGGACGACCAGACCGAGCATATCTTTACCGAGGGCACAAAACTGCGTGCGCAGCTTGGACATTATCTCGGCGCGACTTTTTTCTTTGAAGGTGAATGGTATTGGGGGGTTGACCGACTGCCTTATCTGGAGGAGCGATTGGCTGAGGCGGGTTTGCTTTTAAGCGGGTGCCGTCAATTGTGTCATTTCCAGATGCGACCGGAATTCATGGCGACGCCGAGCAGCAGGCGTCGCCTGACGGTGGAGTTTTACCCCTCGGCACGCAGCCCCTATACGGCCATCTCAATGGCTGAGACGTTGGACCTGCCGAACCATTATCCGGTCGATTTGAAAGTCCGGCCAGTGCTGCCCATGGTGATGCGCAATCTGCCGGTGCCGCCCAAAAAAGGTTTCTACATTCTGGCCGATACCAAGCGCGAGGCCGACCGCATCGGGGTTCCGTTCGGCAAAATTAAAGACCCGGTGGGCGCGCCGGTGCGGCGCGTCTATTCGCTGTTTGCTTGGGCCGAAGCACAAGGCGGCAAAGGCGGTGAATTGCTGAAAGCTTTTACCGATTTAAGCTGGTCCGAGGGTGTCGATGCCGGCAGTGATAGCGGTATGCAAAAGGTTTGCGAACGCGCCGGATTGGATTGGCAAGCAGCCAGCGAGGTTGTCGACAATAAGGATTGGGAAGTCTGGGCTGAAGAAAACCGCCAGCAAATGATGCGGTCTGACTTATGGGGTGTGCCCAGCTATCGCCTGCTCGATGATAGTGGCCGCGAAATATTTTCGTGCTGGGGGCGCGACCGCATCTGGCTGCTAACGCATGAAATTCAAAGAGCCCTTTCGGCCTAAGGTGCGGGACAATAAGGGCGCGAGGTTGGCACAAAGGACAAAATGAAAGTCCTTTGCGCGGTTCAGCGGAAATTGAGGGACCTTGACAGGGGGTTCCTCCTGAAGCCCGACGCCGACCTTTACGCACGCGACATTATCCATCTTCGAGAGATTATGGGGCCGGCGTCGCAACCCGATAATGCCGATTTTGACGCTATCGAGGGCAGCGAGCACAAAACAATAAAATTATGTGACAGCGCTGGCGACGCCGCGTCATTTGTTATAATTTAGTTTCAATCTGCTTCGGAGGTCTGTCGTGCGTCACGCGTTGCTTGATGAATTTTCCTATGCATCAGAAGCTCATTCTCTGGGGCGTATATTGGCCATTCGCACAGTTGAAAAACTGAGCGGTCAACCGCATTTGAAGAAACTTTATCTCGATTACCAAAGCCAAGGCCTGCCGCTTGAAAGTTTTTGGGGCGAGGCCATTAAGCGCCTGCAGCTCGACCTGCGCATCCATGCCGGGTCGCTGGATAATGTGCCCGAAAGTGGCCCGCTCGTGGTGGTGGCCAATCATCCTTATGGCGTGCTTGACGGCATTGTCATTTGTTGGTTGGTGGCGCAAAAGCGCAAGGATTTCAAAATTCTCATCAATAGCGTGCTGTGCCGCGCCCGCGAAATGAGCGACCATGTCCTGCCGGTCGATTTTGAGCCGACGCGCGAAGCGCTGGAGACCAATCTGAACTCGCGCAAGCTGGCGCGCCAGCATTTGGATGCAGGCGGGGTGGTGATTGTGTTCCCGTCCGGTGCCATTGCCACGACTCCTAAAATATTTTCGCGTCAGGCGTGCGAAGAACCATGGGCGCCGCTGGTCGGGCAATTGGTGCGCCGCACCCAAGCCTCGGTGCTGCCGGTCTATTTTGACGGCCAGAACTCGCAGCTATTCCACATTGCCAGCCATTTAAGCTATGCCATGCGCGTCGCGCTGATTTTCCACGAAGTGCGCCGTCGCATCGGCTCGCCTCTCGATATGGTGATCGGCGAGGTGATGGATTATCCGGCGCTGGAGCCGCATTTGCCGCCCCAAAAATTGGCGCGCCATTTACAAGACCAGGTCTATGGGCTGGCCGACCATTTAAAACGTTAAGCGCGACAAGATTCCGTTTGCACGCGGGGCCTAAAATTTGCTTCAATCAACGCTCGTTCTATGAGGGAGATAAACATGGAAAATTGCTTGAAATTCTACATTGACGGTCAGTGGGTGGATCCGGTTGATCCAAAACCTTTTGACGTCATCAATCCGGCCAATGAGCAAGTCATCGGTCAAATTATGATGGGCAATGCCGAGGATTTGAATAAAGCGGTTGCTGCGGCCAAGAAAGCTTTTCCCAGCTTCTCGCAGACCAGCGTCAAAGAGCGCCTCGATCTGTTGGACGCGATTATGGCGGCTTATCAAAACCGTTATGATGAAGTGGTTGAAACCATCTCCGCCGAAATGGGCGCGCCCATGTGGCTCTCAAAAGCCGCGCAAGCGGCTATGGGTTTGGCGCATTTGGGCACGGTACGCGGCATACTCGAAAATTACGAATTTGAAAAATCCCAAGGCACGACGCTTATCCGCAAAGAACCGGTCGGCGTATGCGGTCTGATTACGCCGTGGAATTGGCCGATCAATCAGATTGCGTGTAAAGTCGCGCCGGCGCTGGCGGCAGGCTGCACCATGGTGCTCAAACCGTCTGAAGTGGCCCCTTTGAACGCCGCTTTATGGGCTGAAATTCTTGACGAGGCCGGGGTTCCGGCGGGCGTCTTTAATCTGGTTAATGGCGACGGTCCGATCGTCGGTGAAGCCATGTCGCAGCATCCGGATATCGATATGATGTCGTTTACCGGTTCGACCCGCGCCGGTATCGCCGTGGCCAAAAGCTCGGCCGATAGCGTTAAGCGCGTGGCCCAAGAATTGGGCGGTAAATCGGCCAATATCATCCTCGATGATGCCGACTTCAACTCGGCTGTAGCGGCCGGTGTGCAAAGCTGCTTTATGAATTCCGGTCAGTCGTGCAACGCGCCGACCCGCATGCTGGTGCCTGCCGACCGCCATGACGAGGTCGTGGAAATCGCCAAAGCGGCCGCCGAGCAAGTGAAAGTCGGTGACCCGAACGCAGATGACACAACCATCGGTCCGGTGGTCAGCGAAGTGCAGTTCGAGAAAATCCAAGGGTTGATTCAGACCGCTATTGATGAGGGCACCGAGCTTGTTACCGGTGGCACCGGCAAGCCGGACGGCCTCAATGCCGGTTACTATGTCAAGCCGACCATTTTCGCCAACGTCACCAATGATATGACCATTGCGCGCGAAGAGGTGTTCGGACCGGTTCTGTCTATTCTGAAATACAATAGCGAAGAAGAAGCCATCGAAATTGCCAATGACACGGTTTACGGCCTGTCGGGCTATGTGCAGGCAGGCAGCACCGAGCGTGCTGCCGAAGTGGCCAATCAATTGCGCACCGGTAATGTGCATCTGAACGGTGCCGGGGCTGACCCAATGGCACCGTTTGGTGGCTATAAGCAATCGGGCAATGGCCGCGAATGGGGCGAGCACGGGTTTGAGGATTTCCTCGAAACCAAAGCCGTCATGGGCGCTGTCGCTGCTGAGTAATCATCATTCAGGCCGACGGGGAAACTCGTCGGCCTTTTTGTATGCACTGAAAGGGGGCCGCCATGCTGTCCAATAGCTATCCTATGCTCGAATTCAATCTTGGCGAAGAGCTGGATATGATGCGCGATAGCTTGCGCAGTTTTGTCGATGACAAAATCCTGCCGCGCGCCGATGAGATCGATCGCACCGACACGTTTCCGCGCGACTTATGGCAGCCGCTGGGCGAATTGGGCCTGCACGGGCTTACCGTGTCGGAGGAGTATGGCGGTGTCGCCATGGGCTATACGGCGCAAGCCATTGCGGTGGAAGAAATTTCGCGCGCCTCGGCCTCGGTCGGCCTGTCTTTCGGCGCGCATAGCAATCTGTGCATCAATCAAATTTTCCGCTGGGGCAATGAGGCGCAAAAGCAGAAATATTTGCCCAAGCTGGTCTCGGGCGAACATTTAGGCGCGCTCGCCATGTCGGAGACCGGGGCCGGTTCTGACGTCGTATCGATGAAGCTGAAAGCCAAAAAAAAGGGTGATAGATATGTTCTGAATGGCGGCAAGTTTTGGATTACCAATGGTCCGTCAGCCGATGTATTGGTGGTCTATGCCAAAACCGAGCCGGAAGCGCATTCGCGCGGCATTACCGCTTTTATTATCGAAAAAGATTTCAAAGGTTTTTCGTGCGCGCAGAAACTCGACAAGCTGGGGCATCGCGGTTCTGAGACCGGCGAGCTGGTATTCGATAATTGCGAAGTACCGGAAGAAAATATCATGGGGCCGCTCAACCAAGGCGTTGAAGTGCTGATGAGCGGACTTGATTATGAGCGCGCCGTGCTGGCGGCGTGGCCGGTGGGCATTATGCAGGCGTGTCTCGACACGGTGCTGCCTTATATCCATCAGCGCGAGCAATTCGGCCAATCCATCGGCACGTTTCAACTGGTGCAGGGCAAGCTGGCAGATATGTATACCAAGCTGTCAGCGTCGCGGGCTTATGTTTACGCGGTCAATCAGGCGTGCGACCGCGGCGAGACCACGCGCAAGGATGCGGCGGCAGCGATTTTGTTTGCGGCAGAAAATGCAACGCAATGCGCGCTCGACGCCATTCAGCTCATGGGTGGCAGTGGTTATGTAAACGATAATCCGGTAGGGCGCTATTTGCGCGATGCCAAACTGGCTGAAATCGGGGCCGGCACATCCGAGATACGGCGCATGTTAATCGGCCGCGAACTGTTTACCGAGACCGGCTAATAGCTCTTTTATCTCTTTTACCTTCGCCGCCAGCGCGCTTATCTTCGCCGCAGGCGTTCCATGACCCCAACGCCCAAAATCACCGGCAGCAGACCGACGGCGAGGATTATCAACGCCGGTAGGGCTGCGTCCTCCATTTGCCCCAGCGAGGCATAGGTATAAACTCCGGTGGCCAGCGTCTCGAAATCGAACGGGCGCAGAATGAGGGTCGCCGGTAGCTCTTTCATCACATCGACAAACACCAGCAGCATGGCGGTGACCAGAGGCGCGCGCAAAAGCGGTATATGCACCCGCGTCAGCGTGGCGTTGAGATTGGCCCCAAGGCTGCGCGCCGCCATATCGAGCCCCAGCGCGATTTGCGTATAGCCCGCCTCCAATGTGCCGAAAGACAGCGATAAAAACCGCACCAGATAGGCGATGACCAGCGCGACGGCACTGCCGCTCAGCACAAGCCAGCCGAGACTGGCCTCGGCCAAGAAAGCCAGCACCGTCATAATGCCCAACGCCAGCACTGTGCCCGGCACGGCATAGCCCAACGCGGCGATGCGGGTGAGGGCGCGCCGCGTCGCGCCGCCATTGCGCGCCGCAAACGCCAGCACAATCGCCAAAGCGGCAGCCAGCACGGCGGCGACAGCGGCCAACGCCACCGAATGCAGCGCGGCGCGGGTCAGACCGGCCGGCCAGCGCGCATCTGGCAGATGCGCCAGCAGCAAAAATACCGGCAGGATAAAACCGAGGGCAATTGGCAGCAGACAAAAACCGCTCATCGCATAAAGCGTGGCGCGCCCGCATTGAAAATCGGGCAGGTTGCGGCGGCGGCCTTGGCGTTGATAATGCGCGCTGTCCCCGCGTTGGCTGCGTTCCAGCGCCAGTAGCAGCGCCATAAAAGCCAGCAGCGTCAGCGCCAGTTGCGCCGCGCCGGCCAGATTGCCGCGCACCACCCAAGTGTCATAGACGCCGAGCGTCAGCGTGTTGACGCCCAAAAATTCCACTGCGCCGATATCGTTCATGCATTCCATCAGTACCAGCGCCACGCCGACAATAATCGCCGGTCGCGCCAGCGGCAGACCGATGCGCAGAAAACACGCCAGCGGCGTTAGGCCTAATGTGCGCCCGGCCTCAATCATCACCGCCGATTGCTGCACAAAGGCAGTGCGCGCCGAGATATAGACATAAGGATAAAGCGCCAGCGATAGCAGGATGACGGCGCCGGTGAGCGAGCGGAAATCGGGATAGGCCGAGGCCGGCAGGACGCTCTGCCAAAGCTGATAAAGCGGCCCCGCCTCATCGAGAAAATCGCCATAGCTATAGGCCATCAGATAAGTCGGCATGGCCAGCGGCAACAGCAGGCTCCAGCCGATGAGACGACGCAAGGGGATGGGGTAAAAAGTGACAATCCACGCTCCCAACGTGCCGATAAAAGCGGTCAGCGCGCCGACGCCAAGCATCAGCAGCGCGGTTGTCGCGGCTTGTTGGGGCAGCACATTGGCGATGAGATGCCCCCAGACCGGCGCGTCGGGTTGCGCGGCCAGCCACGCCAGACCGATAAGCACCGATAGCGGCAGGGCGGCGGCCAAAGCGCTGGCGACGCCCCACATACTCGGCCCCGAAATAGGCAAGTGGCGGGTGTCATTTGATGACAGTCGACTAGCTGGCATAGGCCATCTCGCACATGCAAATCATTATCATTTGCGAAACATAGCGTCTCTGCCGATAATTGCAAAACGCAAATGGCGCGGCCTCGTGCGCTACTTTGTCTTTTATCTTTTCGTGCTTATTTGGATTTGCAGGCTTCGGCGGCGGCCATCAGTTCGCGGGCGATTTCCAGCGCCTCTTCCGGCAGGAAATCCATCGGGATTTCAACCCCCTCCGAGGCGACGAAAATCCGCACCATATTCTGGTCTGTGGGGCCTATGGAAAGCTCGGCGGCCATATCGGATGGTGTGTTAATGCCCATGAGAACCCCTCTTGCTGGCCTGATTTGGCGTAGTTTACGCGGTTTGGCGGCGGGCGCAAAGAAATACCGTCGGCAAACCCAAAACCACGCTAACGCGCTTGCACTTTCGCCAAAAGGCGACTATTTTCCCTGCGTCCTGAGGGCATTTTTTTTGGCCCCTTACGGCATCGGTGCAGCCTTAGCTCAGTCGGTTAGAGCGCTAGATTGTGGATCTAGAGGTCCCCCGTTCAATTCGGGGAGGCTGTACCATTTTCTCCTAAAATCAACTCTTTAAGCGTGTTTCATATGACACTGAGCGACAGCTATATTGCAGTTTTTTTACAAAAATCCGGCTTTTGTGGCTTTTATGCATCATCGCCGCGCGACCCGGCGCGTTTCCCCCGCTAGAGGGCTCTAAAGGGTTTTAGCGAAAACGAATTGCCGTATATTTGCGCCGTATTGGGGGCTTCCCCCTCTTACGTTGCGTAACTAGGAGAGTTAATTATGAATAAGTTGCTTATGGGAACGGCTGCGGCCGCTCTGCTTGTAACGCCTGCAGTTGCCGGCCCGATGGCCGTTACCGTTGGTGGTTACTACAATGCTGTGGTTTACAGCCAAGACGTCGACGACACAGATACGCGTGATATCGGTATCCACAATGACGCTGAGATTATTTTCAAAGGCAAAGGCAAGACCAATAATGGTTTGGAAGTTGGTTTCCAAGTCCAGTTGGAAGCAGAAGGCGCCGGAGAAAGCGACCACATTGACGAGAACTACATCTACGTCAAAGGTGGTTTCGGTAAAATCGAAATCGGTGCTGAAAACAATGCGGCTTACAAGCAGCAGGTTGCCGCCCCGAAAATCTTCGGCTGGAAAACTTATGACAACAACTTCAAAACCTGGTCGGTAGCTTCAGCTTTCGATAAGCCGCTGATGGATGGCATTGATGGCGATGCACTGAAAATCAACTATTATTCGCCGAAAGTGAACGGTTTCCAGTTTGCCTACTCACTGACCCCGGACACTTCTGAAAAAGATGGTGACACCGGCCTTTACAGCGACACCGGTTCCGGCGAAGCCACGGCTTACGGCATCAAATACTCTGGCAAGATTGGTGGTATGAAAGTGGAAGCTTCTTACGGCGTCAACGAGCTGGATGAGGACGCCGGTCAGACTGAAGCAGAAGATACAGCCGTCGGCCTGTCCGTTTCTTCGGGCAACATTACCATTGGTGGTAACATGGCTACTATCGAGCGCGGTACAGATGAACGTGACATTCTGCACTACGGCATTGAGTACAAGCTGAGCAAAGCGTCGAAAATCGGCGTGATCATTCATGATCAGGAAGAAGAGAACGGCTCTCAGTTGGACATCGTAGCTGTTGGTGGTTCGACCAAACTCGGTGCCGGCACCACGCTGACTTATTCTTTTGAGTCGCTGGAAGACGATGCCAATGGCGACAGCGAATTTTTCGGTGTTGGCCTGTTGATGAAATTCTAATCTCGCTTGAGATTGATTTCTTGATGGCGGGGCTTCGGCCCCGCCATTTTTTGCACTTTCAGGCTTGCGACGTTTGCAATTAAAAGGGCCGCCCTTGGGTCGCCCTTTTTATGCGCCCGCCTTTTCGGCAATCACCAGGTCTTCGCGCAGATTGCGACCGGCCCAGAAATAGTGGAAGCAACCCCAAAGATTGAGCGAGACGACGACGATGAGCGCATAGCGCAACCCGTCTGTGCCGTAATCGGTGCTGAAATAATCCGATAATATGCCGACCAGTTGCGGCCCGAAACCAAGCCCGACAATATTGATGCAAAACAGCAAGAGCGCCGAGCCGAGCGCCCGCCGCGCCGGTGGCAGCAGGCTTTGATTGAGGGCGAAACTGACCGACAGATAAAAGCCGCCAAAGAAAGAGGTGATGGTGGTCAGTAAAATGGCGGTCAGCACATCAGTGGTCAGATAATACCAATAAGCGACCGGCAAAATGGCCAGCTTCACCCCGGCCGTGAGCCAGACATAATAGCGCTTGTCGTGCTGTGCCAAACGGTCGGCCAGCCACCCGCCCGACAGTGTGCCAATGCCGCCGATGAAGCCGCCAATCAGCGCCAGCAATGTGCCGGTTTCGCCGGCTGAGAGGCCGAGAATGCGGCGGAAATAAACCCCGTTCCAATACAGCGCGCCATAGCCGACAAACACCACCAATGTGGTGCCGATAACGATATGGCGCAGACTGGGTATCGCCATCATGATTTTGAAGGTTTCCCAAACCTCGGTGAAAATATTTCGAGGCATCGGCTTGGGCGCTTGCGTGCGGGTCGGTTCTTGCACTGTGAAGAACATTAAAAGGCCGAGTATGATGCCGGGCAGACCGACGACGAAAAACGCTATGCGCCAGCCATACCATTCATCAATCCAGCCGCCGACCAGAAAGCCCAGCAACACGCCGACATTAATGCCGGCGGCATAAATGCCCATGGCGGTGGCGCGTTTTTCAGGCGGATAAAGGTCTGAAATCATCGAATGGCTGGGCGGGCTGGAACCGGCCTCGCCAATGCCGACGCCGATACGCGCCAATGCCAATTGCAGATAAGAGCCGGCAAGGCCGCACAGCGCCGTCATGCCCGACCAGATAATGACCGATATGGCGATGATATTGCGCCGCGAATAGCGGTCGGCGAGAATGGCGATGGGGATGCCCAAAGTGGCGTAGAAAATAGCAAAGCTGAGGCCGATGAGAAAGCCGAGCTGCGTGTCTGACAACATCAGTTCGAGCTTGATGCTCTCGGCCAGTATCGACACGATTTGCCTGTCGACATGGCTGGAGGCATAAATCGCCACCAGCATGGCCAAGGTATAATTCCGTGTCCTATTGCTAACGACCTGTTTGTCTGCCGTCGGTGCGCTCATGATCGCTCTCCCCCAAAAAAACAATAGGTCAGAAGGGAAGCTTTGGCGAGTTAGAAATAATAGGCGAGGCGGAAGCGGACGGAATCTTCATCGGCCACAGCCGCGGCGAATGTATCACCCTCGCCGACTTTGTCTTGAAAGCGCGCTTCCAATATGGCTTTGAAGTTGCGTCCTATGCGGCGCTCGGCTTCCAGCGATACCGACGTGCTGTCGGTATTATGGTCAATCAAGCCGCCGATCAAAATGGCCGTCGATTGGGGGTCATTGGCGGTCCAGCGCAGGCCGAGGCCGAAATCATTGCCGAAAGGATGCGGCGCGTCTTCCTCGCGCTCGTCATACATATATTCTGCCACCAGCCCCAAATCAGTGCCGCTGTTAAACAGATTGTAAAACGTATATTCAATGCCGCCTGTGGCGCGGGTAATCTCGACCTCTTCGACGTCCATGCGTAGTGTCGGGCGACCACCGGCCAGCGGGTCGGGCAGCTTGCGGTTCTCAGTGGTATTGGTGACTTCCAGTTTCAACAGCCACGGCCCAAGTGTCGCTTGTGCATCCAAGCCAGCTTGCGTCAACTCGGCATAATAGGCCTGCACAATCGGCAGACCGTTATCGGCGCGGGTTTGACCGGTGGCGAGCAATTGCGGCTCGCGCGCCGTGCCGTCAAACCATGATAGGCCAACATCAAACGGCCCAAAACTATTCTGATAGCGAAGCGCATAATCACTGACCCGCCGCGCCGCGGCACCGGTCTCGCCGGTTTCAAAATGGGTGGTGCTGTCATCAACCGTGAAACCGGCATTGGGGCGACCGCTCACCGGGTCGGTATATTGGCGGATGCGGAAATGCGGCAGGTGAAACGCGGTCAGCGTGCCATAGCGGCTGGCATAGGACGCGCGCAGCATAATCTGTCCCAGCTTCTGCTCGCCATCGACGCTTTCAACATTGTCGGTCTGATTGATGATATCGACCAAATGCAGAAACTCAGTGACGCCCCAAAACACCTTATCGGCACCGATGCTGACCTCCAGCGGGCCATTGACGTAGCGATATTTAGCCTCGCGCAAATCGGCGTGACTGCGCTCATGGTCGTGTTGGTCGATGCGCGCAAACGGTTTGAGGATGACCGCATGAGCGCCGCTGGGTGAAAACAATCCCAGTTCCAACTCGCCCGCCAAAGCGGCAAAATCTTGCTCGCGCTGCGGGTCAAGAGCGCCGGCGGCGGTCTTGCTTTCACGGGGAAAGTGGCGCAGCTCTAGTTCCACATTGCCCTCGAAATCAATATCCAGAGCAAGCGCCGGTGTGGCGCATAGCGCCAGCACCAGCGTGGTAGAAATTAGGCGGGGGTGGTGTGGCATGGTTTAGCGGGCTCGTTTCAGACTGTTTTGGGTGAAATCCTCAGCCGTCAGACCGGTCTGGAAAGCATAATCTTCCCAACGCAGGGTGGTGGTTTTCTTGGTCACATGGTTTTCCATAAACAGCTCATGGGCGCGCCAGTATTTATCCAAATATAGTTGATAATCGCCAAAGGTCAGCGTCTTTAGCAGCGCATCCTTGCGGTCGTAATAGACCACTTTGCGGGATTGATAATCGGTGCTGTCGGTCCAAGCCACTGTGCGCTTATAGCCCGAATATTGGTAAAGCGGGCGGCGTTCGACCACATGGCAGGTCAGCTCGCCGCACGGTTCGTCGCGCAGCCATTTATAGCTGTACTTGCCGACCTCCTGCGATGAGAAATCCTCAAAGGCGAATTCCGAGCCCATGAAAGGCCCCGATTTATTGACCGAACTGATGCGTTTCACCCGTTTCAGCGCAGGCAGATACATCCATTGCTCATCGGGGTCGAGAATATGCGCATAGGTCAGCATAGCGGTGCCGGCGACATCGGCTGGCTCGTCAAATATCATCATCGACCAATCGCCATCGGTGACGTCTTTATTCTCCAGCGTGTTGAACCGCAAGCGCCGCTCCGACACATCGCCATTGGCGTTGGTCAGTATCATTTCCATCTCGCTGGTGGTGTCGCCAAAGCCGAGATTGGTCGCATCGGTTATTTCGGCAATGGCTTTGCCGCGCGCTTCGGGTTGGTCGGGGCCGGGCAGGCCGGGACGTTCAGCCCAAGCAGCCATTGGCAAAAGCAGCGCCGCCGCTAGCGATAAATGGGTAAGTTTGAAATTGAAGGACATGAATAAGTCTCCTTTTTTAATATTTTGGCAGGCGCAAGCGCGGTTTCATTCCGCCGGTTGCGCTGCAGCTTCCTCGGCACCATCTTTCGAGCCCGTCTTGGCCTTGTATGGCGCATTGGGGTCGCCGCGCCCGTCAATCCACATCAATAAGGCCGGCAAGAGCAAGAAGTCGAGCACCAAAGCGGTCAGAATGGTTAGCGCCACAACCCGTCCCAGCATCGCATTGATGAGGAAAGGTGACAGCGTAAGCACCATAAAGCCCGCGACCAGCACAAAGCTGCATACCCATAGGGCGGTACCGACCGTGGTGAAACTGTAACGCACACTTTCGACCGATGAATAGCCGAGTTCGAAGCGGGCATGACGGTATTTAGACAGCATATGCACGGTCGCATCGACAATCAGGCCGATGGCTGTGGCACCGACAAAGGCCGTCCAGAAACCGACTTCGTATTGATAAAGCGAAAAAAAGCCCATGGCGACGGCCGGTGGGGCGATGTTCGGCACCAGGCTGATAAGCCCAAGCCGCAGGCTGCGCAGGGCGAGCATCAGACACGCCGAGATCAGCACAAAAGCGATAATTGTCCCGACCGTCATGGCTTCGAAATTGCGCTCACCAATATATGAGAACATCACCGCTTGACCGGATGGCTCAACATGCATGCGCTCCGGCGTATTGGTACGCAGCCAGTCGAGTGCGCGGGCGCGCAGCGCTTTCATTTCCGCGGTTGAGAGGTCTTTCAGCGTGACCACCACGCGCGAGGCTGATTTGTCGACATTTAACTGGTCGTTCAAATCCAACCCATAGGGCAGCGACATTTCATAGAGCAGCACATATTGCGCCGCCAATTGTCGGTTTTCGGGCACGGCGTAGAAGTTTTGCCGATCGCCATTAAACGAGCGATTGATGCGCTTCACCACATCGGAGAAAGATGCGACATGCACCACCTCGGGTTGGGTGCGCAGCCAGCCGGCGAAATTGTCGAGGTTTTCGAGATATTCAGGGTCGGAAACGGCGCCGACCCCACCGCTTTCGAGCGAGTAATTGATAATGTAAATGCCGGTCAGATTATCGGACGCCCAATCAGAGGCTTGCCGGAAATCGACCCGCTCGTCGAAATATTCAACAAAGCGGTCATTGAAGGTCAGGCGCGGCAGCAATCCGGCCCCCAAGGCGACAACCGCCAGCATAACCACCATAAGCGGTCGGCGTTTGTCGATGATGATGTTGGCCAGCCATTCCATTGAGCGGCTTTGTCGGTCAACCACTGCGCTGCCTTTCATCGGTAACACAGCCAACAGAGCCGGGAACAGGGTCATTGACAGCACCCATGCATATAGCGAGCCGATACCGGCAAAATTACCGAGGTCGCGATAGGGCGGGGCGTCGGAGAAGTTGAGGGAGAACAAACCGATCGCCGTGGTCACCGAGGTTAAGAAGACCGCTTGCGCGTTTATCTTCAGGCTTTCGACAATGGCTTGGCGTTTTTCCATGCCTTGGCCTTGCGAAACCAGGGCCGTGATGAGGATGTGCACACAGTCCGCCACCGCTACGGTAAGGACAATGGTCGGTGCGCCCGAGGCCGGTGGCGATAGCGGGAAGCCGAGCCAGCCGCCAGTGCCCATAGCCGCTCCGGCCGAGAGGGTGACGACAATCATCGTTGCGAAAGTGGCCCATAATTTGCGCGTGGTAAAAATCAACACCAGCGCAATAATGACAAACATGGTCGGCGTCAGCGTCGCCAAGTCTTCCTGCGCCGCTTCGGAGAAAGCGTTGGAGAGCATTTGCGAGCCGGTTAATTCAATGCGGATATCGGGATATTTGGCCCGCATGGCTTCGTGGATTTCGCGCGCTTTGATGACAATTGCAGTGGTCGCTTGAACATCATCGCGCGGCGGGCGCAGCGAAACCAGCACAGCGGCGGTCTTTTTGTCGAGCGATAAGAGGCGTCCGGCCAGCAGCGGCTCGTTGAGGATTGTGTCCTCAACATATTTGATGCGCTGATTATCAATATCGGCCGGGTCGGGCACCAGATCGCGCACTTCGAGGTCATCCTCGCCAATGGCGCGGGTGTTCTGGAAATTGGTCAGGCTGTCAACGCGGGTTGAAAACGGGATTTGCCACCCCCCCTCGGTCAGCTCGTAAGCCAGATTGAGGCCTTCGCGGCTCGATGCGTCGCTGCCGTCTTTCGGCTGATAGACATAAATAATCGTGTCGGGGCTGGAATAAGTGCGCTCCAACTCCTCAAAGGCGGTCAGATAAGGGTTCTCATTGGAAAAGAAATAACGGTAGTCATTGGTGAAACCGAGATAGCGGCCGCCTGATAAACCCGTCAGCGTCAACAGCAGCGACAAAAATATAACCAGAAATGGGCGTCGAACGACAAACTCGCCATATTGCTGCATCGTAGGCATGAAAATCCCCTTTTTCCCTGTGCCAGAAATATAGCGTCAGCTTTTTAATTGTCAAACTGAACAGTTCAGTTTATTAAATGGTCATGGTAGAGAATGTTCAAGAGGGACGCGGACGCCCCAAGGATATTTCCAAGCGGCAGGATATTATGGACGCGGCGGGCGAGTTGTTTCGCGCCGGCGGCTTTCATGGCACGTCGATGGACGCGCTGGCGCAAGCGGCCGGGGTCTCTAAGGCGACGCTATATTCGCATTTTGCCGATAAGCAGAGCCTGTACCGGGCGCTCATCGAAGCCAAAATGGCGGATTATCAGGTCGATGATTTTGCCGAGCGTGTGTGCGGCGATATGGCCGCTGATCTGGCGATGATTGCGCGGCAAATGCTCGATTTGGTTTACGATGACGAGGCGCTGGATATGCTGCGCATGGTAATCGCCGAGGGCCGCGAGGGCTCAGATGTGCCGAGCATGTTTGAGGAGGTCGGCCCGCGCCGCTTGATGGGGCAGATTTCCGATTATCTGGCGATGCAGAAACAAAAAGGCGTTCCTTACATTAGCGACGCTGTCGAAGACGCCAATCTTTTAGGCTCTTTGGTGATCGAGCACCGCACCATGATGTTTTGTCTGATGGGGGTGGAGACACCGCCCAACGCCACGGTGCGCAAAGCGCATGCCGAAAAGGCCGTCGCGCGCTTCATCATGCTGAAGCAAAGCGAGAGGACCCTCTCGTAAATTTAATTTATGGTCTGTCGACCGCGCGCCGCACGCGCCGTTGCATGTGGGTGGCAATCTCGCGGCGCGCTTCCACCGATAGGCCTTGGGCCATGTCGCGTACCGTGCCATGAACGGTCTCGTTGATTTTTTGCGCCGCCGCTTGCGAGCGGTCAAGCGCCGCCGTCAACTCAGCCGGGTTAGGCGTTTCGGCCATTATGGCGCTGCGGAAATCTTTTCGCGCCGCGCGAATTTCTTTTACCGCACCGGTCAGTTCGGGGCGGCGCTGGCGGAAAACATCTTGCGCGAGGGCGCGGTCATCGCCTTCCAGTCGGTCGAGCATGCGCTCCTCAGCGCGGTCAAGGCGTTTTTCCAGCCACGCGCCATCGCCGCGTATTTGGTTCCAGCGCCATGCAGCGCTACCCGCCGCGCCGATAAGGATGAAATTAATGGCCAGTGAAATGGCCAATACCGTGTAAATGATTTTCTTATTCTCTAGCATTCAAAGCTCCTATAGGGGTTCGGTGGGGAGGAAAGTATCGGAAATAATGTCCAGCGAGACGAACAAGTCGCCGCTGCCGGTTACAGTGTCAAAAATAATCGGGGCCATAATAAAGCCGCCCAGAAAACACGCTGCCAGCGCGGTAGCACCGGCCCAGACCATACGCGAACGCGTCGGCGTGACTTGCGGGAAAGCGATGACGGCATCTGGCGTCGTGGTTTCGAGCACCGTTTCCATATCGGCAAGTACACGCGCTGCAAGTGTCTCATCGGCCGGGGCAAGACGCGCATCCAGCGTTGCGTCAATACGCGCGGCGCGGGCCAGTATGGCGGCCGTCTCGCTTTCAGCGCCATTACGCATCAGCGCCTGCATGGCGGGGCGTTTGTCGACCGGCCATTTATCGTCGTCAGCGCCATAGGCGGCGACCAGTGCGTCAAACTCTTCGAGTGTCATTTTAATATCCATGTGGTCAACGTCCATGTGGCTGTTCATTGTATCGGTTCCAAATGCTCTTTCAGCGGGTCTAATTGTTCGCTCAATTTGCTGCGGGCGCGGCGCAGAAGCGATTCCATCGCCGCCAGTGTGATGCCCATTTGCGCCGCCGCTTCGGTTTGCTTGGTCTCGCCATAATAGACCAGCTCAATGGCTTGTCTTTGGTCGGCGGTCAGCGCATCGAGGGCGGCGTGTAATTGTCGGTTGCGGTCGGCAACCAGATGCGCCGCTTCAATATTCTCGCGCTCATCGGCCGGCTCGGCGATGGTGTCGATATCGGTCGTCGGCTTGCGCCGCCTTAGAATGTCGATGCAGCGATTGGCGGCGATGCGATACAGCCAAGTGGTAACCTTGGCATTGCCGCTCTGCCAGTTGCCGGCGTTTTTCCAAACCGACATGAAGACATCTTGCGCGGCTTCCTCGGCCTCGGCCTCATTGCCGAGTTTTTGCCGACAAATGTAAACCACATAAGACAGGTGCCGACGCACCAGCTCGCCGCCTGCCAGCGCGGCATCCTGGCGATTGCCGCTGCCTATCGCGGCGAGCAGTGTATCGTCACTGGCGTCGGATAGCGGTAACAGCTTCTGGCGTGTCATTCGGCCATGTGCCTCCCGTCTTGTTTTTGTGCTGGCGTAACGTGCCGTCATTATATGCATCCAGTTTAACGGGAATTTCAGAAAACTGGCAAATTCCCTAATCCAAAAGATTTAACGGCCCGTATATTAAATACTGTCACATTTATTGTGTTTTAGTGCTCTCCTCCCCCCTCATTGGAGGCACTTTTGCCCCGTCGCCCAGCGGCGGGGCATTTTTTATGCAGAAAGAATAGCTTGAAGGGCGGTTTGGCGCGCCCCGGCCCCATCTTTTTGCGCAATCGCGGCGGTAAGGCGGCGATACGCCTCGAGAGGTAGAGCGGTAGCGCGATGCGACAGCGCAAAAGCCGTTAAAGGCAGGGCGGCGATGGCGAAATCATTGCCCGCGGCGCGGTAAAATGCTTCCAAAAACGCCTGTTCATGGGCCGTATCCGGCGTTTGCTGAACGGCGCGCAGGGCTTCTTGCAGCGCAGCATTGGCGTCTGTATCGGCGCGCGCGGCGGCCAGAGCCGCCAGTGTCGGCTCCAAAGCAAGGCGCATATCCAGCGCATCACTCGATAAATCATACTTTTTATCAGAAATATCGTTATTATTCAGCCAATTCAGTACATCAGCATCCCATAAAGCCCAGTTTTGCCGATTTGCGACATGGGTGCCGCGTCTAGGCACCGCTTCGATCAATCCTTTGCCGCCGAGAAGCCGCAAAGCTTCGCGAATAACCGTTCGCGAGACATTAAATTCGGCGCATAATTCGGTATCGGGCGGAAATTTAGCGCCTTCAGCCCAAGTGCCCGACAAAATACGCGCCGCCAATAGGGCAGCGACGCGGTCAGTATGGCGCACAACATTGCTCATAAGCCTCAAAATGGGCTTATTCGGGGTCTGCGTCAATAATTAGTATTATTAATCTATATTTGTGCCGCGTTCAGAAAGCAGATATTTGAGGAATTCGCGATAACGGTCTAGACGATCGCCATCATTGGCCGCGTTTTTGAAGTATTTCTGCTGCATCTGCTTCAACTCATCCTCGAATTTAAGGATTTCAATCTCCAATTCGTCGCGAATGAGACTGTTCTGGCGTTCCAATTGTTCAAATTGTTCGAGAATTGCCTGTTTGCGAGCCGCCGTCTCGCTGTTAAGCGCATCAATTTTCCCACGCACCGAAGCGACAATGGCATCGCGCGCCGCTTCTATCTGCGCCAGCAGCTCTTTGTTATCGGACCCGTCAAGCGCATTGCCGGCGCGGATTTCGGCCAGCATGCTCTGCATTCGCACGGATAGTTCGGCCATCTGACTGCCGGCGCGCACTTCGCGCCCGATTTCATTGTTGATAGGCGCATCGGCCGTGGCATCAATCTGTGGTGCCGGGTCGGTATAATCGACCCCGTTATCGTCGCCCGGTTCGGCTGCAATGGCGGTATTGGCGGCAATGGAGGCGTCTAAATCATCGGGTAATTCTTGGGCGGTGGTTTCGACGGCGGCTGATGCCGCTTCTTCGCCAGAACTTTGAGAAGCACCGGAGGCGGTATCGTTGCGCGGCACCGATGCGCCTTGCGCTGGCGTGTCGCCGACCGGGTCGGCATCCAATATGGCATTGATGGCATCAGCAATTTCGGCCATGCGCCGAATTTCGCTTTCTTCATCGGCCATCAAATACTCCTTACACTCACAACGTGAAACCCAAAAGGCATGGGGGCAAAACGCATTTGCCCTATACCGAATCCGATTATCACTTTACAATATTGTCAGGAAATAACCATGACCGCTGCAAAAAATTTTGGGAAAGCGTGACATTCCTATGTCGCAGGATTCACCTCAAGACCAGCCCCCCGAGGAAACCGCCGGTTTAGACGCGGCCTATGCGCAGTGGCAAAAGCACGACAATTCCGGCATGCGCGCGCTGGCCGGTTTGTTTTTGTTGGAGCATGAGTTTCGTCGGGTCCCCGACCAGCCGCATCTGGCGCGTCTGGTGGTAAATCGTCTCAATCGCTTCGCGCCTTATGATTGCGCCATATTTTGGACCTGCAGTCCGGGCGGGCGGGTTTACGACGTGACTATTTCTGGCATTGTTAAAAGCGAGGATACCGAAGCCATTCTCGACTGGGCGCGCGCGTTGGGTCAGTGGCTGAATAAGACCGGCTTCGGCAATACGCAAATCACGCCGACCATGGTTGATACGCAAATGAGCATGGCTAACTGGCCGGTCAATCTGGCCAAATCCGGGCTTTATGTGCCGATGCGGCGGCAGGATGGCAAATTGCGCGGGGGCCTTGTTTTGTTGCGCGCTTCGACTTGGGCGGAGCCGGTGCGTATCATGCTGGACCAGCTGGCCGAGGCGGCGGCCTATACGGTGGATGCGCTGGATGCCGGTGTGCATGGGCGCGGCGGCGGTCGCGATCGCTTAGGCAAATATCTTCGCCGACTTGCCGTTGTGGCGCTGCTGGCCTTGAGTTTTTTCGTACCCGTGCCGGTCAATGTTGATGTACCGGCGCGACTGGCCGTTTCGACCGATCAGGCCAATGCGCCGCGTGGACCGACACAGATAGATATTCGCGTGCCGCCGCAAGGGGCGATGGCGCTGAAACCCGGCTCGCGGCTGAAGACCAATTATGAGGGTACGCAATATGAGCTGGAGGTCGAGCACATTACGCCATGGTTTGGCGGACTGCTTGCCGACCGCCAATTGCGCGCTCGTTTCATCACCGCGCCGGACGACCCAGCGCTGCCATCCCTCAGCACCATTACCATTGAGAACGCCTCCGTGCCTCTGCCGCTTTATCTGTTGCGCGGCCCGATTGCCATTTCGCGGGGGCTGTTGGGGCTCGACCCGTCTAATTAGAGGAAAGCTGCGCGAGCAGCGCGGCGACGGCCCGCGGTGTCGAAGCACCGGCGCAGACCAAAAGGTTATTGTCGATGAACAAACGCCGCGGCGGTGAATAGGCCGCCGCCATGGCCGGATGGGTGATGAACTCCATACCCCGACTGTCGGGCTGCGCGGCGGTTTCATTGAGCAGGATGAAATCAGCATTGGCCGCCAGCGCGCTTTCCAGCGACACCCGGTGCATGGTTGTGCCGTCGTCGCTGCGGCCCAGATTAACCGCCCCGGCGCGGGTGATAATGTCATCGAGAATATGCCCGCGCCCGACCGTCAGATTGCGCCGTTGCACGGGCAGGATGCGCGGCGGGGTTTGCGCTATCGGTTGCGCCGTGGCCATCTCGGCGTCGAGTTTTGCGAGATAAGCGCGCGCCGCCGCCTCGCGTCCGATGGCTTTGCCCAGCGTGATAATCTCGGCGCGGGCGCTGTCATAATCTTGTGCGGCATCGAGCACCAAAAGCGTGAACCCCAAACGTTCAATCAGACGATTGCGCATCGGGTCCGACCAGCTCGAGACAATAATAATCTCGGGCTGCAAATCGATAATCGCCTCGATTTGTCCGTCACTGACCGGATAGGCGCGGGCCGCTTCGGCGTGCGGTGAAAAAGCGGCATTGCGAGATAAATGGGTTAACGCCGCAATCTGGTTTTTTTCGGCAAAGCCCATGAGATAAGCGTCGGCGCACAGATTAAGACTGAGCACGCGCGGCAGCTCCTCGGCGCGCAAGGGCAGCGCCAGCAGAGACAGGATGAAAAGCGGGGCGAGCAAACGCATGGCCTCAGCTTTGCCCGTTTTTAGCGCGCCTGTCCATACGCTGTCTCTAAAGAGCGAAAAGCAGAGAGCGAAAAGCAGAGAGCGAAAAGTAGAGAGCGAAAGGCAGATGATTTGGCGGCTTGCGTGGTTTGGGCGGCGCGGCTAGCTTGGCGGCATGAAGAGGCGCACCCTTTACCCGCTGCTGCTTGTCGGGCTTTTGCTGTCGGCGGCCGTGTCGCTGCTGGCCGGCGACGTGGCGGTGACATTGTTTGATGTGCTGGCGTGGCTGAATAATGAGGTGACGCCGCAGGGTCAGTTTTACGCCCTTTTGTTCGAGCAAATTCGCGGGCCGCGCATCGCTTTGGCGGCGCTGACCGGTTTTGTGTTGGGGCTGTCGGGTGCGGCCATTCAAGGTCTGTTTCGCAATCCATTGGCCGAGCCGGGATTATTGGGGGCATCCAACGGCGCGGCGCTGGGTGCGGTTGTGGTGATTTATTCGGGCCTCGCCTCCACCGTGTCTTTCGCCGTGCCGCTGGCCGCCGCCGTCACCGCGTTGGTTTCGGTGCTGGTGCTTTTGGCACTGGCCGGGCGCGGTGCGTCCAGCCTGCGGCTTATTTTGGCGGGCTTTGCGGTCTCGGCTTTTGCCGGAGCGGGCATCGCCTTGGCACTCAATCTCAGCCCGAATTACTTTGCCGCGCTAGAAATCGCTTTCTGGCTTTTGGGCGCTGTCGAGAACCGAAGCTGGTTGCATGTCTGGCTGGCTGTGCCGGGCGCGGTGCTGGGGGCGGCGCTGATGCTGGCTGCGGCGCGCGCGTTGGATGGCTTGACGCTGGGCGAGGAAGTGGCGCGAAGTCTGGGCATTCACACCGGTCGCTTGCGCTTGCAAATCTCGGTCGGGTTGGCCTTGGCTGTCGGCGCGGTCGTGTCGGTCACCGGCGTCATCGGTTTTGTCGGTCTGTTGGCGCCGCATTTGGTAAGGCCGCTTACCGGCGCATTGCCGTCAAAGACGCTTATCCCGTCGGCTTTGGTCGGGGCCATTTTATTGGTGCTGGCGGATACGTTCATCCGCCTCATTCCGACCATGGCGGAATTGAAGCTCGGTGTGCTGACAGCGTTTTTGGGCGTGCCGCTTTTGCTCTTGCTGCTCATCCGCCCCGGCGCAACGCTGTTGAGCGAACAGTAAAATCAGGCTACAAAATTTATACGGACAAGGTGCCCCGTAACAGGGGGTAAAAGGGAATGCCGTGCGGCGCTTTTTAAAAGGGTGCCAAATCGGCAGCTGCTCCCGCAACTGTCAGCGGATAGCCGACGGCCATTATGCCACTCTTTAAAAGGGGAAGGCGGCCCAAGGCGCGGACCCGCAAGCCAGGAAACCTGCCTTGACCGGTCGTTCTTTCGCATGGGGCGGGATGTACCCGGGCGAGGCGGAAATCTCCGTATCAGACGACATATGAAACCGCGGGGGTGCGATGCGCCTGCGCTCTGACGTTATATGGAGAAAACAATGAAAAAGAATATAACACTCGGTCTTTGGGCCGCGCTCGTGTCATCGCCTGTGCTCATTTTATCACCGGTGATGGCGCAGGATGGCGAAGTCGATGAGATTATCGTCTCAGCCACCGGCATTCCCACCCCGGCGCATGAAATCGGCGCTTCGGTCGATATTATCACGGCGGCCGATTTGGAACGCCAGCAGATAAGCTATTTGCAGGATGCGCTGAAACTCAAAGGTGTGCATATCGCCGAAAGCGGCGGGCGCGGGAGCCTCGCCGATATTCAATATCGTGGTATGCGCACCAAATATGTCGATTTGCGCATTGATGGCATTTCGATGTTTGACCCGGGCGGGGATCGGGTGATTTGGAGCCATGCCGATGCGGCCGGTAGCGAGCGCATCGAATTATTGAGCGGTTCGCAGGCCGTGCTGTTCGGCTCCAACACGATTAGCGGGGTGATTTCGCAATTTACCGCCATTGGTGGGGAGACGCAAAATGCCACGCGCTTGGAATTGGGCGAACAGGCCACGCGTCAGATTGGGTTGACCGGTAAAGGCACGGCGAATGGATGGGCTTATGGCTATGCGCTGAACGATAAGACGACCGATGGCATTTCAGACGCTGCCGGGCCGGGCAATCATGAGGCCGACGGCTTTGAGACGCAATTGGCCAGCTTCCGTCTCCTGCGCGCGCTGACCGATAGTGTGTCATTGGAATTGGTTGGGCGTTTTAATGAGGGCGAGAAAGAGGGTGATGATTATGACCCCAATCCGCCCTATCTGGCGGCCGACGCGCTGGGTAAGCGCGATGCGTTTTCGCGTCAGGCGCTTCGCGGCGTTGTGCATTATGAGACCGACAATGCCGCGCATCGTTTCGGCGTCACGAATTTTGTCAGCGAAAACGATGATATCGAGGCCAATCAATTGGCCGGACAGCGCGAGGCGTCACGTCAGAAGTTCGATTATTTCGGCACGCTTTCTCTGAGCGATAATGTTCGACTGGTTGCTGGGGCCGAAAGCGTTTCCGCGGAATATGAAAATACCGATGCGGTTTACACATTTGAGAAGCGGGAGGTCGATAGCGATGCGGTCTTTGCTTTGGCCGCTTTCGCCCTTGATGACAGTCATATCACGGTGGCCGCGCGCCATGATGACCACGAATTATTCGGTAGCCATGCGAGCTATCGGGCCACTTTGGCGCATCGGCTTGCCGACATGGTTTCAGCGCGTCTGGCTTATGGCACGGGGTTTAAAGCGCCGTCGCTTTTCGAGCTTTACGCCAGCTTTACCGGCAATCCGGACTTAAAATCGGAAACCAGCGAAAGCATTGAGGCTGGTCTCGACTGGGCGGTTTCGCCCAATGCCGATATCGCCATTACATTTTTCGACACGCGCATCGAAGATCGTATCGGCTTTCACCCTTCGACTTTCAGCAGCATTCAAATCACCGGCGAGACCAAGACGCGCGGCTTTGATGTGTCGTTGGATGGTCGTTTGTCTAATCGATTGCGGCTTGGGGTGAACCTCAATTACGCCAATAGTCGTGAACCCTCGGGCAACAGCAGTGCCCGTGTGCCGCGTGTGCCGCGCCTCACGGCGGCATCGACGCTGGATTATCAAGCCAATGATGTGACCTCGCTGGGGCTCAGCCTCAGGCATATGCACAATGCGGTGGAAGGCAGTTACGCGTTTGATGATTTCACGGTGGTTGATTTGCGCGCCGCTTACACTTTGCCCAATCAGGTGAAGGTTTATGGCCGTTTGGAAAATGCCGGCGATGAAGATTACGAAACGACGCGGGGCTACAACACCCTCGGGCGCACTTTATATGTCGGTCTCACTGCGGCGTTTTAATGTGCTAGGTTCAGCCCATGCTTGAGCTGTCTGATATCCAACTGCTGGTCGGGGAAAAGGCGATATTGCAAAACATCTCGGCGCGTTTTCCGAGCGGCCAGGTGAGCGGCATTATCGGCCCCAATGGGGCCGGTAAGACCTCGCTCATGCGCGTCGCTGCCGGTCTGGCGGCGGCCGAAGGCAGAGCCATTTCTGCGGGTCAAAATGCGGACGGTGATTTTACCGACCCGCTATGGCGGGCGAAGAATATTGCTTATCTGCCGCAATTCCAAACCGTTGCTTGGCCGCTAACCGTGCGCGAGACGGTGGGGCTTGGCCTGTTGCCGCTGGTGCTCACGGCGGCGGACGCGGCGGCGCGTGTTGATGCCGCCTTGGCGCGCTGCGGCGTCGCTGATTTTGCGGCGCGGCGCATTGATACGCTGTCGGGCGGGGAAAAAGCGCGGGTTTATCTGGCGCGCCTGCTGGCTACCGGTGCTGATATATTGCTGCTCGATGAGCCTGTGCAATCTTTGGATGCGGCCGGGGCTTTGGCGGTGATGGAGCTGTTGCGGGCTGAGGCCGCGGCCGGCAAAGCGGTGGTGGTGGTTTTGCACGAGCTTAATCTGGCGCGCCAATTTTGCGATCATTTGGTGGTCATGCAGAACGGCACGGTGGCCTATGCGGGGGGGGTGCAGGAAGCCTTGTCGCCCGCGCGGCTTCGGCCTATCTTCGGGGTCGAATTTGCACAATCCGCCGATGGCTATTTGGTGGCGCGGCGCGTGCAAGAAGAAGAACGCGTGATGGAAAAGGGCACCTGATGGCACGGGTCGCGGTTGAAAATCTGGGCAAACGTTTCGGCGCGATTGAGGCCTTGAAAGACGTCTCGCTATCGCTCGATGCGGGGCGCTCTATGGCGCTTATCGGGCCGACGGCGGCAGGCAAGTCAGTGCTGTTGAAATGTTTGGTCGGTCTGTATGCGCCCGAGGCCGGCCGTATCCTCATCGACCGCACCGAAGTCGGTGTTACCGATGAACGACCTTCTGAATTGAATGACCGCATCGGCATGCTGTTTCAGCAAAACGCGCTCTTTGACAGTCTGCCAGTATGGGAAAACATCGCCTTTCGGCTGATTGCCAATGGCATGAACCGCGATGCGGCGCGCGCCAAGGCCGAGGCACTATTGCCGCGCGTTGGCCTGCCCGCTGCCAATGCTGATTTGTTTCCGGCTGATCTGTCGGGCGGTATGCAAAAGCGTGTCGGCTTCGCACGCGCCATTGCCACCGAGCCGGATATTCTGCTGCTCGATAATCCGACGGCCGGTCTCGACCCGATATTGGCGGCGCGGGTCGATGGCATGATTTCCGAGATGGCGCGCGAAAGCGGAGCTTGCGTGATTTCCGTGACCGGTAATATGGTGGGTATTACCGAGGCTTATGACGAAATTGCCGTCTTGCATGATGGCGTGCTGCGTTGGCACGGCGATGCGAAGGCGGCGCGAGATGACGATAATGCTTGGCTGCGGCAATTGCTTGACGGCACCCGCGACGGGCCAATATCAACTATGACGAGTGCAGCTTGAGAATATTGGAGGCGCATGATGTTTGGATTAAACAAAAAGGCTGAAATGGTCAGTGCCGAGGCGGCGCTGCCCGGGCGCGATATGCAAATGCTGGTGCCGGCAAAGCATTTTGTGCTGGGCACGGATATGGTCGCACCATGGCCGGATGGCATGCAGGTGGCGATTTTCGGCATGGGTTGCTTTTGGGGGGCGGAACGCAAGTTTTGGCAGGCCGAGGGCGTGTATTCGACGCAAGTCGGCTACGCGGCCGGTTTCACGCCCAATCCGAGCTATGAAGAAGTATGCAGCGGCCAGACCGGCCATAATGAGGTGGTGCAAGTGGTGTTCGACCCACAGCAAATTTCTTTTGAAGAAGTGCTGCAAATTTTCTGGGAGAACCACGACCCGACGCAAGGCATGCGGCAGGGCAATGATGTCGGTACGCAATATCGCTCGGGTATTTATTGCCTCGACGCGGGCCAAAAAGCGGCCGCCGAAGCGACCCGCGATATGTTTCAGGACAAGCTCAAGGCGGCCGGTTATGGCGATATCACGACCGAGATAATCGACGCGCCGGCGTTTTACTACGCCGAGGATTATCACCAGCAATATTTGGGCAAAAACCCAAACGGTTACTGCGGCATGGGCGGCACGGGCGTGAGCTGCCCGATTGGCCTCAACGCTTAACCGGACCGCTTAAAACGCGTGCGAGAGCCGCGCCATGAAGCGCGCGCCTTCGCCCGGGAAATAGCGGTCCTTACCGAACCATTTGTCAGCGCGGGCGGCGTATTCTTCGTCCAGCACATTGTCGATGCGCAAGCTCATGCGCGACTGATCGGACAGCGTATATTCCGCCGTCAGGCCGAAAATATCATGGCCGTCATATTCGGCGCTGTTTGAGGCGTCCATGAAATAGCTGCCAACATGCTCCCAATCGACGGTGAAAAATGCGCGCTCAGTATATTTATAGCGTAGCGATGTGGTGGCCAGCGTTTCCGGCGCGCCGTCAATCTCATTGCCGTCGGTGATGGTCTCGGCTGAATTGCCGCCGGTCACCGTATTATTGAAGGCGTATTCGTGCTGGGCGTAGGTTAGATTGGTGACGAGGGTCAGGTCGCGGTTCAGCGCCCAGTCGAGGCTCAGCTCAACCCCCATATGGTCGGTTTCGCCGTTGGCGACGTAATTATCGCCCGCATCGCGGAAATGATAATTGTCTTTCTGCATGATAAACGCCGTGGCTTCGTAAGACACACCGGGGTAAACGGCGCGGTAGCCAATCTCTAGGCTGTCGAGCGTCTCGCTATCAATATCGCTGACATCGGGGTTCTGGTTGTCGTCAGCAAAGCGCGAGGTGCTGTCGCGCAGACGATATAAATCGGTGACCTGCGGCGCACGCGTGGCGCGTGCCAGATTGGCGAAGACGCGACGATTATCGGCCAGCTCGTGCACCAGACCCAGCTTTGGTGAAACATCGGAGAAGTCATCCGAGCGGTCGGCGACACGGAACAAGAAGTCGCCGGTCGCGCCATCCGCCGTATCAGTATTGTCGCTGTCGGTCGCATTATTGGTGTAGTCGTAATCGGTCACCTCCCAACGCAGGCCGGTGGTCAAGCGCGTCTTGTCGGACAGCGCCCAAGTGGCGTGGATATAGGGCGCGATAACCAGTGCTTCGACCTCGAAATCATAATGCGTGCCTTGCGGGTATTTGGTGCCGAACACATTCGGGCCTTCCTGCACCTCGCTCAATTCGCCATCGGTCAATTCGATATCAACACCCGTGACATAAGAAACGCCGCCTGCATCGCGCGCATAGGCGACTTGCAGACCGACCGAGTCATGACTGTTTTTTTCCAGCGGTGTGCCGGGCAGGAAGTGCATGAAAAACGCCATTTCATTGGAGCGGAAATACGGCGTCAATGTCAGCGTCGCGCCATCGTCCAAATCGCGCGTGATACGCAAATAAGCGCGGGTTGCTTCGGCGTCGCGATAGGCGTCGGGGTTGCCGTTTGATTTGGCGCACTCCTCATTTTCGTAAGCCGGCACATTTACCGTCTGACAAGCTGCGGGCAGATCATCAATATCACCCTGGCTGGGGTTGTCGCCTAAATCGAAGAGCGATTGCGCATAGCCCGCCGTCTCTTGATTGAGGTTCATATGCGCGAGCGAAAACCGATAACCGGTGGCGCCGTTTTGCCACGCCGCTTCGACACGCCCTTTTTGCTGCGCGAAACCTTGGTCGTCGCGATAACCCTCTTCGTCACCGCTCAAATCAAGCGTCACGCGGGTCATCAAACCGCCATGGTCTTGCGCGCTCTTCAAAGACAGCGCGTGGCGACCATAAGAGCCCGCCGCGATATCGGCGCTGGCACTGCTTTCATCGAGCGGCGCGGCGATGAAGTTAATCAGGCCGTGCACCGCATTGGAGCCGTAAAGCGCCGAGCCGGGGCCGCGCACCACTTCGACCGAGCCATCGGCTTGCGGCTGCGCATCCATCAGCGCATTGACATTGGCAAAGCCCGGCGCCCGCATCGGGATGCCGTCTTCGAGATAGAGGAAGGAACCGGCACCGGCACCGCCGACCAGAACCGGCGAGCGAATGGCGGTCAGATGCTCTTGTCCGCTGCCGCGATGGATATGCACGCCGGGCGCGCGATTGACCAATTCGACGGGAAACAGATTAATGCTCTCGGACGGGTAGAGCGTCGCGATATTGCCCGGATTGTCGATGCGCAGACTGTCTGAGCGCGTGGTGGTGACGATGACCTCATCGACGACCGCGGTTTGCGCGGCAGCTTGTGTAACGGCTGGCGTGATGGCCGTGCCGGCCAGCAGCAGGCCGACCAAGACGCTGCGGTTTAATGTATTACCGATATTTTTGTGCATTTCTGCCTCCCAAAGGACTAGGCAGTTCCTAGCCGCAACAAATCCAAAACGCGGACAAGCCCTGTCGGATTACCCTCCTCGCAAACAAACAGGCATTGAATTTTGTTTTCTTGCATCAAGCTTAGGGCTTCGGCCGTCAGTTTGTCACCGCCAATCGTTTGGGGGTTGGCGGTCATAATGTCGCTGGTGGTTTTGGCCAAAAGGTCATCGGCCATGTGGCGGCGCAGGTCGCCATCGGTGATAATGCCGGAAAGCGCGCCTTTGCCATCGACAATGCCGAGACATCCGAAACCTTTTTCAGTCATCACCACAATCGCCTCATCCATCCGCATGGCACCATCTGCCAGCGGCAGGGCGTCGCCCGCATGCATGACCTCACGAATGCGGCTCAGGCTCGCGCCGAGCTTGCCACCGGGGTGGAAATCCTTGAAATCGGAAGCCGAGAAATTGCGCCGTTCCAACAGTGCCACGGCCAGCGCATCGCCGAGCGCCAATTGCATAGTGGTCGAGGTGGTCGGGGCCAGACCATTGGGGCAGGCCTCGTCGGCTTTAGGCAGGGTCAGGCAAATATCCGCCGCTTGGCCAAGCAGACTGTCAGCGCGCGAAGTGATGGCGATAAGCGGGATGGAAAAGCGTTTGGTATAGCCCAACAGACTGGCCAGCTCTTGCGTGCCGCCAGACCAGCTGAGCGCCAGCACCACATCATCGGTTGTAATCATGCCCAGATCGCCATGGCTGGCTTCTGCCGGATGGACAAAAGAGGCGGGGGTGCCGGTGGAAGCCATGGTGGCGGCGATTTTATTGCCGATATGGCCGCTTTTGCCCATGCCTGAGACAATCACCCGGCCTTTGACATCGGCCAGAAGGTCAATGGCGGCGACGAAATCATCGCCCAGCGCCTCGGCTAATTGGTTCAGACCGGCAGCCTCGGCGGCCAGTGTTTTGCGGGCAGAAGTGAGTGCGTCAGACGCCATCAAAAACTCCGATAAAAATTATCGGATAGTTATGCCCGAATTTGCCGATTAGTCCAATAAGGGACGCAATCGTTGTTTCAACGCCGCCCCGCCTTCAATGAGAGAGAAAGCCAGATTGGCCTCGAGGAAACCGTCGCGATTGCCGCAATCATAGCGCGTGCCTTCGAAGCGAAAGCCGTTCATCGGCACAGCGCCGATAAGCTCAGCCATTGCGTCGGTTATCTGGATTTCGCCGCCCGCCCCTTTTTTGAAAGCCGACAGCGTGTCCATGATCTTCGGCGCCAGAATATAACGCCCGATTATCGCCAGAGTGGAGGGCGCATTTTCCGGTGCAGGCTTTTCGACCAACCCTTTAACCTCGACCAAAGCGCCGGTCTCGACGCCCGGGTCGAGCACGCCGTAGCGATGCGTCTGGTCGGCGGGGACGTTCTCTACCGCCACCAAATTACCGCCGGTCGCCGCGTATTGCGCCGTCATTTGTGCCAAACAGCCGGTTGTGTGCTGCACCATATCGTCGGGCAGAATGACCGCAAACGGCTTGTCGCCCGTCGCCTCGCGGGCGCACCAAATGGCATGTCCCAGCCCCAAAGGTTCGTCTTGAAATGTCTCGATAATTTCGGCATTGGCAGGCAAACCGGCTTGTAAAAGCTCCAGCTCGGCGGTTTTGCCCCGCGCTTGCAGGGTTTCGCGATAATGCGGCGCATCGCCAAAATGGTTCATAATTGCGCCTTTTTCAGGCGAGGTGACAAAAACAAAGCGGGTGCATCCGGCCGCGGCGGCCTCCTCAACCGCCCATTGGATGAGCGGTTTATCGACGACGGGCAGCATTTCTTTGGGCACTGCTTTGGTGGCGGGTAAAAAACGCGTTCCCATACCGGCGACAGGAAAAACAACGGTCTCAATCTTGTGTGACATCAATAAGCCTCTTTGGGAGAGTGGACGCTTGCAGCGCCATGAATCGGCGATACAGTAAATGTGACCAATGCTTCGCAAATGGTCAAGCCGACCCGTTTGGAGAAAGGGGTCGTTTTAGGAGAGTTTTCGTGCTGCGCGCTTTTGTCATATGCCTTGCCTTTTTGCCGCTGCTGGCTGTGCCGGCCGCCGCCAATGAGCGTGCCTTTAAAGCATTCATCAATGAAATTAAGCAGGCGGCGACCATAGACGGGGTCGATAAAAAACATTTAGACGCGCTGGATAGTTTGACACCGGACCCGGAAGTGCAGCGTCTGGCGGCGCGCCAGCCCGAATATGTGAAGCCGATATGGGCTTATCTGACGCATATGGTGACCGATGAACGCTTGCGTCTGGGTCGTATCGAGCTGGAAGCGCGGCAAACGTTTCTCGAGGGGCTGGAGCAAAAATACGGTGTGCCGCGCGGCATTCTCATCGCCATTTGGGGGGTCGAGACCAATTATGGCAGCAATAAAGGCAGTTTTTCTGTGCTGCGCTCGCTGGCGACGCTGGGCTATGAGGGCAAGCGAGCTGACTTCGGACGCCAGCAATTACTTTATGCGCTGCGCATTCTGCAATCGGGCGATGTGGCGCTCGAGGATTTCAAAGGCAGTTGGGCCGGTGCCATGGGGCATACGCAATTCATTCCGACCACTTATGCCGATTACGCCGCCGATGGTACGGGCGACGGCATTCGCGATATCTGGACCGAGCCGCGCGACGCAATAGCCTCGGCGGCTTATTATTTAAAACGCATGGGCTGGCAGCGCGACCTTATTTGGGGGGTTGAGGTGTCGGTGCCCGGCGATTTCGACTTCGCCGAAGCGCGCATCAAAAACGCCAAGCCGGTGGCCTATTGGCTGGGCAAGGGCGTAAAAGGCACACAGGCCGAGATAGGCGATTTGCCGGGCGAGGTTTCGCTATTCGCGCCGGCCGGTTTGCGCGGGCCGGTGTTCTTGCTGACCAAAAACTTCCGCGTGCTACTGCGCTATAATACGGCGCCGGCTTATGCGCTGGCGGTCGGCCATTTGAGCCAACGTTTTTCCGGAGCTGCGCCGTTTACCCGCGATTGGCCCAATGCCGACAGGCCGCTTCTGCCCGATGAAATAGCGGAATTGCAACGCCGCTTGCGCCGCGCCGGATATGATACGGGCGATGTCGATGGTGTGTTGGGACGCCAAACCATCGCGGCGGTGCGCGATTACCAAAAGGACCGCGGGCTGGCGGCGGATGGTTATGCCACCCCCGGCCTGCTGCATGTGTTGGCGCGATAAGTATCGCTTTGGCGGGGTTTTGTGTTACATAAATCCCGCAATGAAGCGCATAGAGGCGCGAAAAGGCTGAGATATGAGTAAAGAGAAAACGGCGCGCGACGCCATTGAAGGGCTGATGGCGGGCTATGAAAAGCTCGGCTATGTCAGCGATGAGCAAATTGCGACGGCGTTGTTTTTAGCGCAACAGCTCGAAAAACCTTTGCTGGTCGAAGGCCCGCCCGGGGTCGGCAAAACCGAATTGGCGAAAGCGACAGCGGAATATCTCGGCCTCGATATGATACGCCTGCAATGTTATGAGGGGCTGGATGAAGCCAAGGCGCTGTATGAATGGCAATATGGCAAGCAGTTGCTCTATACGCAGGTGTTGAAAGAAAAGCTGGGCGACCTGATGGAGGGCGCGGCGACGCTCGACCAGTCTATGGACAAGCTGCATGATTTTGAGGACGTGTTTTTCTCCGAGCAGTTTTTGCAAACCCGCCCGCTGCTGGAAGCTCTGCGCGCCGATGACGGCATTGTGCTGCTGATCGATGAGATCGACAAGTCGGATGACGAGTTTGAGGCTTTCCTCTTGGAGATATTGTCGGATTATCAAATCTCGATTCCCGAATTGGGCACGGTGAAAGCCAAAAAGCCGCCGCTGGTATTTTTGACCTCGAACAATACGCGCGAGATTGGCGATGCGCTGAAGCGGCGCTGCCTGCATCTTTATATTCCGTTCCCCGATGCGGCGCGCGAAAACACCATATTGCAAGCCCGCGTGCCCGAGCTGGATAAGAGCCTGCGCAACAATGTGGTCGATTTTGTACAGAAACTGCGCGAGATGGATTTGAAAAAGCCGCCCGCTGTCAGCGAGACGATTGACTGGGCGCGCACGGTGGTGCTGTTGAACATGGATGTGCTGGAAAGCGATTTTGTGAAAAACACGCTGAATGTGCTGTTGAAATTCAAATCCGATATTGAAAGTGTCGAAAGCGAATTGCCGCGGCTGATGCGCGAAAGCCAAAACCCCAAACAACAAAACCCCAAACAACAAGACGCCAAAGAGAGCGGCGCGGCCGCCGAATAGGTGCAGCGGTGATAGCCGATTTCGTCAGAATTCTCCGCGCCGCCGATATTCGCGTATCGCCGGCCGAGACGCTGGACGCGGCAGAGATTTTCGAGACCATCGGTTTTGACGACCGCTCAATATTGAAACACGCTTTGGGCCAGACTTTGGCCAAAACCGAAATGGAAAAACAGGCTTTTGACGAAGCCTTTGAGACCTATTTCCGCGTGCCCGAAGAAACCCCGCCCGCCGTGATGCCCGCCGCGCTATCCGAGGATGATGCGGGAGATGAAGAAAGCGGCGAGAGCGAGACGCAAAGCGGCAGCGATGAGATGTCGGGCGAAGGCCAGCCGCAACAAGCTGGTGAGGGCGGTGAAGGCAGCGAGGGTGGTGAGAGTGGCGAGGCGGCCAATCAGACGCTGACCGAAATGCTGCAAAACCGCGATATGGCGGCGCTGCAAGCGGCCATGCAGCAGGCCGCGTCGCAAGCCGGTATCGCCGATGCCAAATTATTCACCCAGCAGGGCATGTTCTCGCGCCGCATTATGGAGGCGATGGGGCTGGCCGATTTGGACGCGCGCATTCGCCAGATGAATGAGGGCGGCGAGACGGAACGGGCCGAGCAGTTGAAACAAGGGCGCGCGCAATTATTCGGGGCGGTGCAGGATTTTGTCGAGCGGCAGATTGCCATGCGCACCAAAAACGTCGGGCGTTTATTGCGCGAGGATGCACTGTCGCGCATCCGCCTGTCCAATCTCGATAAATCGGATATGAAAATCATGCGCGAGCTTATCCGCAAGCTGGCCAAGCGGCTGGCCTCGCGCCATTCGCGGCGGCGCAAAAAAGCGCAGCGCGGCATGCTGGATATTCGCCGCACCATGCGCGCCAATGTGGCGTTTGACGGCAATCTATTCAATCTCGCATGGCGGCGCGTCAAGGTCGAACGGCCGAAGCTGATTGTGCTGTGCGATGTATCGGGGTCGGTCGCCGCCGTGTCGCGCTTCTTTTTGATGTTTCTCTACAGCCTCGACGAGGTGATGCCGAAGACGCGCAGCTTTGTGTTCTCCAACCGCGCCGGAGAGATTTCCGACATTTTGCAAAACGATGATTTGGAGGCGGCGATGGAGGCGGCGTTGCGCCAATATGGCGGCGGCTCGACCGATTACGGCGTCTCGATGATGGACCTGGCGGCAGCGACGCTGGACAGTGTCGACAAAAAAACCACGGTGATGGTGTTAGGCGATGCGCGCTCCAATTATGGCGACCCCGGGCATCTGGTTTTGAAAGAATTTTACGAACGCGCCGGCCGCGTGATTTTCCTCAACCCGGAGCCGGAAAGCGTCTGGGATACGGGCGATAGCGAGATGAAAAAACTCGGCGCTTATTGTACGCATAAGCAGACCTGCAACTCGGTCAAACATGTAGAACGTGTGTTGGATGATTTGTTAAGGTTAAGCAGTTAGATAAGTTTTAGCCGACTCCGCGCCCTCTGCTCTCTCCGCTTCCTGTGGTCGCGGCGCTGGCGCGCAACGTCTAGCCGCGTCTAGCGGATGGCGACCCGTTTCGGCGCGCGGGCGACAGGCCAAGCCTGCGCCGAAAAATTATCGGGGTAGTGCCGTTTCGCCCATCAGGTGGAAGTCAACCTCGCGGGCTGCTTGGCGGCCTTCGCGGATGGCCCAGACGACCAGCGATTGACCGCGACGCATATCGCCACAGGCAAACACTTTGGCGCGCGAGGTCTCATAGGTCGCGGTGTCGGCGGCGACATTGCCGCGGCCGTCTTTTTCCAGCGCCAATTCTTCCACCAAGCCGTCATGCACCGGATGCACAAACCCCATGGCCAGCAGCACCAAATCGGCTTTCAGCTCAAATTCGGAGCCGGGGATGGCTTGCATGTTTTCGTCAACCTTGGTGCATTTAATCGCCGTCACATGCCCGTTCTCGCCCATGACCGCGGTGGTCATGACGGAGAAGTCGCGAATGGCACCTTCTTCCTGACTGGTCGAGGTGCGCATTTTCAGCGGCCAATCCGGCCAGGTTAGGCCTTTATTCTCTTTTTCCGGCGGCATCGGCATAATTTCCAATTGCGTGACGCTCAGCGCGCCCTGCCGGAAGCTGGTGCCGATGCAGTCGGAACCGGTATCGCCGCCACCGATAACGATGACGTGTTTATCCTCGGCCAGTATCGGCTCAATGTCGCCGATCGGCTCTTGCCCGACGCGGCGGTTTTGCTGCGGCAGGAAGTCCATCGCGTAATGCACGCCGTCAAGATCGCGCCCCGGCACCGGCAGGTCGCGCGGCACTTCAGAACCGCCCGACAAAATAAGCGCATCGTGCTTGGCTTCCAGCTCGGCGGCGGTCACATCAACGCCGACATGGGTGTCGTAATGGAAGGTGACGCCCTCGGCCTGCATCTGCTCGACTCGGCGGTCAATCCCATGTTTTTCCATTTTGAAATCGGGGATGCCATAGCGCAACAGGCCACCGGCTTTGGCGTATTTTTCGTAAAGATGCACATCGTGACCGGCCCGCGCCAATTGCTGCGCGGCGGCCATGCCGGCCGGGCCGGCACCGATAATGCCGACCGATTTGCCGGTTTTATGCGCTGGCACTTGCGGGGTAATCCAGCCTTCTTCCCAACCGCGATCTACAATCGCGCATTCGACCGATTTAATGGTCACCGGATTATCGTCAATATTCAACGTGCACGAGGCCTCGCACGGGGCCGGACAAATGCGGCCGGTGAATTCGGGGAAATTATTGGTCGAATGCAGATTGGTCAGCGCCGCCTGCCAGTCGCCCATATAAACAAGGTCGTTCCAATCAGGGATCTGATTATTGACCGGACAGCCATTATGGCAATAAGGCACGCCGCAATCCATGCAGCGCGAGGCTTGCGCTTTCAGCTCCGGCTCGGCCAGCGGCACAACAAATTCGCGGAAGTTTTGCACCCGCTCTTCTTTGGGCAGATAGCTGCGGTCTTGGCGGTCCAGTTCAAGAAATCCTGTCGGTTTACCCATGTTACTCTCCTGCCGCCGGTTGTGCGGCTGCTTGCGCCTCGGCCAGTTCGTTCAAAGCGCGACGATATTCGGTCGGCATGACTTTGCGGAATTTCGGCAGGTAAGTCTCCCAATCAGCGAGAATTTCCTGCGCCCGTCTGGAATTGGTGTAGCGGGCATGGTTTTCCAAAAGCTTGTGCAGACGCTCGGCATCATGCGTGCGCATATCGTCTTTAAAGTTCAACAGCGCATTGCCCAGCTCGCCCGATACCGGCTCCAGCTCGACCATGGCCATATTGCAGCGGCTTTCAAAATTGCCGTCTTCGTCCAGCACATAAGCGATGCCGCCCGACATACCGGCGGCAAAATTGCGCCCGGTGGGGCCAAGCACGACGACGCAGCCGCCGGTCATATATTCGCAGCAATGGTCGCCCGACCCCTCGACAACGGCGATGGCACCGGAATTGCGCACGGCGAAACGCTCGCCCGCCACGCCGCGGAAATAGCACTCGCCGTCAATCGCGCCATACAGCACTGTATTGCCGACGATAATGCTTTCCTCCGGCACAATGCCGCTTTCTTTTGGCGGATAAATGGCGATGCGCCCGCCCGACAGGCCTTTGCCGACATAGTCATTGGCTTCGCCTTCAAGCTCGAAAGAAATGCCGCGCGCCAAGAAAGTGCCGAAGCTTTGGCCCGCCGTGCCTTTCAGTTTCACCGAAATCGTGTCGTCTGCGAGACCGGCATGGCCGTAACGCAGCGCCAGCTCGCCCGACAACATGGTGCCGGCGGAGCGGTCGGTATTATTGATCGGCGTCTCGATTTGCACCGGTGTTTTATCGTCGAGCGCGGGTATGGCCTGCTCGATGAGCTTGCGGTCGAGAATATCGTGGATCGGATGGTCTTGCGCTTGGTTGCGATAGACCGGCCCGTCAGACTCGATTTTGGTGAACAGGCGGGTGAAATCGAGGCCTTGCGCTTTCCAGTGGTTAACCGCGTCGCGCGTATCCAGCAAATCGGATTGACCGATAATTTCATTCATTGAGGTGTAACCCATCTCGGCCAGCATCTCGCGCACTTCCTCAGCAATGAAGAAGAAGTAATTAATCACATGCTCGGGCGTGCCGGTGAAGCGTTTGCGCAGCGTCTCATTTTGCGTCGCAATACCGACCGGGCAGGTGTTCAAATGGCATTTGCGCATCATAATGCAGCCCGCGGCAATCAGCGGCGCGGTGGAGAAACCGAATTCATCGGCCCCCAACAGCGCGCCGACAATGACGTCGCGGCCGGTGCGCAAGCCGCCATCGACCTGCACGGCGATACGGGTGCGCAGATTGTTGAGCACCAATGTCTGATGGGTTTCGGCCAGACCGATTTCCCATGGGCTGCCCGCATGTTTGATGGAGGTCAACGGGCTGGCACCGGTGCCGCCCTCAAAACCCGAAATGGTGACGTGGTCGGCGCGCGCTTTGGAAACGCCCGCCGCAACTGTGCCGACCCCGACTTCTGACACCAGCTTGACCGAAATATCGGCGCGCGGATTGGCGTTTTTGAGGTCGTAAATGAGCTGCGCCAAATCTTCGATGGAATAAATATCATGGTGCGGCGGCGGCGAGATGAGGCCAACCCCCGGTGTCGAGTGGCGCACGGCGGCAATGCGTTGGTCAACTTTGTGACCGGGCAATTGCCCGCCTTCGCCGGGCTTGGCACCTTGCGCCATTTTAATCTGAATCATATCGGCATTGACGAGATATTCGGTGGTCACGCCAAAACGCCCTGAGGCCACTTGTTTGATGGCCGAGCGTTTGCTGTCGCCGTTTTCTTCCGGCGTGAAGCGGTGGGTTTCCTCGCCGCCTTCGCCGGTATTGGATTTGCCGCCCAAGCGGTTCATCGCCACGGCCAGCGTCTCATGCGCTTCGGGGCTGATGGAGCCGAGCGACATGGCGCCGGTGGCAAAACGTTTGACGATTTCTTCGACCGGTTCGACATCCTCCAGCTTCACCGGCTGGCGACCGCTTTCGGCGGCGGTGCGGATTTTGAACAGGCCGCGCAGGGTCAGCAAATGCTCGTCCTGCTCGTTCACCTGACGTGCGTAATCGCGATACTGGTCACGGCTATTGCCGCGCACCGCATGTTGCAGCGCGCCGACCGTGCCGGCGTTCCAAACATGGTCTTCGCCGCGCACCCGCACCGCGTATTCGCCGCCGACATCGAGCGCGTCTTTCAACACGGCGTCGTCGCCAAATGCACCTTTGTGACGCATCAAGGTTTCTTCGGCCACTTGCTCAAGGCCAATGCCTTCAATGGTGGTGGCGGTGCCGGTGAAATAGCGGTCAACAAATTCTTGCGCCAGTCCGACGGCGTCAAAAATTTGCGCGCCGCAATAGGATTGATAGGTCGAGATGCCCATTTTCGACATCACTTTGCGCATGCCTTTGCCGGCGGCTTTGACGAAATGCGCGTGACCTTCTTCGCGGCTCATTGTGAGCTGCAAACGCGCGCGCAACTGGTCCACCGTGTCGAGCGCCAGATACGGATTAATCGCTTCAGCGCCGTAACCGGCCAGCATGCAGAAATGGTGTATCTCGCGCGCTTCGCCGGTTTCGACCACCAGACCGGCCGAGGTGCGAAGCCCTTTGCGGATGAGGTGGTGATGCACGGCGGCCGTCGCCAGCAAGGCCGGAATGGCGACGCGCTCGGTCGCAACAGCGCGGTCGGACAGAATGAGGATGTTCTCGTGGCTGTCGGCAACGGCCTTTTCCGCTTCGGCGCACAGCGCGTCGAGACGGGTTTTGAGGCCAGCCGTGCCGCTCGTAACATCCCAGGTCATATCCAGCGTCAGCGCGTGAAAGCCGTTATCTGCATCATCCGAAATGCAGCGGATTTTCTCCAAATCATCATTGGAGAGAATGGGCTGCGCCACTTCCAGACGCTTAATGCCCGACGTGCCTTCGAGGTCGAGCAGATTAGGGCGCGGGCCAATGAAAGAGACCAGCGACATCACCAGCTCCTCGCGGATCGGGTCAATCGGCGGATTGGTGACTTGCGCGAAGTTCTGTTTGAAATAAGTGTAAAGCGGCTTCGATTTGTCCGACAAGGCAGATGGCGGCGTGTCCGTACCCATCGAGCCGGTGCCTTCTTCGCCGCGTTCCAGCATCGGCGCGATGAGGAATTTCAGGTCTTCCTGGCTATAGCCAAAAGCTTGTTGCAGGTCGAGTAGCGGCAGGTCGCTATGCACATGCGCTTCGCCGGTGGGCGAGGGCAGCTCTTCGAGTTTAATCTGTGTGCGGCCCAGCCATTCGGCGTAAGGATGCGCGCGGGCGAGGTCGGCTTTCAATTCATCGTCAGAAATAATGCGCCCGGCTTCCAAATCGATGAGCAGCATTTTGCCCGGCTGCAGACGCCATTTTTCGATTATCTTTTCTTCCGCCGTCGGCAGCACGCCCATTTCTGAGGCCATGACGACGCGGTCATCCGAGGTCACATAATAGCGCGCCGGACGCAAACCATTGCGGTCCAGCGTAGCGCCGATTTGGCGACCATTGGAGAAAGCCACGGCGGCGGGGCCGTCCCACGGCTCCATCAAAGCGGCGTTATATTCGTAAAAAGCGCGGCGCTGCTCATCCATTAATGGATTGCCGGCCCACGCTTCGGGTATCAGCATCATCATCGCATGGGCCGGTGAATAACCGCCCATCACCAACAGTTCCAGCGCATTGTCAAAGCTCGCTGTGTCCGACTGGCCGTCTTCAATCAGCGGCCAAAGTTTTTCGAGATCGTCGCCAAACAGGTCGGACTTCAGCGTCGCATGGCGCGCCGCCATCCAGTTAATATTGCCGCGCACCGTGTTAATCTCGCCATTATGACAAATCATCCGGAACGGCTGTGACAGCGACCAAGTGGGGAATGTATTGGTCGAGAAACGTTGGTGCACCAGCGCCATGGCTGACACTGTGTCCTCGTCGCGCAGGTCGTGATAATAGGGGCCAAGCTGGCTCGACAGCAGCAAGCCTTTGTACAAAACCGTGTAGGACGACATGGACGGTATGTAGAAAAAATCTTTCGCCTCGGCGATGTCGGCAGCTTTCACCGCCAGTTCGATGAGGCGGCGAATGACAAACAAGTCGCGCTCAAAACCCATCTGGTCTCTATCTTTGGCATTGCTGATAAACAACTGACGGATTACCGGCTCGGTCGGCACAATGGAATAGCCGAGGTCGGAATTATCGACCGGCACATCGCGCCAGCCCAGAGGCTGATGCCCTTCGGCGGCAATTTTTTCCTCGACCAGAGCTTCGATTTGAGCGCGCGCCTTATCGTCGGGCGGCAGAAACAACATGCCGACGCCATAGCGGCCTTCCGGCGGCAGCTCGAAAGGCAGATCGGCGGTTACTTTGCGGAAGAATGCATCGGGGATTTGGATCAGCATACCGACGCCGTCACCGGCTTTCGGATCAGCGCCCACAGCACCGCGATGCTCGAGGTTTTCCAGAATGGTCAGGCCGTCGCGCACAATGTCATGGCTTTTGACATTTTTAATATTGGCGACAAAGCCGAGACCACAGGCATCATGCTCATTGGCCGGATCGTAAAGACCCTGCTTTTCCGGCAAACCAGTGCGGATTTTGTCGCTTTTATGTGTCGGCTGCTTGCTCATGCTGCCTTCCTGTTCATTCCATTTTCGGCGCAGCGTCCCCGCCGGATGTAAGTCCGGTTGAACAAGCCCCGATTTATCTAAATCATCCCGATAGCGGGATTTCCGGCAGGAACCGCAATTTTACGGCGCTCCCCACGCGGCCATAATATAGGCGCAAGCGGGGGCAGAGTTCAAGCTAATTGGTCAATATTATTGACCTAAATTACCCCTTTGCCCGCTTAGAAACGGCAGAAAACTAGGGTTTCGAATCCGCGCCGCATGGTCGCATGTGCCAAAACAGCCTCAAATGGTCTGTCGATTGAAGAAACCGGCAATTTCACGCAGCGCCTGTTTGGCCTCCGGCACAAAGCCATGCGCAATCTGATGCACGTGCGGCATGTCTTCCCAGACCTGCAATTCGGCTTCAACATTGGCTTTCTTGGCGTTTTCAACCAGCCGTGTGCTGTCATCATACAGCACTTCTTCGGTGCCGACTTGCACAAACATCGGCGGAAAGCCCGTCAAATCGGCGAAAAGCGGCGAGATGAGCGGGTTTGTCTTGTCCTGATTGGGGCAATACCAATCTATCGCATTGGGTATTTTTTCGACATCAATCATCGGATCGCGCTCGGCGCGCTCTTTGTGCGAGCGGCCCGACGCCGTCAAATCGGTCCATGGTGAGAGCAGGGCGACCGCTTTCGGTTGCGCTTTATTGTGCTCGCGCAATTTCTGCATCAGCGCGAGGCTCAGCCCGCCGCCAGCGCTGTCGCCCGCCAGCAGCATATTCTCGGGCGCAATACCCAGCTCAATCATGAAATCATAAGCCTCTTCGGCGTCCTCAATGGCTGCCGGATAAGGGTGTTCGGGGGCCAGACGATAATCGACAATCAGCCCGCGAATACCGGCAAAAGCGCAAAGTTTTTTGACCATGGAGCGATGGGTTTCGATACTGCCCATGACATAGCCGCCGCCATGCAGATAAAGCAGCGTGTGCTGGGCATTTTGGTCGCCCACCCACTCAGCGTCCATATTACCGATTTTGAAAGGCTTACCAGGTTTCTGCCAGCCCATGATGAGGGTCAACAGACCGCGACGGTTTTCACCATTGCGAACCATTGCCAGCCCTTCTTCGCCATCGGGTAAAAGGCCACTGCGCAAAGCGCGGCGCAGAAGGCGGCTGTAAATTCTTGATCTTATGCTTGCCATAACATCCTCCCAGATGCCTAAGAACATATCTCAAATGGGAAAAAAAGCAAAAGAAACGCCCGGCCTGATGAAGGGGAGGAGCGTGCTTCATCAACGCAGGCCGGGCGCCAGACATAGCTGCAGGGCGTTTTGCCTTTAAGCAGCCAAAGCCTTTGCAATACCGATTTTACGCGGTTTCTCTGCTTCGGGGACTTCGCGTTCCAAAGCTATATGCAGCAAGCCTTTATCCAGCGCAGCGCCGGTTACTTTGACATTATCGGCAAGCTGGAAGCGGCGTTCAAAACTGCGCGCGGCAATGCCGCGATACAAATATTGCCGCTCGTCATTTTCGGCTTCGGGCGCACTGACGCCGCGCACGGTCAGTGTCGGCCCGACCTGCTCGACATCGAGCTCGTCTTCCGCGAAACCGGCAACCGCCATCGAAATCTGATACTGCGTGTCATCCAACCGCTCGACATTGTAGGGCGGGTAGGATTGTGCTTTGCCCGAACCGTTGGTCGAATTCATGGCGTCAAAAATATTCGCCAATCGGTCGAAACCAATGGTCGATCGGTAAAGCGGGGTCATATCAAAACTGGTCATACTTATCTCCTTCATCTGTAAAGCAAGAAGCCTGTGCAACCGCCCATAAGGCGCGGTTTTCAGGGGTTGGAGAGACGCCCCAATGCGCCTCTCAAGACACAAATGGGGAGCAAAAAACCGCTTTCACAGTCTTGAAAATAAAAAAGTTTTTCCTAATCGACGCCGCCTTAAAGCCCAGCCCAGAAGATCCACAATATGCCAAGCGGTGACAGGTAGCGACCGGCGAACAGCCAAGCGGAAAACAGCGCGCCGTCATTGCCATAGGCCTCTTTCAGCGTCGCCACCGGCATCACCCAAGCGGCAAACAAAATGACACCCAAGCCGCCAATCGGCATGACATAAGCGGTCACCAAGTAATCTTTGAGGTCGAATAAAGTGCGTCCGGCGATTTTCACATCGGCCCAAATATTGAACGAGAACACAGTCGTCAGACCAACCAGAAAAATCACGCCCAGCATCACAATGACGGCGCGGCGGCGGCTCCAATCAAAACGGTTTTCGGCCCAGTGGAACAGCACCTCGGCCAGTGACAAGCCCGAGGTCACGGCGGCAAAATAAACCAGCACAAAAAACACCAGCGCCAATAAGCCGCCAAAAGGCAGCTCGGCAAAAGCCAGCGGCAGGGTGGTGAATATCAGCCCCGGTCCGGCTGACGGGTCGAGCGATTGACCGAAGACGATGGCGAAAATGCCGACGCCCGCCAGAATGGCAATCGCCGTATCGGCCAGCGCGATGGTGATAGCGGCCTTGCCGAGATTGATCGATTTGTCGAGATAGGCGCCATAGGTCATCAGCATGGCGGCGCCGACACCGACCGAGAAAAAGCCTTGCCCGACGGCGGATTGGATGACCTCGGGGGTGATTTTGGAAAAATCGGGTGTGAACAAATAGGCCAGCGAGGCCCCGATATCGCCGGCAATCGCGCCATAAAGCGCCACAAGTACCAACATGACCACCAAAGTCGGCATGAGGATGAGATTGGCGCGCTCAAGACCGGCCGAAAGCGTCTGCGAGAGGGTAAGCCCAAGAAACAATAAAAACGCCACTTGGTGCGCAATCATCTCTCCCGGCGAGGCCAAAAGCCCATCAAACATGGCCCCCGCGCCGCCGGCATCCAGCCCACCAATCTGCCCCGATAGCGCGCGCCAGATATAAGCCGACACCCAACCGGCAATGACGGCGTAGAAAGTCAACAGGATGAAAGAGCCCAAAACGCCGATGCCGCCGATAATGCCGAAAGCGGCGGGGCGGTCATTTTCCAGCGCAATATCACGCACGCTGGTGACGGCGTCGGATTGGCCGCGCCGTCCGACCAGCAATTCGGCGGCGGCGACCGGAATGGCGATGGCAAAAATCGTGATGAGATAGACGAAGACAAATGCGCCACCGCCTTGTGTGCCCGCCATATACGGGAATTTCCAAATATTGCCGAGCCCAACCGCAGCCCCGACGCACGCCAATGTAAAGCCGATATTGGATGTCCAGAACGATGTATTTTTATGATTCATGACGTTCGCTTCCTTCCAGGTCACTTGTTAACCCACCGCGCTAAAATGTGTCAGATTCACCGCTTTATGGCAATCAGGGCGAAGGCCTTGCCAAAGCGCAAGCGACGTCGCACTATCGCCGCTTATTCGCTCTAATTTGGGAGGTGAGCGGTCATGTCATATGCTGTGGCTTGGGACGCCCCGTCGCGTCTGGTTGAAATCGACGGCAATCCGATACCGCCCGGGGCCGAGGTTGGCTTGCAGCGCATGCGCGACGGCAAAATGCTGCGCGGCGCTGTGTTTCCGCCGCAAGGCACACCAAAAGGCGCCCCAAAAGGCACCTTAAAAGGCACAGTGGTTTTGATGACCGGTTATTCGGAATTCATCGAAAAATATTTCGAGACCATTGGCGATTTCACCGCCCGCGGATTTGTCGTGGTGGTGCCGGAATGGCGCAATCATGGTCTGTCAGAGGGCGATGGGGTGGAGCCGACGCGGCTGCACCTGACCGATTTCGATACTAATTTGCGCGACCTCGAAGATCGCTGGGCGGCGCTGGTCGGCGGCATGCCAAAGCCGCATTACGGATTGGCGCATTCCATGGGCGGGCAAATCTCGCTGCGCGCCATCCGTGCGCATCCCGAATGGCTGACCGCTTTGGCCCAATGCGCGCCCATGTATCGCCTGCCGATACCCGCGCCGCTTTACACTATCGGCAAGGTCACGACGTTGGGCTATTGGCTGCTCGGTAAAGGCGATAGTTGGAACCCGTTTCAAGGCGAGGCGGTGCGGCCCGGCAATCCTGAGACCAATGATGTGACCAATGATTTCGAGCGTTTTATGCGCTGCGGCAGGCTTTATGTCGCCGAGCCGCAATTGCAGGTCAATGGCGCCAGTTGCCGATGGTTTTTGGCCGCCCACGCCGCCATGACCGACACAAACCGCCCGGCTTTTTTGCGTGCCATTGAGACGCCGCTATTCATCGGCTCGGCCGCGCAAGACACTGTCGTGGATAGCCGCGCGCACCCGCATGTGCTGAAGCATGTGCAAAATGGCAGCGGCAAAACCTATGACGGTATGCACGAATTGCTGATGGAAAAAGATGCCGTGCGCGACGCTTTCATCGCCGATATTGTTGCGTTTTTCGAGCGCTCCGGTTAACGCAACAAAGCCAGCAATTGCGTGTGCACTGCCGCATCGCCGCAGGCGATTACCGTGCCGCCCTGATGCGCCGGCCCGCCCTGCCAATCAGTGACAATGCCGCCGGCTTCTTCAACCAGCGTAATCAGCGGTTGGATGTCTACATCCTTCAGACCTTGTTCGACCACCGCGTCTAATTGGCCAAGCGCCAACAGCGCGTAATTATAGCAATCGCCGCCATACCGCGTCAGCTTGGCGGCAGCGTTGACGGCCAGCCATTTTTCTTCGGCCGGCGTGCCGGTAAACAGGTCGGGCGAGGTGGTGGCGAGAATGGCATTGGCGAGACCGGTGCAGGCGCGGGTTTTAATCGCCTGCGTGGCCTCGTGAAGGCACAAAAAACTACCGCCATCGCGCTTTGCAAAAAACCGTTCGCCGGTAAAAGGTTGGTCCATGACCGACAATACCGGCGCGCCGTCTTGGTTCAGACCGATCAGCGTGCCCCAAGTCGGGATGCCCGAAATAAAAGCGCGGGTGCCGTCTATCGGGTCGAGCACCCATTCAAAATCGGTGCCGGTTTTGGTGTCAAACTCCTCGCCGGTAATGGCGTGGCTTGGGTGATGGCTTTCGATAAGCGCCCGCATGGCCGCCTCGGCGCTGCGGTCGGCCTCGGTCACCGGGTCGAAACCGCCGGCTTGTTTATTGTCAACTGCATCGAGATTGCGAAACAACGGCAGGGTTTGGCGCGCCGCGGCGTCGGCCAGCTGGTGCGCGAAAGAGAGAAGCTCTTTGAGGTCGGGCTGGTCGATCATTTTTCTTCTTTTGGGTTTCGCTTTATTCGGCGGCGGAACGCGTCGGCCCGGGCAGCGGCGCGTCGTCCAGCGTTTCTTCCAGCAATTCGGGCAGTTTTGCCGCGAAAGCCGAAACCAGCGCGGTCAGGTCTTTTTGCAGACGCCAGAAGCCCGCATGTTTTGAATAGCTCGTCTCGTCCATATAAATGGCGCGATTAATCTCCAACTGCACGGCGTGCACGCTGTCGGCCGGGCGGCCATAACGCTCGGTAATATAGCCACCGGCATAGGGCTTATTGCGCGATACTTGCCAGCCGCGCGCTGTCAGTTCAGCGTCCAGCCAGTTGGTCAGTCGCGGATCGCACGAACGGCCATGGCGGTCGCCAAGCACAAAATCAATACGCCGCCCATTGGCGGAAAGCCGTGTCGCTTGCGACGGCATGGAATGGGCATCGAGCAGCACCGCATAGCCGAAACGGTTTTGCAGCCCGCGCAGCGCCGCCTCAAGTTTGCGGTGGAACGGATGATAGACGGTTTCAATGCGCTGCTCGGCCTCGGCGAAATTGAGCTTGCCGTCATAAATCGGCGTGTTTTCCGCAACCAGTCGCGGCACTGTGCCCAGCCCGGCGGCGGCGCGCGCCGAATGGCGGTCAATGTGAGACGGCAATGTGTCCTCAAACAGCGCTTGCTCAAGCTCGTAAGGCGCGCGGTTCAGGTCTACATAGGCGCGCGGATAATTGGCCGACAGAACGCCAATGCCATGGCTTGGGGCTTGCGCCAACAGCGCATCGACAAACATATCTTCCGATTGACGGATTTGATGGCGGTCGAGGCGCGAGGCGTCGAGGAAACTTTGCGGATAATGCGACCCGCTATGCGGGGAGGTCAGCAAGAGCGGCGTCTGTGCCAATGCGGCCCCGCCCGATTGTCGGGCGGCGGGGGGCGTAAACACAAATGCCGTATCGTCTTGCGAACTCATGGGGCAAAGTTTAGCACTTTTGGCGTCAAAAATATATGGCGATATTGGCCATTCTGCCTGATTGGGGCCCAAATGGGCGTGACATAAAGGCACGTAAAACCGGATGGGCGAATTATCTTGATTTTGCGAGCGGCTATTGTAAATAAGGTCACCCGATATCGGTAAGGGCGATTAGCTCAGCGGGAGAGCACTACATTGACATTGTAGGGGTCACTGGTTCAATCCCAGTATCGCCCACCACCGACCTTCACGAAAAACAACGATAAGCCTTTGTCTTCACAACAATAATAAAATTATAGGTGACAGGGGTGTTGCGCAACTGCGAATTATCTCTTCCCCGAATTTTGGCCTTTAGACAGCGTCCAACAGGCGCTTTTTGCGGCGTCGTTGGCTGGAAAAAAGCCAGCAATAGTAATTTATGATACTGATGGCTTTGAAGGTCGGTTCGAGTTTAGGATCGAACGGGCAGCACAGAAAGCTGGAGTAACGTTTCGGAGGCTAACCGAGCAACAAATTAGAAGCCTTAAGTCCTTCCCATAGCGGCTAAATACTGGTCCTCCAGGGGCATCTTAGAGAGGCTTGTTGTGTCTGTCGGTCGTCTGGCATAGGATGTAAATATAAGGGCAATATTGGGTGGCGCTTTTGATGAGCTTTTATTTATTTCTAATTGCAGCGGCGATATGCTTTCTGAGTGCGGGAGTGCATGGCATATGGGGTAGAGGCGTGTATTTGGGCTTTATTGCAAAGACAAATTTACCGTCTCGAGAAAAGACCATCAGTGCAGTTTCTTGGGATATTGTCACGATTATGTTGCTGGTTAGCGGCGGCTCTCTGGGCTTCGTGGCGTTTAACGCCCATGCAATTTGGATGGCCTATCCGATAATGCTGATGAACCTTATGGGCGCAACGGTGTTTTTTGCGATGATAGCCATGGGCCGTAAAGAACTTATTGCTCTACCAGGCGCTTACCTGATGTCCGCTATTGGGGTTGTGACACTCTTCGCTATTTGAAATTTATTTGCCTTGTTTGAGTAACAAATATTAGCAGCTACGAACCGCAAAGATTGTTGAAGCTGCTATCCGCATACCCCACAACCATGAAGCATCGCCTATTTTAGGTCACTATATGGCAGGGCCTGTTTATATATATTAATGCCGGGTGTTTTTTTTGGGGTGGGTGTAATTGAAGACACACCAGGAACGGCAGTTGCCTCCACAGGGGCTCCTACCTCGGCAATATTCTGCTCGACTTTAGGCCTGCCGCCAGCGTTGCCGTTATAGCCTTTAACAAAACGTCCTGATTTATCCCGCATCGTGTATTGCCTCTGAATTGAGGTTCAGTTTACGCTGATTTCTTCAAAGGAGTTAACCTTATGTTCGGAATTCCAGATTTCAAAAATTATGACGAAAAGCTTTTGCGTTTCATGCAGATTTACACCCTTTTGGGGGCGGGAGGTTTTGGCCTAGTCCATCTGTTTTACCCCAGCTTATTCTCACTGGTTCTTGGAGCCCCAGATAACGGGGCAATTATGGGCGATATTTACGTTGCTTCGGTGTTTTTATCATTCGCGTTGATGGCTCTTTTTACACTTTCAGACCCTGCCAAGTATGCGCCGATTGCTGGTTTTCAAGGCCTCTATAAGTCTCTTTGGTGTGTCTTCTTAATCGGTCAGACAGCAATGGGAACAGCCTCTTTTTCGTTTCATACAATCGTATACTTCGTAATTATGCTGTCTTACGCCGTTGGAGATTATCTCGTTTTTTCTAAAGCCAAATGACCCGCATACTGACCATTATCGCGCTTCTGTTTGCGACGCCTGCTTGGGCGGAGGATGATGACAGGTATTATTTGGGTGACGACCCTCCTTCTGAGTTTTACTCTTACGACCGAGGTGATTTGAATTCCATCGGGCGTTTGATTAAGCAGGAAAAAATGCGAGACGAAATGCTCCTGCCAAGCTCCTCGCAAGGTATTCGTTTTCTTTATTCTTCTACCAGCGGTCTTAATCCCGAAAGCCTTGTGGCGGTCTCGGGGGCTGTGTTTTTACCAAAAGGAGGGCCGCCAAAAAATGGATGGCCGCTTCTGTCTTGGTCGCACGGCACAGTTGGTGTCGCTGATAAATGTGCGCCAAGCTGGGATGGATATCCCGAATTTCACCGAAACTATCTCTCACACTGGCTTGAGGCAGGGTTTGCAATTGTTGCCTCAGATTACGAGGGGCTGGGCGTTGAGGGAACGCATCCATATTTGGCAACAAAGCCTGCCGCCTATAGCAACCTTGATGCAATTCGTGCAGTGCGTTCTGCTGGCTTCCCTTTGTCGGGTGATGTTTTTCTTCTTGGGCAATCGCAAGGAGCAGCAGCTGCATTGGCAACAGCAGGTCACGCAAGGTCTTATGCCCCAGAAATTATAGTTCGCGGGGCTGTGCTGACTGGTGTCCCATTTTTTTCACCAAAAGCTCTTATAGCTGTTCGTGATGCGCGCCCCCGAGATGTTGTTGACCCGCAACTGGGCTATAACTTTCTTGCCCTTTCTCTTGCTCAAATGGCTGACCAAAGTTTTTCGATGAATGATTATCTGTCGGATAAAGCGCGCCCCGTGGCTCAACGTATTAGTACGATATGCAACCGCCAAATGAGGAAGGTGATTTCTGATGAAAAACTTACTTATAATAACAGCTTTATTAGGTCGCCGAACTCTGGCTTGGAGAAGGCGTTTAAATTAATGCAATATCCCGAACTAGGGCTCAAAGTACCGATTTTCATAGCGTCTGGTGCGATGGATAAAGATACACCGCTTGGAATGCAGCAAGCATTGGTTGAAAAACTCTGCGACGCAGGTTCTGAAGTTCATTCAGTCGTTTACAAAGATAAGGCGCATTTGAATACATTGAGCCATTCGATAAATGATTCGATGGAATTTGTTCAGGCCGCGCGACTGGGAAAATTGACCGATGGAAACTGCACAAGTGCGAGGTTGCTCCAATGACCCGTATACTGACCATTATCGCGCTTTTTACCGCGTCTTGGACGATAGCCGATTTTTTTATGAAGCTGCGCCATTGGCTGCATAACGCCGCCGATAGCGCTCGGACAGGTGCTGCATCGGCATCAGCACAAACACATCGACCGTGTTAAACCGCCGGTCGATGACTGCACCATTGCCAACCAGCGCGCCCGAACGGATATAACCGCGCAGCACAGGCGGCAAAGCGCGGCGCACCGTTTTCTCGTCAATCGCCTCAGCCGCCAGCATGTTCATATCAACAAATTGGTCTCCATGCGCTTTCACCTGCCAAGCCCCGACACCGGTATGATTATGGTGCAAATAGCTGAGCGGTTCCGCTAGAGCACGCGGGTCGGTGCCGGAAAAACTGGCGCACCCCATCATCGCGTCAATGCCGTTACGCTCTACGAAAACGCCTAGGCCCTTCCACATCAGCGAAATGGCTTTTCCCGAGCGATGGTCGGGGTGCACGCAAGAGCGCCCCAGCTCCAAAATGTTGAGGTCCCGCCCGACGCCGGCCAAAAACGGTGTTAGGTCGAACTCGCCTTGCGTGTAAAAGCCAAAATTGCGTTCGGCTATTTCACGGCGCAGCAATCGGTAGCAGCCAATAACCGTTTCACCACCGGCCAGTCGCGTTTTCCTCGATGCTTTCTTGACCTTATTGGTCGTTGTTACAAGCAGATGCTCGCACAGGCTGTCATATCGGTCACTGTCCACTCTCCCCAGCCTTTGCCGAAACTTCGGATGGGCGCCCATTGATTTGTAAAATACCTGATAGCGCAGTGCTTGTGCCGCTTTCACTTCTTTTGAGCCACGCGCTAAACGGACCCTCAAAGGTCCGTTTTCAACCAGCACCGACCCTGTTTCAGGCGCTTCTAGTGTCGATAAAATCGGTTCCGGAGTGGCATCCAAAAGATATTGTGACATACACGCTTTCTTATTTATATCTGTAGTCTAGTTCAGCTGCGTTGGTGACGTTTATGTGAAATTGATATGACCATTTGTTGGAAAGATGCGGCCGCGTTAGCGACCCCCGCGTCTCGCCTGCTTTACTTAGCAAGGCAGGCTAACTTGCGGCAAGCGGGCGGGGGTCGCTTGGGCGACCGCGCCCTTATACCGCGTCTCACCTGCTTTACGTAGCAACGCAGACTCGCTTGCGGAGGGCGCGCAGCTGTTTCGGCAATCATATTGCAACGCAGCGTTTTTTGTTTAATTATGATCGACTTGTAAATAAAGGAGAGCCTAATGACTTGCATAGTTAATCTATCCGTCTCGGTGAGGCCCGAACTGAGAGCAGAATTTCTCCATGAAATGTCGCTCATTCTGCCCGGTACAAAAGCTTTTACCGGCTGCCATTTTGTCTATCTTAGTGAGAATGATGATAGCGACGTGATTGAAGCCGTAACAGTTTGGGATAGCCGCGCGGCATATGAAACTTATCTGGCTTGGCGTCAGGAAAGCGGTTTCCTTGAGAGTTTGGCGGAGAAATATTTTACCGACGAGCCGAGTTGGAAATTCATGCCTGTTCTTATGGATTTCAATAAGTAAACGGTCGAGAAGGCTTGGTCGCGGGGGGTATTCGGCCCGGAGTCTCGAACATCGTCGCCCTGCTTCGCACGCCGCCCGCTTGGGCCGGTGCGGTTGATAGATACAAACGAGGAGATAAAGATGAGCACAGATCCGATGAGTGATATTTTGGTGAAAACAACGGACCTGCCTTGGGTGCCGTTGGCCGAAGGGATTGATTATAGGGTCCTTCGAACGTCGCCCGAAACAGGAAGCTGGACAGTTTTGTTTCGCGCTCAGCCCGGCTCCTCTTTTGCCAAACACCGGCATTTGGGGGCGGGTGAGTATTATATGGTCAAAGGGCGCATGGAATATCGCGCCGGTGCGGCTGTCGCGGGCGATTATGGCTATGAGCCGCTCGATTCTGTTCATGAGGAAACAAATTTCCCCGAATATACCGAGCTGTATTTCACCAATTACGGTGCTGTCGCATTCCTCGATGAGGATGATAATGTCACCTCAATTCTCGACCATAATGTCATTACCGATCTGGCGGCGGCGCATAGCGGCGCGGTTGACGCCAAACCGGCCGAGCAGCAGCCACAAGAGATGAACGCCTAGCATTCGTCGCGGTATTTGTTTGGCGCGTCTGAAGGAACTGTGCTTTGGTCCCATCGGACAAACCGCATATTGCGATTATCGGCACCGGCATGTCGGCTTTGGCCTGCGCCGATGGCGTGGCGCATAATTTCGAGATTTCTCTGTTCGATAAATCGCGCGGCCTGTCGGGGCGGCTGTCAACGCGGCGCGCCGAGGCGCATGGCTTTGACCATGGCGCGCAATATTTTCGGGCCGACAGTCAGTCATTCGGCGCATGGCTGAAGCCGTTTGAGGCGGCCGGGCATCTGCGCTCTTGGACGCCGCGCCATGTGCAGTTTACCGCCGACGGGGCCAAAACACAGTTCCTTCATCCGCGCGGCGATGGGTCTTCAAAACGTGTTTTTGCCCCGACCATGAACGCCATCGGCAAAGCCCTGCTGGCCGGTCGGCCGCATTGGAAGCTGTATCTCGACTGCGCAGTGGACGCGGTGGAGGGCGTGCCGGGCGCATGGTTGCTGAAAGCCGGCGAACAATCTTTCGGCCCGTTTGCCCATGTCGTGTTTGCCATGCCGCCGCGGCAAGTGGAGGCTCTTCTGCCGTGCCGCACCGACTTTGCCGATGCATTGGCGAAAACCGAAATGCTCGGCTGTCATACACTGATGCTAGGGTATGGCCTAGGGTATGGCGATGACGCGGCATCGGAGATCGATTGGGACTGCGCCCATTTTGAAGACGAGATTTTGGGTTTTGCCGCGGTCAATTCAAGCAAGCCCGGGCGCGGCGGCGGTTTTGCGCTAGTGGTGCAAACGCAGCACGACTGGTCGCAAGCGCATATCGAAGACGCAGTGGACCTGGTTGGCGCGGCTATCAAACAGCGCTTTCAGGCGGTAACCGGATGCCCGACCTCGGCCAGTGGCTATGACCGCGTTCACCGGTGGCGCTATGCATCGACGCGCGTCGCAGCTGCCACGCCCGAGCAGCCTTATTTATTGGACGCCGTGCAAGGGCTGTCTGCCATCGGTGATTGGTGCAGCGGGTCTAAGGTCGAGCATGCTTTTTTAAGCGGCGCGGCCTTGGCGGCGCGGCTTTGCGGCTGATCAGCCTCGGATGGCGAATAGTGTCAATATGCCGACCGACCCCATGAGGTGCATGGCGGTTATCGGATAGGCCATATTCGGCGCCGCGCTATTCACGTCGCATTTACGCGAAGCGTTGTTTACTTCGCGATATAGACGTCGTGTGTCAGTGTGCGCTTAGAGGCGTCAAAGACAATTTTGTCCAGATTTTGGGTGCCATCACTAATTCTGAACAACACATGCATCACAAATTTTGTGCCTTCTCGATAATATGAACCGGCACCAGTGCCCACAGCAAAGCCGCCATCTTTCAGCGCTCCTCGGCCTTCACCCATAACCAGGCCGCCCCGGCCGTCGGCATCAGGCGTCAGCGTGTAGGTGAGATAAACTCTGCCATATTCGCCCATCGCCCCTTCAGCGCTAATCACCCCAGATGTTGGACTTACATTGACCGAGGTGATTTTCATCGGTGTGCTGTCTTGGCGTTGTTTGAAAGATATGGAATTGTTGTCAGCCAGAGCAGCGCTGGCAAAACATGTCACAAAAATTGCAACTAAAAACTGTTTCATAATTTTTTCCCTGATTTTCTTCCTGATTTTCTCTCGGCCAAAGGCCGAGCGCATAACCAAGCTGGCCATTTGGCGCGGCTTTGTTAAGCCCAAATAAATTGGCAGAGCCAGAGTGTGTTTTCGACACGGCATCTTTTGTTGCGTCTCATTCGAACTTCAGTTTACGCTTAAAGCCAAAGGTCTTGAAAAGGAGGCAAGAGGATGACGCAGCTCGTTCAAACACATGTCGAGAACGGCGTGTTATGGCTGACAATGAGCCAGCCGGAAAAGCGCAACGCGCTCTCATCGGCCATGTTGGATGCACTATCCAGCGAATTGACGCGCGGCTATGAAAATGGCGCGATTAAAGTGGTTGTGCTGACGGCGGAAGGCCCTGTGTTCAGTGCCGGTCATGACCTGTCTGAAATGAACCGCAAGCCCGACGAGGATGAGGCGGCATTTGCCGGGCGCATTGGCGCGATATTGGATAAATGCCAAGCCATGATGATGGGTATCTTAAATGCACCCAAGCCGGTGATAGCCTGCGTTCAGGGCACGGCGACAGCGGCCGGCTGCCAGCTTGTCTCAGCGTGCGATTTGGCGATTGCCGATGCGGAGGCAAAATTCGCGACGCCGGGCGTCAATGTGGGCGTATTCTGCACGACGCCGCTGGTCGGTATTGGTCGAAATCTATCGCGAAAGCACGCGATGGAAATGGCGCTAACCGGCGACCTGTATTCGGCTGAAGATGCGGTTCAGTTTGGTCTCATCAATCGCCATGTGGGCGGCAATATGTTGCGCCAAGAAATTATGTCATTGGCTGAGAAAATTGCCTCGCGCTCCTCGCAAAGCATTCGTGACGGCAAGGCAGCGTTTTACAAACAAATCGAAATGCCGCTTGCCGATGCATTCGCCCACGCCAATCAGGTGATGCGCGATGCGGTAACCCAAACAGAGGATGCGGCCGAAGGGCGTGAGGCCTTTTTGGAGAAGCGGCCTCCAAATTGGGGCGATATTTAATGCGCGTTCAGAGCGACGCAGCCCTTTTTGACGTATTGCTGAAAACCCAAAAAGTCGCCGTGTTGGGCGTTAGCGACAAGCCCCAACGCCCCAGCCACAAAGTGTTCTCATTTTGGCGTGCGCGCGGTGTTGACGCCATTCCGGTCAATCCGCAGCTCGCCGGTCATACCATTTTGGATTGCCGCGTTATTCCAAATCTAGCCGCTTTGGATGAGGCGGTGGACATGGTCGATGTTTTTCGCGCCAGCGCCAACCTGCCCGCCATTGTCGATGAAGCGGCCGCTATCGGCGCACCGGTTCTATGGACCCAGTTGGGCGTCACCCATGCAGAGGCCGAAGAAAAAGCGCTGTCCATGGGGATGAGCTTGGTAGTTGACCGCTGCCCGGCTATTGAAATCCCAAGGCTGGAAGCTCTGGGGTATAAGTTTTGAAAGTGCCGACTGTCCTCAATTGAGGCTGCGCGCTGGCGGCAAATTTTCGATTAATCAATTTTCGATTAATCTGAAACGAAGAAAAAACGACACTGGTGGTGAAATAGGGATAAACCTCTAGGCTCAGTGAATTGTATAGTGCGGTGGGAAAATGAATAAAATCTGGACAACGCTTCTGAAACCTCGTGCGTGGGTTGCTAAGTTATTACTGGTAATCTTTGTCGTCGCGTTTTTCTCGCTCGGCTTTCTGACCGGATTGCTGGGCATAAATATTGACGGCATTCCGGGCGCCGATAACGGGGGGGCGTTCTTCATCTTCTGTGGAATCCTTATTTGCATTGTAGCGCTCCAGGTGTTCTTGTTCAAAAGAATGAAATGGTTCTGAAACTTCACTCGCGGTATCAAAAATCTGCCGGTGCAGGTTCACTCGCTATAAGAGGTTATAAATGGTTCGGCTTAAACAGATAGGCATGGGTGGCATTGTCGGAGGCGTCTTATTGTTATGCGTGAGTGCTGCTGCGGCGTCTGACAGCAAAGGCTCACTAGGCAATCTGGCGCAATATCCGCCGCAGCGTATCGAGCTGACCATCACCACGGAGGATGATGGCATGCCGCAGCTTAAACCGGCAACCATTCCGCTCATGTCAGGGCACTATTATCGTCTCAAAATCAATTGCCCCGATGTCAAAGGTGACCTGACCGGCTGGCGGGTGGAGATGCCGGCGCTGTTGAACAATGCGCATCTGCGATTGGTGACGGTGGGCGATATTGAAATTCACTTGCAAGGTCTCAGCTTCAACGCCATTGAATGCGATGAGGTGGGCGCGGCGCATGTCAGTTTTGTGCCCATCAAGCCCGGCACTTATCCGCTTTATGTCGGCAATGTGCCGCTGGCGGTGGGACGCCCGATTGGCGAAAGCGGCATTCAAGCAACAGGCAAATTTACTTTCGGCCAATTCACGGTTGAATAGGCGCGGGCTTTGATAGCCACTTGTGCCGCTTCAGCCGATTTGCTTTTGGGCTCACAAGCGGCCCGCCTAGGCTTGCTTCATATGGAGGGCATGGCTATGGTCGCCCCATTCTTAGGAGATAAAAAGCCTCAAAGGGGAAGACAACAATGAGCTTAAAACTTCATCACCTTAACGCCTCGCGCTCGCAACGCCTCGTCTGGCTGCTGGAAGAATTGGGTCTGGACCACGAAATTATCCATTACACGCGCGACAGTGAAACCAATCTGGCGCCCGACACGCTTTTGAAAGTGCACCCGATGGGTAAGTCGCCGCTATTGGAGGATGACGGCGTGGTGATTGCTGAGACGGGGGCCATTGCTGAGTTTTTGATGGCCAAATATGACCCTGACCACAAGCTGCACCCGCGCGCCGATGACGCTGATTTCCCGAAATATCTGGAATGGGTGCACGCCGCAGAGGGCGCGCCGTTTCTGCCGTTTTTGATGACGGTCTATATCCGCGTCGCCAGAGCCGAGGGCACCGACCTCGACACCCGCATGGGCGCTGAGCAAGTGAAAGCCATCAGCTTTATCAATCAGCATTTGAGCGATAATGAATATTTTGGCGGTTCGACGTTCAGCGCCGCCGATTGCCTGATGGGCTTCGGCATTTTGTTCATGTCAATGCGCTCCGACTTTGGTGACTATCCGGCGATTAAAACCTGGCTCGATAAAGTGCAGGCGCGCCCGGCTTTCCAGCGCATGCTCGCCGTCGGTATTTAGCCTTTCAGGCCCTATGAGGCCGCGATGGTTAAAACCACGAGCGGCCAATATGGCTGCGAAGACACGACCCCCGCGATAGGCGGTTGCGCCGCAAATTGACTTCGGTCTAGGCTATCCTCCGAGTTCAAGTTTACCGCGATGGGAGCGTTATTATGTCGACGAAAATCAGTTTTGCCAGCGGCAAAGAAATGAAAAATCAATTCATGTTGGCGCCGCTAACCAATATGCAAAGCCATGATGACGGCTCGTTGGCCGATGATGAATATAACTGGCTGACCAAGCGCGCCGAGGGCGGCTTCGGCCTGACCATGACTTGCGCGGCTTTCGCCGAGAAAACCGGCAAAGGTTTTGACGGACAATTGGGCGCGGTCGGCGACGCGCATCTCGACGGGCTAAAGCGCCTCGCTGAGGGCATTAAAAAGCATGACAGTCTGGCCTATACGCAAATCGTCCATGGCGGCATGCGGACCTTTGAGAAATTTACCGGCGAGAAGCCGGTTTGTCCGTCAGCCGATGAGGAAACCGGTGCGCGCGCAATGACGCTGGACGAGATTAAGGGCACTGAGGAAGCGTTTATCGAAGCGGCGCTGCTGTCGCAAAAGGCCGGTTTTGACGGTATGGAAATTCACGGCGCGCATGGCTATTTGCTGTGCCAATTCCTGTCTTCGGAGATCAATCGGCGCGACGATGACTATGGCGGCTCGCTGGAAAATCGGACCCGCATTATCGACAATATTATCGCCGGGGCGAAGCAAAGCTGTGGTGATGGTTTCTCGCTGGCCCTGCGACTGTCGCCGACGCGCTTCGGCATTAAGCTGGAAGAGATTACCGATTATTACGCACGCCTGTGCCAAACCGGTGCGCTCGATTTTATCGATATGTCGCTATGGGATGTGTTTCAGCAGGTCGATGAGGGGCCGTATGAAGGCCAGCGTCTGCTCGATATTTTTGCCGCCATTGACCGCGCCGACACCAAGCTGACCGTCGCCGGTAAGATTATGAGCGGCGATGATGTGCGGGCGGTTTTGGACGCCGGGGTTGATTTTGTCGCGCTGGGTCGCGCCGGCATTTTGCACCATGATTGGCCGAAAAAATTTGCCGCTGACGCAAATTTTGCCTCGATACCGACGCCGGTGGCAGCCGCGCATTTGGTCAATGAAGGGCTGGGGCCGAAATTTGTGAAATATATGTCGACCTGGGCCGGCTTTGTCGAAGAGGCGTCGTAAGTCGTTCGGCGGATAGGATTAAAAATGGAAAACAGGCTTATTAGACACGGCTTCATCCTTATTCTTTTGTCCCTTTTTACGGGCTTTGCCATTCCCGCCGCTGAGGCCCCGCGACTGGCGCTGTCGGCCCATACAATCGGCCTGATGAGCGGTATTCTGCTGCTGGCAATTGCCGGTATTTGGAGCCGCCTCGCCCTGTCGGAAGGACAGTTGAAGGTTACTTGCTGGGGCTGGATTTATGCCAGCTATGCCAATTGGTTGGGCATTTTGCTGGGCGCGCTGACCGGTGCCGGCCGCATGACACCATTGGCCTCAAAAGGCGTCACCGGTTCGGATGCGTCAGAATTGTTGGTCGCTTTTTTTCTTATTTCGCTGAGCCTTGCCGCGCTGGTCTCGACGGCGCTGTCAATTTACGGCATTACGCAGAAAGCCTGAGCGCTTACTCGGTGGGTTTATCCTCGGCGCTCGTGAGCGTTTCAGGAACCGCTTCGTCTTCTTTTTGTGGTAAGCCGGTGTCGACATCATAGACCGTTACCACGCCGCGGCGTTTCGGGTTCAGTTCCAGATAACGTTCGCGCAACCGCTTTAAGCGTTTTTTGTCTTCATATCTGAGGGCCGCAAAGCCGATGCCTTTGGCTGGGTCCCCACTGGCCAGTGCTTCGGTGGGAATTTCCGAAACAATTGAGCTGAAAAGCTGTGCTTGGGCCGGTGACCCGCACAATAAACACGCGATAACAATGGTTCTCGAAACAGCAAACATGCTTCCTTTCATAGAGTATTCCGAAGCCCGCAACGGCAGTTTTTTTGGGGTTGTTCATCAATGTGCCTTGAAACGAGACTTATTCTATCGACGGGCTTCGGCTCGTTGGAGTTGGTATTTTTGAAAGGAATATGAAAATGTTTAAGAAATTTCTGATGGCGCTGGCGCTGGTTATGGCGCCGCATACGGCCAGCGCGCAAGCGGTCTGGGTCGATTATGGTCTTATGATGAATGCCGGGTCGCAAGCCACTGCTGAAACCGCGGTCAAAGATTATTTGGGCAATAATTCAAAATTCGAAGGCTTGGCGATTTTCAATCAGACGATGATTAATGGCGCTAATCCGCAAACCCATAATCTCGCCATTATTTACAAAGATCAGGCGAGTTGGGAAAGCAGCTCTGCTGCATTGAGTGGTTCGTCCGCGCAAAATGCGTTTTTGCGCACCATGATGGCCAATGGCAAATTGCTGCACGAAACCGCTTACATGCACGTCAAAGGCTGGGGCAAAGTGGCTGAAGAAGGCACGCAATATATCGCTTTCGCCATGCAGGTGAAAAACCCGAGCCGTTACATTCAGTTCTTGGATGAGTATTCGCGCGAGCCCGGTAATGCGACCGAGATTGCCAGTATCGATGTTTTTCAGGTGCTGGCCGGTGGCGTGCCCGGGGTTACTCATATCGCGGTGATTGCGACGCCGAAACGCTCTGAGTTCATGACGCGCTACACGTCTCCGCAATTTTCGCAATATCTGCGCAAATTCGCCAATGTGCGCTCGGTTTTGGGCGCCAGTTACTCAGACAATCTGAGTTTTAATGGCAGCCTTGCGCTGTCTAGCCTGCGCTAGAGCGTTTTTTGAATATGGGGCAGGGGGTAGCTATTACAGCTATCCCCTTTCCCTTTTTTGACCGAATAAGGGTCTAGTCAGCCGCTGTAAGATTGACGGCTGAGTATTTGCCGTTTTGGCCTTGTTCTTTTTCAAACGACACTTTCATGTCTTCTGTCAGGTTCAACCCGCTGGCCTGAACCGCCGTGATATGAACAAAAACGTCGTCTTGACCTTCGACCGCGATAAAGCCGTAGCCTTTGTCGGCGTTAAACCATTTAACAGTACCTGTAATCATTATCTTTCCTTCGTTAAGCTTCGCTTCAATCGCAAGTTTTGGACCGAAGTAAAGTCTTAAGGCCCGGCTGGCCTCGGAAGCTTAGCGCGAAGGTCAGATGTCCCTACAAAACATGCGCGCCGCACAAAGTAAAGGATTAGTTGTGCGCCGCCTTGGGGCTTGTTGCGCCCATGGCGCGCTCTAAATCACTGTTTATAATAGAAAGCCTTAAAACAGGGGACGCAAGATGAAGGATCTGGACATTGTGGTTTATGGCGCGACGGGGTTTACCGGCCGCTTATGCGTTGATTATTTGCACGCGCAAAACAAGGCGCTTAACTGGGCCATTGCCGGGCGCAATCTCGCCAAGCTGGAGATGGTGAAGAATGAAACCGGCGCCGATGTCGATATATTGGTCGCCGATGGTGATGACGAAGCGGCGCTGGAAGCGCTGACGGCACGCGCCAAAGTGGTGCTGTCCACGGCCGGCCCGTTTCACCGTTATGGCTCCAAGCTGGTCGCCGCGTGTGTAAAAAACGCCACGCATTACGTCGATATCACCGGCGAGAATTTTTGGGTCAAAGGGCTGATTGAAAAACATCATGAGGAGGCTGCGGCCAAGGGTGTGCGCATTATTCCATCTTGCGGTTTTGATTCCATCCCGTCCGATTTGGGCAGTTTCTTCGCCATTCAGAATATTAACGAGCCGGTTAAACGGGTCGAGGCGCTGCATTCGTATAAGGGAGATGCGTCGGGCGGCACGCTGGAGACAATTTTCTCCATGCCCGAGCTTGACCTCGGCGATGATTTGACCGACCCGTTTTTGCTCAACCCTGAGGGCACGGTGACGCCGCAGATGAAACAAGCCAGCGGCGACAGTCTTGGCATGGCCAAAAAGCCTGAGGTCAAAGGTTTTGCTGCGCCGTTTATCATGGCCGCGGCCAATACCCGTGTGGTGCGCCGTTCGGCGGCGCTAGTGGCGCAACGCCAAGAACCTTATGGCGCTGATTTTACCTATCAGGAATATGCTTATCACCCGACGCGCTGGCGCGCCTTTAAGGGCGTTTTGGGTATGGTGGCGCTGGGGCTGGTATTGTTTACCCCGCTGCGTAAGCTTGTGCGGCCAATGTTGAAACAGCCCGGCGAGGGGCCGTCTAAAGAACAGCGCGATGCCGGTTGGTTTGATTGCAAATTTATTGTCGAGACCGAAAGCGGGGCCAAGCTGGTTGCAGCTATGCATGGCGAGGGTGACCCGGGCTATAAAGTGACCTCAAAACTGGTCGCTGAATGCGCCTTGTGTCTGGTTGAGGATGGCGCGAAATTGCCCGGCGGAGCCGATTATGGCGGTGTCCTGACCAGTGCCAGCGGCCTCGGCAATGCGCTGGTCGAGCGCTTGTCAAAGGCCGGTATTCAATTCGACGCGCCGCAAAGCGCCGCCTGATATAAAAATCATTGAAATAAAAAAAGGGGGAGCCCGCAAGCTCCCCCTTCCATTCAGTGTCGGGTCTATTTTTTAGGACCCCAGATTGGGTAGAGGATCATTGTTAGAATTGCCAGTTCCAGGGCAAGAATGATGGGGTCTCCCGGCACCAAAGAGAATGTCGGCGGGGTTGTGGTCGCGCCGGTCTGGGTCACAAAAGAGGCGGCCAGACTGGAAATTTCGCCACCTGAGGCTTTCAGCTCAGCCAGACGATAGCTCAGCGTCGCTTGGTTGAAGGCCCAGAAAGCGTAAGTCATGTTGAAATAAAACAGCGTGCCGAGGCCGAATACGGTAGCCGCGGCTTTAGCGATAATATTGTCGGCATATTGCTGACCGACCATATTGGCGGCGCGGAAGGCCACCCAAACCGAAAAGGCCATGGCAATTTGGTAAGCGCCTGTTGAGCTGCTGCCCATAGATGAGAGTGCAAAGATTTCAAATTCCGTCATGGTTTCCCCCCTGAATTACGACGTTTTCGGGTCGTTTCACGCGACCACAAAAATTAAGTTATATGTTTTGCCGGTCCTCCCAACCCCAAAAAAACTGCTAGATAGGTTGCACCGCCGCCGCGCTGGATTTGCACTTTCCCGCTCTGTGCGTTACCGTCTGCGCGTTTTCAGCAACAGCAGAGCTTGGTGTGGCCCGTACTTATTTATTCTTACTTCCGCTTTTTTCGCTATTTCCTCTGCCCGCCGCCGCGCAAACTGTCGATGAAACCATAAATCAATTCATGCAACCGCTGACCAATATGCTGTCGGCGTTTATCTTTTTCTCGGTGCCGGTGGGTGGCTCCGACCTGCCTTTGATTGTCGTTTGGCTCATCATTGCGGCGTTTTTCTTCACCTTTTATCTGAGTTTTATCAATCTGCGCGGTTTCACTTTTGCTGTCGGCGTGGTGCGTGGCGCGCTGAGGAATGACAAACATAATGGCGAAATAAGCCATTTTCAGGCCCTAACGGCCGCCATGTCGGGGACGATTGGCGTCGGGAATATGGCCGGTGTTGCCATCACGGTGTCGCTGGGCGGGCCGGGGGCAATTTTCTGGCTCATTGTGGCGGGTTTGGTCGGGATGACGACAAAATTTGTCGAATGCACATTGGGCGTTAAATACCGCATTATCAACGCCGACGGCACTGTATCGGGCGGGCCGATGTATTATTTACGCGACGGGCTGGCCCAAAAAGGCATGGCGCGATTGGGTAAATATCTCGGCGGATTTTTCGCCGTCAGTATTGTCATTGGCTGCCTCGGCGTGGGCAATATGTTCCAGTCCAATCAGGCTTACGTGCAATTGGTCGAAGTAACCGGCGGCGCGACCAGCCCGCTAGTGGGTTATGGTTGGCTGGTTGGCTTGGCGCTGGCGCTGCTGGTGGGGCTGATTATTGTCGGCGGTATTCGTTCTATCGCCAATGTTACCGTGCGGTTGGTGCCGTTTATGGTGATCACTTATGTGGCGATGGCTATAATGGTGTTGCTGCTCAACTTCACCGCCATACCGTCTGCCATTGCGCTTATTTTCTCCTCGGCTTTCACCATGCAAGGGGTCTCGGGCGGCTTTATCGGCATTATGATTTTGGGCTTTCAGCGCGCCGCTTTTTCCAATGAGGCAGGCCTTGGCTCGGCCTCCATTGCCCACGCGGCCGTGCAAACAGATGAGCCTTTGAGCGAGGGGTTCGTCGGCTTGCTGGAGCCGTTTGTCGACACGGTTATCGTGTGCACGCTGACCGGTCTGGTGCTGGTTATCACCATGCCGACCGAGGCTTTGATGGGCAGCGGCTTGTCGGGCATTGAGCTGACCTCGGCGGCGTTTGAAGAGAACATGTCATGGGCTCCTGTGCCGTTGTCTTTTGTGGCCATGATATTTGCCTTCTCGACCATGCTGGCATGGGCTTATTACGGCATTAAAGGTTGGACGTATTTGTTTGGCGAAAGCAAAACCAAGGAAAAAACGTTTGGCGTGATTTTTTGCATTTTTATCATCATCGGCGCTTCTATCAAGCTGGATACGGTGCTGGAATTTGCCGATGCGATGATTTTCATCATGGCCATTCCGAACCTTATCGGGCTGTATATTCTGGCCCCTGATGTGAAGAAAGATCTGGCCGCTTATATGCAAAAGCTGCAGACGCAACGCGCATAAGGCGTGGCGTGGGCCGCGCCGAAAAACGCCTGCTGAACCCTCTCTTTATCCCTCTGTTTATCGCTCTGTTTATCCCTCTCTTTCGCGCGGCTGCGTTTTCCTTTAACTTGCGCGCATGTCAGACAATGAATTAATTTTCCCCGACCTTCCCGGCATCGATATCACGCCTGTGCATCAGGGAAGCCGCAGCCCGATGGGGGCGAATATCGGCATGAATTATCTCGGCGTAGGCGATAAGCGCATTTGCACCGGCCTGAAATGGGACGCCGCACTGGTCGGCAATGCCGAGACCGGCGTGTTGCACGGCGGCGTGGTGACGGCGCTGATTGACGAGACGGCGGGCGGCGCGACAGTGCTGGCGACCGGGCATAAAGTCTCCGTCGCCACCATCGATTTGCGGGTCGATTATATGCGCCCGGCTGAGCCGCATAAGAACCTGTATTGCACGGCTTATATTTATCGCCTGACCGAGCGGGTGGCGTTTTTCAACGCCGAGGCGTTCCACGACGACCCCACCAAACCGATTGCGGTCGGCACCGGCACGTTCATGCTAGGGGCCAATGCAACGGTGCCGGATATTCTCGGCAGTCCTTTTAAGGAGCCCAATAATGCATGACGCTGAATTGGTTAAAGCCGTTCTGGCTGCCATCCCCTATGCGCAGAAATTGGGCGTGAAGGCAGCGTTGGGTGATGATGGGCGGGTGACCTGCACCATGCCGTTCAATGATAATCATATCGGCAATAAGCAATTGCCAGCGTTGCATGGCGGCAGTCTGGCAAGCTTTTTGGAAATCACCGCTATTGTGGAGCTGGCCCGCCAACAAGCGGCCATTCAACAAGTCGACAGCGTTGAGGCGGCGCGCAGCGCGGTGCCGCTGCCGGTCAATGTGACGGTGCAATATTTGCGCAGCGCCGGGGCCTTGCCATGCACCGCCGAGGCCACGGTTTTGAAAATCGGCCGCCGCACCAGCACGGTTTTCGCGCAAGTCTGGCAAGACGATGCCGCAAAACCCGTCACCTCCATGACCGGCGTGTTTATTCAGCCAAAAGCATAAGCCGGATAATCGGGTCATTAAGGCTTGCCTCGTGCGGCTAAGCGGTTAGTGTTTTTCAAAACAGGAGATAACCATGAGCGATGAACAACAAGCCCCCGAAAATCAGGACGAATATGTGCCGCCCAAAATCTGGGAATGGGACCAGGAAAGCGGTGGCCGCTTTGCCAATATCAACCGACCGATTGCCGGTGCGACGCATGATAAAGAATTGCCGATCGGCGACCACCCAATTCAGCTTTACTCGCTGGGCACGCCCAATGGAGTGAAAGTGACGGTGATGCTGGAGGAGCTGCTGGCGCTGGGTCACGAAGGCGCAGAATATGATGCTTGGCTCATCAATATTGGTGAGGGCGACCAGTTCGGTTCGGGCTTTGTCGATATCAATCCAAACTCGAAAATTCCCGCGATGATGGACCGCAGCGGCAAACAGCCGATAAGGTTGTTTGAGAGCGCCTCCATGCTGGTGCATTTGTCTGAAAAATTCGGCGAATTTATGCCCAAAGACGGCCAAGCGCGGGCCGAGGCTTATAGCTGGCTGTTCTGGCAAATGGGGTCCGCGCCGTATTTGGGTGGCGGCTTTGGTCATTTTTACGCCTATGCGCCGTATAAAATGGAATATCCAATCAATCGTTTTGCCATGGAAGCGAAGCGGCAAATGGATGTGTTGGACCGCCATCTGGCCGATAATGAATTCCTTGCCGGTAGCGCGTACACCATTGCCGATATGGCCACCTGGCCGTGGTATGGCGCGCTGGCCTCGGGTCTGCTTTACGATTCAAAAGAGTTTCTGCAAGTGCACACTTATGAACATCTCAATCGATGGGCCAAGCAAATCGCTGAACGCCCTGCCGTGCAACGCGGGGCCATTGTCAATCGACCTTGGGGCGATAAATCGGCGCTGGAACGCCATAGCGCCGCCGATATTGATGCGGTGTTGAACGCTGATTAAAAAAAAGCCGGGTCCCAGACCCGGCTTTTTCATTTCGCTTAAACGCTAGGCCTTGAAGCGGCTATTTTTGCGGCTTGATGAGATATTTCTCGCCGGTTTTTTTCGGCATATAGCGCGCAATATTGGCCGGGTCGATGGCTTCCGACAGGCTCAGCTCATCAGTTATGTTGCTGGCAAAAGTCGTCTTAATCTCATTGGCGACACGGGCCTGCAATTCGCCCATGCGCTCGAAGCCGATTTTTTGCAAGAACGGCGTCAGCAGCCAACCGCCAACCCCCCAATGCATGCCATAGCTCTGGCCCAACGTCACCGGACCTTGCGCCAGACGACCATAAATATAGACCTGCTTGTGCTGGTCGGAGCCGTAAGTGTTGAGGCCTTTGGTGTTGCGGCTGAGCGCGCGCTCCATCGAAGACAGCAGCGTGTCGGCCATATCGCCCGCGCCAATGGCGTCAAATGCCAAAGTGGCTTCGGTTTCGGCCATGGCGTCCACCAGTTGCTCTTTGAAATCATCATCATTGGAATTGATGACATATTTGGCGCCGATATCTGTGAGGATTTTCGCCTGCTCGTCGGAACGAATAATGCAGATAAGCGGGATGTCTTCTTGCAAACACAGCTTCAGCACCATTTGTCCGAGATTGGACGCCGCCGCCGTGTGCACCATGGCTTTATGACCTTCGGCTTTCAGGGTCTCGATGAAACCGAGCGCGGTTAGCGGATTGACGTAAGACGATGCGGCTTCATTAGCGCTGGTATCATCTTTATGCGGCAGGCACATAAAGGCCGGCGCTTTGACGAATTGCTGATAACACTGGCCGGTGACCAGCGAGACCAGCTTGCCTTCCAAATGCTTGGCATTGGCCCCGGCGGCGATAACGCGGCCCGCGCCTTCATTGCCGACCGGTAGGGTCTGGTCGAGGCGCGCGCGCATGGCTTCAACAAATTGTTCCGGTACCGGCGCGACCATTTTTTGTTCATTGCCCTCGGTTACCAGCTTGCCTTTGGAATAATCGGCAAAGCCCAGAAGCGGGAACATGTCGGACGGGTTGATCGGTGCGGATTCCATTTCGACGACGACCTCATCATCATTAGGGGTCGGCATCTCATTCTCGACGATGGATAAAATCAGCTCACCATCGGCGGTTGCGGTTGATACGATTTGGCGATTTACACTCATTTTTCTTCTCCTTCGAAAAGCGGTTACGGGCGCATGCCTGTAAGGTATGGCCCGGGTGATTGACTTTGCATAGCAGCGATGGCGAGGCGCAACCAGCTAATTAATTTCGGCCGCGTCTCGCGCGGGTCGATAATCTCATGCACGGAAAGCCCCTCGGCACGCGGGAAAGGTGACTGGCTGGCCGCCAGCATATCTTCCAATTCTTTTTGCCGCGCTTGCGGGTCTTCGGCGGCAGCAATTTCGCGGGCGAAAGCGACCGCCACGCCGCCCTCCACCGGCAGCGCGCCGCTGGCGGCGCTCGGCCAACTCAGCACATAACCGTCAGGGCCGAAATGCGCTTGCGCGGCGACGCCAAAAGCTTTTAGCACTTGTATGCTGGCCCATGGCACGCGGCTTTGCAGCACTGCCGAAATGGCGGCCGTGCCGTGGCGAATGGTTCCCGCTTGCTCGCTATCTGGGCCAATCATAAACCCAGGCTCATCGACAAAACTGACAATCGGCAGGTGGAAGCTGTTGCAGAAATCGGCAAAGCGACGCAGTTTTTGCGCCGCCGCCGCGGTCATGGCACCGGCATAATACATGCAATCATTGCCGATAACGCCGACGCTCTCGCCATCGAGACGGGCCAGACCGGTAATCAGACTGGGGCCGTATTTGCGCGACATTTCAAAAAAGCTTGAGCCGTCCTGGTCTTTATCAACCACCGCTTCGATGATTTTGCGCATCTGAAACGGCTGGCGACGATTGGTCGGTACAATGGTTGCGAGACTGTCTTCGCAGCGATCGGCTTTATCCGTGCAAGCAATCTTTTCGGGATAGGCCCAGGCATTATCGGGCAGATAAGACAGGAAGCGGCGGATTTGCGCCATTGCGTCTTCTTCATCCTCTGCCAGATTATCGATTGCGCCGGAGGCCAGATGGACTTGCGGGCCGCCCAATTCTTCTTTGGTCATGTCATGGCCGAGCGCGCGTTTGACCACTTGCGGGCCGGCGATGAGAACGGCGGCGTTTTGGGTCATTACGGAGAAATGCGAAGCCACAAGGCGCGCCGCGGGCAGACCGGCGACCGGCCCCAAAGCCGCCGATGCGACCGGCACGGCAGACAAGGTCTCGGCCAGAGGTACAAAACGCGATTGGCTGAACACCGGCTCGCCGAGCGGGCGTCGGTTTTTCTCTTTATTGGTGCCGCCGACCGAGCCGCCGCCGCCTTCGTGCAGGCGGATGAGCGGCAGCTTATATTGCACTGCCAGCTTTTCCGTATAGACGCTTTTGCGTAAGCCCGCCGGATTGGGTGAGCCGCCGCGCACGGTGAAATCCTCGCCGCCGACAATCACTTTGCGGCCGTTAATCTCACCAAAACCGAGAATAAAATTGGCCGGCTGGAAATCCTTGAGCTGGCCTTTGTCGTCATATTCGGGGACGCCTGCGCCCTCGCCAATCTCATCAAAACTGTTTTTATCGAGCAGCGTATCGACCCGCTCGCGAATGGTCAGGCGGCCTTTTTTGTGGTGCGTGGCCACCGCCTCTTTGCCGCCCTGCTGTTTGGCCAGCTTGCGGCGTTTTTTAATCTCATCAATTTCGCTGTCCCAGCTCATGGCACTCCCCCCTGCGCCCTATTCGAGCGTCGCAATTATTTGGCCCTCTTCGATCATATCGCCCTCGGCAATATGCAACTGTTTCAGCGTGCCGGCTTGCGGAGCGACAATCGGGATTTCCATTTTCATGGATTCCAATATGACTATGACATCATCAATCGCCAAATCGGCGCCCGCTTCGGCAATGATTTTCCAAACGCTGCCGGCTATTTCACTTTTTACCTGCATGGATTTCCTCCGCCGCAAAGCCTAGCCAAAAGGCAGGGCGCTAGGCAAGCCCGCACTTTGCATGGTCGGGTGCATAAAACGCTGGCCAAGGGTATAGGGCGCTTTGTAAGCTGACGCCGTTTGGAGGGGGTTTCATGACCGAAGACAATCAACATTCAGATGAAGCGCAAGGCAAGACGCCGCGGCATATGGATAGCCGCATGGTGTTTGCCGCCGTCGCGCTTATCGCTTTTGTCTGGCTCAGCGTGTTCATCATCCTGCCAGGTGTCACCGGCAAGCCCGGCGTGGCGCAGCAAATGCAACAAGACTTGCAAGAGGGAAAGTCGAATGGGGCGCTTGACAGGTAAAATTCAAGGCAAGCCCGAACAGGGCAAGGTCACCTCATTGAGGCGTATCTGGCATGCCTTTTTGTTTTCGGTTGATGGGTTGCGTTTCATCATCGCCAATGAAGCAGCCTTTAAGCAGCAAGTGATTATCGGCGTTATATTATTCGCCATTGCTACCTATATCAGCGACAGCGTCGGCGAGATGACACTTCTGGTTCTGCCCGTCTTGGTGTGCTGGTTGATTGAAATTATCAATACCGCCATTGAAGCGGTGGCCGATGCCGTGTCAGAAGAATTTGATGCCAATATCAAAATCGCTAAAGACCTCGGCTCGCTGGCCGTGCTGACCGGCTATGTCATTCTGGCGTTTGTTTGGGGCGGTGTCTTATACGGCAAATTTTGAGGCGCGCTTATCTCTCATTAATTGCAACGTCGGTGTGGCCGGCGACAGCTTTGGAAGAAGAGCTTATTGGTGCCGGTTTAAGCTTGCGGCGTTAATCGCCAATGGTTTTCAGCGTGTATGTGAAATTAATGCTGGTGTCGGGCTCAATCGCGCCGATACGCGAATAATCGCGGTCGAAACTGATGGTCACCAATGTGCACTCATCCTCATAAGTGAAAGCGGCATTGGCGCGCACGCGCTCCTCGGTTTCGAGATTTTCACGCAAGCTGGCATCGAGCCGCCAGTGCTGCCCCATTTGCCAACCCAGCGTGCCGGTGGCTTCTTCCAATACGGCGCTGCCACTGCTTTGTTGGCCCGCCTCGTAAAAGCTATGGCTCAGCCCAACGTCGAGGTCTTTGAAGGCCAGCGTCATCGTGCTTTCGCTGCGTAATAACTCGCCCGCATCATCGGTAAAGCGGGCGCGTTGCGTCAGTGTCAGCGGCCCGGCATATATGGCCGCTTCGCTCAGCAGCGCCGAGCGGTTATCGCCGAAGCCGGAGCGGGCGCTGAAAGTTTCATCCGATAGGTTAAAAGACTGGCCGATAAAGAACCGCGTCGATAACCGGTCCATGAAATCAAGCTCATGGTCGAGACCGAGATTGATGCGACTGGCTTCGTCTTTCGGCGTTAGCGGCTGAAACAACTGGCTGCGTGTCAAATCGCGGGTCATGGCACCGATATGGGGGATGTCGTCGAAACCGGCATCGGCCTCCGCCAGCACCAATTGAATTTTGGGTGACAGGGTTTGACGGTCATGGCGCCCGATGCGCTGCAACGGATAGGCGATGGTGAGGGCGGTTCTGTTGGCGCTGAGGAGTGTGTCTACTTCTCTGGCCGTCTCGGCGCTGGGATCATCTGCCGCGATGGAGAAATCATAGGCGTCGAGGGTCAGTCGGTTGCTGGCCGACAGCACAAAACCGGCGCGCGTGGTGTGTCGCCACGACCAGTCCAACATGGACGATGCGCGGGTTTCATCAACATCTTGCTCGCGTCCGCTTTGGCTAATTCGATTGCTCACCAGCAAAGAGCCGCCGAGAACCTGCTGCGCAAAAACATATCGATGGGTCAGGGTCGGAAAAATCGTATTGACGGTAGCCGCGGTTTCCGCGTTCAGCGTTTCGCGAAACTTATACCCCTCAATGCTGACAAAATGACGACCAAAGCTGCGATTGGCGCTCAGTCGGCTGGTCAGTCGCGTCGTGTCGGAAATTTTATAGCGGCGATAGAACAGGTCATCAGAGGCATCTTGCAGGGCAAAGCCCAGCGACCAGTCGCCGATGCGGAATTGGCCGTCACCCAAAATGCCACCGCGCAGTTCGCGTGATGTGTCCGACGCCAGCAGGTTTCTGGGGCGGTGAATATATCCGGTCAGTTGATAGCTGCCGTTTTGCGTTAAGTGACGCCATTCGCCGGTCACAAACGGCTCTTGTTTTTCGCTGACGCGCGGCGTCAGCGTCAGGTCGTAATTCTGGGCCAAGTTGAAGAAATAGGGCACATTGACGGCCGCGCCGAAATCATTGGAACTGGCAAGGTTGGGGGTCAGAAAACCGCTGCGTTTTTCGACCTCCGGCCCGGCATGCGCCATATAGGGCAGGTAGAAAACCGGCATGCCGTAAACCTCCAGCCGCGGATGAGCGTAAAAAACATTTTGCCCTTCGCGGTCATAAGTGATGCGCGCGGCGCGCAATTGCCATAACGGGTCAGCCTTCGGGTCCTCGCATTCGGGGCAACTTGTATAAACCGCGTCATTGAGCCGGAGCGTTGACCCGTCGCGTTCGGCCGTATCAGCGCGCATACGCCAGCTTTCGGGCGAGGAGAAGCGCGTTTCGGTGAAGCTGCCTTTTTCCAACCGATTGTTGATAATGCCACTGGCGGCACTCATCTCGTCGCCATTGGTTTCAACAAGGTTGAGCGGGCCGGGCACATTCAACTGTTTTTTGTCGCGATTATAGGTCAGCGCCTCGCTTGATAAAACGCGCCCATCCGACCGCGCTTCCACCGCACCGATCGCAGAGATGATGCCGCTTTCATCATCCACGATGATTTCGCGGGCATCCAGCGTCGCCGTTTGGGCAAGGGCGGCGAGGGGCAGCATAACAAGCATCAGCAGACAGGTGAAATATAAGGCACGCGAAATCATTAGCGCAAGATAGGGCAATTTGCCCCACGCTGACCAGTCGGCAATCTTGCGATTTTGCCAAATTTTGAGATAGGTCATTGCTATGCGATAACGGGGAGCTAATTTAAGAGCCAATTGATTTAAGGAATTTATATGCTTGACTGTCTGAAGAATAACAAAGCCCATATTGGGGTTATTGGACTCGGCTATGTTGGATTGCCTCTGTCGATTGCTTTTGTTTCGGCGGGAAACAAAGTTACTGGCTTTGATATTGATGTCGAAAAAGCAGAAAAGTTGAATGCTGGTCAAACCTATATCAATCACATTGGTGCTGACAGCGTTAGGGAGATGCTGCAAACTGGGCGCTTTTCGGCTTCGGCGGATTTTAAGGCATTGGAGGAGGTTGATGCCATTATCATATGCGTACCGACCCCTCTAAAAAATGGTCGTGAGCCAGATCTGGGCCCTATTCTTGATACGGGCGAGACGATTTCAAAGTACTTAAAGGCCGGTCAACTGGTTGTGCTTGAATCAAGCACCTACCCCGGCACAACTGATACTGAATTGACCGGTGTTCTAGAAAAATCTGGTTTGAAGGCTAATATCGATTTTTATCTTGCGTATTCGCCGGAGCGCGAAGATCCTGGTAATCTTGATTTTGGTACATCGCGAATTCCGAAGTTAGTAGGTGCCGATACTCCAGATGCGCTCGCTCTTTCAACGGCTTTATATGAAGGAGTTATTAGTGAAGTGGTACCTGTCGCATCGGCGCGTGCTGCCGAGGCTGCAAAATTGACTGAAAACATCTTCCGAGCCGTAAATATTGCGATGGTAAACGAGCTTAAGGTCATTTTTGATAAGATGGATATTGATGTTTGGGATGTGATTGACGCAGCGGCTACTAAGCCGTTTGGCTATATGCCCTTTTATCCCGGACCCGGTCTTGGTGGGCATTGCATCCCAATTGACCCGTTTTATCTAACTTGGAAGGCACGCCAACACGGCGTTGAAACACGTTTTATCGAGCTGGCCGGTGAGATTAACACCAATATGCCGAATTATGTAATTCAGCGTTTAGAAGAGGGCTTGGCCAAACAAGATAAAAAATTGACGGGTGCAAAAATACTTGTAATCGGCATTGCCTACAAAAAGAATATTGATGATATGCGCGAGAGCCCGGCACTGGTTCTTATTGAACTATTGGAGCATGCGGGTGCGCAAGTTGCCTTTCATGACCCGCACGTGCCGATAATTCCAATAACCCGCGAACATAGTGGGCTTGCTGGTCGCAAATCGTCTGATCTAGATGTGGCCTCATCGGCGGATGCTGTTTTGATTGTAACGGACCACGACGAAATCAATTATGCATTTCTCGCTGCTGAAGCAGCTTTAATAATCGATACGCGTAACGCGATGCGAAATAGCAAGGATCGAGACAATATTGTTAAAGCCTAATTTTCAAAATGGTCGCAGGGCTGACGAAGTAAAACTGGCCAAATATTTAGCCGTCACCAAGCAGGTAGACGGCAATCCTAGCCCTTGGGGTGCTCAACCTTCTTCTAATCTGAGTTCGCATAGTTTTTTGCAAGCCCACTGAATTGAGAAATAATACGTGGGTATAAATATTACAAATCCAATGATGCTGATTGCTTCGCTGAATTTGGTCGATAGGCCAAATCCAAGCCAAAATGCTCCTACGGCAGAAAAAATAAAAACGAGTAAAGTTCGTCTCTGCGAAAACCCATAGTCCATAATTTTATGATGTAAATGCGTTCGATCAGGCGCTAATGGCGAGCGGCCATTGGCAAGCCTCCGAATTATAATAATTGTTACATCGGTAATTGGGATGGCAATGAGCCAAAGGCACAAAGACGCAGGGATTTTCGGACCCTCTACAAGCCTTGAAATGTCTTGGCTTGCAGCAATGATGGAAACTGAGACTGCGAGTCCGATTAGCATGGAACCGCTGTCGCCCAGGAAAACCTTGCGGCCGTTAAAAATTTGCAAATTAAACATAAGAAAGCCTGCAATGGCGCCCGAAAATAAAACAGTGAAAAAGGCGTAGTCAGGCGGGGTTGTGCCTTGGATCAAGTTGAAGGTAAGGTTTGCATGGGTCAGTGCGAGCAACGCCATGCTGGCGGTTAAACCGTCAATACCGTCAATCAGATTGAAGGCATTAATAGCCAACACAATGGCAAAGACCGCTATAAGCGAATGTAAAATGGCAAAGTCTGACGACCCAAATGTTTCGTTGAAAATCCCAATATTAGAAATTGCCAGGTTCTCGCCCATTACAACAATAGTGGCGGCAGCAATTTGGAAAACGAGCTTTATAAGTGCGGGCACCGGCTGTCGGTCATCAACCACCCCCAAAATGACGAGCATGGTTGCCGCCATTATCCCGCTCCATGGCGGGTTTGGGATAAAAATCAAAAACCCAGTAACCATCACGAGCCAGATTACAGGCCCCCCGATCAGCGGTATCTCACCTTTATGCTGCTTGCGCCCCGCTGGCTTATCCACGAGGCCCCAGCGCCTTGCCAGAGGTATCAAACCAATAAAAAGCGCTGTCGTAAATAACGTCGTAATAACTGAAATATAAATTAGCGTAAGCACAAAATATTCTTACTCAGCGGTCTGAGCATGCCGATTAAACATATAATGTCTGATTATGACGAAAATCGTAGCAAATATGCCAGCTAGAACGGAAACAAGGATGAGAAGTAAGAGCTTACTTTGCGTAGATTCAACCGTAATTGAATCGACATCGTAATTCATAATTGACTGCTCATCATTTGCGAATGGCGAATTGGCTAACTCTTTATCAAGGTTGGCCAGTGACGGATCTGTTTTCAGAGCTAGCAATTTAGCTCTTAATTCAGGGTATTTACCAATATGTTTGAGGGCTTCCTCTCTCGAGCCGCTTCTTGCCTCTAAGAGAGACAGTTCTTTGGCAATTGCCTTTGATCCGCGCATGTAAAAGGGGAGGGCTTTGATGTTGCTCTTTCTCAAGAGATCCGGAAATCCATTATCTTGAATACCAATTGTCTTAGCGATGGCTAGCTGCTCAGCCAGATATACTTTGCGCGCTGTCGTGCGTGTTTCATAATCATCAAGAATGTTTTCAATAGCGAGCTCCGTTTTGAGGATCTCGTAATCTAAGCTTCGTTGTTTTGTTGATCGCACATTATCTATTTTTGCCTTTTCTAAATATATTGTTTGTTTATCTAGACCCTGAGTAATTTCTTTTAGAACGTTTCTGGCCGATAGCTCGTCATCGCCTACGAAACTTATCACAGTTGGCGTTAACACTTCTGCTTCTGGTACCTCAATACTAAGGTCACGACTAACAATATTAGCTATTGCGGCTGCTCGTTCGCTTTGCGTCCCGTCAAACACTAGGATGCGCGGATCATTTTCTGAGACAATTTTTCTGGCTGTTTGGCGTCGATAAAACTCTCGGAAAAATGTGTCTTGGAAACTGCCCGCGGTCACTGGTGCGGACAGGGTTGAGTTAAGCCCACTATAGAAGTTCATTTGCAAGCTGCTAAGGGGCAGAAGGTTTATGCTCGCTTTTTTGCCCGGCTCATAGATAAAGGCTAAAAATGCGAAAGCAGGCGCAATAATCAATGCGCTTAACCCGGCAATCAACCATTTTCCATCCCAGATGATCTGGAACAATTCGACGAGATCAATTTCGTCATTGGGTAATTCACTCATAAGCCCTCTCCTTAATCATTTTTGTTCATAGCTAGTGAGGCACCAAAATGAAAGTCAACTATGAAAATTAATCATTGTAGTTTTTCAGGGTTTTATGGGTTGGCCTGAGGCGCGCAACATTATGAGGTTGCAAATAAACCAATCGATGCATAGGCGATAATTAATAAATAAATATCCATGGCTAACCTCTAAACGCGCTTAATTTCTGCTTTCTATCAGAATAAAAAATTTTTCAAGCCTAAAGTATCTAAAAAATTCATTTTTTTCAATTGCATCGTCTCCAGCTTGAGGTTAGCCTCGCGTTCACATCATGAACATAGCATCAGGGCTCTCACCCTGGTTTGCGGTAGCGTGAAAAAAATTATTTTTAAAAATCATTGAGAGTTCTATTCAAAGACAGATGAAGCAAGCTATTCCAGGAAATAGGCTGAAAACTAACCCAAATGCATCCTCAAACACTGAGACAGAGCCAAAGTCGAACCGAGGGTCAAAGCCAGAGTTAAAGCCAAAGCCAAAGTCAAAGTCAAAGCCAGAAATCGAGCTTGAAATACTCTCCCGTTTGGAGGTCGAGCCCAATGTCTCGCAGCGCAGCTTGGCCACTGAGGTTGGGGTTAGTTTGGGGAGTGTCAATTATTGCATCAAAGCATTGGTAGAAAAGGGTTTGGTTAAAGCTGAGAACTTCCGCAAAATTTCAAATAAAATTGGATATGCCTATCTCTTGACCCCGAGGGGAATTCAGGAAAAATCGAAACTGACAGCTTCATTTTTGAAGCGCAAGCAGGCCGAGTATCGTCTCTTAGAACAAGAAATAAATTACCTTAGAGCTCAGTTGATGAAAGAAAATGCGAAGTGATTAGTGATAAGAGCGATAATTGGTATGTCGCCCAGCTCAAACCGAATGGTTTCGAGCGCGCCATTTCCAACTTAAATCGTCAAAATTTTGATACTTTTATGCCAATGCGCCGCAAAACAGTAAGCCATGCACGCCAGCTCAAGGAGGTTTTGCGACCAATTTTTCCAGGCTACATTTTTGTTAGGTTCGGCTCGCAACAAAGTGATTGGCGCAAAATCAATTCCACTTTTGGTGTGGCGCGACTTGTCAGCTTTCGCGCTCAAAAGCCGGCGGCTGTTCCCGAGGGTTTGATGCTCGCGCTTATGGAACGCTGCGATGAGAAGGCCGTATTGCGTCCGCTGGATGACCTGAAAGCTGGAGAGGCTGTTAAAATGATGACAGGGTCATTTGCCGAGTTTGTGGGCGAGATAGAGGCCTTTGTGGCAGCTGACCGCTTGCGCATTCTTTTTGACTTCATGGGCCAGAAAACGCGCCTCGATGTTCCAAGAGGTGATGTTGAGCGTGCATAGGGCTTCATCTATTTTTGAGAACTGTCAAAAATTGACACTATGCCGGCTTTGCGAAGCGGGCGGCTTTCACCATCGCACCATTCACCGGGGCACGCGGTAGCATGGTTATTCCCCAGAATAGGCAAAAAACCCCTTATGAGACGTGAGATAACACAAATGGGTGACGCCTAATGCGTGTGATGGTAACGGGCGGCGCCGGCTATATTGGCAGCCACACATTGGTGGAGCTTCTGACAGAGGGGCACGAAGCCTTTGTCATTGATAATCTCTCAAATGGGCATGAAGAGGCATTGTCTCGCGTCAAACAGCTCGCCAATAAGGATTTTGGCTTTGTTAAAGGTGATATTCGCGATAGCGAGGCGCTTGATAAGGCGTTTGCTGAGTTCAAGCCCGAGGCGGTTATTCATTTTGCTGGTCTCAAAGCCGTTGGCGAGAGCGTTGAACAGCCGCTTACCTATTATGAGAATAATGTTGCCGGTTCAGTCGAGCTCCTAAAGGCCATGGATGCGCATGATTGCAAGAAAATCGTCTTTTCTTCATCGGCCACGGTCTATGGAACACCGAAATATCTGCCGCTTGATGAAGATCACCCTGTTGCGCCAGTTAACCCTTACGGTCAGACAAAGCTCATGGTTGAAAACATCCTAAAAGACTGGGCCCAAGACGGGCGCAGCGCCATTGCACTTCGGTATTTCAATCCGGTCGGCGCGCATGCCTCGGGCCGCATTGGCGAAGATCCGCATGGCATCCCCAATAATCTCATGCCTTACATTGCCCAAGTCGCTATTGGCAAGAGCGACGCGCTGCAAATATTTGGCGATGATTATGAGACACGCGATGGCACCGGCGAGCGTGACTATATTCACGTGACGGATCTGGCCAAGGCGCATATTGCAGCGCTTGGTGATATGAATGAGGCAGCTGGTTTTACTGCTTACAATGTCGGCACGGGGCAGGGGACGACGGTAAAAGAATTGCTCACCGCCTATGGCGAAACTGTCGGCCTAGAATTGTCCTTTGAGACCGTTCAACGCCGACCCGGCGACGTCGCAAGCTCAGTCGCCAGCCCCAAAAAGGCGAATGAGGCGCTTAATTGGTCTGCAACATTATCAGTTCACGATGCTTCTTCGTCATCTTGGAACTGGCAATCGCAAAACCCTGACGGATATGCGCAATGACCCGCAGATATAAAATAACTGTTGTCGGAACCGGCTATGTGGGTATGTCAATGGCGGCTCTTTTAGGCCAGCACAATGAGGTGATTGCGCTCGATATTGATAGCGCGCGCGTTGCGCTTATCAACCAAGGTAAATCGACTGTCGCAGATGCCGATATTCAAGAGTTCCTGGATGATCGAGAACCCTCCGTAACTGCAACAATGGACAAGAAAGAAGCCTATGAAGAGGCTGAGTTCATCATTATTGCGACGCCAACGGACTATGATCCAGAAACGAACTACTTTGATACGAGCTCAGTTGAAACAGTTATTGATGAGT